>ERZ724525.1959-NODE-1959-length-11984-cov-5.819264_pt1 | contig 11984 bp, 9 predicted proteins | sample MGYA00376058_ERZ724525 | MGnify/ENA primary metagenome ERZ724525 (study PRJEB28724, sample SAMN07190888) | wastewater metagenome | isolation source: influent of sewage treatment plant in Hong Hong | place: USA: Christiansburg, Virginia | collected 2016-03-01 ... | reverse complement strand
TGGGAATGCCGCCGGCCATGGTGTGGGCGAAAAAGACATTCGCGGTGGCAGGAATCATGGCGTACAGTTGCGCCATCACCTTGGCAACTGAATCTTTGAAGCGCTGGACACCAACCGCGCGGCAGGCTTCGATATGGGCCATGTCCAGCTTGTCGGTCTGCCAGCTTTGTAGCGTCATGCCGGAGAGCATGTCGGTTGGCGTGGGGGTGCCGGCCGGTGCATCCTGGTCAAAACCGGCCATCAGCGGCACATTGATGATCTTGCCGCCAAGTTGGGCTTCAGCTGCCACCAATTCTTCATCGGTCAGCGCGCGCAATTGATTGTCGGCGTCCCGCCGCCCGACGGTGATACCCAGGATGGTCATGCCGGCCTTGCGGGCTTCGTTGATCAGGCCATTGGCATAGCCCCGGCCAAACAGTTCGCCAAACAGGACGAACACATCGCCCTTTTGATACAGGCGGGAGCTGGGCACATTGCGCAGGGCGCTGGGAGATTGGGTGGTCGTTGGCATGGGGATTTCTTCCTCTGTATTTGGGCCGCGCGCTGGGCTGCGGCGATGGCGTGATGTTACCAACACCCGCTAATTCGCCCCATCTGCGCTCCATATGCGCCCGATCTGCGCCTCATTCAGGTACGTCGGGGAGCCTTAGCAGACGTCAAATCTCCACCGCAGGGTAGGACTCGACGTATTTTTCACCAGCAGCACCAAAGTAGGTACAGGTGCGCGCAACAAAATCCACGTCATAGCTGACCACACCCGCAAGCCAAGTCGCCTGTAAAAACTCAGGAAATGCACTCTTGCCCGCCTGATCTGTTCGCAATGCAGCAATCAAGGCTTCTTCGCTATAGCGCGGCACGTCAACCATGCCACTTACCAATGGCGTTCCTTGCATGACGACTGACCCAAGTTCCGTCAAGTACAGGCTCTGACACGCGGGCAGTTGCCACAGATTGCGTTTGACGCCTGCGCGTCGCAGGGTTTCAGCCAGGTAGGGGAAGCCGCCCACGGCCGGGCGCGTCGTCATTGCATGCTGCATGGCGGCATTTAAGTTGTCGATGGCATTGCTCAAGAGTTGTCCTTTGGTTTCAGCGGGTCGAGGTTTGGTTTGAGATACCCGATTTTCTCTCGGAACACTTGCCAAAGAGTCGGTGTGAAACAATCCCGCCCATGAGCAGCTTCGATACGCGTCAGCTTGGCAGGGTGGATTACGCCAGCACCTTTGAAAATATGCAGGAATTTACCGCTTCCCGCACGCCAGATATGCCTGATCAGCTATGGATTTGTGAGCACTCCCCTGTATTTACCCAGGGCTTGGCAGGTAAAGCTGAACATGTGCTGGTGCCAGGCGACATTCCTGTGGTGCAAAGTAACCGAGGCGGCCAGGTGACCTATCACGGGCCTGGGCAGGTGGTGGCTTACCCTTTGATCGACTTGCAGCGTGCGGGTTACTACGTCAAGGAATACGTTTACCGCATCGAAGAGTCGCTGATCCGCACGCTGATCCACTTTGGCGTCACAGGCCTGCGGGTGCTGGGTGCGCCTGGCATCTATGTGCGGCTGGACGACCCGTTCAGCCATGCGCGATTGCCTGCAGGCTTTGACTCGGCCCAGCTGTCTACCCCTGGCCACGGCCTGGGCAAGATCGCTGCCTTGGGCATCAAGGTGAGTCGCCACTGCACTTATCACGGCCTGGCGCTGAACGTGGCCATGGACCTGGAGCCTTATGAGCGCATCAATCCTTGCGGCTACACAGGCTTGCGCACGGTGGACCTTTCTACAATCGGGGTATCGGTCAGTTGGCAAGAGGCCGCTGATGTCCTGAGCGCCAAGCTCCAAACCCACTTGCTTCCCTGAATCTTCCTGAAAAGTGCACCATGGCCACCAATGAAGTCGTCCGCGAAGCCCAAACGGCTGAAAACTACAACCCCAGCGCCAAGCAAAAGGCGGCGGCCAAGCTGAGCCGCATCCCGGTCAAGGTGGAATCTGCGCCCGCCCTCAAGAAGCCAGACTGGATTCGCGTCAAGGCAGGTTCGCCCACCACGCAGTTTTACGAGATCAAGAAGATCCTGCGCGAGAGCAATCTCAACACGGTGTGCGAAGAGGCTTCTTGCCCGAACATTGGTGAATGCTTTGGCAAGGGCACGGCCACCTTCATGATCATGGGTGACAAGTGCACCCGCCGTTGCCCGTTTTGTGATGTGGGCCATGGCCGCCCCGACCCGCTGGACGCTGACGAGCCGCTGAACTTGGCCAAAGCTATCGCCAAGATGAAGCTCAAGTATGTGGTGATCACTAGTGTGGACCGTGACGACCTGCGTGACGGTGGCAGTGGGCACTTTGTGGCCTGCATTGAGCGCACACGCGAGCTGTCACCCCAAACCCAGATTGAAATTCTGGTACCCGACTTCCGTGGCCGGGACGACCGCGCGCTGGAGATTTTGATCGCCGCGCCGCCAGACGTGATGAATCACAACCTGGAAACCATTCCGCGCCTGTACAAGGAAGCACGCCCTGGCAGCGACTACCAGTTCTCGTTGAACTTGCTGAAAAAGTTCAAGGCCTTGAAACCCGATGTGCCCACCAAGAGCGGCCTGATGGTGGGCTTGGGCGAGACGGATGAAGAAATCCTGACCGTGATGCGCGACATGCGCGCACACAACATCGACATGCTGACCATCGGCCAGTACTTAGCCCCAACGACCAGCCACTTGCCCGTGCGCCGCTATGTGCACCCCGACACCTTCAAGATGTTTGAAGCCGAGGCGTACAAAATGGGCTTCAGCCACGCGGCAGTCGGTGCCATGGTGCGCAGCAGCTACCACGCGGACCAGCAGGCGCACTCTGCGGCCCATGCTGTGAAGAACTCGTAAATACTGGGAATAACTCGTGATTCACGGGAAAGAAGCGGATATTTTGGGAATATCCGCTTCTTTCTACCTGCATTTCTTCTCAACAATATTTCGACGCGATTGACGAAGTTGTGAGCTTTTCCGCTGAAAAGTGGCGATTCCGACCTGCGTTTTGCGCTATTCCGTAGCTGCAACCTTGCTGCTAGGTGGTTCAGTTTGAAATTGCGGGTACTGCCTCGCAAAATTGAAAAGTGCCTACTCACCAGCATGCCCAAGAAAGACTTTTCACAGATCGCGTTTGATGTGCTTCAGCAGACCATAGGCGATTAGCCAAAGGATGCGCCAGCGCCAAAGAATAAGGCCGCGACTCCAGCTAAGAAGGTCGTGGCCAAGAAGATTAGCAAAAAGTCTGGTTAGTCGCTACCTACCCCAGTGGGAGAACCAAAATCTAATTGTCCAGTGTCTCCATGACGTGGGTGAACATGATTCACATTCGCCTTGAAATCTTCTGGAGTTTTCGATAGCTTCAATATCGAGACAATGGAAGCTAAGTGCTCTTTTAGCTTTGGGTGCCCTATGTCTAGCGTCAACCATTGATGCAACTTGGCTTTACGCTCCGCCTTCGATGCAGCCTTTTTAAGTTCTGGCAATAGGTCTGGAGCAAGCCTAGAGTAGACCACCTCATTAGTAATGTGGCCAAAAAATGCCGGCCGCCAAGACTTGTTGCCGACGGGTGGATATGGCAATCCATAAATGCGAAACAATTGTTCGTAATAGTCCACTGGAAATGTTTTTAGATATGGCTGCAATTCTTTAGCGACAAATGCTTCCAGAATTTTTGCCAAGGCATCTTTAGCCCGGTCTCTTTGAAAGCCAGTAGCTTCATCTACAAGTGCAACGATGCCGACCCGGGCGAAACCACGAAGAAGAATTTCGCACTGGTCGGCGATATGCAACTGCTGCTTTTGCAACTTGCCCTCTTTCCTCGCCGAAAGCACTGCATCGCAGATGTCTGCGAGCACAGTAGCTTCATAACCGTATGCAAGATTTCCGCCAATTCTGAACTTTATTGGGTTTACGGTCACATCTTGTAAGTGTTTGTTTATAAACGGTTTTAAGCGTTCACCAGTGACAAACTTTGCCAATCGGTCACCACCCGTCCCACCCGAACTCCCTCGCGACATTCCAATTGCATCAACAAGTCCGCGCTGATGCAGCACACGGCGGCCATCAGATAGCACAAAACATGGAATCTCAATTCCAGCGATGACCATCGGATGGTCAGTGTCGCCGTGAGTGACTGCTGGCAACGTCACCAACTCAGCATTCTTTGCGGCACGCTCGCGTTTTGCGGCGACAGCCCTGAGAGATATCTCTTTGCGGCGTTCAGGAGTGAGGGCCTGCGCCCGCGCTGCTGCGCCTATGGCCTTACCGCTTGGCTTGTCCGACATAAAGAATCCTTGCAAAATGTATATTTTTACATATTATCATGCAATACTAGATTTGCAAGGTTTTTACTTGCAAATTACGTGAGCCTCAATGCAATTCAAACTTACTTGTATGAAAGCAGGCCATGAACAAGCTCTCCACCCAAGGCCGCGTACAAACCGTCAATGCTTTGCCAGACGGCACAGGTACCGTCTTGGACTGTTGGTTACGACGTCAATCAAAGTAAACCAGCAAGTGCGCCTGGGGCGGCAAAGGTTTCTTCAAAAATTAGGGTTTTTCTACAGTATTCACCGTCCGAAGTAGGGATAAAATCTTTTTCCGATGTCGGAAATTTTGGAGGTCGCATGAAAGCAGTTGAATTTCCCGTTGTTGCAGAGGCTCGGAGGGCGGCTCATGGACAGATGGGTTTTTACAATAGGATGATGGCCGCTAAAACGGCAGCAAACGCTCCTCACAAAAAGCAATTTGGTTCTTTTTCAAAGAAGGCTGCTGTGCAAGGTACACCGGCGAAAAAGTAAGAAGCTAGAAGATGATAGAGCCACCTATAGGGTGGCTTTTTTATTGTTTGGGAGACAGAAATGAGAAAAATTTATGAAGAGTCAGATACAGGTCGAAAACTGCCTGAGAGCGAAGAACTGGAAAGCGGGAGAACAGCATTCAGGCGCGATTTTGGTCGACTTTTACATTCGCCTTCGTTTAGACGACTACAGGGTAAGACGCAACTGTTTCCTGGACATGAATCGGATTTCTTTCGAAATCGATTGACGCATTCCCTTGAAGTTGCACAGATTGCGAAGGGAATTGCGCAGCGGATTAATGCGACCGACAAAAGATTTAAAGGCAATGAAATTGACCTTGACTTAGTGGAATTCGCGGGCCTTGCTCACGATCTAGGGCATCCGCCATTCGGCCACAATGGGGAGAGGGCACTAGACAAGTGCATGGCTGGTAGCGGTGGATTTGAGGGCAATGCTCAGACTCTCAGAATACTAGCAAGAATTGAAAAAAAAGTACTGACCCCAGATCCGGACTCAAAGGACATTTGTGGAATTGCTCCAAGTGGCAAGGATCGCCGTTTAGGCCTGAACCTAACCTATCGAAGTCTCGCTGCAGTTTTGAAATACGACGAAATGATCCCTTTGCAAAGGAAACAGGGGGACAAACTTGTAAAGGGCTACTACGCGTCAGAACGGGATCTAGTAGATGAAATAAAAAAGCACGTTGGATCGCCGGCAAAGGGAGGTGCTTTTAAGACAATTGAATGCCAAATCATGGATATGGCTGACGACATTGCGTACTCTACATACGATCTAGAAGACGCAATGAAAGGCGGCTTTACACATCCAATGCAGCTTCACGCAAAAATTGGCGACGAGAAATTCTTCTACAAATTGCATCGCAAAGTTGCTGGCGCTGTTGCTGACGCTACAGAGAACGAAGTTTTCGATGCATTAACAGACGTCCTCCCCCTCAATACCGAAGGAGGTTCAGCACTTGAGCAATATACAGAGTCAAAGTTGCTGGCGACTGACGGAAAGATGCGATCTGAATTTACTTCTGAATTGGTCGGTAGATTTATCAGCAGTGTGTATGTGAAAAAGCAAAAAAATGTGGAGCTGCGATTTTCAAAGCTTGAAGTAGATCGCGGAACACTGATAAAAATTGAATCGTTGAAACACTTGAGCTACCTACTGACCATTATGTCCCCAAGACTCAAGGTGGTGGAGCATAGAGGCGGTGATGTAATCGAATCCATTTTTGAAGTTTTAAGTACTGCAGATGGACACACTTTATTGCCTGACGACTTGCAGACACCGTACGAACGGCTCAGAGATACGGACTCAAAACGAAGACTTATATGCGACTTTATCGCAGGCATGACCGATCGCTATGCAGCCGAGTTTTACAGTCGCCTTTTGGAGTCAGGCGCGACGATCTTTAAGCCACTTTAGCACTACCGCAATAGGTATGGGTGGGGCGTGCATGATGCGCCCATCTTAGCTCGGGGGTGTAAGAACTTTTGTGTAAACGGTCATTTGGCAGGAAACTGCTGCACTCCTATAGCATTCCACTCGTATTCACTCCAGTCCCAGTTGCTGCCTTCGTCGGTCTGTATGTTGATTCCAGCGGCAAAGTGAGCCAGATTTCCGTCGAATTTTGAGCCGCACTGTTGACGCCGACCGAAACTGACCATGGTTAAGCATTGCAAATCAGATATTTTGCAATTCGCGCTCTTCGTCTTCACGCGCAAGCCATCTGCGATGATATTGAAAGCGATCCCAGCATGGCCCAAACAATGGGATCTATATAGATAGCTAGCTATGACTCCAGAAGAATCGCGCGATTCTTAGTGGCTACTTGACCTGCTTGACCTTTGGGTCTTTGTACCCGAGCTGCTTCCCACCAAAGGCTTCAATTGCCTTGTTCGCCATAGGCAACTGCACAGACCCTTTTTTGGTTTGTCCAAGAAGATAGGAGGGAAACTTACTCGCAATGTATGTCTCCTTGAGCCACCTCCTGAACTCTCCTAACGCGCTTTCAGGATATGCAAACGACGGTTGGGGGTTGCTCTTGGACTGCGGGTAATACAGCGGGTATTCGTGCTGGTATCTGGTGCGTTCACCAAACTTTTGATCAAAATCTCGATCCTTCCAGTGGTCGCTCCAGGCCCTTCCTACGGAAATATCCGGGACACCTCGGTCGCTAATCATGATCCCGGCACGAATCATTGGAACAATCATGATTGCAATCTCTCGAAAGACACCAAAGAACCCATCCGGCGCGGCGTCCATGGTCATATCAGTACGGTCATGAAAGTGCTTCCAACTATCAAGTACCTTTTGTTCTGGGGAGTATCCAACCGCGTCATACACGAACTCGCGGAATTTAAGTCTTGCGAGGGATCTAAAGGCGCTGATTGCCTTTTCTCGTTTTTCGTCAGCAATGAATGCGTAGTACTCAAGAAGGGCTAGACAAACAGGCTCCGTGAAAGCGTTAATCTCAACGCCTTTGTATTCGGCTCTCAAGTAAAGTTTGTCCTCAAAATATTCATGCTCGTCCAAGAGCTTTGATATTTCCCTTCCGCGAGGTTTCAGGCTTTCCTCGGACCAATTGGCTGTTAGGCGGTGGAAAGGACCGTGATCAATCCCGATCATTTTCGCCAACCCTCGGCTGGTCAAATAAGGAACCCCGCTTTCGAGCACCCCCATTTCAACGTCTTGAAATTCAATTTGCTTCTCAACATGAAACAAATCTGGGGTGGTGCCTAAACGTGGCAAATTTATGCCTAACTTATTGATTTTATTGGAATTTTTAGTGGTGCCTAAACTGCCTGAAACAACCGTGGCGACTACGTCAAAGTCGGCATTAATTGGCTGCATGATCTGATCTGTCTTCTTAGGCACTGGTCAACTCCCGATAGGTCAAGCTGCTACTTTTTATCTTAGATAAGTTCAGTTGCATGCGGAGATGGGCATTGTCATCAAGTGCGTGGGCACGTCCCATTGGCGAGATAGATTTCGAGTTCACCTATTTGCTCCAGCCAGCGCATTTCCCGTTCGCGTTTCGATAGCCAGGTCCACCTCGCGAGCCACAACCTCTAGAGCCTCGAGCTTCGGCTGGAGCAATCGCAGCAATTCCGGCAATCAAGCGAAACGCCATCCTGCGAGGGCTTGGTGATGGAATATGTTTAGGGCAACTCATATTGAAATTCCTTTCGGTTATGTGGATTTAAGTCGTGCACTACGCCGCCATTCACAGTTGGTCTCTGGAACGCAATTTCAGGCTACATTTGATTTGCGGGGGAAGTTCGAACCCCACCACCATGTCGCACTTGAAGCGTTCATAAATACTTGAACTACAGCGAAGAAATCGCATATTCCTCACCAGCTGACGAAGGCTTGTTCTCATCCTCTAAAACCAGAACGCACTGCGTCAGATATTGCTCAACCTCAGCCCAGGGACTTTGCCGATCAAAGAACTGACGGATCTTCCTTCCTGCATCAATGACATCAGGATCTTGAAGTTGAATATTCTTTCTTGCACTTTCGTCGGAGTCAGACTCTTTGTGCTTTGAATGATCCTGTTTGGCATACGAATGAAATTCGCGCACTTGACCAAACACTGACGAACTCCCGTTCAAGCAAGTTTGACCCGAGATGGGCTCGCGACGATCCACATGTCCTTGCGCAAAACTGTCCTGAACCACATGCATCAGACTGCCCAATGCCAGTGATTTAATGTTTGGTCGCAGCCACGGTCTGCCCATAGTGAAGAGGTCTTGCACCGAGTGACCATTGGAGAAATGCGCCTTCCAGCCTTCAATTGGAATATCCCGCAACTGGGTTTCCAGCCTGTACTTTCCTTCAATGACGCCCCAAGTAAATTGGGCCCACATAAGGATCTTTGCTTTGGTGACGCTCGCAGGCTCTCCATCTTCTGATGCCATCGCGTGTAGGAATTGCAGATCACCAAAGTGAGATCTTGTCAGATACGAGCCCTTGCCTGGCTGCTTGAAATAAGTAGAATTCTGAGAGGACTTCTTCTCTGCATCGCGAAAGAGGGCAAGCCAGCATCTTGTTTGAGTAACAAAGCTGACTGTATCCTTCGTGATGCAAGGTAGGTTGGTGGCCTCTCCCGAGGTCAACATAAAGACTGGGTCGTCGTTCCAGCGTAGTCCGGCGATGACATATGGACCGGCGTACTCCAAATCCGGATCAGCACAATCGTTCCAGTCACCGTCGCAGCCAAAAATCTTTTGAGTCAAAGTTTCATGCACGGGATCAGCGAAGTTGTGTAAGGCAGTTTCGCTGATTGCAATTTCTGCTTTGATCACCGTTCCCCAGCGTTTTGCAAACTTGCGTTCAGCCTCCGTACCAATCGGGGAGAGTTGAAAGGCAAAGACATGTGAATGCAACAGTGCAAATGTCAGCACAAAGAATGCTGTGATTGGTATCCGTTTGGCACTGACGGAAATGCCCATTTCTTCCCTCCCAGGTGTTGAGCTTATCTTTATAGCTTTTGTAACCTGTGATGTATTCAATTTTTGATGGTGAATATTTACATTGACAGCGCTACGTCCGATCCAATGAACAAATCCATTGCAACCAAGATCGACTATCACAGAGGGGTAAGCCGCCAAGCCCTAACGTGCAAACCGCACCGATTGAAGAAATCAGCCTTATGCAGTTTTCCGAATTGCGCTCGTCTGCATTATTTACATTGACGCACGCCTCCTCCTCACACAGAATTTCCCCAATCGAGGAGGAGTATTTATGCCGACATGCAGCGTCGTCGACGTTTCCCATCACAACTGGGACAACAATCCAGCACTTGACTTTCACCTGGCAAAGGCCAGTGGCCTTATCGGAGTCATCGGCAAAGCGTCGGAAGGCGGAACCTGGCGTGATCCCACATACGTCAAGTCCAGAGAGCTTGCGTTAAATGCTGGTCTCTTATGGGGCGCCTATCACTTTGCGACAGCTGCAGACCCCAAAGCACAAGTCAAAAATCTGCTCAATGCGTCCAACCCAGACAACGAGACACTTATCTGTGTTGATTTTGAACCCAATGGATCCACCAACACGGCTTCAAAGGTCATCGTCTTAGAGATACTTGATCGAATAGAGCAGCGACTTGGTCGTCGGCCCACGCTTTATGTCGGGCCGTACATGTACCAACTCTTTCATAAGAATCCCGACCTGGACTTAGCCAACTATCGCGTCTGGTGGGCAAGGTATGCCGATACGGTCGATCTACACCCTACTTGGCAAAAATATTGGCTTTGGCAATACACCGACGGACACAATGGACCGCGCCCTCGCCAAATTGATGGCATAGGCTATTGCGATTGCAACCATTTCGATGGGGCAACTGAAGCCTTAATTGCCAGTTGGGTTGATGAACCCAGTGCCAGCCCTTTGACGCTTCCACCGACAGGCAACGACCTCACAAATGATGCACTTATCGCTGCGGGATCAGCAACGGGTCAGTGGGCCACCTTGCCAGTTAACGGGTGTCTGGTACAGAACAACTTCCAACAGTTACTCCCTGGATCAACCCGTCAATCCGTTTTCGTCAACGCCGATCAATCGTTTGGCTGGGGCTGGAATTGGCCGACACGCCCAGATCTTGCTGTGGTCGCTTATCCAGAAATCATATGCGGCAAGAAACCCTGGGACAACTCATCAACAACAGAACAGCTGCCAGCTCGCGTTAAGGATCTACTTGCTATTGCAGTGGACTATTCCTCTCAAACCAACGCCAACGGCATTTACAACCTGGCGTTTGACCTTTGGCTTTGCAATTCACCTGAAGCGAACGAAGAAAGCATTCACACAGAAGTGATGGTTTGGATTGACAAGAATGGATTGCCACCTGCAGGAAACATCATCGACAGCTTCGATACGCCTTGGGGCCCCATTGATCTTTACCACGATGCCATGCCCAAGTGGACCTATTTGGCCTGCGTATTCAGGAACGCATTAGCAAGTGCAACCTTGGACTTAAACGTCTTTTTGACCCAGCTGGTTGCCATGGGCCACGTTGATGCCAATCTTTTCCTTGCCAGTGTTGAACTTGGCAACGAAGTCTCGCGCGGAGCGGGACGAACGCACTTTTCAAAATACCAAGTAGATATTGCCACCGCCCTCTGACTGACCAGATTGCGCCAAATGATGTCTTGATGCTATTTATCTATAACAATATACTATTGCGAAATAAATAGTCTAATCATTATCAATAATATACATCACCCATATACATATTATGTATTTCGGGGTAATTTGCGCAGTTACAACGACAAATAAATAATCAACAAAACCCTTGCATCTCCAGCAAATTCCGGTATCTTTGACAACAACTCAACGCACTATTTGACCCAGCCCATGAACGCCTTCCAGTCCTCTCACCATCACCATGCCACCCGCATGGATGGTCTGGGCTGCGCCAGTGCAGTTCATGCATCCCTCACGAACACCCGAATAGGAACCTCGATATCCGCCACCGGCATATCGATAGCGCACACGGTCAATTCGCCGTCGCGCACGTGTTCCCATCAGGAGCAACGGACCAGCTAACTGCTTGCGTCTGAACTCCTGATCCCACCAGATTCAGGAGTTCAAAATGCAAAGTCAGTCCCGTCCCCCAGTTCCGCCAGTTCCTCCAATTCCCCCAGGCTTCCAGGAAGTCAAAACTTGGCACGAATTCAACAACGTTGAAGTTCAAGTCGTTCTATTAGTGCCATCGCGCGCATGCCAGGAATTACAGCGCGAGCTCGAATCCAAAAAGTTGGAAGCTGCCGAAACGGTACGCGCCCTTCGCGCAGAGCGTGATGCCGAGGCTCATGCCAATGGCAGAGTAGCCATTTCCGAAGAAATCAAACGACGCAAACAAGAACTGAGCGACGAGGCCTCCCCCAAGGAGCCAGTCGACCCCGAAGCTACTGCTTTGATGGAAGCAGACAAACTACCCGTTCACCCACGACTGCACCTCCAGGTCTATGACCCCCTGGCCCCTTTGATCCTGGGCCAGAAACTCAAACCCACCGACCGAGATGTGTCCGCCAGAAACAAAGAACTGTTCAAGACCCTGAGCGCCTTGGGCTCCTATCGTCGAATTGTTGAGCCCCCAGTTCAACTGGACGTCCTGTTTCAACTCGAAGAAGACTATCCCCACTTCCGGGAGGT
>ERZ724525.1944-NODE-1944-length-12005-cov-4.658075_pt1 | contig 12005 bp, 8 predicted proteins | sample MGYA00376058_ERZ724525 | MGnify/ENA primary metagenome ERZ724525 (study PRJEB28724, sample SAMN07190888) | wastewater metagenome | isolation source: influent of sewage treatment plant in Hong Hong | place: USA: Christiansburg, Virginia | collected 2016-03-01 ... | reverse complement strand
TTTTCCCCCAGCCGTGCCGACTTTGCCAAACGCCGCTTCCTGCGCGAGGCCGCAACCGAGCTGGCACGGGTCCTGTGGGGCGGGCTGTGGCACCTGGCGCAGTTGTTGCAGACGGCGCTGATGTCGCTTGATGCGATCACACGCGCGCTTTATCGCACCCTGGTCAGCCGACGCAAGCTCCTGCAGTGGACCACTGCAGCCACGGCCCAAACCCAGGCTCGCACGCGGCTGCTCGACGTGCTGCGCCTGCACCGCCTGCAACCGGTTGCCGCGTTCACGTTGATGGCGGCTTTGCTGGCTCTGGGCACGCCCCATGCGGGTCTCGCCATCGTGCTGTGTTTGTTGTGGGCGGCCTCACCGTTGTGGACCTGGTGGGTCAGTCGGCCCTGCCCAGTCTCTCAGGACGCCAAGCTGTCGGTCACGGAGCGCGCGTACCTGGAGGGCATTGCGCACGACACCTGGCGTTTCTTCCGCCAATGTGTGGGGGCCCAGGAAAGCCATTTGCCGCCCGACAACCTGCAGCTCACGCCTTATGCCATGGTGGCGCACCGCACCTCACCCACCAACATCGGCATGTATTTGCTCAGCGTCACGTGTGCGCGGCAGTTTGGCTGGATTGGTACACAAGACGTATTGACCCGGCTCGAAGCCACTCTGGCCACGCTGCAGACCCTGCAGCGCCACCGCGGGCACTTCCTGAACTGGTACGACACCCAAACCGGCACACCGCTGATGCCCATGTACGTGTCCACCGTGGACAGCGGCAATCTGGTGGGGCATTTGCTGACGGTGGCCCAGGCCTGCCTGGAACTGGCGCGTGGACCGTTTGAGGTTCGCTCCGGACAGCAGGCCCTGGCGGCCCTGCGCCAGCGCATGGCGCCCCTGTTGGCGGCGCGCGCCCAACTCTCATCTCCGCAGCGGCGCGTGTTGCGCGGCCTGCTGGCAGACCACCGCGCTACCACCCATTCCCTGGAACGGGATGTGCTGGCCCAACGCGGGGCTGATAGCCAGGACAGGGCGGCTGCCGAGGCATTGGCCAGCGACCGATTGCGAGCCCTGGCGCACGCCTTCACTGCGATGGCGTGGCAGGCCGATTTCAGCTTCTTGTACCACCGCAAGCGTCACCTGTTTCATATTGGTTACCGTGTTGCGGACCAGCACCTTGACGCAGGGTTTTATGACTTGCTGGCCTCCGAGTCCCGCTTGACCAGCGTGTTGGCCATCGCCAAAGGCGACGTGCCGGTGCGGCATTGGGCGTCCCTTGGGCGGCCGTTTTTTGCCGACGGTTTCAGCGTCGGCCTGCGGTCCTGGACCGGTTCCATGTTCGAGTACCTGATGCCCACCCTGGTGCTGTACGAGCCGCCGGGCAGCGTGTTGCGTGCGGCCTGCCACGCCGCCTTGCATGAACAAGTGGCCTACGCCAAAGGCCAAGGCGTGCCCTGGGGCATTTCCGAGTCGGCCTACGCCGCGGCTGACGCCTCACTGGCCTACCAGTACGCGCCCCAGGGTGCCCCGCGCCTGGCCTTGCGCCGCACCCCGCCCGACGAACTGGTGGTGGCACCCTATGCCACGGCTCTGGGCGCCCTGGTGTCACCGCGCTGCGCGGTCGACAACTTCCGTTTGCTGGAAAGCCTGGGTGCACGTGGCCCGTACGGGTTTGTGGAGGCGCTGGACTACACCGCCGCACGCCGTATCAGCGGGCAGCCGTTCGCCATCGTGGATACCGTGATGGCCCACCACCAGGGCATGAGCATTGCAGCCCTGGCCAACGTCTTGTTGGGTGACCCGGTTCAGCGCTGGGGCATGGCCAATGCCCCGATTGAAGCGGTAGCGTCCCTGTTGCACGAGCGCCTGCCGCGCGAGGTGTCCCTGCTCAACACTCCGCCGCCAGCGGCACAAGCCAGTTCACAGCAACGCCGTCGGGTACCCACCTTGCTGCGTGAAGTGATTCCAGGCATCCAGGCGCTCGACCCCAGCCACGTGTTGTCCAATGGACGTTACAGCGTGTGCTTGCGGGCCAACGGCGCCGGTTGGAGCCGCTGGGGCCAGGTGGGCATCACCCGCCAGCGCGACGACGCCCTGCGCGATGCGCTGGGCAGTTTTTTCTACCTGCGCTGGAATACGCAGCACCACCCGGTCTCGCTGACCCAGCACCCGGCGCCGGATGCAAACGCCCGTTACACCGCGGTATTCCACGCCGACCGCGTGAGTTTTGACGCGACGTGGCCCAACCTGAAGGCCCACACCACGGTCTGGGTCAGCCCGGAGGATGACATTGAGTTGCGCACCGTGGAGTTGCTCAACCTGGATGGCCAGACGCTGGATCTGGAGCTGATATCGGCCTTTGATGTCACGCTGACGGAGCGTTTGGCCGATGAAGCACACCCGGCCTTCACCAATCTGTTTGTGCGTGCCCAGTGGCTGGCGGCGCAACAGGCCTTGTTGTTCGAGCGCAAACCGCGCCTGGCGACTGAAAAGACCCTCAAAGCCGTTCACTTCCTGGCCACCACGGACGAGCGCATCGTCGGTACCCGGATCCAGACCGACCGGCAGCGCTGGCTGGGCCGCAACCATGGCACGGCACAACCCGCCGCCGCCCTGGATGCGGTGCCCAGTGGCCCGTCTGGAGACCATCAGGTGCTCCGCACGGGTCTGGACCCGGTATGTGTGCTGGCGGTGCAACTGCGCATCCCACCACACGGGCGCCTGGCCCTGACCTTTGCCACGGCGGTCGCTGACCACGAGACAACCTTGCACGCCGTGATCGACAAATACCGCCAACACACCAATGTCGAACGGGCCTCCCTGATGTCCGCCACGCTGATGGGTATCCGCCTGCGTTCGTTGCGCATCAGTGCCGCCAGTTTTTCTGCCATGCAAACCATGTCCACCGGGCTGTTGCTGAGCATGAGCCGCCCGGCCCTGCGCGGTGCCAAGACCCGGCCGCCGCTGTCCGAGGTCTGTGATCGGCGACTGTTATGGCGTTTTGGCATCTCGGGGGACCGGGCGCTGATCCTGGTCTCGGCCGCCGATGTGCAGGGCCTCGGTTTGATACGGGCCATGGCCCAGGCGCTCACGCTGTGGGCCTGGGGCGGCGTTGCCTGTGATCTGGTGATTGTCAATTCGGAGCCTATTTCTTACTCCATGTTGCTACAAAGCGAAATTGCGGCACTGCGCGAACGCCATGTCAACGATACGGCCGCCCACCCTGGCGGCGCTGTCACCGGCTTTCATGTTTTGCGCGGCGATGATCTCTCGACCGACGAGATGAGCACCCTGAAGGCCTTGGCGCGGGTGCGCATCCACGCCGATGGCCGCCCGCTGGACCACCATGTGCTGGAATGGATGGCCCTGCACGAACAGGCCCAAGACGAACGCCAACACCACGCCATCGTGCCGGTGCCGTGCCATGGCACGGTGGGTGACAGCACCGTGGGCACCCCGATGGGGGAGTTTGTCGGCGCCACACAAGCCTTTCATTTTGATGTCAGTGACCGGCTGCGCCCGACTCGCCCCTGGATCAACGTGCTGTCCAACCCACGTTTTGGTACCCAGGTGTCGGAGGCTGGCAGCGGCTACACCTGGGCGGTCAACAGCCGGCTGAACCAGCTCACCGCCTGGTCCAATGACCCGGTCGCCGATCCTCCCGCCGAATGGTTGTTATTGCAGGACTGCAAGACGCAAGACACCTGGTCGGCCACGCCCAATGCGTGGTCTGCACCGGGCGAGCGCTACCACGTGGCGCACGAACAGGGTGTGACCGTGATCAGCCATCGCCGCGGCCGGCTGGAGGTCAGTGTCAGCTGGTGTGTCGACGTGGAAACCTCGGTCAAGCAAATCAGCATCACGCTACGCAACCTTGGCCACAAACCGCTGCACATGCGCCTGGTGGGCTTGGTCGAATGGATGATGGGCGCCAACCGGGCGGACCGCAGCACGGTGCGCAGTGCCAGCTACACGCTGCCTATGGCGCGGGGCCAACTGCAGGTGTTGACGGCGACCCAGATGGACCGGTCCGCTGGATTTGGCGCGGGCACCGCCTTTTTGTGTGCCCCCAACGCAGTGGAAGAGCTGGGCGACTGGACCTGTGATCGCCGGGAGTGTTTTGACGGGGCCGGGCAACTGGTGGTCCCCGCACACTTCGGCCAGCGCAGCGGTTCGGGTCTGGACCCCTGTGCGGCGCTGGGCTTGCGCCTGGAGGTGATGCCCGGTGAATCGGTCGAACGCAGTTTCCTGCTGGGGTACGCCAACGATGCCCCGGCCGCCCTGCAATTGGCGTCGGCGGCAGCTGCGGTGGCAGGCGCGCAGCGCGTGCAGCAGGTCCGGGACTACTGGAACCAACTGCTGGGCACAGTGACCGTCAAGACGCCGGACCCCCTGTTCGATGCCATGGTCAACCGCTGGTTGTTGTACCAGGCCGTGAGTTGCCGTTTGTGGGCCAAGGCCGGTTTCTACCAGGCCGGGGGCGCCACCGGTTACCGGGACCAATTGCAAGATGCCATGGCCCTGGTGTGGACCGCGCCGCAGATGTTGCGCCAGCAAATCGTGCTGTGTGCGTCACGCCAGTTTGAAGCCGGTGACGTGCAACACTGGTGGCACGCGCCGCTGGGTGCTGGCGTGCGCACCCACTTCTCGGACGACCTGCTGTGGCTGGCCAGTGCCACCGCCCACTACCTGCGCGCCACCGGTGACACCGCCGTGCTGGACGAGCGCATCCCGTTTCTGGAAGGCATGGAAATTCCCCCCGGTGCCGAGGACGCCTACTTCACCCCGACGGTCAGCGCCCGGCAGGCCACGCTGTACGAACACGTGGCACTGGCGATGGACCGCAGCCTGCGTGTCGGTGTGCATGGCCTGCCGCTGATGGGCAGCGGCGACTGGAATGACGGCATGAACCGCGTCGGCATAGAAGGGCGCGGCGAGTCGGTCTGGCTGGGCTGGTTCTTGTGCCAGTTGGTGACCGAGCTGTCACCGCTGGCCCGCGCGCGTGGCGACCTGGCGCGCGTCACCGCATGGGACGATGCTGCCGTTGGCTGGAAGGCCGCGCTCAACGGTCCCGCATGGGATGGGCAATGGTTCAAGCGGGCCTTTTTTGATGACGGCCAGCCGTTGGGCTCCCAGGCCAATGCCGAGGCCCACATCGACCTGATCGCCCAGGCCTGGGCGGTGTTGTCCCACGCCGCCACACCCGATAAACAGGGCCTGGCTTTGCAGGCCATGGACGCACTCTTGGTGGACCCGGAAATGGGCCTCATCAAATTGCTGGACCCGCCGCTGCAACACGCGCAGCCCAGTGCCGGCTACATCCAGGCCTATCCGCCCGGTGTGCGCGAAAACGGGGGCCAATACGCCCATGCCGGTGTCTGGGCCCTGATGGCCGTGGCCGACTACGCACGCAACAACCCGCAGGCCCAGACCCACAAGGACGATGTTTACCGTTACTTCACCTACCTGAGCCCGGCGCACCGCTCCAAACATGTCACCCGTGGCCCGCGGCTGGACACTGCACCCTATGTCATGACGGCCGACATCTACACCCAGCCGCCCTATGTCGGGCGTGGGGGCTGGAGCTGGTACACGGGTGCCGCCGCCTGGATGCACCGGGGCGCCATCGAGTCGGTCTTTGGGCTGCAATGGGGTGCGCAGGAGCTGTTTTTTCAGCCCTGCCTGCCATCCCACTGGTACCAGGCCGAGATCACACTGGTCCGTGCCGGGCGCAGCATGCACTTTGTGCTGGTCAACGACAGCCTGGTCAATGCCCTGCTGGCCACCGGCCTGCCGGCCAGCCAGGCGCTGACCGTCGGCCAGGCCTTGCGGTGGACCACTTTGCCGCACCGCAGTTCTTTTGTGCTGGCACTGCAAACCACTTGACTTTCAGGAGTTGTGTATGAAATCAGGCTCTGGCCCACGTGTTGTGGACCCGAATAGCTATCAAATTGATAGTGTCTCAATGCCCAAAGCGACACGGCTTGCGCGGACCTGGACGGTGGTGCGCCTGGTTGCCTCGTCCTGGTTGGATGACTACGCGTTGAGCATGGGCGCGGCCCTGGCCTACTACACCCTGTTCTCGCTGGCGCCCCTGTTGCTGATCGTGATTTCGGTGGCCGGGTTGGTGTTTGGGGAGGATGCGGCCCGGGGCGAGGTCTCCAAACAACTCGGTGCCTTGATGGGGGAACAAAGCGCCAGCGCCGTAGAGGCCCTGCTGGTCAGCGTAAAAAAACCGGCCGAAGGCGCCGCCGTATCACTGGTGGGTCTGGTGTTGTTGCTGGTGGGTGCCACCACCGTGTTTGGTGAGTTGCAAGACGCGCTGGACCGCATCTGGCGTGTACCCGCCCGCCTGGGCACCAGTGGCTGGGTGAGCCTGGTGCGCAGTCGGCTGTTGTCATTTGGCATGGTGCTGGCCATCGGTTTCCTGCTGGTCGTGTCGTTGGTGGCCAGTGCCGCCCTGGCGTTGGTCGGTCGCTGGGGTGAGCCCTTGTTTCGAGGGTGGTATGCGCTGGCCGAAATCACCAATGCGATTGGCAGCTTCGCGCTGATCGCCGCCATGTTTGCGCTGATTTACAAGGTCATGCCCCGGGCGCGGGTGCAGTGGAACGACGTCTGGATTGGCGCCGTGTTCACGTCGCTGTTGTTTCTGCTCGGCAAATCGCTGATCGGCTGGTATGTCAGCAGCAGCGGTGTTGCGAGCGGTTTTGGCGCTGCGGGTTCGCTGGTGGTGATTTTGTTGTGGGTCTATTACTCGGCCCAGATCTTCCTGATCGGTGCCGAGTTCACCTGGGTCTACGCCAATGCCTATGGCTCCCGCAGTTTGGTGCGCTCGCACACAGACGCCATACCGTCGCCTGGTGCACCATCTGTCCCAGCAAGCGCCCCGTCGGCGCAGGCACATCGGGACCTACCATGAACATGCACCTCGGCCTTACCCCTTTAATCTCCCTCCTGGCTGGCATCCTGATTTTGGTGATGCCCCGGTTGCTGAACTACATCGTTGCCGTCTACCTGATCGTCGTGGGCCTGATCGGGCTGTTTGGCGCCAGCGGCATGCGTATCAGCTGAACAAACTGCGCCAGTTCGCCCAACACCGCGTGCACCGCGCGGTTGGCGGCCACCACACCGGCCTGGGCATTCTCTGCGCCTGCATCCACCCGCTGGTCAAACTCCTTCCAGGCCACCACGCGGCGTGTCTTTTCGTCCACCAGGTAGGCCCTTAGCGTCACCCTTACGCTGCTGGGGCTGTTGAAAAACTCCTGTTGCAGACGCACAATTTCGGTGTCCAGCCGCAGGTCGGCACTGGCCGATCCCGAGGCCATCACCACGGCCTGAAAACCCCCGTTTTGTGACAAGGCCGCCACCAGCAAAGGCCCCAGCATACGTGCCGGCGTGTCGACCCATTCGCTACGGGCAAAGTACTCCAGTTTGTGGGGCTCACGCAGGTAAATGATGCGCTGGCTGTCAAAGCCCGAAGCGGCGCGCACCGGGTTGACGATCAGTGTCTGCGTACCCACCGGTGTGCTGGCGGCTGTGGGCCGGGCCGAGGCCGCCAGCGTGTCATCCAGCGCGTAGAAGGCCGGTGGTGCGGTGGCCTTGGGTGTCAACACACTGCAGGCGCTGAGAGTTGCCACCACCATCAATGTGGCTACGCCGCGCAACCGGCGACCGGTTGGCAGGGGTGTCCGGAGCGTGCTCATGGTTTCCCGTCCTTTTCACCGGGGCCGTCGGGCACCGGGGTTCGTCCAAAAATCAGGCCGCTGGGGTCGCGGGTGGTTTGTTCGGTCAGCCGCCGCAGGGAACTGCTCAAGGTCTCCAGCTCTGCCAGCAGGCGCTCCACCTCGGGCAGCGTTTGGGTGCCCAGGCGCTGAATGCCGACACCGATGCCGTCGGCCGCCAGTGAGGCGCTGTGTCCGGCCTTTGACAGGTCACCACCCATCTTGCCGACCGCGTCCGCGCTGCGCCCCAGGCGGTCTATCAGCGGGCCCAGCTTGGCGGTCGCAGTCGAGGTGTTGCTCAGAATGGCCTTGAAAGCGGTCTGGTTGTCCGGGCTCAGAATGGCATTGATGTTGTTGGAGGTGCTGTCGAGTTTGCCCAACACACTGGTCAGCACGTTCTCCAGCCGGGCGCTCAGCGAGGGCCGGGTCTGGATGATGGGGTATTGGTTGGGGGCAATGGCCAGCAAGGGCAGGGAGTCGGTAGAGCCCCCACTCAGTTCCACATAGGTGATGCCGGTCAGGCCCTGGGTTTTCAGAATGGCAATGGTGTCCTGTTTGACCGGCGAACCCTGCGCCAGCGCCAGCAGCAGGGTCACCCGCTGCGGGTTGGTGTGGTCCAGGTCAATGCTGCGCACCTTGCCCACGTCCACACCGTTGTATTTGACCGGCGCATTCAGGTTCAGTCCCGCCACCGATTCGTTTTCGATGGCCCAGTAGAGGTCGTAGTCGGTTTGCCAGGCCCCACCGGTTGACAACCACAACAGGCCGGCAATCAGCACGGCACCCAGGCCCAATACAAAGGCGCCAACGGCGGCAAAACTCAGCTTGGTTTCCATGCCGGTTCCTTTTGCGCACTACGGCCACGCGGGCCGTCAAAAAATGGCCGCACCCAGGGGTTGTCCAATTGTGAAAGCTCCTGCATCGAGCCCACGGCCTGCACCCGGCCATCCCCCAGCACCGCCACCCGGTCGGCCACCTGCCACAGCAGGTCCAAGTCGTGGGTGATCATCACCACGGTCAATCCATACAGGTCGCGCAACTCGCGCACCAGCGTGTCCACACCGGCTGCGCTGTTGGGGTCCAGGCCGGCCGTGGGTTCGTCCAGAAACAGCAGCTCGGGGTCCAGCGCCAAGGCACGGGCCAGCGAGGCGCGTTTCATCATGCCGCCGCTCAGCTCCGACGGGTATTGGCTTTCCACCTCGGGTTTGAGGCCCACCATCGACAACTTCCAGCGGGCGATGTCGTCAATCAGCTTGTCGCCGAGGTCGGTGTGTTCGTGCAGCGGCAGCCCCACGTTCTCCAGCACCGTCAGCGAGCCAAACAAGCCGCCGTGCTGAAACATCACGCCCCAGCGCTGGCGCAGCGCCAGGGCCTCGATGTCTTCGATGTCTTCCAACGGTACCCCCAGTACCTGCACCGTGCCGGCGCTGGGTTTTTGCAGCAAGATCATCTCGCGCAGCAGCGTGGACTTGCCCGAGCCGCTGCCGCCAATCACCGCAAATATCTCACCCCGTTGCACTTGCAAATCCAGATGCTGGTGCACCGTGTGGTCGCCAAAACGGGTCGCCACCTGGTGCAACTCAATCACAGACTCCGGGCGGTTTTTCAGGGTCGGCATGTCATAAGTCCAAAAGGCTGAAGGCGATGGAGAAAAGGGCGTCGGCAACGATGACCAGGAAGATGGACTGCACCACACTGCGCGTGGTTTGCTGGCCTACGCTGTCGGCGCCGCCACGGGTGCGAAAGCCCTGAAAACAGCCCACCACACTGATGATCACGGCAAACACCGGCGCTTTGGCGATGCCTACCAGGTACGAGGTGGCGCTGACCGCCTTGGCCATGCGGTCCAGAAAATCATCAAAACCCACGTCCAGCTGGCTGCGCGCCATGACCATGCCGCCGGCCACCCCCAGCACATCGGCAAACACCGTCAACAACGGTAGCACCACCACCATGGCAATGATCTTGGGCAGCACCAGCAACTCCAGTGGTGCTATGCCCAGCGTGCGCATGGCGTCCACCTCTTCCGTGACCACCATGGTGCCAATTTGCGCGGCAAAGGCCGAGCCGGAACGCCCGGCCAGCGTAATGGCCGTAATCAGGGGCGCAAATTCGCGCAGCATGGACAGGCCCACCAGGTCGGCCACAAAAATATTGGCACCGTACTGTCGCAGTTGGGCCGCGCCCTGGTAGGCGACCACCACACCGAGCAAGAAGGACAACAAACCCACAATCGGCAACGCGTCAAAACCGGCACGCTGGATGTTGAACAGAATGGGGCGCCAGCGCAAACGTGAGGGATGGGCCAGGCTCCCCACAAAAACCTGCGCCACCTCGCCCACAAAACTCAGCATGGCGTAGGCTTGCTCCGCCAGCAAAGCGGTTTTGCGCCCCAGGCCCTCCAGCAGGCCCGGCGCTGGCTGCGGCGTGGCCTGCGCTGGCACCCGCGCCTGGTCTTCCCGGTGCTGGGTCACCACCTGCAGCAGCCGGGCCTGCTTGGCTGGCAAGCCTTGCAACGTGACGGTCCCGCCCTGGGCGCGCAGGCGCACCAGCAGCGTGTTCAAGACCCAGGCGCCCGCCGTGTCCAGCGCGGTGATGGAGCGCGCGTCCACAGTGACCGCCGCCTTGCCGTCGACCACCAGCGTGCCCAGTTGCGCATCCACAGGCGCCACGTTGCGTGCCGTCCAGGCTCCACCCAACGTCAGGGCATGGGGGCCTGAGCGGATCAGGGTGGCGGGAGTGTCGCGCGGGGGGTGCATAGGTCAGGCTGACTTTAGACGCGGCACATGGCCGTGTTTGTGCGCGAGCGCACAGAGCAAGACCGCGGTTCAGTGCACCGTGTGAACACCGTCACACGTTTGTGCCGAAGAACGGAGTCTTTCTATGAAACATCGCCTTGAAACCCTGGCCTTGCAGACTGCCATCGCCACCTTGCTGGCGGTTTTTGTGGTGGCCTGCAGCAAACCGGTCGACAACCCGGGCGTGCCCCCCATGCCCACCACCACGGTGGGGACCGACATTGACGACAGCGTGATCACCAGCAACGTCAAGTCGGTGTTGTTGGCCGACGAGAATGTCAGGAGCTTTGACTTCAAGGTCGAAACCCGCAAGGGCGAGGTCATGCTCAGCGGTTATGTGGACAACCAGGCCCAGCTTGACCGCGCCAACGCTGCCACCCGTGCCGTCGCCGGTGTCAAGGCAGTGCAGAACAACGTCGTCCTCAAAACCGGAGACTCCTCCACGGTGGGCAACAAGCTGGACGACAGCATCACCACCAGCAAGGTCAAGGCCGCGTTATTGGCCGACGCCAACGTCAAGAGTTTTGACATTGCGGTGGTCACCCGCAAGGACGAGGTCTTGCTCAGTGGTTTTGTTGACAACAAGGTGCAAATGGAGCGCGCCATCGAGATCGCCAAGGGCATCCCCGGCGTGCGCCTGGTCAACAATGAGATGAGTCTCAAGAAGTAGCGTGGTTACCGGCTACCGTGCACGTCACTCAACAGCCGCGCCAGCTCCTTCTTGACCACCCCATAACATTCGCAAACCCGGGTTTCCAGACCGGCGCGGTCCAGCACCGCAATGTGTCCACGCCGGTAGCGGATGTAACCGCCGTTCTGCAAATTGCCCGCGGCCTCGGTCACACTTTCGCGGCGTACGCCCAGCATGCTGGCCACCAGCTCCTGGGTCATGACCAGCTCGCGCAGCGGCACGCGGTCCATGGTCAGCAGCAACCAGCGGCACAGCTGTTGCTCCACCGAGTGGTGGCGGTTGCACACGGCGGACTGCGCCATCTGGGTCATCAGGGCCTGGGTATAGCGCAGCAGCAAACGCTGGAAGCTGCCGGCGCGGTTGAACTCGCTCTGCAACAGGTGGCGGTCCAGACGGTAGGCGTGTCCTGCCGTTTGCACCACCGCCGAGCTGGGCGTGGTGTCACCGCCCATGAACAGCGAGACGCCCACCACGCCCTCATTGCCAACCCCGGCCGTCTCGGCCGATGCGCCGGTCTCGGTGACGTAGTGCAGCGAAACGATGGAGGTGGTGGGAAAGTAGGCGTGGCGCAACTGGGTGCCGGGCTCGTACAACATTTGGCCCAATGGCATGGGTACCAGTTCCAGATGGCTGGCGAATAGCTCCAGGTCGGCGGCCGGTAACGCGGCCAGCAAATGGTTTTGTTGGGGGGTGTGTAATGAATTCATGGTGTTGGCGTGGTTGGGCTTGGCACTCAGCCGCCTGCAAGAACTTCAACGCCAATACCGCGGTAGCCCTGAAAGCGCCCGTTGATGCTGAACATGGGTTCAC
>ERZ724525.1942-NODE-1942-length-12013-cov-3.810336_pt1 | contig 12013 bp, 15 predicted proteins | sample MGYA00376058_ERZ724525 | MGnify/ENA primary metagenome ERZ724525 (study PRJEB28724, sample SAMN07190888) | wastewater metagenome | isolation source: influent of sewage treatment plant in Hong Hong | place: USA: Christiansburg, Virginia | collected 2016-03-01 ... | reverse complement strand
GCTCCAGGCCAAAAAGCATGGCCCCGGTCAGGTTGATTTCGACAATCGGTTCCTCTGGCGTTAACGTCAGAAAGCCGACCGGTGATAGTTCGTAGAGGTCGAGGTAGCGATCATGCGATGCCGCAAGCGCGGCGTGCGCCTGATGCAAAGCCTCATTCTGCATCTCCATTTCAATTTGATGGACTTGCAGCTCGTGTATCAGGCGAGCCTGATCGTGACTGCTTTCGAGTACCTTGCTTTCAGTCAGTCGCGCTTCAGCTGCGCGGCGCAACTGGTCGGGGTCCATCGGTCTGTTAGGCATAAGGAATCCCTGAACTTGATTGGCTGCTTCGTTTGTATCGTAGTTTATTACCTGGGATTAGCCATGTATGTTCGATGCCCCACACAGCCTCTGAGCCTTTTGATGAATCTGGCAGCATGGATTGACGATGTACAGCGCAGGCGGGTTCGCCAGCCAGATGGTATTTGGCTGAATGAACCCGCGTTTGCCGATGGTTCAATAGCGATTTGGGTTGTTCGGGCGGTTGTCATGGCTATCACGGACGCCGTCATGGTCGCGGTCGTGATCGCCGCGGCCAGAACCACCATCACGGTCTCGCGAGTGTCCGCCACCATTTCTGTAATCGCCGTCATAAACAACGCAACCAGATAGAAGGCTGGCGACTGCAATCAGTAATACAGCAAGTTTTTTCATGTCATTTCCTTTTGAAGGTAAATACGGAGATCAATGGCGATCCTGCCCCTGTTCATTGCCTCGGTTTTCCTTGCCTTTGTCTTCAGATTTATTGTTTTGCCCATGCGATCCCTGGGGCGCTTCCCTGGCCTGAGTTGGTGGGCCAAGTCGCTGTTGTGCCGGGGGCGGTGGCGGATTGGGTACCGTTTGCTGGCGAGGTGGCTGCTGAACTGCTGGTGCCGCGCGCGGCTGATCCGGGCGAGCATTCTCCGGATGGCCACGTTGCGGCTCGGGTTCCCGGTTTGCGTTTTCACGTTGCCTATCGTTTTGCGATCCCTGCGGCGCATTATTTGCACGGTTGGGCGGGTTATCCCGTGGCGTGGCTGGGGGTTGCTGTTGCCGCTGGGGCTGGCGAAACTCCGGTGCTTCCCGTTGCTGATAGTGGTCCGGGCGAACATTCTCCGGACGGTGGCGTTGCGGCTCGTATTCCCGACTCAGGTTTTCACGTGGCTGGTAGCGATAATTTTCGGCGCGAATCGAATGCTGCTGTTCGGGGGCGCGTGGATAGTCGCTCCCTCGATACTGGCGCTGATAGGTTGGCAGGGGTGCGGCAGGCGGGACTGAACGACGATTCCAATTGTTCCATCCGCGACGTTCTCTCTCCCAGTCGCCACCCCAGTGTTGTCCCCAGCGAGGTGGTGCATCGGCGCGCCAGCCACGGAAATATTGTGGCGGCTGGCGGTAGTAGCGGACCGGAATGCGCAGCACGAACAAGGGCACGTACTGCGGACCGACGAATTCCCATGGCCCGTTGTACCAACTGCTCGAAAACCACCTATCGTCCCGATAGACCCAATAAAGGCCATCGTAAAAGAAGAAATTCGAGTTCAGGCGCGGCGCGTAATAGACCGGTGAGCCGGGAATGAGGGCGAGCTGGGGATAATTTCCGATATTGAAGCCGATGTTGCCATTGGAAAATCCGATATCAAAACTGACTTGGGCTTGAGGCGAACTGGCCGGGCCAAGCAGCAGCAACATGGCGATAAGAAGTGGGCGCGTTTTCATTTATTTGTCCTCGCAATCTTGAGCGCTGAGAAGCAACGTATTACGAAAACCGTAGTTGCCAGTCGTCTGGTTGGCACACCGTACAGACGTTGTGGGTGAGTTTTTCATGGAGTTCTTCTTTGTCATACGCGGCGGAATGACCGCATGCCTTACCTTGTTCCCGCTGGCGGGGCGCGTCTGTTATATGGCGCACACAGAGAAAAATATGACTGTTACGGTCAACAGGAAATTTCCGGTATTTTTCTGGAGCCTGTTCACGGTCTTTCGAAAACCGTGAAGCCGGACTATGGTTTTGACTGATAAGAACGAAACCCCTCCCGGCTTCCTCTTGTCAGGGGAGGAGCACCACAAATCGCGCTGCGGGCCTTTCTGGCTGGTGGTGGCTGGTGGTGGCCGCTGCCGGTCTCATGCGGGTAGTCGAAGAAAAGCGCAAAGCCTGGCTACAGCGCCTTATGGTCAACGTGCCGTGATGGCTTTTGTGGCTGCTCAGGGGGCGGCAACAAGTGGTTTCAAACTGCCAAAAGCCAGCGCGTATTGCCGCGTAAATTCCGCGCCAAAGAAAAAAATTTGGGCGGAGTAATAGACCCATAGCAGCAGGGCAACAATTGATCCAGCGGCGCCGAAGCTCGATGCCACAGCGCTGGTGCTGAGGTAGAGGCCAATCACGTATTTTCCCAGGCTGAACAGTCCGGCGGTAAAGCCGGCGCCTACCCAGGCATCAGGCCAGGAAATGATGGTGTCGGGTAGTGTCTTGAAAATCAGCGCGAACATGCAGGCGGTGATGGCGAATGAAGCCACGGAGGTAATACTGGTGGCGAGCAGAACGGCAGAGCTGCCCCAAACCCGGTTTGTGTAGCCTTCGATGACCACCAACGAGGCGCTGATGATGATGGAAACCAGGAGCAGCAGCGCCAGTACAAGGACCAGGGTAAAAGACAGCAGGCGGGTGCGCAGATACTCGATAAAGGGCGGATGGCGAAATTCATCAAGGCCCCAGAGTTCATCCAGGCTGCCTTTCAGCTCAGCGAAAACGCTGGTCGCGGCCAGCATGAAGAGGGCGCTGGCGAACAGGGTGGCGATCAAGCCTGCGGCGGGGTCGTCAGCGGTTTGCAGCAGGGCCAGTATGGCCTCGGCACCTGTGGGGCCGATTAGTGATTGTAGTTGTGACGAGATTTCGCTATGGGCGGGTGCGGTGCCAAAAACGTAGCCGGCGATGGCAATCGCCAGGATCAGGATAGGCATCATTGAAAACAGAGTGTAGAAGGCGAGGGCGGCACCCTTGCTCGATGCACGATGGTCAATCCACGACTTGATTGCCTCAATCAAAACATTTTTCAGGCGGGTTGCCCAATGTGGACCCGTGGGTGCCAGTGGTTCGTCTACTGCCTGTGGCACCGGTGACTCCCATAATTTCCCGTTTGTTTATTGGGTGCTGCTGGTGATGGCCTGAACAAGAACAAGTAATACCGCTGCACCGATGACTTCAACAAGGATGCTGCTTTGGCTGAATTCGGCGACATTGCCAGCGCCAAACTGGCTGAACAGCCAGCCGCCGATAGCCGCCCCGGTAATGCCTAGAGCGATATCAAATAGTACATTACGAGCGGATTTTCCGGCAATTGATCTGGCAAAAAGCCCGCCTAACAAGCCAAGGCCGACCCACATGAAACGCGGCATGATTGCACCTGATTTTTTGTAGTCGGGCCGTCACGTCTGGATTCCAAAGCGACCGGCCCAACAGTTTTAAGTCACGCTGAAGCGTGACACCTCGGCTGGCGGCTAACGACGGCTGCTCAGAATGCCAACAATGAGCCCGACGGCAGCGATAAGACCAACTGACTTCCAGGGGTTTTCATGGACATACCTTTGCGTCGCATCTGCGGCAAAGCAGGCCTTGTCTGAAACAACCACGCGCGCGTCGTGCAGTCGGGTTCGTGCATCGTAAAAGGTGCTTTCCATCTTGCTGCGTGCGGCAGCGAACTCTTCGGTCGTTGAATTGACCACTTGATTGAGCAGTTTGTCCGCATCGCCAACAACGCTTTTCAGTTCCTTGACGAGGGCGTTCTTGTTGTCTTCAAGCGAATTGCGGCTGGTAAATATTGAATTACTCATGATTTCTCCCAGGGTTGGTGAATGCACAAGGAGCAATCGCGGCTGGAAATACGAGCCCGGACTTTCCTCTAACCCCCATGCTGCGCCGGGATGATCAGCCAGTCTGTGCGGCGGCGCACAGATGCCGAAGCTGCCTTGAGTAATAGTTGCGGTCAACGAGATGGGGATGCCAAAAAAATGAAAAATATAATTGTCTTAGCCTTGGCTGTGCTTGTCGCACCGGCTTTTGCAGCGGGCTCAGCAAGCGAATGCAAAGGCGAAAGCGATGACCGCATCCGGCTTGCCTGCTACGACAAAATCAACGGCCATACAGTTGCGGCACCCAAGCTGCCTGTACTCTCTGCCGATGCTGTTGCCACGCAACCGCTTGCCACCATAGATACCGGCAGAGCGTCATCCGGCATGGTCAAAGCTTGGGAACTGGCTCCCAGTGACAAGCGCGGCACCTTTATTGTCCGAACTTATCAGCCGAATTTTTTGCTTCCCTTGCATGTCACTTCCAACATCAATCAGTCTCCGAGCAGTCCAACTTTGATGAGTGGCGGGAGCAATCCTGACTACAAACCGGTCGAGGCCAAACTGCAGCTATCCCTGCGCGCCAAGGTTGTCGAGGATCTGCTGCTGCCCGGTGCCGATTTATGGGTTGCCTACACCCAGCGCTCGCTGTGGCAGCTCTGGGACTCCAAAGACTCGTCGCCATTTCGCAGCACCGACTACCAGCCGGAAGCCATCTACGTGGTACCAGTCGCGGAAAAATTTGGTACGTTGCCCTTCAGTATCAATTTACGCATGTTGCAATTTGGTATCGCCCATCAGTCAAATGGCCAGACGGATCCGCTGTCACGAAGCTGGAACCGGGTTTATCTTGGCGCCGGGTTTGAGCGAGGTGACTTTGGCCTGTTGTTTCGCACCAACCAGCGCCTGCGCGTACAAGAGAACGATGACAACCCCGATCTCGTCGACTTTATTGGCCGTAACGAGATTAGCCTGGGCTGGTCGCAAGGTTTATCGACCGCCAACTTGACCTGGCGTACCAACTTCACGGGCAAAGACCAAGGCTCGCTGCAGTTTGACTGGACATATCCCGTGTTTGCCGACCAGCCTTTGGGTTTGCGCTGGTATGCCCAGTTCTTCAGCGGCTATGGCGAAACGCTGCTGGACTACAATCACAAACAGACCAGCATCGGTTTTGGTCTGACCCTGTTTCAGTTTTAAATTGGAATGGCCATCAAACACGCAGAAAGACACCGTACCACACGCATCGGCTGGCTTCGTGCCGCCGTGCTCGGGGCCAATGACGGCATTGTTTCCACGGCCAGTCTCGTTCTTGGGGTTGCCGCCGCCGGCTCCAGCGCCAGCAATGTGCTTCTGACTGGTGTTGCCGGTCTGGTGGCCGGGGCGATGTCGATGGCTGCGGGTGAATATGTTTCCGTCAGCTCCCAGTCCGATACCGAAAATGCTGATCTGGCGCGAGAGCGCGAAGAACTGGCCACAGAACCAATACGAGAGCACGCCGAAATGGCTGCAATCTATGTCAAACGTGGCCTTGATGCCACGTTGGCGGCTCAGGTGGCACAGCAATTGATGGCACACGATGCGCTCGGTGCCCATGCCCGTGACGAATTGGGTATCTCGGAAACCATGTCAGCAAAGCCATTTCAGGCGGCATGGACTTCAGCCACCAGCTTTTCGGCTGGTGCGGCGATGCCTTTGCTTATTGTCCTGCTGGTGCCACCAAGCACCTTACTCTGGGCCGTTTCGGGCAGCGCCCTGCTATCGCTGGCGCTACTGGGCTCACTGGCGGCGCGCGCCGGGGGCGCTCCGGTTATCAAAGCAGCGACTCGCGTAACTTTTTGGGGAGCACTCGCCATGGCGATGACCGCTGGGGTGGGGGCGTTGTTTGGCGTCGCTCCGTGAGTAGGCAACTGCTTTTCTTCTAGGTGCGACAGCGTACGGAATCGATGTTCAGGGCAAGGCATTCTGTCCATGGGCGTTCTTCACCTCCCCTTTTTTGAAGAACGTCATCCAGAGTTGGCTCGGAACGGTAAATCTGTTCCGAGCGTTTTTTTGTCTGGCATTAGCTATCCATCGTGTTTGCCCGGTTCCCTGAATTAAATGAATTGATATGTGCGCCAACGGACAGAGCAGCTTGCGTTGACTCGATAAGCTCAATTTATCGGAGCCAAAAGCAGTGCGGTTTTTGCCCTGCAGCGATATGCCTTTGTTAATAGCGGCGTCATCCAGGCAATGAGGAAACGGTATCCGGTAGAACTTGCCGAGGTATTCGCCGCAAGATCATTCATCACTAATTGAAGGAATCAAAATGAACAAACTCATCATCAATTCAGTCGCCCTTGCCATTTCCCTGGCCTTTACTGCGGGTGCAATGGCTGAGGGCATGACCAAGGTGGACTACAAGGCCAGCAAGGAAAAAATCTCAGGCGAATACAAGGCGGCCAAGACGGCTTGCGATTCACTGTCTGCAAATGCCAATGATGTCTGCGTGCTTGAAGCCAAGGGCAAGGAAAATATTGCCAAGGCTGAACTTGAAGCCACCTACAAGCCGACCGAAAAAAATCGCTATGAAGTTCAGGTTGTTACCGCAAAAGCCAATTTCAAGGTAGCCAAGGAACGTTGTGACGACAAATCCGGGAATGCCAAGGATGTTTGTGTGAAAGAAGCTGAGTCCGTCGAGACTACTGCCCGGGCTGATGCAAAAGCCAAGATGAAGACAGCGGATGCCAATGCGATAGCCAATGAGAAGACAAGTGATGCGCAGGTTGATGCCAGTAAAAAAAGCAATGATGCTCGTATGGATGCTTCTGCAGATAAAACCGACGCCCAGTACGCCGTAGCCAAGGAAAAATGCGACACCTACTCAGGTGCAGCCAAGGATAGCTGCGTAGACAAGGCCAAGGTGCGTTACAGCAAGTAAGCGGTCTGCGCAGGTACGAGGCAGCATTAAAGCAATGTTTGATAAAGAGGCAATTTCATGAAAAACATGAGAAATTTTTTACTCAGTACGGTTGCTGCAGCAGTGCTGCTCGGCCTTGGTGGGTGTAGCGGGATGTCGTCGCAGGATAAAAGCACAGCGATCGGTGCTGGCGTTGGTGCGGTTGGCGGATCTGTTCTGACCGGTGGTAGTGCGGCGGGAACGATAGGCGGCGCAGTTGTTGGCGGAGTCATCGGTCATGAAGTCAATAAGCCGAAATAACCTAGTCATTTAACCATTTGGAGATAGTGCCATGAAACTCATCAATACCGTCGGTAGTGCCCTGCTTATGGGGGTTTTGCTGGTCGCCTTGCCGGCCTGCCAAAAGCAGGAAGGGCCGGTCGAAAAGGCTGGCAAGGAAGTCGATAAAGCAGCTGAAAAAGTCGGGCAGAAGATAGAAAACGCCGGTAACAGCCTCAAGGATGCGGCCAAGGGCGACAAAAAGTAAGGCGATCACGTTTGCCGGACGGGATGTATGCACATCTCGATTGGCTAAAACCAAACAACAGAGGCCTCAAAGTGAAAAAAATACTAATTGCTGCCTGCTTGGCCGCAAGCGCCCCGATGGCATTGAGTGCTGAACTCGGTGTTTCGGTGAGCATCGGTCAGCCGGGCTTTTACGGGCAGCTGGACATTGGTGGTTATCCGCCACCGCAGGTTATTTATCGCCAGCCACGGATGATCTATAACGTACCCGTTGAACGTGAACCGATTTACCTGCGTGTCCCGCCGGGGCACGCGAAAAATTGGCGCAAGTATTGCGGCAGATACGATGCCTGCAACGAGCGTGTTTATTTTGTGCAGAACAATTGGTACCAGCGGCAATACGCACCGCAGTACCGGCAAAACCATTTCGATGGCCGTCACTCCCGTCCTGACGATCGCCGTGACGAGCGGCATGATGAACGTCGCGATGATCGCGATAGAGGCCATGGCGGCGATGATCATGGTCATGGCGGCAAGCACTGAGAAAGTCTTGTATCGACTGCCGGTTGTATGCCAAATTAATTCAATAGGCTGAAGATGCCCACTATTAGGGCATGGTGGTGAAGACCGTAAATTCGTGGGATGATCCCCGGTAAATAGGTTTTTGTCATTAAGTCTGCGAGGGTAAGTTGCTAGGTTTGTTGAGTCAAAACGCCGGGTTGTCGGTTATTAGTGCTGATGTTGTCGGTGGCACAAGGCTTTCTCATTGTTCAGACGCCCCTGAGGTGGCCTATGCGGTGGGGCGCTGTGAGAAACGCATACAGCGCTCGGTGGAAAGTCATGGGGGAGACCTGATCAGGCGTCAGAGTGGCGGCTTGATGGCTTTCTTCAACAACAACCTGGATGCGCTCCAGTCGGCAATTGAAATGCAGCAGCGTGTCCTTGCTCTCCCTCCGTCATCCGGCATTCCGCTGGGGGTGCGGGTTGGTATTTGCACTGGCCATGAAGCCAAGGAGGAGCGCTATTTTCCGAGTCAAGGCCCAAACCCGGCAGTCAGCCTCTCGGCGGCCACCGATTCCGGGCAAATTCTGCTCAGCGTACCTAAGCGTGCCAAGGTGTTTGACTGGTTGCAACTGTATCTGGAAGGTGTGCCTGACCTTGCGCTGAATTGTGGCAAAAGACGGCTCGGCGTATTCGATGTTGGCTGGCAGGAGCGTGATCCGGTGGCGCTACGCTTGGCGCTTTCGCAATTTGGACGCACCGCAGGGCAGCTATTTGTCCATCATCATGGCAGCACGCTCCTGCTTGATGAAACTCGACCGGTAACCAGCATAGGGCGCCTGCCAAGTAGCGATATGGTCATGCGCGATTCCCGCTGTTCACGCATTCACGGCACGATTGAACGCCGTCTCGACCGTTTTGTCTTTGTTGATCGCAGTACTAACGGCACCTTTATTAAATTTGATGGGCAAGCCGAGATTTTGGTCCATCGCAAGGAGTTGTCGCTCTTTGGCAGTGGCCTGATGTGCTTTGGTGCGCCGGCTTCGGCTAGCGGCGTGGAGCAGTTGCAATTTCAGAATCCCGGATTGGAATTTTAGTTCAGCCTCCTAGTCGCGTACGGGGCCTTCAGATGTTTGTGCGATGACGTACAGACGAGGCTGGCGCATCTAGAGACAATCACCTGACGACCGGCGCGTTCGGCACCTAGCCGCACTGGTATTGGCGAATAGCTTGTTCGCCGATGCCCATGGTTGATTTCTGGAGAAAACTATGACCAATCGGCGGTTAGCAAGTACCACTCAGCTTTGTCAGCCCATCTCGCGTTTACTGATCAAATATGGCGTCCTGGCGCTCCTCATTGGGCTTCCATGTGCGCCCGTTGTGGCCGGGGAGATCGGGGATGCGGCAAAACGAAACACCATCAGTTCGCCTCAGGCTGATGTGCCGTGGATGAGCGGCGGGATCGGTGATGAAGCTCGGGATGAAATGCGCAAGGCAGCAGCCGCCTATAGCGTGCATCTGGTGTTCAGTGACCGGCAGGGCGCCTATCTGGCGGGTATTCCGTTCTCAGTGCGCAGCCTTAATGGTCGCGAACTGTATTCCGGGGTGAGTGCAGGGCCTTTGCTTTACCTGAAGTTGCCACCCGGTTCTTACCTGATTGCCGCCCAGTTTGATGGCGCATGGCATAACAAGCAGATCAGGGCGGGCACCAATGAGGAGCCGGCCAGGGTGTCATTTGTCGCCATCGGGAAATGAGCAAGACGGTGGGCACGCCAATAACTTACTCGTCGACTATTGCTCATGATCCACTTTGACCTTCGCCTGTGGCAGCGCTTTCGGACGATCGCGGCGCCGTACTGGTTCCGCGATCAGAAATGGCAGGCGCGAGGTTTGCTGCTGTTGCTGGTCGTGTTGCTGCTCGGGCAGACCGGCTTCGCGGTGCTGTTCAATGAGTTGACGGGTGAGTTCACCTCATCGCTGGCGGCTAAGGATGCAGATCGTTTCTGGAAATCGATTTTCCAGTGCCTCGGGATTCTGGTCGTCGCGGTGCCTATCTATGCCTTTTACTTCTATGTGCGCGACAAGCTTGGCCTGTTCTGGCGGCGCTGGTTGACGCAGGATTATCTCGGACGCTATTTCAGCAATCGTGCTTATTACGAACTGAATGCTGATCCCGATATCGACAACCCTGATCAACGGATTGCCGAGGACATCAACACCTTTACCCAGCGTTCGCTGTATTTTTTGTTGATCCTGGTTGGCGCAATCTTGCAGTTGCTGGCGTTCAGCGGTGTCCTTTGGTCGATTTCCAAGGCTCTCGTTTTATTTCTGGTTATTTATGCGGTTGCCGGGACGACGATTACCTTGCTGGTGTTTGGCAAAGTGCTGATTGGCCTCAATTTTTACCAGTTGCGGCGTGAGGCAGATTTCCGTTTCAGCCTGGTGCGTATCCGTGAAAATGCCGAAGCCATCGCCTTCTATCGAGGCGAAGCGCAGGAGTCATGGCAGATCGGCCAGTATTTCAACGCCGCCTTTAGCAACTTCAACAAGCTGATCCGGGCGCAACTGAATCTGAACCTGTTTCAGTACAGCTACAGCTTTATGACCATCATTTTGCCTTACTCGATCATTGCCGGGCAGGTGCTGGCGGGGGAACTGGAAGTCGGGCGGGCGATTCAGGCAGCCGGTGCCTTTGCTGCCATCCTTAGTGCGCTGACGGTGATTGTCGATAACTTTGAAAGCTTCAGCCGCTTTGCTGCCGGGATCGATCGTCTGGATAGCTTTGCCAAATTTCTGGCCAAAAAAGACGGTGGACCGCAACAGTCTGGGCAGCGTATTGAGTTGGTCCAGAATTCTCATTTGGAGATCAAGAACCTCACCCTGCAAACGCCCAACCATACGCGCACGCTGATTGAGGGGCTTTCAATGACCATCAATCCCGGCCAAGGCGTCATGATCGTCGGTGCCAGTGGTTGCGGGAAAAGCTCGCTGCTGCGCGCACTCGCCGGATTGTGGCGGACCGGCAGCGGCCAGATCTGCCGCCCGGAAGCGGGTGAAATGCTGTTCCTGCCGCAGCGTCCCTATATGTTGTTGAGCAGCTTGCGTAGCCAGTTGCTCTATCCGCACCTCGATATGAAGATCACCGATGAGGCGCTTCAGGAATTACTGGTCCGCGTAAATCTGCCGGAATTGACAGCACGTTTCGGTGGCCTTGATGCCGAGCTGGACTGGGCCAAAGTACTTTCCGTAGGCGAACAGCAGCGCGTTGCCTTTGCCCGTGTGCTACTTGCCGCACCGCGCTACGTGATTCTCGATGAAGCGACCAGCGCGCTGGATATCGCCAATGAAGAAAGTCTCTACAAGGAACTGGCGGCCAGTGAAACGACTATGGTCAGCGTCGGCCATCGTCCGTCGATCCTCAAGTTTCACCCGCAGGTGCTTGAACTGACTGGCGATGGCGGCTGGAAATTGTATGCGGCAGGCGACTATCAGTTCAGTCGTTAGTGGCTTGAAGGGGGTGAGAACAGGCTGAGCAACTGTTCAAACGGTAGTGGTGGTGCGAAAAGAAAGCCCTGGCCTTCCTCGCAGCCCATCTGTTGCAGCAAATCGGCCTGTTCCGTGCGTTCGATACCTTCGACGGTAATGGTCATGTGCATGGCCCGGCTGAGCGCGACAATGGCCTCAACGACCGCCCGCTGGTTTTCGCTAAGCGGCAGGTCAACAATGAATGAGCGATCAATCTTTATCCGTTTGATCGGCAGATCGCGCAGGACACTGAGTGACGAATAGCCGGTGCCGAAATCATCAATGCTGATGGCGACCCCGAGCGCCTCAAGCGTCTTGAGGATGTGCAGGCTGCGTTCAGTCGCCTGCAGCGTGCTTTCGGTGATTTCCAGTTCCAGCGCCGTGGCCGGAAAGCCGGTTTCAGCCAGGACCGATTTGACGATGGCGACGAAGTCGGTACTGTGAAACTGGCGTGCCGAGACATTGACGGCCAGATGGAAGATTTCGCCCGGCGCCTTGGTCTGGATAAAATCCAGCATCTCGCGACAAGCGCGCTGCAACACCCATCTGCCGAGGTCTTCGATCAGGTCACTTTCTTCGGCGATGGCGATGAAGCCACCCGGTAACACCAGGCCGCGCTCCGGGTGCTGCCAGCGGACCAGCGCCTCGACGCCGACGATCCGGCGCTCGGCGAGATCAAGGCGTGGCTGGTAATAGACAAGCAACTCGTTGGTGGCGAT
>ERZ724525.1938-NODE-1938-length-12028-cov-12.059467_pt1 | contig 12028 bp, 12 predicted proteins | sample MGYA00376058_ERZ724525 | MGnify/ENA primary metagenome ERZ724525 (study PRJEB28724, sample SAMN07190888) | wastewater metagenome | isolation source: influent of sewage treatment plant in Hong Hong | place: USA: Christiansburg, Virginia | collected 2016-03-01 ... | reverse complement strand
CTACGATGTTGGAGACTGGCCGCCTAACCGAGGGGCGGCGACCATGATGTCTAGCGCAGCTTGGCCAGCGCCTCGTCCATGGCCTGCGCCATCGCGTGGAACTCGGCATGACTGATCGAGCGCATGCGCTCGTGGCCGGACTTGGCGCGTATTTGGAACCGCCACAGCGTGATTTTGCCCGGGCGGTAGGCAGCAGCTGCCTGGCGAAAAGCGTCCATGTCCACCGGAAAACTGACTGTCTCCTGATAAGTGCACTTGCGCTCGAACAGGTCACGCATATTGCAGGTGGAGCCTTGCTTGCCTACGCTAAGAGCCACGGTTTTTTCGCTCGCGCCAGCGCCATAGCGCGCCTCGCTCAGCATATGCATGGCGTAGTCGATGTAGGTGTCGGTCACGACAACCTCCACCGACGCCTGGCGTGTCTTGCGGTCGATCTGCACGCGCAGAAATTCGGTATTCGGATACTCGCGGCTCTGGGGCACATGGGCGGCAGCAGTATCCAAGCTCAGCGTCGGGGCAGAGGGCTCGCCCTGGATGGCGACGCGGCGCTGGTAGAAATCGCTGGTGTTGCGGCCCACCAAATCGTCAAAGGCGGCCTTGCTTTCCAGCGATTGGAAAAAGTAGTCGCCATGCTTCCAGCTGGCGCCCTTTTGCAGCAGGTTGTAGCTCTGCGCCTGACCGTCCGCAAAGAAGGTGAAATAACTGCTCTTTGCCGGTGCCGCGCCGGCCTCGGTGATCTCCGTGGGTGCCAGGGCCTTGCAAGCGTTCGCCCGGTCTGAACCGGGTTTGGGCAACAAGCGCAGCTCGGCGCTGCAGAGGCCTTGTGCGTCGGTGGTACAGGTCCACGGGGTCTCCAGCTTTTTGCCGCCGAAGAAGGCGCCATCGTCGGAACGACAGGCGCCGCGCAGCGTCGCACCCACCACGGGCTGCTGCTCAGCGTCGAGCAGAAGCATGTGCACGTGGCCTGCTTCAGGGCCCGCAGCGTAAGCGGGGGTGGACAAAATAGCCAGGGCGCTGGTCGCGCCAAGGGCGAGCGCCAGAAGTTTGTGCATGGATGCGTTCCAGAAGAATGGTGCGTGGCGCGCGGGCTCGACACGCTCGGAGTCGGCGCCGCAATCGCGCGTGGGGGATGGTAGCCGGGGACTGGGCAAACCCCGCAGGCAAAACCTACGATTTGCGGGGCTGAAGGGGAAAGCTCAGGCCGCTGTGGGGGTCTGCTGCGGCAGGTGTTCGGCTGCTGCTGCACGCGCCACCACGGCGCGCAACCAGCGCTGCGCTGCTCCGCCGGCGCGGCGCACATGCCAAAGGGCGTCCACGTGCACCGTAGGCAACTGCAGCGGCAGCGGCCGCCAGACCAGAGTGCCCTCCAAGCCCGTGACGCCGAAAAAATGCAGCGGCAAGACCGTCAGCAGATCGGAGTTGGCAACCACGCGCCCGGCGGTGAAAAACTGGTTGACGGTCAGTACGATGCGGCGCTCGCGGCCCAGCGCGGCCAGGGCTTCATCGGTAAATCCATAGGGTCGGCCCGAAAAGCTCACCAGCAGGTGGCGCGCCGCGCAGTACTGGTCGAGCGTCAAGGGGCCGGCGGCCAGCGGGTGGTTCTTGCGCATCAGGCAGACGTATTCGCCGTCGTACACCCGCTGGTGCGCGTAGGAGACCGCGTCGCCGGTCTGGTTGCGTGCGGTCAAATCCGCCAGCACCGCAGGAAAGTAGCCAATGGCGAGGTCCGCCGCCTCATCGTCGAGCAGGCGGCGCGGGTCGCGTGTGGCCAGCGGCAGCACGCGCACCGAAACGCTGGGCGCTTCGGCGGCCAGAATGCGCACCATGTGGGGCAGCAGCGCCGCAGCGGTGGCGTCTGCCATCGCCAGCACGAAGCTGTTGTCGGCCAGCGCGGGCTCAAAGCGCTCGGGCGCCAGCGCGCCCTCCAGTTGCGCCAGCGCTGTCTGCACCACCGGCCACAGCGCCTGCGCGCGGGGCGTGGGCTCGACACCGGTGCCGCTGCGGCGCAGCAACTCGTCGCCCAGGGTTTCGCGCAAGCGGCGCATGGCATTGCTCACGGCGGGCTGGGTCAGTGCCAGCTTGTGGGCCGCACGCGTCAGGCTGCGTTCGGCCATCACCGCGTCAAAAACACGCAGAAGATTCAGGTCCAGGCGGCGAAAGGCATCAGACATGGCGCGTGTGCAGGGGAAGGCGTTAATCATTCATCATATGAATGAGAATCATCACAAACATAAAGTTGAATAACAGTCGGGTAAACCCTAATATCCATGCATTGCACCAAAGTGTGCCCCGTTTTTAGGATTTGCCATGACCACACTGACCCATTCCTCCTTCCTGCGCTCGGTGACCGTGCCTGCCGTGTCCGCCAAGACGGGTTCCAGTTTGGCTGCCATGTTCTCCGCTTGGCGTGCTGAGCGCCGTCGGGCCCGCGAAGACCGCGAACTGTGGGCCCTGGCCCAGACCGATGCCCGCGTGATGACCGAACTGGCCTGCGCCCGGAGCCGCCAAGACTGAGTTCGCCTAGACCGAACGCCAAAAAAACCGCGCTCCAAGCGCGGTTTTTTTGTGGACGCTTCGAAAGCGCAGAGCCCTTGCCCGAACCCCGTTGCCCCAGAGTAAGGACCCCTTCACACACCGATTCGGCGAGTGTAAAACACAAAAAAACGGGAACAGTCTGCAAAACTTTGATCCTGCGCAGTCGAAAGTATCGGACAACGCGCAGAATGCGAATCTTTCTCACTGCCGTTTCCCCTGCTTTGGAAACGTGCACTGAAGTCTTCTCAACTGCAAAACAAGGTTTGCACATGCTTCTTCGTTCACTCATCTTCTCCGGCCTTCTGGGCCTCAGTCTGACCGCATCGGCCTTGGAATATCCCATTGGCGCTCCGCAAAACGTGTCGGGCATGGAGGTGGGTGCGGTGTATCTGCAGCCGGTGGAGATGGAGCCTGAGGGCCACATGCGCAAGGTGGCGGAATCCGACATTCATCTGGAAGCCGACATTCATGCTTTGGCGAGCAACGTCAATGGATACTCCGAAGGCACCTGGATTCCCTTCCTGCTGGTGAAGTACGAACTGAGCAAACAGGGTTCGAGCGAGGTGATCCGCGGCGACATGATGCCGATGGTGGCCAGTGACGGCCCGCACTACGGCGACAACGTCAAGCTTGCAGGCCCCGGCAAGTACCGCGTGAAGTTCACTGTCTACCCACCGAGCGCCAAGGAAAACGCCATGGGCATGCACTATGGGCGCCATACCGACCGCGCCACGGGCGTACGCCCGTGGTTCAAGACGGTCGAGCTGGAATGGGACTTCACCTACGCCGGCGTCGGTAAGAAGGGTGGGTACTGACATGCAGCGCAAGCTCCCCGTTCGCAAGGCGCTGGCGCTTGCGGCGGCCCTATGTGCTGCGGCCACCCCGCTGTCCAGCGTCGCTGCGACGGCCACCGACGCGCTGGTGGCGCAGGTCAAGGCACTGGCCGAGCGCGTCGAGCGACTCGAAACCCAGAACACCCAGCTGCGCGCCGCGCTGGAAACAGATCGCATCAGCGAAAACGAGCCCGAACTGGCGACGCGCATCAAGGCCGTGGAAGCACAGCAGCAGGCTCTGCAAGGTCCTGCGCACAAGCTCACAGAAGCGCTGGACGGCATCAGCGTGGAAGGCAGTCTCACGGCCATGGTCCAGCAAGCAAGGCGCAGCGCCCTGGGCGATCCGGCTGCGGGCCACAGCCGTGCGAACTACCGCGGCGATGTGGCTGTGACCCTGCCTGGCGGTGACTTTGGTGCGAACAAGGGCAAAGTGTTTGTGCATGCCCGCTTTGGCCAAGGGGATGGCCTGGCTCTGCGGCACACCTATACCGGAACGGCCAACAGCACCACTTTCAGCGGCACTGACCCCGACGATACCCAGTTCACGCTGGCGCAGGCCTGGTACCAGCTGGACGCTCCGCTGAGTCAAAGAGGTGAACACAAGGCGGTTTTCACCGTTGGCAAGATCGATCCGTTTGGCTTCTTTGACCAAAACGCCATCGCAGACGATGAGACGCGGCACTTTGTCAACAACGTGTTCGTGCACAACCCGCTGCTCGACTCGGGGGGCGACATCGGTGCCGATCGCTTCGGCTTCTCGCCGGGCGCCGTTGCCGCGTACGAGAATTCCAGCGACAAGTCCATGCCCTGGGGCGCGTCACTCGGTGTATTTGGCTCGGGCCACGGGGCCAACTTCAGTGGCAGCAGCGGAAAAGCCTTCGTGATGGCGCAGGCCTGGATCGCGCCGCGCATCAATCAGTTGCCTGGCACCTACCGAGCCTATGCCTGGAGCAATGCACGCGGCGCAGACTTTGATGGCAGTGACGCACGCCACGCAGGCGTCGGCATGTCGCTGGATCAGCGTTTCACCGATGAGCTGACCCTGTTCGCGCGCTATGGCCACCAAACCTCTGGGCGCGTGCCGTTCGACGACGCCTTCACCGTTGGAGCCGAACTCGACGGCTCGGCCTGGGGGCGCGGCTCCGACGGTCTGGGCTTGGCGCTCGGCATGCTGCGCACCAGCGGCCACTATGCATCGGCCACCGAAGCGGACCCTGCCAGTTGTGGCTACGCCGCACGGGGTGCAGAGCGCATTGGCGAGCTGTACTACCGAATGCACCTGAACGACCACGTCGAGATCACGCCGAGCCTGCAATACATTGCGCGGCCGGCGGCCAATCCCGACGCCAAAGGTATTGCGTTGCTCGGCCTGCGCGCGCGGGTGGGGTTCTGATGCGAGTCACCCAGCGCATGGTGCTCACCGCCGCGGCGCTGCTGCTGGCGGTGGGCACTGCCTACGCGCAAGAGCTGCCCACCTTCCGCCTGGAAATGAAAAACGGCATCTTTGACCCGACCGAAATCATCGTGCCGGCCAACACCCGCTTCAAGCTGGTGCTGCACAACGCCGGAACGGACGCCGAAGAATTTGAGAGCCTGGAACTGAAGAAGGAAAAAGTGCTCGCACCGGGCGCCACCAGTTTTCAGGTGTTCGCGCCGCTCAAGCCCGGGCGCTACCGCTTCTTCGGCGAATTCCACCCCGACACGGCCCAGGGCCACATCGTCGCGCAATAAGGTCTGCCCATGCTCAATGCTCTCGTCATCGTCTGGCGCGAAAGCCTCGAAGCCATGCTGGTTATCGGCATTCTGGCCGCATGGGCCACCGGGCGTGGTGGCGGCGTGCGAGCCGGTTTGTGGTCGGGGGTGGTTGCGGGCGTGGCGTTGGCGGTAGCGCTCGCCGCGGTGATGCAAGGCACCCTCGGCAGCCTGTCCGACCGCGGCCAAGAGATTTTTCAGGCCCTTCTCATTCTGTTCGCCGCCTTGCTGATGACGCAGATGGTGCTCTGGATGCGCCGCCACGCGCGCGGCTTGCGCCGCGAAATGGAGGGCGCCTTGGATCGTGCGGCCGAACTGCGCGGCGCCTGGGGCATTGCCGCAGTCGCGGCGCTGGCCGTCACACGCGAGGGCGCAGAAACCGTGATTTTTTTGCAAGGGGTCGCTTCAGGCGCGGGCTGGGGTGCGCTGCTGCCTTCAGCTGCCGCCGGGTTTGCACTCGCCGCGTTGACCGCCTGGGCTGCGTCTCGCGGCCTGCGCTTGCTGCCGCAGCACCAGGTGCTGCGCATCAGCGCCAACCTGCTGCTGTTGTTTGCCGCCGGCATGCTGGTGCTGGGTACCGACCGGCTTATTGGCATGGAATGGATTCCCCCCGGCCCCGATCCGCTGTGGGACACCAGCGCCCTGCTCGACGACGGCGGCGGGCTGGGTAAGTGGTTGGCCGACCTGTTTGGCTACCGCGCCCGCCCGGCTGCGGCCGATGTGCTGGTGTTCTTTGGTTTTTGGGCGTTGATGGCAGCGCAGCGCTGGTGGCCTAGCCGCCGCCTGCAGCAAGCGAAGGCCTAAGCATGCAAGCGACCAGCTTTACGCGCAACCGTGCCGGCGTTAGCACCGTGCACGTCATGGTCGGCGCGCCGCGCACCCGGTTGGCAAAGCTGGGCGACTGGATGGCGCGCAACCGCCGCCGCATTGCGCAGCTGCAGTGGGGCATCGTGGTGTTGTACTTCGTGCTGGTGGCAGTGCCCGCCTTTTTGCCCATGCCGCCGGAAGACGCGCGCATGTTCACCAGCCTCACGCGCTTTGCGCAGTTTGCGTTTTGGGGCGTTTGGTGGCCGTTCGTCATTGCCTCCATGCTGCTCATCGGGCGCTTCTGGTGCGGCGTGATGTGCCCGGAAGGCGCACTGACCGAGTTTGCCGGCCGGCCCGGCAAGGGCTTGCCGATTCCGCGCTGGATGCGCTGGCCCGGCTGGCCGCTGGTGGGTTTTTTGGGAACCACGCTCTACGGCCAACTCATCAGCGTGTACGAATACCCCGGCCCGGTTCTGGTGATTCTCGGCGGCTCCACGGTCGCGGCGATTGCCGTCGGCATCGTCTACGGTCGTGGAAAGCGTGTGTGGTGCCGCTACCTGTGTCCGGTAACCGGCGTGTTTGCGCTGTTGGCGCGGTTGGCGCCGGTGCATTTCAAGGTGGACCGCGCTGCTTGGGACTTGCAACCGGCCCACATTGCTGCCGTGGACTGCCCCCCGCTCCTCAACGTGCATGCGCTCGCCAGCGCCTCCCAGTGCCATTCGTGCGGGCGCTGCAGCGGCCACCGCGACGCCGTCGCTTTGACGCTGCGCTGGCCAGGGAGCGAAATTGTGGGCAGCAAGCCGGGTGACGTGGGCCGCTACGAGGCGCTATTGCTGTTTTACGGCATGCTGGGTTTTGCCCTTGGAGCCTTCCAATGGACGATGGCGTCAGGTTTTGTGCAGGGCAAGCAAGTGTTGGCGACGTGGCTGGTGGACCACGAAGTCTTTTGGCCGCTGGCGAGCAATGCGCCGTGGTGGGTGATGACGCACTACCCGCAGGTCTCCGACGTGTTTAGCTGGCTCGACGGCGCGGGCATCGTCGCCTGGCTGACCGGCACCGCCGTGCTGGTCGGAGGATTCGCGCACTTGGCCGTGGCCTTGGGAGCACGCGTGGCGCGCGCCGATTGGAAGGTTCTGTCCCTCAACCTGGTTCCCATGGCTGCGGCCAATCTGTTTCTGGGGCTGTCTATGCTCACGCTCACGCAGTTGCGCACCGAGGGCATCGTCTTTCACTGGCTGCCGCAGGCGCGGCTGACGCTGCTTGCGGTGGCCTGGCTCGGCTGCTTGGCGCTGTGCGTGGGGCAGCTGCGGCGCGCAGAGGTGCCGATCTGGCGCTCGGCGATGGCCATGGCCCTGGTCGCCGCTGCGGCGGCCGTTCCGGTGCTGTTGTGGGTGCGTACGCTGGACCTGCTGGCGGTGTTCTAAGCCTCCCACACGCTGCGCAAAGCCAGCGCCATTGCACCCTAAGCCTGAATTTAGCTATATTTACTATAGCTGCATATCCTTATTGGTAAAGCGCTAGGGGTACTTTTTACTGAATTTTCACGCGTTTAGGAGAGAAAGCAAAAAGCCGCGCACCGAGCGCGGCTTTTCTTTCGGATAACCCGGCTTACGCGCCCAGTCGCGCCTCAATCGCCGCCCGTGTCTCCAGCAATTCCTTGGGCAGGTGGTAAGCCAGCTTGGCGAAGTGCTCGTCGTGGAGCTTGAGCTCATCCTTCCAGGCCGCCTTGTCGATGGCGGTCACGGTGTCGAACTGGGCGGCGCTGAAGTCCAGGCCCGTCCAGTTGATTTCGCTGTATTGCGGTGCAATGCCAAACATGGTTTCCTGGCCGCTGGCCTTGCCTTCAATGCGGTCCAGCATCCACTTGAGCACGCGCATGTTTTCGCCGTAGCCGGGCCAGACGAACTTGCCCGCAGCATCCTTGCGGAACCAGTTGGTGGTGAAGATGCGCGGCAGCGTGGCGCCGGATGCCTTGAGCTTGGCACCCAGGTCCAGCCAGTGCTGGAAGTAATCGCTCATGTTGTAGCCGCAGAAGGGCAGCATGGCGAAGGGGTCGCGGCGCACCACGCCCTGCTTGCCAAACGCAGCGGCGGTGGTCTCGCTGCCCATGGTGGCGGCCATGTAGACGCCGTCTTCCCAATTGCGCGCTTCGGTCACCAGCGGCACGGTGGTCGAGCGGCGGCCACCAAAGATGAAGGCGTCAATCGGCACGCCGGCCGGGTCGTCCCAGGCCGGGTCGAGCGCCGGGTTGTTGGTGGCAGCGACGGTGAAGCGCGAGTTGGGGTGCGCGGCCTTGGCGCCGGAGTCCTTGGCGATTTGCGGCGTCCAGTCGTTGCCTTTCCAGTCAATAAGGTGGTCGGGAAGCTTGCCGGTGTCCTTCTCCATGCCTTCCCACCACACGTCGCCGTCGTCGGTGAGCGCGACATTGGTAAAAATCACATCGCGCGTCAGCGAGCGCATGCAGTTCGGGTTGGTGTGCATGTTGGTGCCAGGGGCCACGCCAAAGTAACCTGCTTCGGGGTTGATGGCGCGCAGCTTGCCGGCGGCGTCGGGCTTGATCCAGGCGATGTCGTCGCCGATGGTGGTGACCTTCCAGCCGTCAAAGCCGGCTGGGGGCACCAGCATGGAAAAGTTGGTTTTTCCGCAGGCGCTGGGGAAAGCCGCAGCGACGTGGGCTTTTTTGCCTTCGGGGTTGGTCACGCCCAGCACCAGCATGTGTTCGGCCAGCCAGCCTTGGTCGCGCCCCATGGTGGAGGCGATGCGCAGCGCCAGGCACTTCTTGCCCAGCAGCGCGTTGCCCCCGTAGCCCGAGCCATAGCTCCAGATTTCGCGCGTCTCGGGGTAATGCACGATGTACTTCACGCTGGGATTGCACGGCCAGCTGGTTTCGTCTTTCTCGCCCTTGGCGAGCGGCGCGCCCACGGTGTGCATGCAGGGAACGAACTCGCCGTCCACGCCCAGCACGTCGTACACCGCTTTGCCCATACGCGTCATCAGGCGCTGGTTCACGGCTACGTAGGCACTGTCGGTCAGCTCGACGCCAATGTGGGCAATGTGGCTGCCCAGCGGGCCCATCGAAAACGGCACCACGTACATGGTGCGGCCGCGCATGCAGCCGTCAAACAGTGGCTGCAGCGTGGCGCGCATATCGGCCGGCTCCATCCAGTTGTTGGTAGGGCCGGCGTCTTCCTTCTTGGCCGAGCAGATGAAAGTGCGGTCTTCGACGCGCGCCACATCGGACGGATCGGACAGCGCCAGGAAGCTGTCGGGGCGCTTGGCCGGGTTCAGGCGTTTGAAGGTGCCGGCGTCCACCAGCTGCTGGCACAAGCCGTCGTACTCTTCTTTCGAGCCGTCGCACCACACAATGCTTTCGGGCTTGCACAGCGCAGCCATATCGGCCACCCAGGCCAGCAGGCGGGCATTCTTGACGTAGGCAGGGGCGCTGAGGTTCAGGCCCTGCATGGTGGGTGCATTCATCGGGAGCTTCCTTAAGTTGAAATCGGTTTTTCAAAGGAAGCGGACGAACAAGGTCACGGTCACGGGCGGCTGGCGCAGGTGCGGGCGCTGAGCTGCCTTTGAAAAAACGGCTTGAACTCAGTCGGCTCTCGGGGCGCGCGCTGCCCCGGTGGGCGAAAGCGCATCCACGGGCTCCGCGGGTCGGCTGGGATGTCGATTTTAAGAAGACCGGCGCGCGCTGTCTGTCAGACAATGGCAAGATTCATGCAAAACATGCATGAGGTTATTCCGGTGACAAGCGGGCGCTCCAGCGCTCGAATCCATTGCGCCGCAATTCGCAGGCCGGGCAAGCGCCGCAGCCATGGCCCCAGGCGTGGCGTTCGCCACGCACGCCTTCGTAGCAGGTATGCGTGTGTTCCACCACGATGTCGATCAGCGCCTGGCCGCCCAGCGTGCCGGCCAGTTCCCAGGTCTGGGCCTTGTCGAGCCACATCAGGGGCGTCTCGATGGTGAAGCTCTGGCCCATGCCCAGCGAGAGCGCTGCCTGCAAGGCCTTGAGCGTGTCGTCGCGGCAATCGGGATAGCCCGAATAATCGGTTTCGCACATGCCGCCCACCAGGCTGCGCAGACCCCGGCGGTAGCCCAGCGCCGCAGCGATCTGAAAAAACATCAGATTGCGCCCCGGGACGAAGGTGTTGGGCAAACCGGCTTCGCCAAGCGCAATGGCTTTGTCCTGCGTCAAGGCGCAGTCGCTGATCTGGCCCAGCACCGCCAAGTCGATCACATGGTCATCGCCAAGACGCCCCTGCCAATGGCCAAAGTGCTCGCGCAGCTCGGCCAGGACGCGCAGGCGTGCATCGAGCTCTACGCGGTGGCGCTGGCCATAGTCAAAACCGATTGTCTCTACATGCGCAAAGTTCTCCAGCGCCCAGGCCAGGCAGGTGGTGGAGTCCTGCCCACCGGAAAAGAGCACCAGAGCGTGACCGTTGCGCATGAGAACTTCCTTGAACAAAAAAGCCCCGCGGTGCGGGGCTTCGGGTTGAGCCAGAAAGGGCTCACGCCATGGTGACCGCAATCATCGCCAGCAGAAAAATCATGATGGCCCCCACGACGGGAAGCACGACGGGGATCACGTGCACCACCGACTCCACGGGGTCGACCGGGTGGGCGGGCACGGGGCTGTGAGACTCGGTCATGGCGGGGCTCCTGAAACTGGGACGGGAAAAATGACGATTCTAGACTGGTCAGCGCAAAACCGCTTCCATGCCGGCAGCGCGCAGCTTTTCCAGCACCTCTTGCACGTGGGCCTTGCCACGCGCCTGCAGCACCAACTCAATCTCCACGTTCTGCGCCGCAAGCAGCGTAAACGCCCGCTGGTGGTGCACTTCTTCGATGTTGGCACCCGCATCGGCCACTGTTTTGGTGATGGCAGCAAGCACGCCAGGCACGTCGCGCGCGCTCACCTGAATGCGCGCAAGGCGCCCGGAGCGCACCATGCCGCGCTCGATGATCGCCGCCAGCAGCAGCGGGTCGATGTTGCCACCGCACAGCACCAAACCCACACGCTTGCCCTTAAAGCGCTCCGGGTAGCGCACCAGCGCCGCCAAGCCAGCGGCGCCAGCGCCTTCGACCAGAGTTTTCTCGATCTCCAGCAGCATCAATACGGCCTGTTCGATATCGCCTTCATCGACCAGCACCAGATCGTCCACCAGGCGGCGCACCACTTCCAGCGTCACCGTGCCGGGTGTGCCGACGGCGATGCCCTCGGCAATGGTCGAGGTGCCTTGTGGGTGGTGCGTACCTTGCACGGCGTTGACCATGGCGGGGAAGCGCTCGGTCTGCACCCCAATGATCTCAATGTCCGGCTTGAGGGCCTTGGCTGCCGTCGCCACGCCGGCAATCAGGCCACCGCCGCCGACGGCAATCACCAGCGTGTCGAGGTTCGGTACGGCGGCGAGCATCTCCAGGCCCAGCGTGCCCTGACCAGCGGCCACAGCCTCATCGTTGTACGGATGAACGAAAACGAGGCCCTGTGCCTCAGCAAGCGCGTAGGCGTGCTGGCTCGCTTCTTCCAACGTGCTGCCGTGCAACACCACCTCAGCACCAAAGCCGCGCGTGCGCGCAACCTTCACACCGGGGGTGTAACTGGGCATGACGATGACAGCCCGGATTCCCAGCCGCTGTGCGTGGTAGGCCACGCCTTGGGCGTGGTTGCCGGCGCTCATGGCAATCACTCCGCGCGCGCGTTCTTCGGCGGTCAGGTGCGCCAGTTTGTTGCAGGCGCCGCGCTCTTTGAAGGACGCGGTGAATTGCAGGTTCTCGAATTTGAGAAAAACCTGCGCGCCGACGATTTCAGAGAGCGTGCGGGATTCGACGCAGGGGGTGTCCAGCACCTGGCCTTGCAGGCGGGAGGCGGCGTCCTGGATATCTTGCAGGGTGATCATGTTCAGCATTGTGGCGGGGAATGCCACATGGCGGGACAGAGCGCATCAGGTCATTAAAAACAATAGCGGTTAGCGCTTATCTGGTAAGCGCTATCGCCTTGTTTGGCTGAAAATCAAGGGTGCTATAGATAAGGCCCAATAAAGTATGAACTTTGTCTGATTTTCGTGATCAGAAAGTCATGGAAAAAGAAAGCGCAAGAA
>ERZ724525.1936-NODE-1936-length-12036-cov-8.428512_pt1 | contig 12036 bp, 9 predicted proteins | sample MGYA00376058_ERZ724525 | MGnify/ENA primary metagenome ERZ724525 (study PRJEB28724, sample SAMN07190888) | wastewater metagenome | isolation source: influent of sewage treatment plant in Hong Hong | place: USA: Christiansburg, Virginia | collected 2016-03-01 ... | reverse complement strand
CGACGATGAGGCTGCCGTCGCCAATGTCTTTGCGCCCCAGCTTCCAGCTGCTGGCTACACGCCAGGTGTAGGCCGCAATATCTTCAGGCGCGGTGGTTGCAACCATTAGCACTGCCACCTGTGCACCGGTTTCGTCTTCAAGGGCTTTGAGCTGGGCTTCCAGTGCCGCGAGTTGCTGCGCGCTTAAAGTCGCTGTCTGGTCTGTCACCCTGGCTTTGAGAGGGGGGATTGGCTGCAAGGCAGGAGTCTGGGCCCATGTGGCGACAGCGCTCAGCCAGAGCAGCATGGCGACAAGCATGCTGCGCAGTGGGTTTGTCGGAAAGCTCAACGTCATTACCAACCTCCTGATGCGCCGCCGCCGCCAAAGCGGCCGCCACCCCCGGATTTAAATCCACCGCCACGCTTGCCACCGAAGCCTGACAATCTGAATAAGCCCAGCAAGGTGATGAGAAAGCCAATCACGCCAGCGCCCAGCGCAAAATGCAAGCTGCTGCGCTCAATCACTAGTACCAAGATGCAACTGAGCACACCCATGAGCAAAGATGCTTTGATGCGCCCCAGCAGCCAGCGGGTCAGTGGTGCACCCAGCAGCCAGAGTAGGGCAATCATGGTGAGGTTGTCCGTCGGAATGGAGCGTGCGCTTGGCTCAGGCAGCTTTTCGCCATGAATCAACAGCGACAACTGGTCTATGGTCTGACCCAGTCCCCCTGCATAGTCGTCGGCCTGAAAGTGTGGCTGCATCGTTTCGTCGATGATGCGCCCGGCCATGATGTCTGGAATCGCACCTTCGAGCTTGCGTGCCACTTCGATGCGTATGCGCCTGTCGTTTTTTGCGACGACGATGAGGCTGCCGTCACCAATGTCTTTGCGCCCCAGCTTCCAGTCGTTGGCCACGCGCCAGGAATAGGCGGCAATGTCTTCGGGCGCAGTGCTGCCGACCATGAGGATGACGACTTGCGCACCGGTTTCATCTTCCAGTGTTTTGAGCTTTTCGCTCAGCGCTTGCACATCGCTGCTGCTGAGAGTGTTGGTCTGGTCGATGACCCGGCCTGAAAGTTCAGGCACGGGTTTGAGTTGTGATCCTGCTCCGCCGACTGTTGTTTGGGCCAGTGCGGGCAGTGCTGCAAAAAAAAGCGCAATCCATGCAAAAACAAGAGCTGCAAGCGCTTTATGGATAAGGGCTAGAGCCTTGTTTTGCATGTAATCCTTGAGCGCGCGTGTAGATGGCTTACTTGGCGGTAGCAGGAGCCGCAGGCTTGGAAAAATCCACAGCTGGTGGCTGAGAAATCTGGGCCTCGTTCTGCACCGTGAAGGTGGGCTTGACGGCGTAGCCGAACACCTTGGCCGTGATGTTGGTCGGGAAGCTGCGCGCCAGTATGTTGTAGGCCTGCACGGTGCCTATGTACTCGTTGCGGGCCACGGTGATGCGGTTTTCTGTGCCTTCCAGCGTCAGGCGCAGGTCGCGGAAGGCTTGATTGGCCTTCAGGTCTGGATACTTTTCTGCCACCACCATCAGGCGCGACAGTGCGCCTGAGAGTTCGCCCTGTGCCTGCTGGAACTTGTTGAAGGCTTCGGGGTTGTTGATGAGTTCGGGCGTCGCCTGAATGGATGTGGCTTTGGCGCGTGCCTCGATGACCTTGGTCAGCGTGTCTTGCTCGAAGTTGGCTTCGCCCTTGACGGTGGCGACGATGTTGGGAATCAGGTCCGAGCGGCGCTGGTACTGGTTCAGCACCTCGCTCCATGCGGCCTTGGATTTTTCATCCAGACGCTGAAAGTCGTTAAAGCCGCAGCCCGTGAGGGAGAGCATGGAGGCAGCAGTCGCAATGATCAGGAGCCAGCGTTTCATGGGGGGTTTCCAGTCACGAAATAGATGCGGAAACCATAGCACAAGGGCTTGGGATTGGCACGTGCGCCCAAGACCTGTGCTTCTGTCCGATGCCGTGTGGCGCTAGCATTGCAAACATGTTCCCTCTTTCCTTCCTTAAGTGCCCGCCGGGCATTCACGTCTCGCAGCCAGAGCGGGTCTGGTGTGCGGCGCAAAAGAATGGTTTGCAGGCAGAGCTGCAGAACTGGCTGGGGCAGGTATGAGCTTTGAACAATTCCGCGGCCCTTGGTGGCAGCCCGGTGGCCATGTGCAGACCATCTGGGCATCGCTCTGTGCACGCTATCAGGCAAAGGGCGCGCAGCCCCTGCCGTGGCGGCGCGAGCGCTGGGATACGCCGGATGGTGACTTTATTGATGTCGATTTTTCAAGCCACGCGGTGGCTGCGAATGCGCCCACGCTGGTACTGTTTCATGGGCTGGAAGGTTCATCGTCCAGCCACTATGCCAAGGCCACAGCGCTGGCCTGTGCGCAGCGTGGCTGGCGTCTGGCGGTGCCGCATTTTCGCGGCTGTAGCGGCGAGCCCAACCGCCTGCTGCGGGCCTATCACTCGGGTGATGTGGACGAGGTGGACTGGATTTTGAGGCGGCTGCAGCAAGGCGCTGGCGGCGACTTGCTGGCCATGGGGATATCGCTGGGCGGGAATGCACTGGCGCGCTGGGTTGGGGTGCAGCAGCAGGCGGCGGCGCAGCTTATCCAAGGGGCTGCGGTGGTGTGCGCACCGCTCGATTTGGTGGCGGGCGGCGCCAGTCTGGGGCGGGGGCTGAACCGCTGGATTTACACGCCCATGTTTCTGCGCACGCTGGTGCCCAAGGCGCTGGGTAAATGGCAGCAGTCACCGGGGGTGTTTGACAAGGCCGCGCTGCTGCACGCCCGCACGCTGCATGAATTTGATGATGTGTTTACCGCACCGGTGCATGGCTTCAAAAACGCGGATGATTACTGGATCCGTGCATCGGCCAAGCCCTTGCTCAAACAGGTGGCTGTGCCGCTGCTGCTGCTCAATGCGCTGAATGACCCGTTTGTGCCTGCGCACAGTCTGCCCACGTTGAGTGATGTGAGTGCATCGGTACAGCTGTGGCAGCCGCCGCATGGCGGGCATGCAGGTTTTGCCAGCGGAGCATGGCCGGCCCATGTGCAGGCCATGCCGCAGGCGGTGACCCAGTGGCTGGCGCAGTGGTTGCCCGCGCCGCAACAGAACAACAAGGAGAGATAGCGAATGGATGACATCGTGAAGCAGGCCATGGCCAAGTGGCCCAATGTGCCCGCCTGCAGTGGCTGGCTGGGCCTGGATGCACGCGGGCAATGGTGGTTGCGTGACGATCAGGCGCAGGCCTGTGGTGCCTTTACCAGCGGTAAGCCCGGTGCCAAGGGCAATGCGCTGCGCCATGAAAAGCTGGCCGACTTCATTGCCCGCAACTATCTGGCCGAGGCTGATGGGCGCTGGTACTTTCAGAACGGCCCCCAGCGCGTGTACGTGGAGCTGGAATCTGCCCCGTGGATATGGCGTGTGCGCTGCACAGAGCAAGGTCTGGAACTGCACAGCCACACCGGGCAGGAGTTGCCAGTGGCACAGGTGCAGCAGGTGGTGATGGATGAGCAGGGCCGACTCTTCCTCGCTCTGCCGCAAGGCCTGGGCATGGTGCACAGCCTTGACATGCTGGATGCCGCCAATGCGCTGGAACGCGGTGATTTGCCCGAGGTCCAGGTGCTGGACAGCGCCTTGCTACCCGAACAGTTCGGTTTTGTACTGAGTCCTGCTGCTATACAAAATTGATAGCTGCTTACGCTTATCTATCAAGCGCTAGAGGCCCAAAAACGATAAAATCGGCTCGAGGCCGGTTTTATCGTTTGAAGCGTGAGCTTCTTTGTTGCGGTGGCGCTGCTTACTTGGCGGCGTCCACCATGTACTGGATGGCAGCCTTGAAGTCTGCATCAGATGCCGTAGAGCCCCCCTTGGGTGGCATGGCTCCCACGCCCTGTGTGGCTTTTTTCACCATATCGTCCATACCCTTGGCGATGAAGGGTGCCCAGGCCGCCTTGTCGCCAAACTTGGGTGCACCGGCCACGCCGCTGCTGTGGCAGGCCATGCAGGTCGTGTCATAGATGCTCTTGCCTACATTCGATGCTGCAGCTGGTGCTGGCGCAGCCGTTGCGGGAACGGCTTCAGTGGCGGGCGCTGCAGCGGGTTCGGCGGCTGCTACAGGTGCTGCGGCAGGGGCGGGTGCTGCATCAGCACTGGCTGCACCCTCTGCGCCGGCAGGGGGCTTGGGTTCAGGGAAGCTGCCCCCAGCGGCATTGGCCATGTAGACCACGCCGCGGGCAATCTCTGTGTCATTGAACTCGCCACCACCTTGGGCTGCCATGGCGCCCTTGCCGGCCAGCGCTGAGTGGACCAGTGTGTCCAGACCTTGCTTCAGGCGAGGGCCCCAGGCTGCAGTGTCTTGAAATTTGGGAGCACCGGCTACGCCAGTGGCATGGCAGGCCGCGCATTGCGATTTGTAGACTTCTTCGCCACCGCGCAGAGGGCGGTTGGCATCACGGATCTCAATCGTGCCCACTTTTTGCAGGCGCACGGCCTTGGCCATTTCGGGGTTACCGGTGCCAGGGCCTGTTGTCTCTGAGGAGGTCACGAACTTGACCAGGCCGATGATGACAAAAATGGGCACCACAAACGAGAAGAGGACAGCCAGCAACAGCTGCTTTGGTTTTTTGATGGGGCCGGTATGGGCTTCTTCGTGGTGTTGCTCGCTCATGAAGTCCTCTGAGATCGTGGGATTGGGGTTAACAAACCATTATAGAAGTGAGGGTTAAGAATGCCAGTGCACGACGATACGGGTTGACGATCGCTGCATAAAGGAGTTGAGTTGGATCAACTTTGGGCAATTTGTGGCAGCCCATGAAAAAAGGCGTCCGAAGACGCCTTTGTGGATGGCTGCAAAAACTGCAGCTTATGGGGTGCCCGTCGCTGGGGCAGCAGCGTTGTTGCTGGCCACAGGCTCAGTCCAGCCGCCACCTAGAACCTTGTAAAGGTTGACCTGGTTTTGCAGCTGCGCCAAGCGCACTTGGACCACGGATTGCTCCAGTGCAAACAGTGAGCGCTGTGCATCCAGCAAGTCCAGATAGCTGGCCACGCCGTTGGTGTAGCGCAGGTCAGACAGCTTGTAGCGAACTTGCTCGGCTTCCAGCTGGCGCGACTGGGCGTCGAGCTGATCTTTCAGGGAGCGGCGGTTCACCAGCGTGTCAGACACTTCGCGGAAGGCCGACTGGATGGAGCCCTCGTATTGCGCCACGGCAATTTTCTCGTTGGTCTCTGCCACTTTCAGGTTGGCGCGGTTGCGGCCAGCGTTGAAGATGGGCAGATACAGCGATGGCGCAATGGTGAAGGCGGCAGAGTCAGAGCTGAACAGGTCGGACACTTTTGAGTTCACAAAACCCGCCGATGCGGTCAGCGAGATGTTCGGGAAGAACAGCGCGCGCGCCGCGCCAATGCTGGCGTTGGCGGCAATCATGCTTTGCTCGGCCTGACGGATGTCAGGGCGGCGCAGCAGCAGCTCAGAGGGCAGGCCCGAAGGCACATCGGCCAGCGCAGGCAGCTCGCGCAGCTGTTTGTCTTGCATGCTGCTCAGCAGATCGGCGGGCAGGGACTGGCCTGCGAGCAGGGTCAGGGCATTGACGTCACGCTCGCGCTGACCGGCTTGCAGAGCCAGTGTGGCGCGGGCGCTTTCGGTCAGCGACTGAGCCTGGCGGTAGTCAAGTTCTGAAGTTACGCCTGCATCCAGGCGCAGCTTGGTCAGTTTGATGGACTGCTCGCGTGTGCTCAGCGTGCGGCGCGAAATGGCCAGCAGCTCTTCATCCGCCTGCAGGTTGAGCCAGCTGTTGGCGACATTGGCAATCAGGCTGATCTGCGCGGCTTTGCGGCCTTCTTCTGTCGCCAGATACTGGGCCAGAGCTTGTTGCTTGAGGCTGCCGATGCGGCCCCAGAAGTCAATCTCCCAGCTGGGCATCGACAAGCCCACCATGTACGAGTTGCCGTAGCGGCCCGTGATGGTGCTGGGCTGGCGGCTGGCGCTGCCGGCAACGCCGAACTCAGGGAACTGTGCTGCACGCTGAATCTGGTACTGGGCCTGAGCTTTCTCGATATTGAGAACAGCCACGCGCAGGTCGCGGTTGTTGTCCAGCGCGAGCTGGATGACTTGCTGCAGACGCGGGTCCGTAAAGAACTGCTGCCAGGGAATATCCGCCGCCGCTGTAGCGCCCGCCTGCTCATTGGCGGCAGCGAAATGCTCTGCCACCGGGGCGGCAGGGCGATCCAGCGTGGGGATGAAGGAGCAGCCGCTGGCCAGCAGCGCGCCAGCCAGTGCTACGGGTAGCAAGGTCTTATTCATGTTGCGAGCCTCCCTGTGCTGCAGAAGTTGCTGCCGGGGGATTGGCGTTGGTGTCTTGCTTGGATTTTTTGCCAAACAGATTGAACACGGTCACAAAGAACACAGGCACCAGGAAGACGGTGATTGGCGTGCCAATCACCATGCCCCAGAACACGCCGGTACCGATTTCCTTCTGGCTGGCTGCGCTGGCACCGGAGGCGATGTACAGAGGTACCACACCCAGAATAAAGGCCAGCGAGGTCATCAGAATAGGGCGGAAACGCAGGTGACCCGCTTCCAGTGCGGCTTCCAGTGCGGTTTTGCCTTCGGCATGCAGGTCCTTGGCGAACTCCACAATCAGAATGGCGTTCTTGGCCGAGAGACCAATGACCGTAATCAGCGCCACCTGGAAGTAGATGTCGTTAGGCATGCCGCGCATCAGCACACCGGCCACCGCGCCGAACACGCCCAGGGGCACAACAAGCAGCACGGACAGTGGAATGCTCCAGCTTTCATACAGGGCAGCCAGACACAGGAACACGGCCAGAATAGAGAACGCGTAGAGCAGCATGGCGGAGGAGCCTGCCTTCTTTTCGTCCAGCGACTGACCTGTCCACTCGAAGCCGAAGCCTTCAGGCAGATCCTTGGCCAGCTGTTCCATTTCCTTCATGGCATCACCGCTGGTAAAGCCGGGCTTGGCCTGACCAGTAATGCTCATAGAAGGGTAGCCGTTGTAGCGAGTCAGCTGCATGGGGCCGCTGATCCACTTGGCGCTGACCATTGTGGACAGCTCAACCAGCTGGCCCTGTGCGTTGGGCACGGTCAAACGCATCACGTCTTCAGGCTGCATGCGGCGAGTTGCATCGGCCTGAATGGTCACGCGTTGCATGAACCCGTTGTTGGGGAAGTCCGTGGAGTTGGACGATCCCAGTGCGGTTGCCAGCGTGGAAGCCAGATCGCTCATGTTGACGCGCTGGGCATAGACGGCATCGCGGTTGATGTCGACCTTCCATTGCGGTGCGTCATCCACACCATCAAAGCGTACGCCAGCCAGCACCTTGCTCTGGTTGGCCTTGGCAATCAGCTGGTTGCGAGCCTCCAGCAGTGCAGCATGACCCTTGCCGCTGCGGTCTTGCAGTCGGAAGGTGAAACCATCGCTATTGCCCAGCTCAGAGATGGACGGAGGTACCAGCGTGAAGATGAAACCATCGCGCAGCTTGGACATGGCGCCCATGGTGCGATCCGCAAAAGACTTGGCATCCGAGCCGGGGGCGGTTCGTTGAGTCCAGTCTTTGAGCGTGGTGAATGCCAGGCCCACGTTCTGACCCTGACCCATGAAGCTGAAGCCCAGAATGCTGACGATGTGATCGACTTCAGGCTGGCTCAGTACAAATTGTTCCAGTTCTGCAACGGTCTTGCTGGTGCGCTCCAGGCTGGCGCCGGGAGGCAGCTGCGTCAACGAGATGACGTAGCCCTGATCTTCGCTGGGCAGGAACGCGGTTGGCAGTCGCATGAACATGAAGATCACGCCTGCGATGACGACCAGGTAGACGATGAAGGCTTGTACGGAGCGTTTGACCACACTGGAGAGTGCGGAGGAGTAGCGCTGCGTACCTGCTTCAAACTTGCGGTTGAACCAGTTGTAGAACGGGCCAAGCAGACCGGTCTTCTTGTCGTGTGCATGGCCCTTGGGGATGGGCTTGAGCATGGTGGCGCACAGCGCGGGCGTCAGCGTCAGCGCAAAGAAGCCGGAGAAGAAGATCGAGATGGCCATTACCAGCGAGAACTGGCGATAGATATTGCCGGTTGCGCCGGAGAACGCAGCCAGTGGCAGGAACACGGTCACCAGAATCACGGTAATGCCGACCACGGCACCTTGAATCTGACCCATGGCCTTGATGGTGGCGTCCTTGGGCGACAAGCCTTCCTCGGACATGATGCGTTCGACGTTTTCCACGACCACGATGGCATCGTCAACGACGATACCAATCACCAGCACCATGGCGAACATGGCCAGAATGTTGATGGTCAGGCCGACCATCAGCATCACGGCAAAGGTGCCAAGCAGCGCAATAGGCACCACGATCGTGGGAATCAAGGTGTAGCGGATGTTCTGCAAGAAGATCAGCATCACGATGAACACCAGCACAATGGCTTCAATCAGCGTGTGCACCACCTTTTCGATGGAAATCTTCACGAACTTGGAGGTGTCGTAGGGCGAGGACCACTTCACGCCGGTCGGCAAGAAGGGTTCCATCTCGGCCATCTTGGCCTTGACCAGTGTGGCCGTTGCCATGGCGTTGGCGGTCGACGTCAGCTGTACAGCCATCGCCACGGCGGGCTTGCCATCCAGACGGGACTCGAAGGCGTAGCTTTCGATACCCAGCTCAATGCGTGCCACATCCTTCAGGCGCACGGTTGAGCCATCGGAGTTGGAGCGCAAGACGACTTGACCAAACTGCTCAGGTGTTGTCAGTTGGCCAGGTACGACAATGGTTGCCGTGGTGCTTGTGCCCGAAGTGCTGGGCAGGTCACCCAAAGCGCCACCAGAAATTTGCTGGTTTTGCGCGGCGATGGCTGCATTGACGGATGTAATCGACAGCCCAAAGCCTTGCAGCTTGGCTGGGTCGACCCAGACGCGCATGGCACGACCTGCAGCAAACAGCTGGGCTTTACCCACGCCATCCAGACGCTGGATTTCAGGCACGACATTGCGGTTTACATAGTCGGCGATGTCGTCACGTGATGTTTCCCCGGATGCGGCTTGAAAAGCCAGAATCATCAGGAAGTTGCTCATGGACTTGTCGACTCGCACTCCAAGTGCCTGAACCACCTGTGGCAGGCGGGGCAGAACACGAGCGAGGCGGTTTTGCACGTCTACCTGAGCTAGGTCAGGGTTGGTGCCGGGGGCAAACGTGACGGTCAGGGTACCTTGACCACCCGCAGGTGCCGAGGACTCCATATACATCAGACCTTGCGCGCCGTTGATTTCGCGCTCGATCAGTTGCAGTACGGAGTCCGTCATGGTCTGTGACGTAGCGCCTGGGTAGGTCGCTGTCACATTGATGGTAGGGGGGGCGACCGATGGGAACTGCGCTATCGGTAGCTTTGTGATGGAGATCACGCCCGCGATGATCACGAAAATCGCAATCACCCAGGCAAAGATCGGTCTGTGAATAAAAAACTTAGACATGGATCGTATGCCTGTTATTTAGCCGCTTGAGCGTCGCCAGCGCCTTCAGCCGCTGCTGCAGGTTTGTCTTGCGCAGGTGCTTCTGGTGCAGCCGGGGCGGGCTGTGGCTGAGCGGCGGCTGGGGTGGCGTTAAATTCCACAGGCTTGACCTTTTTGGCTCCCATGCCAACCTTGATCAAACCATCGACCATGACTTTTTCGCCGTTCTTCAGGCCGGATGTCACAACCCAGTTGTTGCCGTTGGACTGGCTGATCTGCACAGGACGAGGGGCCACAGAGCCATCTTCGGCAACGACCATGACAAAGTTGCCTTTTTCATTGCGAGTTACGGCCTGCTGAGGAATCAGTACAGCATTTTCAATCTGAGCCTGCTCCAGGCGCACCCGTACATAGGTGCCGGGCAGCAGCATTCCATCAGGGTTGGGTAGCTCTGCGCGCACGCTGACTTGGCCAGTTGTCGGGTCTACAGACAGATCGGTAAACAGCAGCTTGCCTGTGTGGGCGTACTGCTTGCCATCGTCCAAATAGACGTGGACACGGGCTGCGTTGTCACCTACTTTTGCTAACTTGCCAGAAGCCAACGCTTCACGCATGCGCATGATTTCAGAAGACGACTGTGTCAGGTTCACGTACAGCGGGTTGACCTGCTGGATGGTTGCCAGTTGCGTGGCTTCGCCTTGACCAACCAGTGCGCCTTCGGTTACCAGCGCACGACCAATTCGGCCGGAGATGGGGGCTGTTACGCTGGCATAGCCAAGGTTGACGTTGGCATTCGTCACGGCGGCCTTGCCTGCGACTACTTGAGCGAGCGCTGCCTTTTCGTTGGCGATGGCTGTGTCGTACTCTTGCTTGCTGATGGCATTGGCTTCAACCAAGGGCTTGTAGCGACGAGCCGTGGCAGAAGCCTGAGCCAGATTGGCTTCTGCTTGCGCCAGTGTTGCTTGGGCGCTTTGCAGGTTGGCCTTGTAGGGCGTGTTGTCGATCTGGAAAAGTGCCTGGCCGGCCTTTACGTCAGAGCCTTCCTGGAACAGACGCTTTTGCACAATACCTGCTGCACGGGCGCGAACCTGTGCAATACGAGAGGCTTCGAGGCGGCCGGGGAGGTCAGAAATCAAAGGCACGCTTTGCAGAGATACCGTAACCACGCCTACTTCGGGTGGCTGCGCCTGTGCTGCAGCTTGTGCTTTTTGAGGATCTTCTTTTTTGTCACCGCAGGCGGCAAGGCCCAAAGCTGCGATCAGGCTTAGGCTTATGGCCATGGAGCGTGTGCAGGAGGCGGCAAATTTGGGCTGATTGTCGAGAGCCTTGTGTTCTTCATACATCGGGTGCATGAACGTCCTTCCGGTTGACATTGTGGAAAAGGGAAAAGAGCGCAGTCCGGGTTGGAGCGCTCATTTAAGAGTAATCCCTATGGGAAACTTTGTGCATCAGTGTTGAAGAAATTATACATACATGCATAAATGTATAATTGAAAAACCTGCGTAAAGGCGGGTAAAGCAAGCTGTTCTCGCCGTGCATTGCTGCTGGCGAGTTATGAAAAGGGTGAGTGATGGCTCGAAGAACCAAGGCAGAAGCAGATGAGACGCGCACCAAGTTGCTGGATGCAGCAGAAGAGGTGTTTTTTGAAAAAGGCGTATCCCGGACCTCGCTTGGGGATATTGCGCTGCGTGCAGGGGCGACGCGAGGAGCGGTGTACTGGCATTTCAAGGACAAAATGGATGTCTTTGTTTCCATGCTGGGGCGCATATGTCTGCCTTTCGATGAAATCTGCGACGACCGCTATGCCGAGTTGCCGCCGCTAGAGCGTATTCGTCACTCTATTCAGCACGTATTCGAGAGTCTGGATGAGGATGTGCGCAGGCGCAAGGTCTTTGAAACAGCACTCTTCAAGATGGAATATGTTGGAGAGCTGGCCGATGTGCGCTTGCAACACGTTAAAAACTCATGCGAGGCTCGTGAGAAGTTTGCGCGAGATCTAGCAGCAGCTGCCGAAGAGCAGTCGGTGCAGTTGCAAGTGTCGCCAGAGGAGGCAGCATTAGGTTTGCATTCCCTTTTTGTAGGCCTCATCCATGGCTGGACCCTTACCGAAGGCAGTTTCTCATTGCTCAAGGTTGGGTCGATGTCGGTGGATGTCTATTTGTCTGGATTAGGATTTCGAGTGAGTTTGTGATTTAGGTGCTCAAACCCGTGCATAATTGCGCCTGTTGAATTGTTGTTGGTTGTGCAAGCGATCTAACGGGTTCGCGGCTGTAGCTCAGTGGATAGAGTATTGGCCTCCGAAGCCAAGGGTCGTGGGTTCGATCCCCGCCAGCCGCACCAAGCTAAAGTTGGATAAGCAAAAAGAAATTTCAGATTTCTTTTTGAGTTAAAAAACGATGCTATAATTCAAATCTCTTCGGAGGGGTGGCCGAGTGGTTAAAGGCAGCAGACTGTAAATCTGCCCGCTAACGCGTACACAGGTTCGAATCCTGTCCCCTCCACCAGTAATGGTGAAGAGATAGATTGCCAAAAATGGCAATCACGTGCAGTAGTAAATCTGTGCGGGAGTAGTTCAATGGTAGAACCCTAGCCTTCCAAGCTAATGACGCGGGTTC
>ERZ724525.1935-NODE-1935-length-12038-cov-5.661771_pt1 | contig 12038 bp, 8 predicted proteins | sample MGYA00376058_ERZ724525 | MGnify/ENA primary metagenome ERZ724525 (study PRJEB28724, sample SAMN07190888) | wastewater metagenome | isolation source: influent of sewage treatment plant in Hong Hong | place: USA: Christiansburg, Virginia | collected 2016-03-01 ... | reverse complement strand
TGAAATTTGGTCAAATTCTTCATTTCGATAAAGCAACCAATAAGGAAACCTGTCGGAAAGTATGTAATTTTTTTGTTTTTTTTCAATGGTTTTGGTGCTGTAACTTTCAATTAAAATCGTTTCGGTTGTTTTTTTTGCCAAAGTTTCAAGCAAAAAACTAATTGTTTCAATCTTCACACCTTTAAAGCCTTTTTCATTTTAATCGCAAATTTTCAAGAGGTTTTTCTCTTTCAAAATTTCTCTTGTGATATTAAATTCAGGCGAATTGACAAGGCTTTTTGGAACAATTAGGGAAACGAAATTTCCCAATGAAATTGCTTTCTCAATGAAAAATGAAAACAAATTATTTGTTTCATTGTTTCTTGCATTAAATTTGTAAAGCGCTAAAAGCTCTTGATTTTTTGTGAGTTTTTTGTATGGCGGATTTCCCACAACAATGTCGTATTTTTCATTGAATTTGTATTTAAGAAAATCAGCGTTAATAAAATTAAACTTGAATTTTTTCGGCAATTTTAATTTGTCCAAAATGTTTTTCAGAATAACAAAAGAATTATTATCAATATCAACAAGATCAAAAATTACCTCGTCCTTATCTTCGTATTTTTCAACCAATAGCGGTATAAAATTTCCGATGCCGACTGATGGTTCTAAAATTCTAATTTTCTTTTTGCCTTTCAATTCAGGCAAATCTTTTATGACAGAAAACGCTATATCTTTCCGTGTGAGAAACGCAGAATTTTCTTGACGACTTGAATTTGCATGCTCGGAAATTTGATAAATGTTTTCAAGTCCTGACTTGGCAAAATCAGCATTGATAAATGAAAGTAAATTTTCGGTTTTACCTAATTCTTCTCTTTTGATGATTTGGTTTATCTCCGTTGTAGAAAGAACTTTTTGGCTCAAAACTTTTTTCACTCTTTTTGCAATGTTGGCAAAAATACTTGTTGGAACTGCTTCACCAATACAATGCCTGATATTCAGTTCTTCTTTTTTCAAAAACATTTTTTTTTCAAGCAAACTCATTTTATTCAATGTTTCGATTGATTGATGTGTCCATTTAAAATTTTCGGGAATACTCATCATTAGCATTAGCTCTCTAATGCTGAAAACTCGGTTTTCTGCTGGGTGAACGGTATTTTGACTCGACAAAATATCGTTTCTCGTATGCACACACGGCCCCTCTTTATCCCAATACCAACGAGCATATTTATCGCCATTTTTGTTCTCGTTAATTACAATTTTTCCATCTTTTATTTGATGAGGGATTCTATGGGCTTCAGTATTTTGAAAAGCTGATTGACCCTCTTTTAATGTTTCAATCCAAGGCAACATATTGATGTTGTATTCTCTAAACGAATGAAAAATATCATTTCCCGATATTTTTCCCATCTCATTTAGTTTTTCCAAACCTGTAAATAGTTTGCGTAATGTTTTGGCTGCATGTTTCTCTGGGAAAATGTCAAAAGGACTGATATTCTGAAGATCTTTACGGACACCTATTACAAGCGTTCTTGTTCTACTTGAATGTGAACCATAATCTTTGAAGTTGATGACTTTAAAAAGTATATTGTAATTTCCACCTAAATTTAACTTTATAGTTTCTTCAATCGTTTTTTCTGTACCGTCAACATCAGTACAAATTGAATTCAAAAAAGCTCTTACATTTTCAAAAATAAAAAATTTCGGGTTGACTTCTTTTGTGATTTTTATTGACTCTACAACTAAAGAATTCCTTTTTAATTCTTGATTTTTTTTATGGTTGGCAACAGACATCCCTTGACAGGGTGGTGTGGCTACAATGACATCTGGCTCAGAAATTTTATGTTTGATTTGCCATTTGTTTATTTCAGCAAATAATTTATTTTTAATTTCTTGTGTTGAAATATCCCCGTCCAAGTATCCTGACTCATACTTACATTTGTGATTGTTTTTTTGAATATTAAGACGTTTACTGAGAATTTCATTGGTGGCAATGCACTCAAATTCATTTTGTTTAAATCCATAGCACCCAACTCCAGCGCTGCTAAATAAGCTGATGTAAGTCAAAGGCAATTGACGAGAGTTTGATTTGAGAGTTTCCATTTTTCACCGTTCTTTTAAATATGTGGCTAACTGTAAGTTGAATTTAAAAGACTAAAATACTACTTCTATCGTAAAACTATTATAAAAAATTTGCTGAGGGTGATTATAACAAAGAAGTAGCCGGCACCAACAAGAGATCTCAATCTAACTTCACCTTTTGCCAGAGTCTTCATGCGCTAAGGAAAAAAGACCACGAGCTTGCTGAATTTTCAATCAAGTACCAACCTTTTGAATTGAAAGAACTTAGCATAACCATATTTTGCACAATACAATCTAATTTCGAGTCTTTTTATATTTTCCACGCTTTTTCGCCACTGATTCAGGCACTAACCGTGCTATTTCTTCAATAGACCACACATGGTCTGCAATACCCGCTTCCATTGCTGGAGTAACGCGCAGTGTTTTATGAATTTTTGCGAAGTTGTAGTACATGAAGTGCAAACTAACCGCGTTCATATGATTGTCAACTTTCTTGCTGAAACCGTTAGTCAATCGAGTAAATCTGCGCATGTGCATACGCATGGTTAAGTTTTGACGCTCAACAAAACTGGTGCTTACGTGTTCTTTTTCAGGATTGCCCGATACTACACCTTTAACCGCGCCTTTAAATTTTGATAGGCTGTATTTTCGTTGGTCTTCTTTTGGATTGTGACCGTATAACTTCACGAGCATTGCATAGTCAATCTGACCGTGAAATGCACCCTCTACCGCTTCTAAATATGCTTTGTGACCATCAGTAGTCAACTGCACTCGATTTGATAAACGGCTGGCTAAATCATCAATAAATAACTTTGCGCTGTCTGCACCGCGAGTACCGACTAACCAACTCGGAATAAGTTTTGTGTCTGCATCAATCGCAGTCCATGTGTAAACATCGCCATAACCAAAAACGTCTTTTAATTCATCGGGTACGTTGCGCTCTTTGGCATACACAAAAGACCAAATTTCATCGCACTGTACGCGCTTGCAGTTCAAATTGCGCATGGTTTTATCTTGATAGTCTGCACACGCTTGACCGACATCAATGAGTAACTTTGTAACCGTATTGATTGAACATCCTACGATTCGCTCAATCGAACGCATAGAGTTACCCTCAACCAATAATTGAATGATTTGTATGCGTTTTTCGATTGGCATAATGTTCATTTTTTGCAACTTTCATTAATTTCATACTGAATTATAATACATTTAGCAAGGTAAATCAATAAATTACTTATCGTTTTACTTATATTTTACACACAAAAATCAATTTATGGTATTATTCATTATCAATTTCAAACAATGGTGGTGAAAATGCAAATGCTTATCGGTTATGAAGATGCTCAAAAAGTATTAAGTTCATATTATTCAAAATTGTGGGGGGTGATTACTGATTCTTGGAACGAATATCACAACTTGCCAAGTTGGTTTTTGGCAGTTCAATCTAAGCGTGGCAGAGCCACATCTGTTAATGATATTATCGTTAGTAAAGCCAAATCATTAGAACTTGATGATGATAAAATTAAGCCTATGACGATTAACGACATGTTTTGCTTGTTAATATCCACAGATGCTGGCGTGTTTGCTTTTAAATTTAAAAAACTGAGTGCTGATGGACATTCAAGAAGTGTATCAACAATGCAGTTGATGCAATTCAAAAACCAAGATGAGATAGAGGGAATGGAGAGAGCGCATCACCTTGAGATTGGATACGTCCTTAATGACAATGAAGATGAAATAAGCGCAATTAACATTGTTTGTCCATCAGGTATGAAGGGTATCTATTGGAAAGCAGAGGTAACGCCACACGGCATAGCGAACAGTGAAGCAGAGTTGTTTGAATTTGAAGATAAAGCCCACACTGAATCAGGATTTAAAGTAATTAGAAAAGATATTGAAGACAATAATGAAGCAACAGGAACAAATTAACTCACAACTAATTATTCTCGCAAGAGAATTTAGAGGGTTTAGTCAAAAAGCACTTGCTGAAAAAGCAGGTGTAACTCAGCCTGCGGTCGCTCAATTAGAATCAGGAAATTCTGTGGCTATTGGGCATGATAAATTATTGCAAATAACTAATGCATTAGGCTTCCCTAATGAATTTTTTTACAGTAGTGAGCCTCGTTTAAGTTTTGGTTCGAGCAGTTATTTTTACAGAAAGAAAATTACAAAAGCATCAGATAAAAATTTTGTTTCTGGATTGGTTAATTTATTAAGAATACATTTATCAACAATGTTAACGATGGTTGATATTGAAGCAAGCAATGTGCTATTCAAGAGACACGTGGACGAAGACACTAATCCTGCGCAAATAGCAGAATTGGTAAGAGAAACTTGGAGCATTCCAAATGGACCGATACAAAACCTAACTTATCATGTAGAGAAGGCTGGAATTATTATTATAGAATGTCCGTTTGGCACAAACACCATTGATGGTACAAGTTTGTATTTAAACAATTTACCGCCTGTAATATTTATAAATAATTCACTTCCGCCTGATAGATACAGGTTTACATTGGCACACGAACTCGGTCACATAATCATGCACAGCGTTCCGCATGAGTTGATGGAGGATGAAGCGGACGCATTCGCATCTTCGCTTTTAATGCCTGACGATGATTTTATTCGCTCTGTAGTTGCGACAAGTACGGGTAAGGTTACTATTTCACAACTTATTAAACTAAAACCATATTGGAAAATGGCAATATCTGCAATGATGAGAAAATTGCTTGATACAAATAGAATATCAAACAATGAATATCGAGGAATGCATATTGCATTATCTAAACTGAAATTAAATCGAAACGAACCACAGCCGTTTCTAAAAGAGAAACCTGCGTTGTTTAAACAGATTCTTGAGGCTTGTTTAGGGGATTATCGAGTTGCAAGGTCAAATGCAAAATCTATACTAAATATTTATGAAGATGACTTTAAACTTTTATACGAATCTTTTTTGCCTGAGCCAAAATTGAAGATTGTTTCTCGGACTTAATTTTATTTGCCTTTTCTGAGCGCTTTTTTAAGTCGTCTTTTGACATAGATGAAGCCAACGCAATACCACCACTTTTCCCTTTCGGTTGTTTTAATGGTGGTATCGTTTTTTCAACTTCGCCCGTTGTTTGTTCGACGATAGACTTAGCGAGCTGGTTAAGGTCAAGTTTCTTTTTCATTCGCTAAGTCTATCACAAAGCGCATTAGATTAAAATACGCTTAAATTTCAAACTGAGACACTACCAGCTTAGCCTATTAAAAAAAGACCCTCCTAAGGCCTTTGTTTTAATAAACGCTTCATGGTCAACGAACCCGCAGGCACGCCCAAAGCAGCCAGTTGTTGGACATAAGCAGGCACGTGTTCAGCGGCGTGACTGAACAGCATGTCGGGGACAATGTTTTGCCCCATGCCGTTGCACCATTGCGCTTTTAAATCATGTGCCAATCGGCTCATGTCATGCCAGAGGCGCTCTTGTGGGTGGTGTTCGGCTTTCACGCGTGCCAAGTCCAAACAGAAAGACAAGGTTTGAACGTGCATGGTCGCCAAAGCGTCGCGGTAAAAATCTTGTGCGCGGGGGTTGTTCAAATCATTGAGCACGCGGTACAGCACGTGGCCGTCGCGGTTGCGCGCAACGTATTGACCATTCGCATCCAGCTGCAAGCCCCATTGCGTCATTTGTTGATGCACTTCATAGGCAGCCCACAGCCCTTGCGGTTTGTGCAGTTGAAGGACCAAGGGGGCGGCCAAGCGCTTGGAAACATCGTGCAAATAGACGGCATAGCTCGCCAAGGCCGCTGGGTCTGGCCACACGTTCACGTGCGCGGCCAAGCGGCGAGCCAAACGTTGCGCCAGTTCAAACCAATCGTGAATCAGCTGCGTGCTGGCGTAGCTGGATGCATTCGCCAGTTGCAAAGTCAGTCGCAAACCACTGTACAACACGCCTTGCTCCAGCGGCTGCCATTGGCGCGCCGCGTGGGTGTCTTCGCTGTGTCGCGCGACGACTTGTCCTGCGCGCAAACCATACAGGCGCAATGGCAAATCGGTGTCCAAGCGCAAATCATACAAGGCGCGTTCGATGTCATGCGCGTTTTTGGGTTGGCTGACCATCAGGTCAAGCACGCCATCAATGGCATGAATCGGTGATGGGCGGGCATTTTCAATCCACGATGAAAAGCGAATCAAGGGATCAAATACACTGAAAGTGGCTTGTTCGGTTAAATCTTTTTGATTGAAAAACTGCGGATCAGCAGCCAACATGAGGTCTTCAACAGGCACATCAAGAGAGTTGTACGGCAATGTTGTGGCCTGAATGGGTGTTTCGCTAGGGATTTCAACAGCCATTTCAATGGCTGTTTGTGTGACTGGGTTCATCGGGGCATGCACGGGCAACCCAGTAGATGCGGTTGCAGGCGTTTCAACATTCACCCACACAGAAGGTTGGGATGGAGATGTGAATGCAGGTTCAACCGCTGGGGCTGCATGAGTTGCATGAGGTGCATGAATCGAGGGCTCATGGGTCACTGTGTCATGGTAACTGATGATGTCCTGCTCAATGCTGTGCTCTGCCGCATGGGTTTGGGCGAAAACTTGAGCCTCGTCTTGTGTACGGGCTTGGAATTCAGGTGTGTAGGCGTAGTGATTCTCTTTAATTGGTTTGACATCATAGGCTGACTGGCGTTGTGAACCATACACCGGTGGACTGGGTGAGATCACGGGTGCAGTCGAGCGCACGTACATGTCATCGTCATCATCTGATTCATTTTGCAGCGCATAGCCCACCCCCGTCGGCACATAGGCATTTTGCACAGATTCATACCGTTTTGAATCGTGAGCCGACTGAACGGCTGATGCCAGCATGTCATCAGGAGATGCACGATGCAGGTGCACATCGGATGCCGTGTGTGGGTTCATGCCAACAGCATCGTGGGTCGATTCAATGCCATGCGCGCCCGTGTAAGCGTGTGCACTTTCATTGGGTTTGCGCTGAAGGCTTTGCGCCCGTCGAATCTGCCAGTAGCTGTAGCCGCCCAAGCCACCCAGCAGCATCGCCACCATCACCAATGTGGAGAGTTCAAACTCACTCATTTTAAGCTTTCAATGTTCTTGTTTTATGGTTAAACGCAAAGTAAAACTGCACTTTGTGTTTGTTGAAAAATAAGGGTTTTGAACGGGAATCCCACACAAAACCCAATCAAGCCGAAGTAAACCCATCCATCAACCCAACGGATGGTTTGCGGTTTTTACTATAAAGGAAAATACGGCTCGCAGGCACACATTACCTCCATTTTACCCTGCCATTCAGGCCATGACTCGTGCTGATTCACATTTGATGCACGCCCATGTGCATGTTTGCGTGCTGGAACGAACTCAGAATGAGGCGTCGCGCGGCCAGCAAATGCACGAACAAACACACCCATAGACTCGCCCACCACAGCATCACACCCAAACATCACACACCAGCCAACTCCAAAGCAGATTCCATGTCCACCGCCACCACGCGCGACACGCCACGTTCCTGCATGGTCACACCAACCAGTTGATTGGCGATTTCCATGGTGATTTTATTGTGTGAAATGAATAAAAATTGCGTTTGTGCTGACATTTTTTTAACCAATTGCGAAAAGCGCTCGGTGTTCGCATCATCCAATGGTGCATCCACTTCATCCAGCAAGCAAAATGGCGCTGGGTTCAAACGGAACAGTGAAAACACCAAGGCGGTCGCCGTCAACGCTTTCTCACCACCTGACAACAAATGAATCGTCGAGTTGCGCTTCCCTGGCGGCTGCGCCATGACCTGTACGCCCGAATCGAGGATGTCGTCGCCGGTCATGATCAAGCGCGCCTCGCCGCCACCGAACAACTCGGGGAACAACTCGCCAAAATTTTTATTCACCGCATCAAATGTGCCTTTCAGCAAATCACGCGACTCTTTGTCGATTTTCATGATCGCATCTTCGAGCGTGGTCATCGCCTCAACCAAGTCAGCCGTTTGCGCATTCAAGAAGCTTTGCCGCTCCACGGCCACATTCAGCTCGTCCAAAGCGGCCAAGTTGACTGCACCCAAGGCATTGATTTGATTGTTCAAACGGGTGATTTCACCTTGTAGGGCTGAGGCTTTGGTGCTGTCGTCCATCGTTTCCGCCAGTTTTGCCCGCAAAGCAGCCATATCCACTTGTGCTTCTTTGAGTTGATTGGCGTACTGCTCTTGATTCAAACGCGCGGCTTGTTCGGCCAACTGCAATTGCATGATCGCGGCACGACTCGGCTCCAGTTCACGTTCTAATTTGACCCGCGACTCTTCAGCCAAACGCAGTTCATGCGTGAGCGCATCGGCATCGGTGCGGGCTTGCGCAAGGGCATTTTCGCGCTCAACGCGCAGCGCCAAAGCCTCTTGCAAACCATCGTGGCTGCTCACATCTTGAAACTCTTCCAGTTGCATGAGTTGTTCTTCATGGCTGGTGTGTAAAAATTCAATTTGCTGATCGCACGCCGTTTGGTTGTATTCCATGTCACTGAGGCGTTGCGCTAAATTGTTCACGCGGTACTGTGCATCACGCACTTGATTTTCCGCATCACGCAAACCATTGCGCATGGTCGACACTTGATCTTCGAGCGCATTGTATTCGGCTTGTGCATCCTGCCATTTGGCTTGCGCTTCCATCAAATTGATGTCACCTTCATCAAACAAGGCTTGCGCTTCGAGTTTTTGCGCCATCAATTCTTCTTCATGCATGACGATTTCGGCCAGTTCATCATCAATTTGAGCGTGACGCGCCATCAATTGTTGACTGGCCAAACTGACTTTTTGCACCTGCATTTGCAACGCATGAACACGTGCTGTGGTGGATTGAACCTGAGCGCGTGCCGCCGCTTGCTGCTGCATGTACGCATCAACGCGATGCTGTAAGCGACGCAATTCTTCTTCTGCCTCATCCGCCAGCATGTCTTGTGCACGCAGCTGGGTGTGAATGTTGTCGATTTCCTGCGCACGAGCAAGCATGCCCGCCTGCTCGCTGTCGGCCACATAAAAACGCAAGGCATTGCGCCCCAATTGATGGCCATCGGGCGTGATCAACACCCCGTGTTCGGGCAATTGCTCACGCAGGCCATAGGCCTCTTCAAGCGACTTGGCCACAAACACATGGGCCAACCATTTTGGTAAAAGGTTGTTCAATGTCGGGTCGCTGACTTTAACCATGCGCATCAACGGCACCAAGCTGCCCACGGCTTCAGGCACCGCAGTACTGTTGTCGTTGGCATAAAAACTGAGTTTTGATGGCGGTGTGTCATTGAAGAAATTTTTGACCCAATCGATGCGCGACAATTCCAAACCACCCATGCGTTCAGCCAACACCGCTTCCAGCGCATTTTCCCAACCCGATTCGATGTGAATTTTTTGCCACAAGCGTTGGCGTGTGGCGAGGTTGTGCTTTTCCAACCACGGGGTGAGCTGCCCCTGGCTTTGCACTTTATCTTGCAGTTGGGTCAGGACATCAAGGCGGGCATTCAATTGGGCAATGCGTGCTTGCTCGGTTTGAGCTTGGTCGCGTGCGGCTTTGAGTGCATCTTGCGCTTGCGGCAAGCTGTCTTCCACCTCAAGCAAGGCCGCTTGTGCTGTTTCTTGGCGCGCCATTTCATCGTTCAGTTGATGCTCCAACTGATTCAATTCACGCGCATCGGCTTGGCCTGGGGCGATTTTCTCTTGTGATAAACGATCGCGACGCAGCACCAACGCTGCGATTTGTCGATCGGCATTGCGCTGTTCATCGGCTGCGCGGGCAACCTTTTGCTCCACTTGCACATGGGCGGCATGGGTCGACTGCATAGTGTGCAAGGCTTCGCGGTGGCGGGTCTCGAGTTGGGGCAGGTCTTCGGAGGCGATGGCCAGTTGCTCTTGACGAATGGCTTGCTCTTCGAGTGCCATTTCACGTTCAGCGGTCATGTGATCGACATCATCGGCCAATTGAGTTTTTCGGTCATTCCACTGCGCCAACTGCACTTTGGTTTGCTCAATTTGCGCATGAACACGCGATCGGCCGTCCATGATGTATTTGATTTCGGCTTCAAAACGCGACACTTCGGCATTGGCTTCGTACAGCGCCGCTTGTGCCGCATGCATGGCATCGGACAAATCGTAGTGCGCGGCACGTTTGGTTTCCAGCTCGCTTTCAGCATGACGCAAAGTGGCGATGGACGATTCCAATTCATTTTGCGCCAGGTTGATTTTGCCCGTGATTTTGGTTTGTTCGGCCAACGCTTCATCCAAGCGCAACAGCCACAGAAAATGCAATTTGTCTTGCGCAGCGGTTTGTAAGTCGCGGTATTGCTGCGCCACACGTGCTTGCGCTTCAAGGCGCTCCACTTGACCATTCAACTCGCGCAAAATGTCCTCAACCCGAGTCAAATTGTCACGCGTGTCATTCAAACGATTTTCTGTTTCTCGGCGGCGCTCTTTGTATTTCGATACACCTGCGGCCTCTTCGAGAAACACGCGCAGCTCTTCAGGTTTCGCTTCGATGATGCGCGAAATCATGCCCTGACCGATGATCGCATAGGCACGCGGCCCCAGCCCTGTGCCCATGAAAATGTCTTGCACGTCGCGGCGGCGCACCTGTTGATTGTTAATGTAGTAGCTCGAACCGCCATCGCGCGTGAGCACGCGGCGCACGGCGATTTCAGCGTATTGACTCCACTGCCCTGCGGCGCGGCCTTCGTGATTTTCAAAGACCAACTCCACCGATGCACGGGCAGCGGGTTTGCGGTGACTGGAGCCATTGAAAATCACATCACTCATGGATTCACCTCGCAGCTCCGACGCACGCGATTCGCCCAACACCCAACGTGTGGCGTCCATGATGTTGGATTTACCACAACCATTCGGCCCGACCACAGCAACAAGTTGACCCGGCACGTGAAAGCTCACGGGGTCAACGAATGATTTGAATCCTGCCAGTTTAATTTGAGTCAGCCGCACAAAGCCCCTTAATTCGTCATGCAAAATAAGGCGACATCATACCATTTTTAACCATTTTGCTGGCAAAAAGCAGTGAATTTTAGCTGCAAGTCATTTTTTATTTGATTTAAAATCAAATAGATAAAAGATTTTTTTGAATTTCGTCTGCCATCAAAGTAGGGGCTTGCAAAGGCGCCATGTGTCCCAGCTTAGGCAACACGTGAACGGGGCTTTCTGGGCGGATCTTTTCCCACTTGTGCCATGCGTCGGTGGGCACAACATCACCCGTTTCTCCACGCCACACCACACAAGGCACTTGTAAGCGTTTGATTTTTCGCCACACATACGGCGGGGTCAAGAACACCTGCGCCTCCCATGTTTTGCGAAAGTTCAAAGTCAAAGGTTCACTTGACACATGGGGCATCACGCGTTTGTTTGATGTGCGTAAGCCGTGCGTCGCATAGTCTTGAAACACTTCAGCCGAAAAGCCTTTAAACAGGGACTTGCCGCTCAGTGCTTTGGTAAATTCGTCGCCCGTTGTCCAACGTTCACGCCGCTGCAAGGTTTTTTGCACCAAACCAAACACCCTTGCACGCAACGGCTTAGGCACTCCCGCAAACATCACAAACATCCGCGTCGGGAACATGACGGGCTCAATCAGCAATATTTGCTTGAATAAATCTGGACGCTTGATCGCGGCCAACAAAGTCGTCACCGCCCCCAGTGAATGCCCAACGCCAATCACCCCCTTCGGTGCCACCTGCTCAATGGCCGCAATCAGGTCATTGGCCGCACTGTGCCAAGTAAACTGTGAGGGCGGCTGATAGGGGCTGCTGTCCCATGTTGCGCGGTGATCCATCGCATACACCGTGCGCTCTTGCGCCAGCAGTTGCAATAATTTGTCATACGAGCCCGCTGGGAAACCATTGGCATGGGCAAAATGCAATGGCGTCAAATCGGTGTTGTGTTGAGCGAGCCATACATGCACGGGGACATGATGACCATCGATGCGAATCAGTTGTGTGTTCATAA
>ERZ724525.1922-NODE-1922-length-12066-cov-12.310882_pt1 | contig 12066 bp, 8 predicted proteins | sample MGYA00376058_ERZ724525 | MGnify/ENA primary metagenome ERZ724525 (study PRJEB28724, sample SAMN07190888) | wastewater metagenome | isolation source: influent of sewage treatment plant in Hong Hong | place: USA: Christiansburg, Virginia | collected 2016-03-01 ... | reverse complement strand
GGCACCCGTACCGGCTGCATCCGGGCCATCAGTTCTGCCCGGCCGAGGGTGATGTCGAAGAAGAACTTCAGTCCGCTGATCGCTGCGTTAAGCGAGACCGGCGAGATGCCCTGATCAACCAGGTGCAGTTGATAATTGCGCAGATCCTCGGTGCTGGCCGTGTCCGGCGAGCGGCCCAGGTACGCGGCGAACTGTCGTACGGCGCGCAGGTAATGGGTCTGGGTCTTGTCCGCGAGCTTGCGCAGGCGCATGTCGTCGATCATGCGTTGGCGCAGCGGGCTGATGGGGTGCGTGGAGGCGGTCATGGCTGCGGCTCCTTGAGAACGAGGCGGAGTGCCTCAGTTCTCAAGGTAGGAAACTGCGCCGCTCTATCCGCGACCACCGTGCGGGATCGGAGGGCTACCGCGCGAGCGGTTTAGTCCAAGGCCGAGGAAGAGCCTGTCGGACGAGCAACAGATAGGCCGTGGTCGCTGTTAATGGCAGTCCATGATTGAAGCGGCATCCGATGCCGGCTTACCCTCCTCGCTGGTATGCGCGCTCGTGTAAGCGGTAATACCGCGGATCGCTTGCAAGCTCAGGGGCTCCGCTTACAATTTCGGCTAAACATTGATCGATCTCCTCCCAGCCCCACCGTTGCTGCGACATGATGGCCGAAAGAAGCTTCAGTGAGTCCTGTCCAAACCGTCGGCAGTGGCCCGCTTTCTTGAGGAGTTTCACCAGGTAGTCTGGATGCTCAATGGGAGTAAGCCAGGATTCGATTGCAGCCAGCGCTGCTGGGAACTGATTGCCCGCGGCGATTGCCATCCGGGCTAGATGCCCAGCGATGCCGGGGGATACAAGATCCCCCGATTTCGGCCAGTTGTTCTGCCAAAACGGCCAGATCCTGTTCTTCCAGTACTCCTCGCGTTGTTCACCGACGCCCTCCATCGCCTGCGACAGTGCCTGAGCTGCTCCGCGCAGCCCTTCGATAGGAAGCACCCCGAAAGCGCCTTGGAAGTCTGTGGCGGTGTAGCCATCGAGCGGTTCAAGGGCGGCGTAGGTCATGAACGCGGCAAACTGGCGCCCGTGCTCACCAAACTCAGCGTAGTGGCCCGCGGTCTGGAGGAAAGCGGACTTGAAGGCCGTCAGCAGTGGCAGGTAGAGCCGCGGAGACCAAAGAAAGCCCTCCCAGGCCGCCCGTGCTTCCGGCGCCCCACGCTCCCAGTCAAATAGCGGCAGAAGGTGACGTTCGGTCCAGTCCCGATCAACACGGAAGAGCGACATGAGGTGAGCGCTGAGAATCACTCGGCCATGCCGGAATCGGTGAACTTGGGTATCGCAGAGCGCAGTGAAGATAGCCTTGATGTCGTCTGGCAGTCCGTCGTTGTCGTTCAGTTCATTCCGGAACCACAGATTAAGCAAGGCCTGCGTAATGTGCCCGACCGGATGGTTGATCGCCTCCGTCACGGGCTGGTTGATCGGTTGCCCGTTGCGCTGAATGCCGGAACTTGACTCAATGTCGATTGCCAGCACTCGCCAAGATAATCGGATCAGTTGAACGGAATCTGTACCGGGAGTGTTTGATACCCCCTTCAGCCACCAGCCAACTTGGTGTGCCAGCGCAAGTAGCACGCTGTCCGGCATAGTTTCGACCACCGCTGCTGCGTGGCGCCATGATCGCTTCGCGAGGCTTGCTTCACCCCAGACCTGAAGGGCCTCGCGCCAGCGGTGCTCGGGCCAGATATCTTCGTTAGCAAGTTGTTGCAACGCGCACAAGCTGTTTAGCAGGTGCTTGCGGCAGGTCTCCCGCCAAGTGTCCTCGTAGAAGAACGGCCTCTCGGGTGGTGACTTCCTTAGCCAAATTGCCAGTTCATCGGCTTTGGTGGGTGCTTGATCAAGAATTCTCTCTTGCGTGTAGTCGGGATCGCCGGTGCCGCTCATCCAGTGCGAAAACTCATCGCGTTCATCAACTGCAAGTTGCCAAACCGGATACTGTGCGGAAAGTGCATCCAGCCTCAAGCCGGTCTGCGCGCCGAGAATCACGCCAACGGATCGAAGCTTAGCCAGTCGGAGCCAAATGGACCGATCGCTGAGTTCCTGCCAGTCTTCCAGAGTGATCTCGTCCGGAAACTTTTCTCTAGGCGGCCCTTTCAGGATGGCTTCTTCCAAGCGAGCACGACCGCCTTCAGTCAGCCGTGTTCCTTGAAGGCGAAGCAGCGCAAGTGCCTCGCGCCTCGTGTCAATCGACCACAGCCACCAGGCGTCACCGTCAACAAGCCAATCGACCCAAATGTCCGGCTCGATGATCTCGTCGAAGCTGGCCGCGAACAAGGCCAAGCGCTTGAACGTCGGATAGTTCTGTTTGAACCACGAATGCGCACGCTCCCCCGCCCGAACATGGTCGACCTTCCTCGTCTCCAGCCAGGCGTCACGAAGCAACTTGATCAAGGCGACCCAGTCATGGAAGCCCTTGTTCTGAGGATGTTCCGAAATCGATGGCATGTCCCAGTATGAGCAGTCCGACTCGTCATCTACTTCGTTGAGTTCTCGAAGCAGATCCAACGCATCAAGCAGCAAGCCTTCCATGTCACCGAACAGCTTGGGCAATGCCTCACACCATGCATCAGAGGAAAAGTCGGTAAGCGCTGAGTGCACGTCGTCTGCAACCAGCACTAGCTCCCGGTCAACCAATTGGCTGATGCACTTTGGTGCTTCCGAGGTCTCTAGCTCCTGCCCCCACCGCAGCGGCTCGCGAAGAGTGATGCGCGGCGAGAGAAGGTCTTTCAACTCGAGGCGCAAAATCGTACTGAAGCCATCGCGCTTCAACCTCTCGTGCCACGTGTAAAGGTCGATGTTTGACCTGTGCGCTTTCACCCTGCCAGCGAGGAGCAAGCGCCACAGCCTGCGCATCAGGAGGCCCGGGATTGCATTCGGCGCGTCGGCCTCAATGGCCGCCAACTCAGCCGCTTTCCCATCCCGTTCAAGTCCGCCCAACTCGTCCAACTTGCGTTCGATCAGCCATGGCCATTGCCCCCCAAGCTGCCCGCCCCGCTCAGCGAGCCAGAGCACGAGGGTAGGGTCGTTCAGATGCCTCGTTAGCCATCGAGCAAGATGGAACATGACGTCGTCCCATCCCAAGTTCAGCCCTCCACCCGAGACGAGTGACATGCTGGGAGTCAGGTGGTAAGGCGCCGGTCTCCTGACCAGGCTGAAGGTCAGCCTGGCATCCTCTTCCGCGCGAGGTGGCACGTTGAAGCGGGGCAGGTCCGTATGCCGAAACCGATCATCGGAGAAGGCCTCCAACAGCCAGTCTAACGATGGAACAGGATTGAAGTCGGCGAACTTCTGAGCCGGAGTCCCTGACTGGTCCGACAGAGCCCACAGCATCCGGCCGACAAAGTCATCCTGTTTCGTGCTGGCTGAAGGTCGAGCCAGCGCGTGGCGGGCGACGATACCCGATTTGCCGTTGACTCCGTCCCGATATGTCTCCGACCAGGCCTTCAGCGTCGCATGCAGTGCCGTGTGCGTCTCGTCCTCTTCAGGCACCTCGTACAGGATGGGAGTGACCCCTTTTGCCTTCCACTCAATGGTCTTGGTGGCCTCTTCACCAGACTTCACATCGCCGAGAGCCCAAGCCTGCGGGGTGAGCTCGCCCAGCATCCGGTCGGCCGCGAGTGCATCCATCATATACCGCATCACCGGGTCGTTGATGCTGTAGCCGACGAAGCAAACGACGTAGTTTCGGAACAGTTCGCTCACGAAGCGGGAAGCCCACCGCTCGGTGAGGTATGCCAGCCCGAAGTCGCCGCTGGTCACCACCAGGCGGTTCAACGCGTTGTCGTCGGGCTTGTCGGGCAGTAGGCCGTGAAGGTAGACAAGCCCATCCCAACGGCTGTTCTTCGGCACCGGCAACATAGGCGCAACATGTGGAACGAAAGGCTTGGACTCTCGCTTGCCCACGCGCTCGAAAACGCGGTCGAAGTTCGTTGTCACGAGCCGCAACTTGCCTTGGCGATTTCTAGCAAGTGTCAGTAAAGCGGCATGGGTCTCTGTCGCGCCCTTCTTGCGCAACTTGGGTTTCAATGATTCCACCAGCGCCTTGCGCATTTGCAGCCCTTTCCGCTGACCAGGAAGCCGGTCTTCGAGAAGGTTCAGTGTGGCGTCGTATTGGTAGCTGTCGAAGGCCTGCGCCTCAATGGGCGTGCGTGAGGTTCCCACCTTGGCATAGATGTTATTCACAAGACCCTCGAACCCTGGAAGACCCGCCGGATACGAAATACCGGCACCACAAAAGAAGACGACGCGGCCTTCCTCGTGCGCTTGCAGCAGGGCATCAGGGATATCTGGGCCGTTGGTGACAAACTGCATCTATTGCGCCTCCGCGAAGATTCGTTCAAGTATTGCCGAAATTATTTCAATAATTATTCGGCATTAATTGGTGTGTGTACGCACCTAATCGCAATCAATCTTGGTGCAGCCCCTGGATGCTGACTACGAAAATTTCGGCTGGCTGTTCGCGCTTACCGAATCGATAGTCTGTCGGTCGGCTCGCTACGTCCATCGGATACGACGTCGACTCGGGCTACCGGGTGCTGGACGCGATCATGCAGGCCGCCGAACGCAATCGCTACTGGGATGTCCTCTATGCCACCGCGGTCAAGACGTATGAATTGGATCAACACTTCTCAGACGCTCAGCGCAAGAAGTACGAGGATTGGCGACTGAGGATTCTGTTGGGGGTGAAGCAAGGCAACCCAAACTACCTGAGACCGTGCATGCATGATCATGTGCTTTCTGAGGTTTTTCCGGAGCTGAAGATCCGACTTGCCGACGGTACAGGCTAAGTTATGTAAGCCCCCGGCCAACCCATCTTCCCGCAGCTGCTTAGCTCGCTAAACATAGTGTCCACTACGCATAGAAGTGGACACTTACGTGAGCGTCACGAAGCCCCGCCGCACTCATCGAACCCACACAGAAACCTTCAAGCGATCCTTGATCGAAGCCTGCAACGAACCCGGGCGCCTCGGTCGCTGGCATCGCCCTGGCCAATGGCGTCAACGCCAACCAACTGCGGCGCTGGATGTCATTTTGCTGCTACCTCCTGCTCTTTGAGCCATTCCGTCTTGCCATACCGATAGCCCGGAAATTCCGTTTCCAGGGTCGTCTGGCCAAGAAGCAGCCTTCGCGCCAAAGACGCAACCTGAGCCAGTTCGGTTTCGTTTCGGACTTCCAGTGGAACAATCAGGCTGACGCCCGTTGCCCAGTTCAAGCGTTCGCGTTTCCAGGCGGTATTGAGCTCCAGATCGATGCCTTTAGTGGTCAGACGTTCGCTGATTGAGCGCAAATGCTTGTAGTGAGCGTCTTGCTCTGCCGATGGCTGGCGAGACGTGTAGCTAACGATCTTCTTGCGTGACCTGCCAATCCGTTTGTGATTCGTTTTCGCTCCATCAAATAGCCAATTATCCTGCGGGCCAGGGCCAGCTTCAACCCACGATTGGTCGTCAATGGCACAGCCATATACATAGCGCGGGTGCTGCCACCAGACGATGACACGCCGTCCATTGAGGATGAAGCCAACGTCGTCCCACCACGACAAACTATCCGGTGATTTTTCTTTGTAGGAGTGAGGGATGAATAAGCTATCCTGGCCTAATCGCCACTGGTGGTGCCGATGGTATTGGCGCTGCATCCGGCCAAAGAGTTCTTGCTTGTGGTTTTTCATTGCAGTACCTCGGCAGGACACATCTTTCGCCACCGACAATCAGCAGGAAAGTGCGTAGTTTATTGAGCGCTTACGTTAATTGTCCTTCAGGCAGTCAGCCTGAGGCAAAAACAGTCACTCATCCTCGGGCACCCAAAAGGGTATGAAGGTCTGAAAGTGACTTCAAGAAAGTGCGGTCTGGACTGTGACCCACACGGGCAAGGTGCACGGCTTGCATCCCAAACCTGCGGGGGCCGAGACAATCCGCATTGTACGTGTCGCCAACCATCAATATTTCTTCTGGTTTCACTTTCAAAGCGTCGCAAGCTGTCTGGTAGATGATGGGGTCGGGCTTGATAGCACCTACTTCAAAGCTCCATACGTACTCATCCATTTCAATGGGTAGCAGGGAGCGAAGGGGAGCTGCGTAGGGTTGAGCCAAGTTGCTGCAGATCCCGAGCTTGAGGCCGCAGGCGCGCAGATGGGCCAGTATTTCTGCCGTTTCCGGGAAGAGGCTCATACTCAAGAGTTCCGTTGCCAAGCCCTCGAAAACTCCCGCTCCCTGAGCTTGAGTTTGTGTAACACCTAGCCAATCGGTGATCTCGTGGATTTTCCAGTCTCGCCCCATAACGATGGCCGCGTAGTCGGCGTCTGTCGGGCGGGATTCGGTATCGGCAAGGGACAAAAGTTTGGCGTAGGGGCGTCGTCGCTCAGCAATCTCTGCAAGCGTGCCGAATGCGTCGAACAGAATGGCCTTGATCATTTTTGTCTCGTGCGATGTCCGATCAGGACTTAGACCGACAAGAGTGAGCACATTCTGCTGCATGTATCGGACGGGGCCAACCACCGTCGTCATCCCAATGTGCTCTACGGGGCTATCACCAGTGGAATGCACGGACTGGCAGGCATCGCTTTCAAAATGGTGCGAACGCCAATACCAGGAAAGGACGGCCTCTTCGGCTGCCCATCATTCGAGTGGGTGGATCTGGTCTCGCTTGGCACGACGTAACTTCAAGCAATGAATGTCAGTGACGGATCCGTGTTGGGTTTTCTACAGTATCGTTAGGCTACTTGCAAAAACAACTGTATATGAATACAGTTGTGGTGTGCCATTTTGCACTCCAAACAAACTTTAGGATTCCCCGCATGCTTGACCACATGACATTTCGCGTGACGGATATTTCTCGGGCCAAAGCGTTTTACAGCGCAGCCCTGGCACCATTGGGCTACAGCGTATGCTTCGAAGGCAATTACGGCTCAAATATGCTTGGTTTGGCCTACCCAGACGCATCTGAGCCTGACGGCAAAAAGGCCGATGTGTGGTTCATCGACGGACCTTCGCCGTACGACGGCCCGACCGCAACATCCGGTTGCCACCTCGCGTGGCGCGCGAAAAACCGTGCGCAAGTAGATGCCTTCTACAAAGCGGCCATTGCTGCTGGCGGAAAAGACAATGGAGTTCCTGGCCTACGCCCTGACTATCATGCAAACTACTATGGAGCATTTGTCATTGACCCTGAGGGCAACAACATTGAAGCAGTCTGCCATTTGCCCGAATAGTCGACATATAGAGCACTCCCACTCTAGCGTTTGGGAATTGCCGTGTGCAATATTGTGTCTCTGCGCCTGAGTCTCACTGGAGGTTCAACGCGGACGCAAACAGCGGGCGTGCCCGCTGTTTGTACTCTCCGCCTTCGGCTCCGGCGCCGGTTACCTGTAGTTCAGCCGAAAATCACGTTGAAGGGCCGCTTGTCGATCCGGTGAACTCACACTTCCGACCGAGGCTGTGTAAAAACGTCTGCTCTGCCGGTAAAGTTGGGTCTTCGTCGTGCTCAGGATATCGGCATGAAACGGTTCATTGAAGTCGTGCCTCGCACTCAGGTCAGTTTGCTGCCCGAGTGTCTTGACGGATCCCTCGGCCGCCATTCTGGACAACTGGACGCTGCAATCGACCCCCACCAGCGGTGCCCGCGCCGGCTAAGACGGGGCCAAGCGCAAGAAGGGCTCGAAAATTCATCTGGCCGTCGATACGCTGGGCAATCTGCTTGCCAGCCTTGAGCACGGCATCACCACTCGAAGTGGTCAAGCTCCCCGAGGCCAAGCGGGGTTTCGTGCTGCTACCGCGCCGCTGGATGGTTGAACGCAGCTTCGATTGGGCTGCCCGCTTTCGCCGTCTGGCCCGCGATTACGAAAGGCTGCCCGAAACCCTGGCCGGATTGCACTATCTGGCCTTTGCCTGCCTCATGTTGCCCCCTGACAGAGGTCATGAACATCGTTCAGAACATGCTCTAGATTCTCGCAGTTTCGGGTCAAGTGGAGGGCGTGCATGCCGAACTGCTTGGGTCCCATGTAATCGGCTTCGTAGGTGGTCCGCATGCGTGGCACTCGTACTTATTCCGAGTTGCTTGCGGCTGATAGCCTGGATAGTCAAGTGTTGGGATGTCTGCTGTCGTACGTGACGCTTATAGTCAGAGGACCCGTCCCGTCACCGCACTGGTAGCTGATAGGGGTCGCAGCCTCGTAGGGTTACGTGAAGAGCGGCGAAGTGAGGTCAATGACGAAGGGGGATCAGAAATGCTCCCGTAATCCACGTTCTCACCACAGTGAGAAAGGGCAAAACACTTAATAGAACCTTGCTTGTGGAGGTCTTGGTGACCGGGCAATCACAGGCAGCCTTCAAAACCCTGGAATGGTACTGGGTGCGAGATACAGTTTTTCGCGGTGAATCCCAAGTGGGCGGTGGCCATGTCGGAGCGATGTGCTCTTCGCACCGGGAGCATTCAGTAAAATGCTAGACTAATATCACTTGGGCGGTGCGAAAGTTCGGATGCGTTGTTACGGGAGGACCACCGTCGTCTTGCCCTGCAGTCCTGAGCGGCTTTCATTTTTCAGATTGGTTTTCACTACGACAGATCGCCATCGCAGGGTGCATGATCAAGTTCCAATTATCCTGGATAACCGGCAATGGCCTGCCGCGTATTCTATATGTCTGTACAGTGGATTCGGTTCGTACAGGTTCCGCGCAGTTTGGCTAAAAGCGCAGCGCTTGCGCGTGATGACAACAAGCCTTCGCCCGATGGATGTTGATCGGGCGTTTCCAAGTGTCACGGATTTCCTCCGCGGCGTGGCCAATGAAACGCGGCCAGCGGCGGTACCATCACCTAGAAAGGGACCGTCGTGAGCAGTGAAAGCAAGATAGCGGAGCAAATCGTATACGCGAAGATTCATCCGTCCGTCGGCATCGCGCGGGTGGGTAACTCAAAGAAGGAGAACGGGTTCTACGTTGGGCCGCAGGTGGTCGATCCGGCACCAAAGCCCGAGCATTTCTACCGTGATGAGACTGGCGCTCTCAAACGGGAGGTGGCCGAGTTTCGCATCTACGGTTACGACGCCCAAGGGCGCGTGGTGTGCGAGTTGAACATGCGAGAAGGCATCGAAATCGAGTGGACGGTCGAGCTGGCCAATCACAAGTCGGCCTGGTACAACTTCGAGCTGGCGCTGGACATCCCGGAAGCAGCGACGGCGACACCCTCCACGCGCCGTAATGCGAATGTACCGCTACCTGAGCGCGGTAAGTTGGCGATCCAGCCTGGACCTCGCAGCATAGGTGCACCGGGCGTATCGGGTCAGCAGTATCACTTCGATGGCGGTAGCTTCATGGGCATCTCGGTGCCACTGGGCGAGTTGCGCACTGATCCGCGGGGTCGCCTGTGGGTGTTTGGTGGATGCGGCAAGTCCGCGTCGTTCGACGGCAGCCCGCCGACCACCTTCGCGAACAACGATGGCTGGTATGACGACACGAGTGATGGTCCAGTGACCGCGCAAGTACGGGTGGGCGGCCGTGAGCTGCGCGTCGCACCGGCATGGGTGGTCGTGGCGCCGCCGAACTACGGGCCGCAACAACAATCTGTGCGTACGATGTATGCGTTGATGACCGATGTCGCAATCCAGGCCGGGCAACTGCCGGTGCCCGTGCGGCCTTCGTTCAAGAACGATCTGTTGCCTATCTTCAAGGCAATGTGTGACCTCCAGTGGATGAATGCCGGCTTCGCCGCAGGCTTCGGCTATGGCATGCCCCAGTACTTCCTGGCGCCGGACTATTTGTACAAGCTCTCTCAAGGGGGCGAGACGTACGTGCAGTTGCGGAGAACGGTTGCCAACGCGTTCCGCAACCCACAATACCAGGACGCATCGATGAAGCCGTGGCCATGGGTCTATGGTGATGCGATGGATGTGCCCATGCCGCCAATTCCCCGGGCCATGAATGCGCTGACCACTACGCAGTTGGCCATGCTGGACCGCTGGGCCGAGGGCGAGTTCATTGCCGATTACGATCCCGACTCGAATGTGGAGACCGTGCAGGCCATTGATGATGTGCCTCTGGCGGAGCAGCCTGCCATGCTTGATCGTGCCGCCATGGAGTTCTGCTTAGCCGATGCTTTTCATCCCGGCTGCGAGATGACTTGGCCGGTGCGCCACGCGTCGATGTACAGCGATCCATATCGTTGGCGGCACCGCGTCAAGGACGATCCTGAACCGGACTACGGCAAGACGCTGACGCCGGCTGAGGCGTGCTCCTTCAACGGACCGCTGTATGGACAGTTTCCGGGCTCGATCACGCGTTGGATGGCGATACCGTGGCAGACCGACACCGCGAGCTGCCGATCTGGTTACGACCCGCAGTACGACCCCTATCTGCCGACCTTCTGGCCGGCGCGGGTGCCGAACCAGGTGCTCAGTGCAGAGAACTACACCAAGGTGATGGATGAGAAACTGCCGCGCGCGGAGCGGCTGGCGGCGTTCAACGAGCGGATGGACTGGGACCGCACGCTGGGTGTCGGGTATCAGCAGCAGTTGCAGGCCATGGTGGAACACTTCGACCGACAAGGCATCGTCGAGGTGCGCAAGGGCATTCCCAATGACCCGGACTTCCCCTCGGTGATGCAGGTCGAGGATCGCGGCGGCCAGCAGATGTCCGAAGCAGAACGCCAGGCCACCGACAGTCAGATGCGCGAGGTTGCGCGTCGGGGCACGCCGAAGCCTTCAAAATGACCAGCGGCTTGCCTGGCAGTGCGATGACGGAGTGGGACGTGATCATCGTAGGTGCCGGGCCAGCCGGTTCGGCGCTGGCTTGCCGCCTGCGGCCCCGGTATCGTGTGTTGCTGCTGGATCGGCCACTTGCGGGTGCAGGCGCGGCATCACGCATCGGTGAATCGCTGCCGGGCGCGGCCCGCGTGTTGTTGCAGCGCTTGGGCGTCTATGATCATTTCCTCGCGCAGGGGCATGCGGAACGTGGCGCGTCGGTCTCGCATTGGGACTCGGACACGCCGACCTGGTTTGATCCCGTTCGCGATCCCCATGGGGCGGGATGGCACCTTGATCGCGTGCGTTTCGATGCAGGCCTGCGCGAGGCCGCCTTGGCGGCGGGGGCTGCGCTCGTCGACAACGGCCGGCACCTGAGGGTGTCGCATTACGGTGGACGGTGGTGCGTCGATCTGGAATACCTCGGACAAGGGTGTGCGGCGCCATCCCTGCGCACGCACCGTGCGACAGTGCTGGTTGATGCCAGTGGGCGGAGCATGGTGGCGGCCAAGCAGCTCGGGATGGTACGGCGTATGGAGGACAACCTGATCTGCCTTTACGCGCACTTGCCCGTGGACGCACGCGATGAAGACCAAGCCACCCGCATTTGCGCCGACACCAACGGCTGGTGGTACAGCGTGCGCGTGCCGTCCGGGCAACGCGTGCTGGCCTTTCACCTTGATCGGGACGATCTCGAACTGAAAGTGCTGTGCGATCCGGCACGGCTGCTGGCCAAATCGCGCCGCCATACGCTTTTCGCCGAGGTCAAGCCCGCAACGGTGGGTGTCCAGGTGCACGCGCGTCCGGCCGGTGGTGCCGGGTTGGATCTCGACGCCCTGGCCGCGCTACCTGAAGGCTTCTTCGCAATCGGCGATGCAATGCTGGCCTTTGATCCGATCGCATCCCAGGGGTTGTTTAACGCCCTGGCCACGGCCGAAGGTGTCGCCCATGCGGTAGAGCGATACGCCGATGGCTTCAAAGATGCACGTGATCGCTACCTCGACGAGATGCGCACGGTACACACCCGGTATCGCCAGCGTCTTAGTGAGACCTATGCGGCAGTGACCCGGTATGCCCATGAGCAGTTCTGGCTGCGGCGGAACTCCGGAGCGCTTAGAGAATGACGTTCATGGCCTCTGGCAGGTAGTGCAACATGAGGCAGACAATGGCCAGACGGTGAAAGCGGGGGCCCCAGTTGAAGCTGGGTTCAACCACCCAGCGGCGCGGTAGCAGCACGAAACCCCGCTTAGCCTCGGGGAGCTTGACCACTTCGAGTGGTGATGCCGTGCTCAAGGCTGGCAAGC
>ERZ724525.1908-NODE-1908-length-12119-cov-4.181449_pt1 | contig 12119 bp, 15 predicted proteins | sample MGYA00376058_ERZ724525 | MGnify/ENA primary metagenome ERZ724525 (study PRJEB28724, sample SAMN07190888) | wastewater metagenome | isolation source: influent of sewage treatment plant in Hong Hong | place: USA: Christiansburg, Virginia | collected 2016-03-01 ... | reverse complement strand
CTGACCGAGGTCGAAGTGACCTGGATCGAGAAGCGCTACGAACAATGGATCCGCTTCGGGCGCATCGCGGCTGACACGATCATCAACCGCCGCACGCGCGTCATCGCCTTCCGTCCCGGCGCGGTCTTCGCCTTCGTGCGTTGGTCCTCGAACGACTTTGGCACCATCCATTCGTGCATCGACATCGTGACGGCAGTGACACCGGGCGAGGCCTACACGACGTTGCCGTTTGTCCGTCCCGGCGCTGACATTCTGCTGCACATCGAGGGCTGGCCCAAGGTCGCACAGGTGTTGCAGGCCATCGATGCGGTCGAAGCCGCCGGTGTTGATCCGTGCGACGCATCGCCCGATCACTGGCGCCACGTCGGCAACCGGCTGAATGCCGGAATGCCGTTCAGGGCTTACACAGCGGAACGGCACGCGGCCTGGCTCCGGCGCAAGGCGCTCGAAGCATGAGCCGCCGCCGCTATGTTCGCGCCACGATACTGTGGGCAGGCTTGTTCAGCGCCGGGTTCGCAGCAGTCGCCATGCTGTCGCCGCGACCGCGACTGATGTGGAACGCGAGCGCCAGTGCGCCCGTCGGCCTCTATCGCCTCGTGAACGACACACGCCCAAGGCTCGGCGAGTTGGTCGCCATTGTGCCGCCGACTGCGACCGCACGGATGATGGCCGAGCGCCATTATTTGCCAATCGGCGTGCCACTCATGAAACATGTCGCGGCCTTGCCCGGGCAATGGGCGTGCCGCGCCGGCGCTGTCGTCTCGGTGGACGGCAACCGTGTCGCCATAGCCAAATCGCACGACAGAATGGGTCGGCCTTTGCCAAGCTGGCAGGGCTGTCACCGCGTTCGGACAGACGAATTGTTCCTGTTGAACCCGGCGCCCGACAGCCTTGATGGGCGCTATTTCGGCGCTCTGCCCGCAGCCGGTCTTATCGGCACGGCACACCCCATCCTTACCCGTGATGCACCTGACCAGCCCCTGCGCTGGCGAGGCTTTGGTGCATCCGCCTCTTCCCCAACCACCAACCAGGAGCACAGGCCAGGATGATCGTCGTCTTTCATTCCGCGCAGGACAGTTTCACCGGGCAAATCCGGACCCTCGTGCTCGATGCTGTCGTGACGCTCGTCCCGGCTCCATCGAACGACAGCGACAATGCACCCGACTGGCGCGTGCTGCTCGGCGATGCCGAAACCGGCACTGAAATTGGTGCTGGCTGGAACCGCACAGGCGAGCGCGCCGGTGCCTTTGTCGCGGTGCAGATCGACGACCCGGCCTTTGCCCATCCCCTGCGCGCCAACCTGCTTCGGTCCATGTCCCGTGACGACGAGCATCACCTGCTCTGGTCGCGTCCGACCAATCGCGATCGGAAATAGGCCATGACCGTTGCTTCGCTTCGCCGTCGCAGGTGTTCCGTAGTTCGGATTGCCGTTCGGCTGCGCCTTCACCTTCTCCTTCCCGGCACTTGTTTCGCTCTCGGCTTGGCAGCGGCGACTTCTCCGGTTGCCGCAGTTGCGACGGTGCCTGACCAGTTTGCAGCGCATCCTTATGCGCCGCATGTCGCAGAGGCATCGCAGCGCTTCGGCATTCCCGAGCTCTGGATATGGGCGGTGATGCGGGCGGAAAGTCGCGGCAATTCGCGTGCGGTTTCGCCTGCAGGAGCCATCGGGCTGATGCAGATCATGCCCGGCACTTGGTCTATGCTGAGCGCGCAGCATGGCCTTGGCTCTGACCCGTTCGATGTGCGTGCGAACATCCTTGGAGGTGCGGCCTATCTGCGCGCCATGTGGGATCGGTATCGCAATGTCAGCTTGATGCTGGCGGCCTACAATGCGGGACCAGGCCGTGCCGATGACTATGCTGCCGGTCGTCGCAGTCTTCCGGCAGAAACCGTCAACTACGTCGCCCAGATCGCGCCAGGTCTTGGAATGGCCAGCATCGCTTCGCCTGCTGCCATGCCACCTGCCAATGCTCATCCCTGGCGTCAGGCTACATTGTTCACACCGCGCGGCGATGGAGAAGCGAGCAGCAATGCCGGTGATGCCGATGTGCAGCCACAGCGCACCCAGCTTGCGTCGCCGTCAGCCTCTTTGCCGTCACCGAACCCCGCGCCGCACCCCCTGTTTGTCTCGCTTTCACCGCGAAATCCGTGATGGGATGCTCCAGCGTATCTGTGATGGTTCGGGCGTCGTCTCGGATGGACACGGCGGGGAGGCGTGTGTTTGAACGAGAGGGCAATTTTGGAGGGCAAGATAAAAGGAGTGCCAGCACCTGGCCCTCATGTGGTTGTTGTAGCGAGATAATTCCGTATGGCACCGAGCAAAGCCTGCCATACGATGTTTCCCAATCACCCGCAAAACTGCGGCGTAATCGTCTGGCACCTTCAAAATGAGCCGCGACGACAATGAATTTCGGGTGCGGCCGGGAAGAAGCAGGGACAGCGGTGCAGCCTCTGGAAGGCGAAGCCAGAAGCTGGCGGCTCAGGTCCAGCGTGCCGCCAACAAGGCGGGCCATGCGGGTTCACGGCGAGCGGGTCTGAAACGCGGCAGTGGCAGCGGCAAAGCCGCGCGCGGGCGTCGGACGGTTGCCGCGATGCGCCGCACACCTGGCCAACGCCGCGTTACTGTTATGGCGCGCATCGCTCGCCATAAAGGTGCGCATTACCGCGCCGCACCGCTGGCAAAGCACATCAAGTATCTTGAGCGTGACGGCGTGTCCCGCGACGGGCGCGATGCCTCGATGTTCGATGCCCAGACCGACAGGGCTGATCGGGATGCCTTTGCAGGGCGTTGCGAAGATGACCGGCACCACTTTCGCTTCATCGTCTCGCCCGAAGACGCCGGGGACATGGAAGACCTGCGCAGCTTCACCCGCGAATTGATGGCTGACGCGGCCAAGGATCTGGGCACAGAACTGGACTGGGTCGCCGTTGACCATTGGAACACCGACAATCCGCACATCCATGTGCTGGTGCGCGGCGTTGCCAGTGACGGCACCGATCTTGTCATTGACCGGGGCTATATCAGCGAAGGGCTGCGGTTCCGGGCGGAAGAGCGGGTGACGCTCGAACTGGGGCCGCGCACCGAGCTGGACATCCGCACCGCACTCGAACGCGAGGTCGATGCCGAGCGCTGGACCAGTCTTGACCGGCAGCTTGAACGCTTGGGTCAGGATACCGCAGGCCTTGTCGATCTGCGTCCAGGCGGCGACGCCGATCCCGAAATGCGCCGGCTGCTGTTGGGCCGCGCTGCCAAGCTGGAGCAGCTGGGGCTGGCGGCGCGCGAAGGGCCTGCGGTGTGGGCTTTGGAGCCCGGTGCCGAAAACACATTACGCGATCTTTCGGTGCGCAACGACATCATCAAGACGATGCACAATGCCGTGAGCCGCGACGGCGGGCGGTTTGATGTATCGGCATTGGCCCTGCATCAGGACGTTCCAAGCGAACCGGTCATCGGACGCCTGGTCGAACGTGGCCTCCACGACGAGCTGTCGGGCAGCGCCTATGCCATCGTCGACGGCGTCGATGGTCGCACGCACCATCTGCGGTTCAAGGACATGGAGATGACCGGCGACGCCAAAGCCGGATCGATCGTCGAACTGCGCTCATGGGAGGATGCCAAAGGGCATGACCGACTGTCGCTCGCCACACGATCAGACATACCCCTCGAGGCACAGATCAAAGCACCTGGCGCGACGTGGCTTGATCGCCAGCTTGTCGCGCGCGATCCCGTGGCAACGGGCAATGGTTTCGGGCGCGAGGTGCGCGATGCCCTAGATGCCCGCGCCAGCCATCTCGAAACGCAGGGGCTTGACCGCCGGCAGGGCCAGCGGGTCATCCTTGCTCAGGATCTCGTCGGGACGCTGAAGAATCAGGAACTGACGGCCGCCACGCAGGCCATCGCCGCGCGCACGGGACTTGAGCACAAACCGTCGGGCGCAGGCGACTATGTCAGCGGCATCTACCGGGAGCGGGTGACGCTTTCGACGGGCCGCTTCGCGATGATCGACGAAGGGCTGGGCTTCCAGCTCGTGCCCTGGCGCCCGGCGCTCGATCAGCACCTCGGCCAGCACATCACCGGCACCATGTCGCCGGGCGGTTCTGTCGACTGGGCCTTGGGCCGCGGACGCGGGATCAGCCTGTGATCCTCATTTACCCCCTCATCAGGAGTAATTCTCAATGAACGCCACCCGCATTCTCTGGGGTCAGGTCATCGCCGTCATCAGCGTCACCTTGCTTGGCGTCTGGTCTGCCACCCAATGGACGGCCCACGCCCTTGCGTACCAACCCGAGCTAGGCCAGCCTTGGTTCTGGCTGGGACAATGGCCGATCTACCCACCCTACGCCTTCTTCTGGTGGTGGTTTGCGTTCGACGCCTATGCGCCAAAGATCTTCCAGACCGGAGCTTTTATCGCGGTTTCGGGCGCCATGGCCGCCATAGTGATCGCGATCGCCATGTCGGTGTGGCGCGCGCGGGAGGAGAAGCAGTCAGAGACCTATGGTTCCGCGCGCTGGGCGACCGACAAGGAAATCCGCAAGGCTGGCCTCCTGAAACAGGACGGCGTGGTGATCGGCTCGCACAAGAACCGGTATCTGCGGCACAATGGTCCCGAGCATATTCTCTGCTTTGCGCCGACCCGTTCCGGCAAAGGCGTTGGTCTCGTCATCCCGTCGCTGCTCGCCTGGCCGGGCAGCTGCATCGTCCACGATATCAAGGGCGAGAACTGGGATCTGACAGCGGGCTTTCGCGCCAGGCATGGCCGCGTCCTGCTGTTCGATCCGACCAACCCCGCATCCAACCCCTACAATCCGCTGCTCGAAGTCCGGAAGGGCGATTGGGAGGTGCGTGACGCCCAGAACATCGCCGACATATTGATCGACCCCGAAGGGTCACTGGAAAAGCGCACGCATTGGGAGAAGACCAGCCATTCGCTGCTCGTCGGAACCATCCTGCACGTCCTCTATGCCGAGAAGGACAAGTCGCTGGCCGGGGTCGCTGGCTTCCTTTCCGATCCGCGCCGTTCGATCGAAACCACGCTGCACCGGATGAAGACGACCCCGCACCTCGGCAAAGACGGTGTTCACCCCGTCGCAGCAGCCGCCGCGCAGGAACTGCTGAACAAGTCTGACAATGAGCGGTCTGGCGTCCTGTCGACCGCCATGTCGTTCCTCGGCCTCTACCGCGACCCCGTGATTGCGCAGGTCACCGGAGCCTCTGACTGGCGCATCACCGATCTTGTCGATTCAGCGGCACCTGTGTCGCTCTATCTGGTCATTCCTCCTTCCGATATCAGCCGGACCAAGCCGCTCGTCCGCCTGATGCTCAATCAGATCGGGCGCCGCTTGACCGAAGAGCTGAGAGCCAAAGGACGCCGACAGCGCGTCATGTTCATGCTCGACGAATTCCCGGCTCTGGGGAGGCTCGACTTCTTCGAAAGCGCCCTGGCCTTTGTTGCAGGCTACGGGATCAAGGCATTCCTGATCGCGCAGTCGCTCAACCAGATCGACAAAGCCTACGGATCGAACAACGCCATTCTCGACAACTGCCATGTCCGCGTCGCGTTCGCGGCCAATGATGACAATACCGCCAGCCGCGTTTCCAATGCGCTCGGCACCGCCACCCAGATGCGGGCGATGAAGAATTATGCCGGGCATCGCCTCTCGCCATGGCTCGGCCATATCATGGTCTCACGGACCGAGACCGCGAGGCCGCTGCTGACCCCCGGCGAAGTTCAGCAGTTTTCTGAGCACGAGGAGATTGTGCTGGTGGCCAGCACGCCGCCGATCCGCGCGGAAAAGGCAAAATACTTTCTCGACCCGAGGTTCCGCGCGCGCCTTCTACCGGCACCCACCCCCAAACCGCTGCACCCGAAGAAACGGCCAAAGGACGACTGGTCTGCGCTCGCACCCATTGCGGCACCGCTGCCGGTCAAACCAGCCCAGGCCGAAGCGAAAAGCTCCGAACAGCCGCCTGTTGATCAGCCAAAGCCGGATGTGCCGTCAGATGCCGATGGGGCCGAATCCGAAAATGATACGGCAACCTCCGGGATCAGGCGAGAACCCGAACTGGGGGAACATGAGGATGTCGTTCCCGCCCCCAAGCCACCGGTCAACGAGTTCGATCTTGATCGCGATGCGCCCGAGGATGACGCAGCCAGGACGAAACGGGAAGCTGATCGCACTATGAACCGCAATGCCCGCAATGCATCGCTCGACCCCGATGACGGCATCGACCTGTGAGGAAGAAGCCCCACAGCAAACAAACCTTCCGGCTCGAAATCGAACTGGCCAAATTGCTGGAGGAACGCGCGCATGCCCGCGGAGTCTCGCGCACCGAAGTGGTGGAAGCGGCGTTGATGTCCCTGCTGCAATCCGATCAGGATGAACGGATGGAAGCCGCTCTGGCGAGGCGGCTCGATCGTCTGTCGCGGCAATTGGATCGGCTCGAATGGCATGTGGAATTGACGAACGAAGCGATCGGCCTGTTCGTGCGCTTCTGGCTCACCAGCAATCCGCCGCTGCCCGATGCCGCGATGAAGGCGGCGCAGGCGATGGGCAAGAAGAGGTGGCACGGATTTGTGGAATCACTCTCGCGGCGCATGGAGGCGGGACCAAAGCTGCGGGATGAAGTCGAACTTGGGAAGTCCGACGCATCAATCAGCTGACCAGGGAGATCACCCTCAGCTTCATCAACACGCCAATCCCTGTCATGCAAACTCCAAGGCGCATTACCGGAAAACTGCCGGATTGAGAATCTGAGTGCCGGGGTGCCGTGCATCATGACTGCCGCGTGCCCCCCCGCCGAGCTGCCTCTCAAACCTCTCTTTTTTGGGAATCAGATCGGCGATTGAGAATTGATCCAGATGCCGGGCAAATGACTCCAAAGCGCCTGTCAATACATGCCGTAACCCGCAGACTGGGGTGACAACGCAAGTGTTGGTTGCCGGGTCGAAACATTCAACGAACGCCCCGGTATCTTCCATGGTCCGGACAATGACGCCCACATTCAATTCAGCAGGCGGGAGCGCCAGCTTGAGGCCGCCGCTTCGGCCCCGCACGCTTTCGACAAAGCCTTCAGCAGTGAGCCGTTGTGCCACCTTCATCAGGTGGTTCTTTGAAATGCCATAAGCGCTGGCAATGTCGGCGATAGAATGATGGCCGTCCTTCACCGCCAGAAACATGAGGGTGCGCAAGGCATAATCGGTTTGAAGCGAAAGTCTCATAAAAGATGCATATCATATATTGCATTTAATCGCCAACTGGCTAAACAATGCATATGAAATGCATCTTAAACGAGTCGTAGCGATGAACGCATCAGATCACGTCGCGCAGGCGCGCGCACGTAAGATGGCCGATGCATTGGCCTTAGGGATCAATGAGGCATTCATCTCACATCTCGTCGAGCATTTTTACGAGGCCATTCGGGCCGATGAGATGCTCGGCCCGATATTTGGTGCAAAGGTCAGCGACTGGCCGCATCATCTGGCGCGGATGAAGGATTTCTGGGCCTCGATCATGCTGGAATCGGGTCGTTTCAGTGGCAATCCCATGCGTAAGCATATGGCTGTCGGTGGGCTCGATGCAGCACATTTTGCCCGTTGGCAGTCTTTATGGGATGCGACACTCACTCAGATTGCGCCGAACAAGCAAGTTGCGGACCGGTTTCGCGACGCGGCGCAGCGAATCGGCGAAAGCCTGCTGACCGGCATTCAGATCGAGCGCGGTGGTCTCGCCGCAATTTCCGCCAAGGCGGCTGCCTGATGTCGACGCCTTATGCCAAATCCCCCATCTTCGACGAGCAGAACCTGCCCGATGCGCTGCGCAACGATCATCGCACCAAGACTGGGACGTGGGGGCTGCTGCGCGTTCTGGAAGGCGAAGTCCGGCTGATCTTCACCGAACCGCATACGGAACACCGTGTCACGCCTGATACTCCCGCGATCATCCCACCACAGGCGACGCATTATGTCGTGCCAGTCGGGGTGATGCGCATGCAGGTTGAGTTCTGGCGCGAACGCCCTGATCCGAGCGAAGGACCGATCAATGGATGACCTTGCCCTGGCGCGCGCTATCCATGTGATCGCTGTGCTGTTCTGGATCGGCGGCGTCGGATTTGTCACTTGGGTTATCATGCCTGCGCTGCGGGCAAGCGAACGTCCCACAGACCGCCTTGTACGGTTTCATCAGATCGAGGGACGTTTTGCATGGCAGGCGCGCATTTGGGTCATGCTGGCCGGTGCGAGCGGGCTGTGGCTGATCTACCGCGCGGATATGTGGAGCCGTTTTGCCGAGATACGCTTCTGGTGGATGCATCTGATGGTGGCGTTGTGGGCCGTGTTCGCGCTGATGCTGTTCGTGCTGGAGCCCTTGGTGTTGCACCACCGCATGACCCAATCGGCCACTCCCGAAGCTGATTTCGCTCGGATAATGCGATTGCATCAGGTGCTGACGCTCTTGGGCGTAGTTGCGATTCTCGGCGCAGTTGGCGGCAGTCACGGCCTTTTCTGAACTTAAGGGGCAGTGCAATGGAAAGCTATAAACCGACATTCGGCATCAAACCGCTTTGGACGATCCTGGTCGTCGCCAAGGTTGCCCGGTGATGTCGTCTTCAGCGGCGGTGTCTACGCGTTCGACTGGTTCATGTTCCGGGCGTTCGCGCCGGGCAATCGTCAACGCGGCACCTGGCTGCCCGATCTACTCTCTCCGCTTTTTCCACCCACAACAACAAAAGGATTATCCGTGCGCAAACCACTGAGTGCTGAAACAAAAGCCATCGTAAAATCGACCGCGCCTGCATTGCAGCAGCACGGCCTTGCCATCACGACGCGCATGTACGAGCGGCTGTTTATCGACCCCGACGTGAAGGCCATGTTCGACCAAGCCGCACAGGAAAGCGGAGAGCAACCGCGCCGTCTTGCTGGCGCTATCCTTGCTTATGCGCAGAACATCGACAAGTTGGAGGCTTTGACGGCGCCGGTGATGCGCATGGCTGCTCGGCATGTGGAAACGGGCGTAAAGGCAGAACACTACCCACTGGTAGCCAATGCTCTGCTGCCCGCGATCCGTGATGTTTTGGGCGATGCTGCAACCGACGAGGTGCTGGGTGCATGGGGAGAGGCCTATTGGGCGCTTGCTGACATCCTCATTGGCAAAGAAGAAGTTCTCTACGCAGAAGTGGATGGCAATTGACAGTCTGGGGCAATAACCCCTGTCTGAGCACATGGATAAAGTTACCGATTTGAGCCCGGACACTGCTCCGCGATTGGTGTGGAGCCGCTACTACAGCACGTTTGTAGCGGCTCCGCCCGGCCCCGGCGCTCGTGAGCGGCTTATTGCGGTGGCAGGTGCCATCATCGGCATTGTGACGACGGGACTGCTGTGCGGCGTTCTTGCCGGTACCGGCGCTGCGCACCCTCTGCTCGTGGCACCAATGGGGGCATCCGCTGTCCTGCTTTTCGCTGTTCCGGCAAGCCCTCTAGCACAGCCATGGTCGATCTTGGGCGGGAACGTCCTGTCGGCCGTGGTCGGCATAGCGGTCGCCCTTGCGGTCCCCAATGCTACCGTTGCAGCGGGTCTTGGTGTCGGCCTTGCCATTGCGGTCATGTCACTGGCGCGCTGTCTGCATCCGCCGGGCGGCGCTGTTGCCTTGTCAGCCGTGCTCGGTGGGGCCGCCGGAAGCGCGCACCCGTTCATGTTCGCGCTTTACCCCGTCGGCTTGAACTCGCTGCTGCTGATCCTCGCTGGCCTGGCATTCCATCGCATGACAGGGCACACCTATCCGCATCGGGCGAAGCTGACTGAAAGCGCCCACGGCACGCAGGATTCTGCGCCACTCAGCAGAAGCGGGGTAAGGCCGAACGACATTGATGTAGCGCTGGCACGTTTTGGCGATACGCTCGACATCAATCGCGACGATCTTTTGCAACTCTTCGAATTGGCGGGACTGAGCGCGACGGAACGACAGGTCGAGGAGTTAACCTGCGGCGACATCATGTCACGCGATGTCATCACGATTGCGGGAACCGCACTAGTGGAAGACGCGCATGTTCTGCTTCGGGCCAGACGACTGCGCGCGCTTCCGGTAGAAAATGCCACTGGCCAGCTGATCGGCGTGATCACATGGCCAGACCTCGACAAACAGGGGGCTTTTGCGTCGGAGATCATGGCACCGGCAGATACGGCGCATTTGACGGCGCCCGCGGCAACGCTGCTCGCCCCTCTCGCCAATGGTCACGGTCACGAGGTCATGATCGTGGACGATAACATGCAGTTGCAAGGCATCGTTACCCAAACGGACATCATTGCCAGTTTGATAACAAAAGCGGTCACGCTCAATGCAAAATGAGGGTTGTCACCTTTGGCTGCCGCTTCGGAGGCAGCCAAGCGCGACGCTCCACGGATACCCCGCCATGTCGGCTTTTAGGCTATAGCTTGGCTGTCAGACGCCGCGACCAGCTTATCGACCTTGGCGAGGAAAAAGCGCTCACTCCACAGATCAACCGATTTAAGATCGGCAGGACGCAGGAAGCGCTCGACATCCTTTGCCGCTTCCTTCCACTCGATCCGAGTGATTGCGTCAGAAAGCGCAGCCTTCAACCATGCCATGTCGACGAGGAGCGACCCGTCACCGGCCCGTGGTCCTGCCTGAACAAGCGCGTTTTGCAAAAGGACGAAATTGGGCTCGAGGCCACGCGAAACATACCAGGAGAAGTCGAACCAGTCGCGACCTTTGAGGAATCCCCGGCATAGCAGGGCGTGAATCTTCAGCGCGAAATTGGAAGCCAGATCCTGGTGGCGCACCTCATAATCGGCTGGAAAATCAAGATAGGTGGTCGCCTCGCCGGATCCTGCGGGAGGGTTCACATCAATTTCCAGCTTGATCTTGATCGCCTTGCGATGGCCGGTGCCTGCGAATGACAAGTCGAGCTGGCTGGCGATGGAATCGTCCTTGAGCAGCGCTTGGCGAATGGCCGTATCCATACGCGGCTTGGGATGCGCTTCCAGCGTCAGCCCGAACTGGCCGAACACCTCGGTCATCCCCTCGAGGTAAGGGGACCAGTCGAAGTCCATGTTCGGCACGCGCAGGAGAAAGTCCAAGTCCTCGGAAAAGCGTGGCAGGCCGTGCAGAATGCGCAAGCTGGTGCCGCCCTGGAACAAGGCACAATCGAAGAAATCGGCGCGCCACAGCGCGTATAACGCAATCTCCTGGAGGATCTCCTTGAGCGCGTTTTCCTCTTCAAGCGCATTGGTGGCGCCATAGCGGCCGAGCTTTTCCTTGATGATGTCAATCATGCAACGATCCCCTGCCTTGAGCCCGTTTTGTCGTCAGAACCACATCTTCAAGCTCGGAAAGGAAGGCGTTGACTGCCTTGTGCTTGTAGACCGACTTCACTGCGGCAAAGTCCTTTTGCGTCAATGCCAGAAGCGCCTCGTCATCGATCCGCATGCCACTGGTCAGCCAATCGAGGCTAGACCATTCCACCTTGCGCAGGGCGACAAGATCCATAAGGGCGCGCAGCGGCCTAGCGACAAAGGCGGTGAGCTTGTCGAAGGTCACGCGCTCGACGCCGCTAAGGAAGCGATAATCGGCAATGGCCAGCGGATGATATTTGAAGGAGCCGAATTCGGTGGCCGGGATCTCCAGCGTTTTACGCCCTGGCGTCACGCTGGCAGTGACAAGCACGGCTTCAGGAATCCAGCCATGGTAAGCCAGCGCGCTTTCAAAGGAAATATAGCTCCCGGGAAGCAAAGCCTGCGCCACCGCGAAGGGATGCACAGGAGCGCTTCGATGCGCCTTGGCAAGCGTATAAACCCCGCGCTTCAGGCGAATGAGCGACCCGTCCTTGAGGGCGCGGTTGACGAGGCCATAACGCCGCGCATCGCCTCCCCCCAGCAGTTCGCTGAGCTGGCGTTCATTGAAGACCCGATCGCGCAGCGCGCTTGCGGATACCTGTTGCGCTAGGCTGGACATAAAATTCTCAATACTTCCTAATAGTGAAAGTTTCAAGAATTTCTCTATCTCTGCCTTTGTGCACCGTTCGCGCTGCAATTGACTCCCTCAGGCGTGCGTCGGCGGCGCACAGGCCATCGTCAAAGCGTTTCGAACTACGCCCCTCCCTGTT
>ERZ724525.1904-NODE-1904-length-12130-cov-4.856066_pt1 | contig 12130 bp, 14 predicted proteins | sample MGYA00376058_ERZ724525 | MGnify/ENA primary metagenome ERZ724525 (study PRJEB28724, sample SAMN07190888) | wastewater metagenome | isolation source: influent of sewage treatment plant in Hong Hong | place: USA: Christiansburg, Virginia | collected 2016-03-01 ... | reverse complement strand
CTGCGGCTGCTCCGGTCACAGGGGCTGACCGGATTCAAGCGCCAATCACATTGCGTGGTGGCGTTACTACAAATGCATAGATATTCTGCACCGTCTTGAGGATTTTTCCAAGATGGCATGCTGTAGGTTCTCAAAATACGTTGATAGCCACGGGCTTTGTGCAGCGCACCTTGCGCAAGCGCAAGCGATCAGATTACGTTGTTTTATTTTTCATGTTATAAATTACTATCTGCAAAATAATTAATCGTATTTGGAGGCAAAATGTACCTCAACAATCCATTCGTCTACCGCAGACAAGAACTCGCCAAGGCATATTGCCTGGCGCTTTCTGGCCGTAGCCACCTCAAAGATGCTCGCTCAGGATTGTTCTTGGCGGCCCCCCGCCGCACTGGCAAATCGACCTTTTTACGCCAAGATTTGGTTCCTGAGATCGAAGCAGTAGACTGGCATCCGATATATGTCGACCTGTGGTCGGACAGAAACCGTAACCCGGCGGAACTGATCGCCGAAGCAATCAGCGCGGAACTCGACAAGGTTGCGCCTCTTCCTCGGAGAGCAGTCAAGGCATTGGGCTTTCAAAAGCTCGGCGTCGCTGGCGCGACAATCGATATTGGTGATCAACGAGTGTCTGGAGGCCTGACAATCCCTTCCGCACTGAATCAGCTATGGCAAAAAAAACAAAAACCGATTGTCCTGATCATCGATGAGGCGCAACACGCCCTAACCACCGGAGAAGGTCAAAAGACGCTCTTTGCGCTCAAAGCGGCCCGTGATCAACTCAACCAGGAAGCAGGAAAGGGACTTCGGCTGATGCTGGTGATGACCGGATCTAGTCGGGACAAGTTGAGCTTCCTGGTAACACGCAAGAACCAGGCTTTCTATGGGGCGGATATCTGCCAGCACCTCGTCGACGATTCACGTTGAATGCAGGAAAAACAAACCTGGGCACCTACTCTCAAACGAGAACTTCCATCTGATCGATACCAGAAGCACTACATCGAATCTCGATGAGGTCGACAGCCACAACAAGTAGCAAACCATCTAATTGATGTGAGTAAATTTGGCCCCATCGGAGTAAGCACATACTGTCGATAACAACCGCTATTTCGCGTAAATTGTTTTCCACTGCTGCACAGCGACGCTCATTAATGTGAGCCAATTTGGTATGCAATTCCGCAAACCAACCAAACCAAGGCTTCAGTTCTTTATGTGAGAACAATTGGTAGCCAAATTACCGTGATGTGAGGTCTTTTGGCCGGCCTAACGCGATGATGATGTGAGCGCTTTTGGTGGCGTGAGCTTCCTTGGTCCGCCAAATCGGCTCACTTAACTAGCCAAACGAATACACATTAAGCACCAACTGCCCACACTTAATTCCTTAACTACATGATTCGATAGTGATCAGAGCAAACACGCTAGATGCTGGCCTTTGAATTTATGTTTTAGATCTTAAATACAAAACCAGCCAGCAAGGTATTTCAAAATGTGGGCTAAATTGGTGCTAAATCGCCATACCTCCCATCATGTGAGAGTAATTGTTTTGACATCTCACGCGAAACCGTGAAAATGCCCATCATTACTTCGCTAGGGGGGGGCCATGAACCAAATCGTCTCACATGATGCTTCATCGACACAGCATCAACTCGCACTCGATATCTTTCATGCCCTCGACGCAACTAACTCACCTATTACCGACGCCAAGGACGATTTTCATCTTCGCAAGTCTTCACTCTTGGTTGATGTGAGTGATGTTGGTCTATTAGCCCGTCGTGTTCTCAACGGAGCATACTTCTTAGCCCAGCACGAGCCAGATGCCGAGGTTCATACCTACGACCTTCGCTATTTTAAGTGGCTCATCAACTACGCAAACTCCAACAATAGCACTCACCTCAAGCGTGTTATCCGCGAAGCGCAAAAGTCAGCGGTCCAGGTGAACGTGGTCGATTCAGCTAATCCGGACGACGATAACTGGGTCTCTGTACCAATGCTCGGGGCAGCCGGTATCCGCAAAGGGCATATCAGCTTCAAAATCCCTACGGAACTCAGAGGCCAACTGCGCGACCCCGAACGCTATTCGCTGCTCAGTATGCGCGTTCTCGCCGGGTTTTCCTCGATCTATGCCCTCGAACTATATGAACGCCTGAGTATCTTTAAGCACGAGGGGCATTCGCCCTGGTGGCAAATTGACGAGTTCCGTGGCCTGATCAAAGTCGATGGCCTCAAGAGCGCCAACGATTTTCGCTATTTTCGTAGAGATATCATCGACCCTGCTATCAAGCAGATTAATGAAACGAGCGACATTGATGTTGCCCTCGAATTGCGTCGCACAGGCCGGTTTTATTCGCACTTGCGCTTCACAATTACCACCTCACGCAACCACATGTTGCTGACGTCAATAGCAGCGTCAAAAGAGCTCTACGACACGCTGACCAACGAATTTGGCTTGTCCGACACCGAACTGGATGAGATAGCCAGGAATCGAGAGACCTGGCCAGATGATCGGCTGCGGGCCGCTATCGAGTTTGTGCGTCACCGCTGCACAACATCCAAAGTACAGTACCCGGCTAAGTATCTAATGACAGCGATTCGCGATGGGTACCGTGTGGGCTCCCTTGAGCGCGAGGCTAAAAAACCAATACCCGCTGCCAAAAAGCCAATCGTACTGGAACCGGATATGCCAAAAGCGGTGATGCCTACCGGGGCAGACCTTGAAGAGGCTTGGTCCCTCTTTAGGAAAGGACCCCACGCCAAGCTCTTCAAGCCGTCCGTAGCTGAGCACTACGAGCTTGCGGATTCGCGACAAAAAAAGGTGTTCGAAGGCTTTTTACAATCGCAGTAGTTGTACTTTACAGATTAGCAGGTAGTATTGCTGCTTTAGACTGTTAATTGGATTTCTGATGGCTGCAAAAATACTGGTCTTTGCGAATCACAAAGGCGGCGTTGCAAAGACAACGCTATCCGTCAATGTTGCCGATGCCTTGGCGAGAGATGGTTACAGCATCCTATTCATCGATCTCGATCCCCAAGGCAACGCGACTCAGCTGATTTATGGCTACGATGAAACCCCCGCTGTTACGATTGAGCAGATGTTGGCCGGTAAAGAGTCCATTGCAGCAGCCATCGTAGAAAAAACCACAATTCCAGGGGTTGCGCTTATAGGCGCCACGCTAAAGCTGGCCAAGCTGGAACGAGAGCTACAAACCACGCCATTTTCCTCGACATCGTTATTGCTGCAAAAGCTGCACAGCGTTAAAGACGTGTTTGATGTGGTGATTATTGATACGCCGCCGGCGCTGTCGTTCTTGACTGCAAATGCACTGGCTGCGGCTGATATCGTATTTGTCCCAGTCGAATCAGGCAGCAAGCTTGCATTGGTTGGCACTGACGACATGATCGAGTTTGTCAATCAAGCGAAGTCTGTCAATACCAAACTTAAGCTCGGTGGCGCCATCCTCACAAAACACGATGGCCGTAAAAAACTGTGCAAAATCACTCAGGCCGTTATTGGCGATTACTTTGATACCGTGCTCGACCACGTTGTACCCCAATCAGCAGACATCGGTAAGTCGCAGGCAGCTGGGCAGACTGTGCTCCAATATGATCGTGAATGTACTTGTTCGAGGGAGTTTGTCGAAATCGCGCGGCAAATCGCCACTATCGCTGGTCTTGAAAGAAGTGAGGCTGCCCAATGAGTAAAGCAGCTGATAAAGCACTTGCCGAGAGCATGGGGCGTCGCAGGCCGCGCGAAGCTATCCAGGCAGAAGTTGCTGATTCGGTATTGGCTGAACTGGTGCCTCCGAGTACGGTTGATCTTCCAATCGAGTCACTATACAGGTCGCCCTTTCAGGTGCGGACAATGGGTAGCGAAGATGATGTCGCGAAGTTAGCTGAGAGTATTCAGGCATCCGGGATGATCAGTCCGATCGTGGTGCGGATTGTTCCGGCGCCAAACGCTGAGCTGCAGATTAAGCAAGTTCCCGAGTTCTTGATGGGAGAAAAAGATTTAACGGTTAAATCTTTTGAAATTATTACGGGGCACCATCGAGTCCAGGCTGCAATCAGACTTGGCTGGACTCAGATCCCTGCAGTGATAAAACACATGACTGATGCACAGGCCGCAATCGCACTAACCGCGGACAATGCAATCAAAAAGGATCTGACAGATTGGGATCGCTACCAGTCTATCTTGATGCTGGAACAGTCCGGGGCTTGCCGTACGGGCCGCGAAATTGCTGCAACGCTTGGAGTTTCGGCATCCCAGGTCACTAACCTGCGATCATTTGGTGAGTTGCCCGTTGCTGCGCTGGAGATCGTTCGTGCTAACCCGGATGTATGCGCCTATAAGTTGGCCTACAAGCTGCACAACAAGGGGTTAAACAAGAGTGAGCCCGCTTTGGTTACCGAGGCATTGCAGCGGCTTGCAGACCGGGCCGCAAAGCATGCGATGGGGAAGGATACCTTGGATAAAGACGATCTGACGGCGCAGGAGCAGGTGATTCCTTGGATATTGGGTAAAGTGGCCGCGCGATCCACAAACAAGACCTATCGCCGAGAGCTGCGAATTAATCGACCAGGGAATAGGGCCATCCGGGTGTTAGTAACGGAGTTAGGCGCCACGATCGATGCACAGGGGCTCAACCCGGAACTCCTGGCGAAGTTGATTGAGGATAATCTGGAACAGCTAACGGCGGGGTAGCTGGTAGCGCAATAAGGGGAGCAAGAGCGCTACCTATTTCTTCGATCCCGGTGATCTACCCAACGTTGAAGATGGTCTGCCGCGCGCGGGAAGGTGTTATGACCGATATGCGCTTCTGTTCTGCTGGATTGAAACCTTGGAGCGTCAGTGTGGAAGATCACCTGAGTTGACAGTCGCCTTTTACCAATCCTGACCAGCGAATATCTGGCGCCTGACCGCCTCGCTACCGACCTGATTCCCGAAGGACTGCTTCACATGGTTACCGGCCGAAAGATCAATTCCGGCTCCTCGGCCAATGACCGCCGGTCAGTAGTCGGTCCGTGGCAGTCAGCAAGGCAGGATACCTGCCGGTCAGAGCCAAAGCTCCGCGAACGGCAGCTTCCTCATTCAGCGAATGAGTCCTTCGTGCCCATTACTGCCATTGGCAAAAAACAGAAGCAGCCATTCGCCGATTGATCTCGAAATCAAAGCTGCCGTTCGCGACCTACATCAATTTCTCGCCTGAGCGGCCGGAATGCAACCTAGTCCAGCCTTTTATCGTCGACTTAATTACTTAATTGTGTCCTTGGAAATTTCATCTTGTCGCAACTTGTTGTTGGGGTTTTCTAACGTTGCGTGAAGGTTATCGACTTTTTCGGAAATTGCAGTTGAGGCTGTGTCGAGAACACCGGATGCGGCATCCTTCGTCTTCAAAATAGCCTCACCGATTTTTTCTTTGAGCGAATCAACACTTTCTCCGACCTTTACGGCTGTCAGCGCCACGTTATCGCAGGCATCCGTAGCTGCCTCAAATGTTCTTTCCATGGCAAGGCTGCCCTGTTTCTTGAACACATCAAATGTGTCGCTGGCTACATCGCTGAGCTTGTGTGTGACATCACCAAGCCTTTTTCCAAAGACCGCAGCAGCTGATCCGATAAAACTCCTTATCTCGTCAATGTTCTTTGAACTCAGCAGTTCTTTCGTTTTGTTGATGATGAAGCCCACCATCGACTTGATCAGCTCGATACCGACCTCAAGACCTTGGCTGAGCTTTTGGAGGATTTCATCACGCTCAACGTCAGACAATGCGCCCCATCCATAGTAAATAGCGCCTATAGCTGCACATGTCATGGCGACTGGGTTGGTCATGGTAGCTGCCGTTGCCACAGTGGTAATCGCAGAAAGTGAATTACCAAGAAGCAGTTGCCCTACCGCTATGATCACAACTGGAGTGATGTAACCAATCCCGAACCCCAGTTTTGCCATCTCAAGAATTCGCCCTGTCCGGGAAATTGTTGGGTTTTCAGAACCTTTCATATCCAAGATGTGCTGATCGAGATACTCGTTGAGGTCGGCAGCCATTCCGTAGAGTGTTTGTACCGCCTTCGCCATGGCACTGAGAGCCATAACGCCAGCACCGAGTAAAGGAAGGATTGCAACGCTCATAAGAGTCTCTTTCGTAAGTGATATCGACCAGTTTATGACCAATGCCTTTATGACAAAAGGCCATCTCTTGATAAATCTATCATGCTGCTTCGCTATTCGCTTTCTACTTCAAAAGCTTTCGCCAAAGCAACAGGGCTGCCAGGATAGCGATAACAATTACAGCAGCTTGCAATCCCATGGATAACACGCTGACCATCACAGAAGCTGCGCCTAGTTTGATGAAAACAGCAGCAAGGGCGCTGAGTAGTAAAAAAGTCCAGAACATGGTGAATCTCCTTAGGAAATGACTACGGAAACCATCATGGCAACCACGACTGACAGGTTGTGTCGTTAACTGCCCAACACAATAAATTCGAAGAACTGCCCCTTTCGGTGATTTGATGTCATCGTTTGGCAATACGACACACCCTGTCATCGACTTGAAGGATACTTGCGGCATATTCTTGGCAAGAAGCACCTTCATGACATCCGACAATCACGACACACTGGTATATCGCCTCGCCCAAATGCTGGTGAAACTCAATCAGGGTGAAAGGCTCGATCCGTCTGCCCTGGCTGACGAATTTGGTGTCAATCTCCGAACCATCCAGCGTGACCTAAATGTACGGTTTGCCTATTTGCCCTTACAGAAGACCGATGGCCGCTATCACCTCGATACAGCCTTTCTTGGCAAGCTAAGCACAAAGGATATTGAGCGATTCGCTGGGTTGGCGGGGATTCGTGGCCTTTTTCCCTCGCTGAACGACGATTTCCTGCGCGATATATTTGATACGCGCCTGGAATCAACGCTTCTGGTGAAGGGACACAACTACGAAAACTTGGCCGGCAAGGAACAGCAGTTCCGGAATCTTGAGAAAGCCATCATTGCTCGTCAGCAAGTTGCGTTCGACTATCAGAAGCCCCAAGGGGTCAAACACTACATCGATGTGTCACCGTATAAGCTGATTAACCACAAAGGGATCTGGTACTTGGCTGCCCAGGATGGCGATAAGCTAAAAACATTCAGCTTCTCCAAGATTGATTGCATGAAAGTTCTGGATGCCCTTTTCTCATGGTCCAAAGAGATTGATGCCAGGCTCGCTGAAGAGGATGGCGTCTGGGTATCTGAAGAGCGCCAAGAGGTCGTCCTGAAGATCAATCAAGAGGTTGCAGGCTATTTCAAACGTCGGAAACTCATTGCCAATCAGGTCATCGAGAAGGAGCTAACTGATGGCGGACTGCTGATTTCCGCCAAGGTTGGCCATCCCAATCAGGTGCTACCCATCATTCGGTATTGGCTGCCCCACATTCGAGTGATCAGTCCCGAGTCATGGCAGTTGGAGCTTGAGCAGGGGCTGGCCGACTACCTCAAGCGGACTAGTGAATAATAACAATCCACCTTACCTCATGATAATTGCTCTTGAATAAAGGAATGGTCAGTGGCAAATTTTTTCAAAGAAGAAATCGATCATGTTGGAGATCGTCTAGAGCAGGCAATTGAAAAGGCCGGGCATGAAATCAGCACGCAGAGAACGCTGACCAAAGGTGAGATTGAAAACCTTATTCAATATGCAGCAGAACAGTTTGGCAATGCCATCGATGCACGAATTGAGAAAGCGCGGCTGGAGACGTCTGAGTTGATCACTTCCAAGCTCACCCAATTTCGAGAGCAAGTTGGCGAAGCTGCGGCTGAACAGAAGCGAGTTGCAATCCAAAATGCTTCCGTTGCAGTAGGTGCGTCAATTCTGGTTGGCCTTGTTTCTCTGTACTACAAGCAACACTTTCATGGCGAAGTTGAACTGATCGATGTTTTCCGATCAGTGTTGCTGGCGATGGGTGCCGGCTACCTTGCCTGGATGGCTTTCAAGTTTGTTCACGGCTATTTGCAGACAACCCGTTTCAAACGAAATGCGGTTGTCGTTGGGCTTAAGTACTTTGATGTTCTCAGGCCAAAGGGTGCCATCGGCCATTTGGCAATATTCGGATTGATCGTTTTTGCATGGGGGCTACTAAATTTTGGCGACAAACTGATGGCCTTGGTGGCCAGGTAGTTCGAGTTGTCTTCCATTGGTCGTCTATATTGCCAATCCCAACCAGGCGACAAGGGCATCCGGAATCACTGCAGGAAAGAATAGATAGGTCGTTGGAGGTAAACGACATGACCTGTCAGCCCCAATCTGCATGATGAAGTCCATGATCAATTTTCTCCTGAAGGGAAAACTCAATGTTCTGGACGTTTATGGTGGTACTCGTGGCTGTGATCGCTGTGCCTCAAGTTGCCATCTCAGAAGAAACAAGCACGCGATACCAAACCTTACCTGGCTCGACGACCCGTGATTATGGTGCGCCATCCTACGTAACCAGAGGACAGACCACATATCCCACGTTGCCGGGGTCGTCTACAAGGGACTACGGCTCACCTTCCTATGGCACCCATGGGAATACAACCTACCAGACGTTACCCGGAACAAGCACTCGCAATTACGCGGCACCCAATTATGTCACCACGGGCGGAACAACCTACCAGACGCTACCCGGCACCACTACACGGGACTACAAGGCGCCAACTTTCATTACCAAGGGCAACACCACATACCAGACGCTACCGGGCTCAAGCACTCGGGATTTCAGTAAGCCGCTGTTGGTCAGAAGTCCTGGAAGAAAATGATTGCGCCTTACTTTGCTCATCAACTCTTCCCGAGATGGACTCCAGCAAGCAAGCCCAGGTTGGCATGATCGACAACGTGGTTAAAGCATGTGTTTGCTATGATTTGGTCATGGCAAATGGTTAAACGGCAAATCAAACAACAGCGTGCCCACGGACTCGGGTGTCGACCTACCAAAAACCACTGCAATCTCAACGATGGACGCAGACTCAACAAATGCTGCTGAAGTATATTTTGGTGAATCATGAAAGAAAATTTCGGCAGGCTGAAAGCATTTTTAAAGCGAGATATTCGCTCCTTTTTCAATTCGTCAGCGGAGAACGAACAGCCGTTGATACCGCCCATCGTGTCTCAAGAGGAGTCAATTACCCAATCGACCAGTGATATTTCAAATACGGAGCCAGAGCCCGAACCCGTTCCGATTCTCCCATTGCCTTTGTTGCTGAATCCGGGCGCTTTGGACAGGGTTGCATTCCGAAGAGAAATACTTGATTGGCGAGACAATTCAATTATGCAGTTGGGCGTTGCTGCAAACGTAGTGCTCAAGGAATTTTCAGTTCATGTTGTGACGTTGCTGGATGACGTACCATTCTGGCGCCGGGCACTCCCGAAGGCAGCCAATGAAGTTTTGACTGTCGATTTCAATACGCGAGTGAGGCTACGCATCCAAGATAAAACCAAAAAATATGATCATCAACTCGACGAGATCATGGGCCGCTGGGAACGCAACAAGGCCTCAAGATCGCGATTGATCGACAAGTGGCCAGATAGCCAACTAAGCTATGTCGCGAATCTCGGGTTTAAGCCGTCAAATCAGGAAGATATCCTCGAAGCGATTTCATTCCTTGTTTTGGGGCCACATGGAGTTGCTGACAAGTTTTATCAGCAGATTTCCAGGATTAGCGCCCGCATCACTGAAGAGGTGTAATTTTGATTTCCCAAATATTGTTTGAGATACCTGCTTTATACGAGATGGGTGTGAAGACCGGCGATCTTCTCCAGATAGGGGGTCTATTAAAAGACGCTGCTTCAGGCCAAATTGTTGCTCACCTACAGGAAAGCGGCCTTGCTCATTCGCTAATCGGCAATGCGATGCTGGGTATGGCGTCGCCTGCCACACTTGGGTTGTCAGCCGTTTCCCAATTGGTGAATGCTGGAACTGGCGTATATACCGCTGTTCAAGTCAATCAACTTAAAACTATGGTTGAAGGGCTTCAATCCCTTCAGATTGCAACCCTCGGCGTTTCACTGCTAGGCGTGGGTGTTAGCGTTGCCGGTTTTCTATATATGCGCAAGCGATTCAATGCGGTCGATGAACGCATCGAAAAACTGTTGGATTCGGTAATTGAAGGATTTGAGACCCAACAAAAGGCCAACCTCAGAGCGCATTTGTCTCAAGTTAAAGGACTGGTGCAGCAAGCAATTCAAGCCCACACCTTGACCAACCCGCAACGTGAATATTCCCGCATTGCAGAATGTCTCGCAGGGGAAGCGGCGCATTTTGAAGGTGAATTAGAGCTTGTTGTAAAAATCCACGGCAAGGTGAATCACGAATTGTTTTGGCAACTTGCGCAGGCCCTGATGGTCTGCAACAGCGCGCGAGTTGACTGCCGCATTCGTACCAATGAACTACGCAATGCGTTGACCGTTTCCCTTGGCGTTGCTGAAAGTTATGAGGGGCTGTTTGGACACCTAACTCCTTTGTCCTTTGATATCCAGTCAGCGCAAAGTGAAAAGACTGTTACTGCGTTGAAGGACATCACTGACGTTGCCGCAACGAAGCCTTATTTGATTGATTATTTACATTCGCAGCGGATTGATGGACCGACTTACCTTGGGCAACTTGAACATGAAGAAAAACAGCCACTCTTGATGCTCAAGGTCGCATGAAGAATTTGATCGTGGAATGATGCATAGAGATTTTCACTGTATCGGGACTGCGCATTAGATGAAGAAATCGCGATCTAAAAAACCATTACCCATGTTTGGTATTCGTGCCGAGCGATGTTCAAACTGAAGGCAGATCAGACTATGTACAAAACTTCATGCTTAGCCCTATTCATCGCAAGCCTACCCGTTTCTGTATTCGCAGAGACCAAGGGTGATGTCATTTGCGCCTATGCTCCTAGCCAGAGCAAAGCTGTTATCGCCGTTGCTGGAAGTGCTGGCGGTGCTGGCGTGGCAACTGCTGCGATAGGTCAAGCGCTGGGACTGAGCGTTGTAACCCATAGTAGCGGGGCATTTATTTTATCTGGATCAGGTGGATACATTGCCGGGACGCTTGGCGCCGCGGTCACTGCGCCGGCGATCATTGCTGTTGCCGTTGTAGTTGGTGGCACAGCAGCCACTGTCGAACTCGTATGCGCTCCGCGCAATCACCCCGGGTACGTGGCAAAGGTCGAGGCCGCCGCTGTTGAAGCTAGGAGGCGATGGGATGAAAAAATTTCCGTTGCCATGGGCAGCACAAATGAGACGATCGAACGCATCAGCGCTCAGTTCGAGGACGTGACCCTCGGGCACCGGACCGTCGTACCCCGGCGGCAGCAGCACGTATTTGCCGCCCTTGCCCTTGTCCGGTCCAACGATGCCGATGTCGGTTACGTATTTGAACCAGAAGTCATCAATCATGCCCAGCGTCATGGGGGGGACTTCGACCACTAGCGGACCGTCATGCAGGTTAATCCAAATCCATGTGTAGGGTGTTGTTGCGTTGGGCGTTAGAAAGAGCGAACGGGGATTCAAGTTTTCTTCAAAGGTCGGTATCGTGAGATTGGCGGGGCCGACGCTCAGCAATCCTTCGCGCAGCCCGGCCATGTTGACCGGCGCCAATCCGAGCAAGTAAGCCTGTACCGCACGCTGGAAGTCGAGGTTGTCGTAAACTTTCTTGACGGTTTCCTTGTCCGGAAAGCCGTCAAAAAACTTCAATGTCCCCAGTCGCGTTTGCATCTTGTCCGGTGCGGCAATTCCGGACGGAATGTTTGTGGTCATCTTCATTTTCGGTGTGACCTGGGCCTGAACAGCACTTGCACCAATCATCAACGTGAGTGTTGTTACCAACAATCTAGTCGTAGGGCTGATTCTCATAAGGGACTCCGCTTAATTTATTAAAAAACTGAGTAGATAAAGTGCATCAATGAAAGAGAACTTGTGGCCGGTGGAAGACTTCGTCCAACTTGCGTCCATCGGTTGCTTAAGTTCAAAGCAATCTTTATGTAGGCTGCGTACATCCTACAACCCTGAATGCATCTTTGGAATGGTTCAGGCGGACCAATGACTGCTTTGGAGCAGCGGGTCCGGATGACGGCTTTTGGCCGATTGCCGAAGTTAGACGAATAATCTCATTGGCATCCAACCCTGGGTATCT
>ERZ724525.1890-NODE-1890-length-12185-cov-5.022836_pt1 | contig 12185 bp, 10 predicted proteins | sample MGYA00376058_ERZ724525 | MGnify/ENA primary metagenome ERZ724525 (study PRJEB28724, sample SAMN07190888) | wastewater metagenome | isolation source: influent of sewage treatment plant in Hong Hong | place: USA: Christiansburg, Virginia | collected 2016-03-01 ... | reverse complement strand
ATGCTGAAATCGCTCTTACCGCGATTTTTGGCATCGGCCGTACCCGCGCACAGAAAATCTGTGATGCGGCCGGTATCGTTCGTACAATCAAAATGAAAGACCTGTCTGACGCGGACATGGATCGTTTGCGTGACGAAGTAGGCAAGTTCACCGTTGAAGGTGATCTGCGCCGCGAAGTCACGATGAACATCAAGCGTTTGATGGATCTTGGCTGTTATCGTGGTATGCGTCACCGCAAGGGCTTGCCTAGCCGTGGTCAGCGTACCCGCACCAATGCACGTACCCGCAAGGGCCCGCGCAAAGCCATCGCTGGCAAGAAGTAATAGGGACAGAACATGGCAAAAACTGCTACTAAAGTTCGCAAAAAGGTTAAAAAGAACGTTGCTGAGGGCATCGCCCACATTCATGCTTCGTTCAATAACACCATCATTACCATTACCGATCGTCAGGGCAACGCACTGTCCTGGGCAACTTCCGGTGGTGCAGGCTTCCGCGGTTCGCGTAAGTCCACCCCGTTTGCTGCACAGGTGGCTGCTGAAGCTGCTGGCAAAGCGGCTCAAGAATGCGGCGTCAAGAACGTTGAAGTTCGCATTAAAGGCCCAGGTCCTGGTCGCGAGTCTTCCGTCCGTGCGCTCAATGCGTTGGGCATGAAGATTACCTCCATTTCCGACGTGACGCCGGTTCCACATAACGGTTGCCGTCCGCCTAAAAAGCGCCGCATTTAAGGAGAAAGACAAGTGGCTCGTAATCTCGATCCGAAATGCCGTCAGTGCCGCCGTGAGGGTGAAAAGCTTTTCCTCAAGGGTGAAAAATGTTTTACCGACAAGTGTGCCATCGAGCGTCGTTCGTATGCTCCAGGTCAACACGGTCAAAAATCAGGTGCCCGTCTGTCCGACTACGGCGTTCACCTTCGTGCCAAACAGAAGATTCGTCGTACCTACGGCGTTCTTGAAGGCCAATTCCGTAGAACTTTCTTTGAAGCCGATCGCCGCAAGGGTCAGACCGGTGAAAATCTGTTGCAATTGCTTGAATCCCGTCTGGATTCAGTTGCTTACCGTATGGGCTTTGGTGCTTCACGCGCTGAATCACGTCAGATCGTTCGTCATAATGGCGTTCTGGTGAACGGTAAGCGCGTCAACATTCCTTCATACATTGTGAAGGCTGGTGACGTAGTTCAACTGACCGATCGTTCCCGTTTGTCATTGCGTTGCAAGGCTGCACTTGCTGCTGCTGAAGCGCGTGGCTTCCCGGAGTGGATAGCAGTTGATATCAAAGAAGGCAAGGGAACGTTCAAGGCCATGCCGCAGCGCTCTGAGCTGCCGGCTACGCTGAACGAAGGTCTTGTCATCGAACTTTACTCGAAGTAATCACTGAGCAGAGGAATCAAGCCCATGCAAAACAGTGGACTTCTCAAGCCACGCATTATTGAAGTGCAGAGCGTTTCGCCAGTGCAGGCCAAAGTTGTCATGGAACCGTTTGAACGCGGTTACGGACACACGCTTGGTAATGCGCTGCGTCGCATTCTGCTTTCATCGATGCCTGGTTACGCGCCGACCGAAGTCGGTATTGAGGGTGTGCTCCATGAGTACTCCACCGTTGATGGTGTTCAGGAAGATGTTGTTGACATCCTTTTGAACCTCAAGGGTATCGTTTTCAAGCTGCACAATCGTGATGTGGTTAACCTCAACCTTCATAAGGAAGGTGAAGGCCCTGTCCGTGCTGGTGATATCGAATTGCCGCATGATGTCGAAATCATTAATCCGGAACATATGATCGCTCATCTTTCTCCTGGTGGTAAGTTGGCCATGGAGATCAAGGTTGAGAAGGGTCGCGGTTATGTACCTGGCAATATGCGCAATCTTGGCGACTCCAAGACGATTGGCAAACTGGTCCTGGACGCTTCGTTCAGTCCGATTCGCCGCGTTGCATACTCTGTTGAAGCGGCTCGTGTTGAGCAGCGTACCGATCTTGACAAGTTGATCGTCGAAATCGAAACCAACGGGGTGGTCGAGCCGGAAGAAGCCATCCGCTACGCAGCTCGCGTGCTGATGGAACAGCTTTCGGTGTTTGCTGATCTGGAAGGCACTGCGCCGACCATCGAAGCATCCAAGCCGGCTCAGGTTGATCCTGTGTTGCTGCGCCCGGTTGATGATCTTGAACTGACGGTTCGTTCTGCGAACTGCCTCAAGGCTGAGAACATTTACTACATTGGCGATTTGATTCAACGTTCCGAGAATGAACTTCTCAAGACGCCGAATCTGGGTCGCAAGTCGCTGAACGAGATCAAGGAAGTGTTGGCTGCACGTGGTCTTACGCTCGGCATGAAACTCGAAAATTGGCCGCCCGCCGGTCTGGAAAAAGTCTAAGTACTTTTTTCGGCTCGGGCAGTCAAGGGACGCCTGCAGAATATAGAAAGGATTAACCATGCGTCACCGCAATGGTCTTCGTAAATTAAATCGTACTACCAGTCATCGCTTGGCGATGCTGCGCAATATGACTGTTTCACTGCTCCGCCACGAGGCTATCAAGACCACGTTGCCGAAAGCCAAGGAACTGCGCCGTGTGGTCGAGCCGATGATTACCCTCGGCCGTTCCCCGACGCTGGCTAACAAGCGTCTTGCTTTCGATCGTTTGCGCGATCGTGAAATTGTCGTCAAGCTGTTTGCTGAACTTGGTCCACGTTACGCAGCCCGTCCGGGTGGCTACCTGCGTATCCTGAAGTGCGGCTTCCGCGTTGGTGATAATGCACCGATGGCGTTTGTCGAACTGGTTGATCGTCCGGAAATCACGGAAGCAGTTGAAGTGGCTGACGAAGCTGCGTAATCAGTTAGTACGAAACACAAAAAAGGCCAGGTTTTTACCTGGCCTTTTTTTAATCTGAATTTTTAGTTCAAATAACCAGTTGACCGTAACAGGCTATTCAAAAGCCTTGTCATTGGGTGCTTTGTAAGCAGCTTTCATTTCATCCGAAAGAGGCATGTTCAGATTGAGTCCTTTTGGTGGAATCGGGGCCATGAACCACTTGGCGTAGATTTTTTCAGCATCTCCAGAGGTCATTGCCTTGGTTAAAGAAGCATCAACCAGCTTTTTGAATTCCGGATCATCCTTTCTGACCATACAGCCATAAGCTTCTTTTGATTGAGCGGTGCCGGTGACAATCCAGTCACCCGGTTTTTTGGCCTTGGCCATTTCGCCATAGAGTAATGCATCGTCCATCATGAAAGCGACGGCACGACCAGTTTCCAGGGTCAGGAATGCTTCGCCGTGATCTTTGGCGGAGATGATATTCATACCCATCTTCTTGTCTTCATTCATCTTGCGCAGCAGTCGTTCAGAAGTCGTTCCGGCGGTGGTGACGGCATTTTTTCCGGTGAGATCAGCAAAATCCTTTATTCCTGAATCCTTTTTCGTCATGAGTCGTGTACCGATAACGAAAATCGTTGATGAAAAGGAGACTTGTTTCTGTCGTTCCAGATTGTTGGTGGTAGAACCACACTCGATATCAACTGTTCCATTTTGAATGAGTGTGATGCGATTGGCTGATGTGACCGGCATTAATCTGGTGTCGAGCTTGGCCAGCTTCAGGTTGGTCTTGATGTCGTCAACAACCTTGAGCATCAACTCATGCGAGTAGCCAATGACTTGCTGTTTGTCGTCGTAGTAGGAGAAAGGTATTGATGATTCACGGTGACCTAAAGTGATGCTGCCGGTGTCCTTGATTTTCTTCAGCGTGGTTGATTCTTGGGCGACAACAGGTGTAACGCTGAAAGTCGTGGCGATCAGGACAGCTGATACAAGTTTCGGAAAATGCATGTTCAATCTCCTTGAGGGGTTGGGCAATCAATTATCATCAATGAAATATCATCACTCGCCAATGCGCCATCAAGGTGAGCATGTAGCGCAGCTTCTATCTTGCCGAAACGGTCTTGCGGTGAGGTGTTGGCAATTGCGCTGTGCAGGCCAGCTTGGGCAAACTGCTTCCCTTGACGATTTTCAGCTTCAAGCAAACCATCGGAGCAAAGGATAATCTGGCTTTCCTTCATCCGTGTATATTCCACTGGTTGGCAGTTCAGCTGCGCGTTATTAACGATGCCCAATGGCAGGTTTGATGAATCAAAAACCTGTTCATCACGGCCCCATCGGTCACATAACAAAGCCTCCGGTGTGCCACCTACCCAAATTTCACCGCTGAGTGACTGTGTGTCAAGGCACAGCAAGGTGGCAGCAACAAAGCGACCGACCGGCATGGACTCTTTGAGTTGCTGATTAAGTTCATTGATGATTTCGCGTACTGAGCGATTAGTTGCTGTCATACGATAAAAAATTGCCAGCACAGGCATGACACTGATTGCCGCAGTCAGACCGTGACCTGTTGCATCCGCTAACAGCGCATAAAAACGACCATCGGACGAGCGGTTTGCGGCAACGATGTCGCCACTAAAATTTTCGGCTGGGATTACTTTGTATCGCAGTGCTTTGTCCTTCAGGCCAGAACGGTGTAATTGCAATTCCATCAAACGCATGGCGAGTTGTTGTTCATTTTGCGTCTGGTCGTAATAATTCTGGAGCTGTAGTGCATTTGCTTTCAGCTCTTGCTCGACCTGTTTGCTCTCGGAAATGTCACGCACTACGCCGATGAACATCCGCTGATTGTCTACCGAGATTTCAGATACACCAAGTGAGATGGGAAATTTGTTGCCATTCTTGCGTAGCGCAATGACTTCGCGTTCACGGCCGATTATCTTTGCTTCACTACCCTTCATGTAGCTGGCAAGATAGCCATCGTGCTCGCTGTGGTATGGCTCCGGCATCAGCATTTTAATATTCTGGCCAATTACTTCCTGCGGCTGCCAGCCAAAAATTCGTTCTACCGTGTTGTTGACCGTAACAATAGAACCTTTTTCGTTTATGGTAATAATGGCTTCAAACACATTGTCGGAAATGGCTTTGAGGCGGTTCAGCGCATCGATTGAGTCTTGTTGCATACGAAGTGAGCGCTGCATTGAGCGGAGCTTTGCTTCGAGCACGACAAAATTGATTGGTTTTGTCAGGTAGTCATCGGCACCTGCTTCGAGGCCCTCAACCAGATTTTCATCACGATTGAGGGCGGATAGAAAAATCACCGGTGTCCACCGTTCCGTATCCATTGCCTTGATCTGACGTGCTGCCTCAAAACCATCCATGACCGGCATCATGATGTCGAGCAGAACCATGTCGGGTTGCTCGCTGGCAAATCGCTGGACCGCTTCTTCGCCGTTATCGGCAATAACGACTTGATGCCCGAGTTTTTTCAGGAATACCTGAAGGATGTGCAGATTGGTCCGGTTGTCATCAACCGCCAGCACTTTCATGGGTTTCGGCAATTGCGTCATTTCTTGGTACTGGTTCAAGAACTGCTACTGTTAATAGTGGCAACGGCGATGTTGCCGCAGCCTTCGTAATGAATGCTGCCGAAGCTCATCATGCGAGCCAATGCAATGCCACGGCCATTCGGGTCGCAGGCGCGATCCGGATTGAAATCAAGAAAATCCTGCCAAGGGAAACCTTTGCCTTGGTCAGTTATGCGCAGTGTGAGAGTGTCGCCCAGGCGCTGGAAGCTGAGGAGAACCTGCTTCGCTGCATTTTCCGGGAGGGCGCTACGGCGATCTATTTCTGCTCGCCAGCCATCATTAAGCTTGAGCTGTGTTTTTTCCTCATAGCTTAGGCCAAGGTTGCCGTGTTCAACCCCGTTGACCAGCAATTCGGAAATGCCAAGAACAGCTGCATCGGGGTTTGGGCAGGCTTGGGCAATGAAGGCAGCCAACCGGTTGGCTTCCTCAAGTGTGTGAATGACGAATTCGCCGCTGTTGAGGAATTGCAGCGCACTGATGTGTTCGTGCAGTTGGTGACGCAGATTATTGCGCGTGCTGGCGTCGGTTAATGCAGCATGCGTAATGGCCAGCAGGGCGTCGCGACGGTAGGGCTTGGTCAGGTAATAGTAGGCACCAGCCTCCATTCCTTCGCGGATTTGTTCGGCTGAACCGGCGGAGGTCTGCAATACAACGGGGATGGCAGCAAAGCGGGTGTCAGACTTGATTCGGCGCAACAGACCAATGCCATCAAGGCGGGGCATCATGCGATCCAGTAGAATCAGGTCGAAGGATTTCGTCGGGTCTTGTAGCAATTCCCAGGCGACTTCTCCATCCGCGGCTGTTTCCAGCGTGAAACCGGGTTCGCCGTCGAAATATTCAAGCAGGATTTCGAGGTTGAGTTCCTCGTCATCAACTACCAGAACGTGTGCGTTGGTCATGTTGTTTCCTGCTCGCTGTTTGTTGGCAGAGTGACGGTAAAACAAGCGCCGCTGCCGATATTGTTGGCAGCAGTTATCGTACCACGGTGCTGGGTAACAATTTCCTGACAAATGGCAAGGCCAAGACCGGTGCCACCGGCACCCGTTTTGGTCGAACTGCTTTGGACGAATTTATCGAAAATGCTTTCCAGCTCACTTTCTGGAATGCCAACGCCGCTATCAGCAATGCGGATACTGATAGCTTCAATAAAACCGCTGTCTTGAGCGCGTCGACCGCGAGGTAATTGAGATGGACTGATGGTAATTTGAATGATGCCGTTTTCTGGGGAGAACTTGATTGAATTGGCGAGCAGGTTATGGATGACTTGTTCAATTCGTTTCATGTCGACCGAAACGTTTGTCGCCTCAGCGCAAGCATCGATGCTGAAGGTCAGGTTGCGCCTGTGAGCCAGTGAATCGAGTTGGCTGAGTACGAGGTCAATCAGGGTTAAAAGATTGGTTTGCGAATAATGCAACTCCATCCGTCCGGCTTCTAGTTTAGAAAGATCGAGCAAGTCGTCGATTAAATTTAACAGCCGCTCGGCGCTTTGCGAAATGCGCGAAAAATACTGTTTGAGCTTCTCGTCTGCGCTTTCCGCCGTGCGTCTTAAGCCGAGTTCTGAGAAGCTGAGAATGGCGTGCATCGGTGTGCGTAATTCGTGCGACATATTGGCCAGGAATTCGGATTTTGCCTGATTCGCCGCGCGTGCCTGGACTAATGCTTTGTCAAGACTGACGGTGCGCTGTGCAACCAGTTCCTGCAAATGGTCGCGGTGTTGTAACAACTCAGCCTCGGCAGCTTTCTGGCGGGTGATGTCGACGGCAACGCCAAGATAGCCGGATATTTCTCCTGTCATGTCGCGCAGTGCGGTAATGACCAGACTTACCGCGATGTGCTCCCCATCTTTGCTTACATAGGTCCATTCGCGTTGTTCGGAAGTGGCTGTTTGCGCGACGATAGTAAAAGTCTCAAAGCCCCTGATCGGGCGCCCGAATAAATCGCTTAACTCTATGCTGCGCGCCTCAACCTCTTCTTTCAGATGAAGGATGACTGGGGTTTCTTGCCCAACAATATCACTGGCGCGGTAGCCGAGCATCTTCTCGGCACCCCGGTTAAAGACACTGATCAAACCGCTTGAATTCGTGGCAATGATTGAAACCTCGGTTGCCGAGTCGAGTACTGATTGTTTGAGTAAGTCTGCGGCTTGAATGGCTGCTGTCGCATGGTGCAATTCAGAAATATCAGACAACGAACCGGCCATGCGCAGGACTTTGTTATGGGTGTCACGCACTGCATCACCGCGAATGCGTAGCCAGTGCCAGTGGCCATGTCGGTTACGAACACGAAGGACGACATCGTAAGGGGCATTGTCATGTAATAACTTACGCAGGGCGACAACACGTTTTGTTTCGTCTTCCGGGTGAATAAGGGTAATAAACTCACTTGATGTACGTGGCGCTTCTGCCGGCGAGAAATCCAATATCTCGCCGAGACGGGGTGAAATGTAATCTTCGCCAGTTTCCAGGTTTTGGTCCCAAAGCACGTCGTTGGTACCTTTCGCTGCCAGACGGAAACGCTCTTCTGACTTCGCCAGGTCAGTGGTCAGTTGGCGGGCGTAGCGTTCGGCACGTTCGCGATGGGTGGTCAGGTAAAAAATCAGCAGGGCAAGCAGCGTGTTGCCGATCAGCCCGGTGCCGATGATCAGTGCTGGTGTATCAAGGGTTGTGCTGCCTGCCAATTCCGGACGAACGCGGAAGTTAAGAATCCAGTTGCGGCCACCAAAGTCAATTTCGTGATGAATGACATGCGTGTTGGGCCCCGGCTGAAAATTGGGATCGGAGTCGTAGATGAGTTGCGGTGGTTGGTCTGAACTGCGATTGGCGCTGCCATCATCAAACACTTGCAGGGCAAAATGATCGCTGACGCCGCGCTTGAGCGAGTCAATGAAATCATCTGCCCGATAACCAAGAACGACAACGCCGGTGAGTGCCTTGTGTCTCTCTTCGATGTTGTTGATTGGCATGCCCGGATGAAAGCTTCCTTGGGCCAAAATAAATCCGGGACGCTTTGTTTCTTGATCGTAGATCAGGATGACGGGCCCGGAGAGCCCAATATCCTGATTAATCACCGCGCTTTCGATCACTTCGCGCCGGATTTTTTCCGACATCAGGTTGAAACCGATGGCCTTGCGTTGCAACGGTGCATCGGGTGCAACAAAGGTCACCGGTGCGGCAGTTTCGTCTTCAATCGGCGGAAATATCTTGAAGTTGGCGCGATCTGATTGCTGTTGTATCTGAGCCGTCAGTCTGTCTGCTTCGTGCCGATGAATAACCGGCGCGTAAGCGAAAACAAAAAGGCCAGTCAGGTTTGAGGTGACATCAATGTTGCGCGCAAAAAGACGCCAAGCTTGCAGATTGTTGGCTGGATCTGGATTGGCGGCGGCAAAAGCCTGCAGCGAACGGAGAAATTGGGCGTGGAGTTTGAGGCGTTCGCGAATGCTGGCCGTACTGGCCGCAGTTTCAATACTGGCCGCAGCTTCGTTCTCAACCTCGTGGAGTTTCCTTTGCTCGTTTGCAAGGATGAAAACGGCCACTGTCAGCACGCAAAAAACCAGCGCCGGCAATAACCAGCGCGACCAGCGAGGTCTTGATATTCGGGTGGTGATACGGGTTTGGCTCACGGTGGCGCAAACAGGCTATGGTTCCTGTTAGTATAGGCGGAAAGTCATGCCTACGCTCTCTCTTCCTCTTGTTGTTGCAGGTTCCACATGCGGGTGTAGGCGCCATTCGCGGCTAACAATTGGGCGTGCGTGCCGCGCTCAATAATTTCGCCAGTTTGCATGACAATAATTTCGTCGGCATTCATGACGGTCGACAGGCGATGGGCGATGATTAATGTGGTGCGGCCGAGGGCGACCTGTTCGAGCTGGCTCTGGATGGCCCGTTCGGTGCCGGAGTCGAGTGCCGAGGTGGCTTCGTCAAAAATTAGAATGGGCGGGTTTTTGAGCAAGGCGCGGGCAATGGCGACACGCTGTTTTTCGCCGCCAGAGAGCTTGAGGCCGCGCTCGCCGACCTTGGTTTCATATTTTTGTGGCAAGGATTCGATGAAGTCATGCATTTGGGCAGCACGCGCGGCGGCAAATACCTCTTCACGTGTCGCTTCGGGGCGGCCGTAATTGATGTTGTAGAAAATTGTATCGTTGAATAGCACCGTATCTTGCGGGACGATACCGATGGCGGCGCGCAGGCTGCTTTGTTTGAGACTGCGAATATCGTGACCGTTAATGCGAATTGAGCCGCCGGTTACATCGTAAAACCGGTAGAGCAGGCGCGACAGGGTCGATTTTCCCGCGCCGGAATGACCAACTACTGCTGCCGTGCACCCGGGTAGGATGGCGAAATCCATGTGATGCAGGATTTGTCTTTCCGGGTCATAGGCGAAGTCGACCGCATCAAAGTTGATTTGCAATGGGCCGCTGGGCAGGTCGCGGGCATCGGGCGCGTCGGCAATCTCCTTATTTTCCTGCAACAACTTGAACATGCGTTCGATGTCAGTCAGCGCCTGACGGATCTCGCGATAAACGACACCGAGGAAGTTGAGCGGAATGTAGAGCTGGATCAGGAAGGCATTGACCAGCACGAGGTCGCCGATAGTCATCGTGCCTTCGACAACGCCATTGGTGGCGCGCCACATCATGGCGGTGACGCCGAGGGCGATGATTGCCTGCTGGCCGAGATTGAGGGCGGAAAGGGTGGTCTGACTACGCGTCGCGGCGTCTTCCCATTTGAGTAATTGCTCGTTGTAACGGCGTGCCTCGAAGGCTTCGTTATTGAAATATTTGACCGTTTCGTAATTGAGCAGGCTATCGACGGCGCGGGTGTTGGCGGCCGAGTCGCTTTCATTGACGGTACGCCGGATATCGATGCGCCAATTGCTGACCTTGACTGTGAATACGATATAACTGACCAGCGAGATCAGCGTAATGATGACAAAGCCGATGTCGTAGCGAACGAAAAGAATGCCCAGCACAAGACTGATTTCGACCAGTGTCGGCAGGATGGAATAGAGCGTGTAGGAGATCAGGCTGGAGATCGAGCGGGTGCCGCGTTCGATGTCGCGTGAGACGCCGCCGGTCTGGCGCTCCAGATGAAAGCGCAGGCTGAGCGCGTGCAGGTGGCCGAAGACTTCAAGTGCAACCTGTCGCACGGCTTGCTGCGTGACGCGGGCAAAGAGCATCTCGCGCAATTCGGTGAACATGGCGGTCGAGAAGCGCAACACGCCGTACAAGACGAGCAAAAGCATGGGCAAGGCCAGCACTTGCTGGGTGGCCGAAAGGTTGTCGATGATCTGTTTGAAGACCAGCGGCACGCTGACGTTGGCAACCTTGGCACCGATCAGGCAACTGAGCGCGGCGGCGACGCGAAGGCGGTAACGCCAGATATAGGGCAACAGTGTCTTCAAAGTCAGCCAGACGTGAGTCTCTGGCAAGGGCTGTCCGGCGGGTGGTTTGGGTAGTGCGGAAGCGCGACGCATGGGGAGGCCTGAATGATTGTTCCCTGCAGTATATGAAAACTGGCCGGATTCCGGGAAAATCAGGCTTTATCTGAAAAAAAGGACGCTAAATGGCCGTCGACCGTATCACGCTCCCTAATGAGCAACCCGCCCTGCGTCTGGTGCCCATGCCTGCCGACCTGAACCAGAATGGCGATGTCTTTGGTGGCTGGGTCATGGCCCAGGTAGATGTGGCCGGGGCGATCCCTGCCATGCGCCGTGCCCGTGGTCGTGTGGCGACCGTTTCGGTCCATTCTTTCCTGTTCAAACAGCCGGTATCGGTCGGCGATATTGTCAGCTTTTATGCCCAGATCGTGCGCATCGGGCAGACCTCGATTACGGTCAATGTCGAGGTGTATGCCGAGCGCAATTACGCTGATCTGATCACGGTCAAGGTGACCGAGGCACAACTTACCTACGTCGCCATCGACAGCTCAGGCAAGAAGCGCGACGTGCCGGCAGAAATTACGTAAAATCACCTGCTTAACGAGATTTGTCTGCAATCAGGGGAATGAAGAATGAATCAAATGACAATGCGCGTCCTGCCCGCACTGCTAATGGCTGTTTTTTCCAGTGCTGCAACAGCTTCTGCTTTCCAGCTCTGGGAACAGAATGCCAGCGGACTGGGCACTGCCTACGCCGGTTCAGCTGCGGTTGCAGATAACGCCAGCACTGTCTTCTTCAACCCGGCTGGCATGACGCAGCTTTCCGGTTTCCAGCTATCGGCTGGAGTGGCGGGGGTAAAGCCTCATTTTGAGTTCAGGAATGAAGGATCGACCGGTTTGCTCGGTTCGGGTGGCAATGGCGGGGATGCCGGTGGTTGGGCTGCCGTGCCGAATGCCTATTTCTCGGCTCAGTTGGCACCCAATTGGTTTCTCGGATTTGGCGTTTCCGCACCGTTCGGCTTGTCGACCGAATACGAAAATGGTAACTGGATAGGCCGCTATCAAGCCCTTAAGTCAGAAATAACAACCGTCAATTACAACCCGTCAATCGCTTATAAAGTGAATGACATAGTCGCGCTGGGTTTTGGCCTTGATTATCAGACAATCAATGCTGAAATGACCAGTGCCACGCCGTTTGGTACCTATCGTGTCAAAGGTGATGATTCCGCCTGGGGTTGGAATGCCGGGGCTTTGTTTACCTTGTCGCCGGCGATGCGAGTTGGTATTTCCTATCGTTCCGCAATTGATTACACCCTGGAAGGAACCCGCTCGGTTGGTGCCAATAGCAGTTCTGCCAAGGCCGATATCAAGCTCCCGGATACTTTCATTCTTTCAGTCTGGCAGCAGGTTTCGGAACGTT
>ERZ724525.1887-NODE-1887-length-12208-cov-5.349214_pt1 | contig 12208 bp, 9 predicted proteins | sample MGYA00376058_ERZ724525 | MGnify/ENA primary metagenome ERZ724525 (study PRJEB28724, sample SAMN07190888) | wastewater metagenome | isolation source: influent of sewage treatment plant in Hong Hong | place: USA: Christiansburg, Virginia | collected 2016-03-01 ... | reverse complement strand
AATTCACGTGATTTCAAACAAGCCTCTCGCGCTTCTGACAAACTCACGTGCGGATAAACGCCTAATCCTTCGCGCCCCTCCACCCCCTCAAACGTAAAACGAAAAAGCCAGCGTTTCGCGCCATCAGGAAAAATGGCCAAACGCAAACCTTTGTACTTAATATCACCCTCGGTTAAGTACCAAACTTTGTTTTTTGGCTTTGCTTGTTTAACAGCAATATCGCTCAAGGCTTTATTCTTCACAGTGGGCGCTAGGGTTTGGGGTGGAATGTCAGTAAATTCGGGGATTTGCACGTGTTTTAACCTCTCAAAACGGATATATTTCAAATATATCCGTAAATATATCCGTTTTCGAGGTGCGCTGGAGTGGTATTTTATGACACGGCGTGAAGTGTATTATTTTAACCATATATCGATAACACATTGATATTATTATAATTTTTATATGACATGACACGATATAGACAATAAAAAATCCCAGCTCGAAAGCTGGGATTTGCTATTTTGGTGCCCGGGAGAGGACTCGAACCTCCACAGTGTTGCCACCGCATGGACCTGAACCATGTGCGTCTACCAATTCCGCCACCTGGGCAGGTGTTCTGTACAAAAGCGCGTGATTTTTTTGATATTTTCACACTATTTTGACCGTTTTCATGTATCTTAGAATAAACGCGGACAAAAGCAACAACTTCTGCGACAGTATAAAGCGATGTGTGAGCCCTTTAGACAAAAAGCTCAAAACACGTGAACTTGCTATTTTATAGGGTTTAAATATTTTGTCAAATCGAAACAGTAAAAACACAGTGAAAATCATAAAAAAAGACGGCGAAATCGCCAAAACACCCTTAAAATCGACCGCATCCGATGAAAAGCGCTCTCCAAATATAAAAAAACGCTCAAATGCAAAGACAACACAGACCGCTGCATTGTTAACACCTCGCAGCTCAACAACTGAAACAAAAACGCCTGCAGCACCCAAAACCACCATCACTTCTCCTAAAACAGCACCCCGTGCTAAACCTCAAGCTGAAAAAACCTTCGCTCTGCCTTCTCGAAGCAGCGTGTTCAACACCATTCATGCCCATGCCGTACTGTATAAAAAACCGTTGAACACCATCCAGCTTGCTCAAGAATTGGATGTGCCACCAACCCAAGCATCCGCTTTACAAAATTTACTTGATGAAATGACAACGGCGGGTGACATTAAAATGAACCCAAAAGGTTCATATTCTCCTTTGTCAGATCAACCTTTGGTCACTGGTGTTTTACAAACCCACAAAGACGGTTATGGTTTTTTAGTGAATGATGCGGGGGAGGATATTTTCTTACCCGAACGACAAATGCACGGTGCGTGGCATGGCGATACAGTAACCGTACGCATCACAGGGACTGCTCGCAATGGCAAGCGCGAAGGTGAAGTGGTAGAAGTGGTCACGCGAAAATCCAGTCAAGTGGTGGGTCGTTTATTGTCTGAAAATGGCGTGTGGTTGGTGAGCCCAGATGACATTCGCTTGCGTGCCGATATTTTGGTTGCGGCAGATGAATTGGCTGGTGCTTTGGTGAATCAAATCGTTGTTGTGGCTTTAAAAAACTATGGTGATGAGCTGTCCATGCCCACAGGCCGCATCATTGAGGTGCTTGGCAACGCAGACGATGCGGGGATGGAAATCGAAATTGCAGTGCGCAAATTCGATGTGCCTCACGTGTTCTCGCTCGCGACAGAAAATCAAGTGGCCAAACTGGCTGACATGGTCAGTCCTGCCGAATATGCAGGCCGTGTGGATTTACGCGATGTGCCTTTGGTAACGATTGATGGGGAAGACGCTCGAGATTTCGATGATGCCGTGTATTGCGAACCGATGCTGCAAGGCAAAAAAGTTGTGGGCTACCGCTTATTGGTGGCCATCGCGGATGTCAGCCATTATGTTAAAGACAAAACACCGCTTAATGAAGATGCCCTCACCCGTGCAACCAGTGTGTACTTCCCTCGCCGTGTTGTGCCGATGCTGCCCGAAAAATTATCCAATGGCCTGTGTTCATTGAACCCGCACGTTGAGCGCCTGTGCATGGTGTGCGACATGGTGGTTAATTTGGATGGTGAAATCACGGCCTATCAGTTTTACGAAGCCGTGATGCACTCAGCCGCACGTTTAACTTACAACCAAGTCTGGCAATACTTAAATGAAGGCACAGGCGCTTTACCTGAACAATTCGCTGAATTGTGCACACACATCAGTGACTTATATGCTTTATTTAAACTTTTTCTTCAAGCCCGAGAACGTCGGGGCGCAATGGAGTTTGAAACCATAGAGACCTATATTGTTTCAGATGATAAAGGAAAAATCACTGAAATTTTACCGCGCTCACGCAACGATGCACACCGTGTGATTGAGGAGTGCATGCTGGCCGCCAATGTGTGCTCGGCCGAGTTTATCGCCACATGCGAGCGACCCAGCTTGTACCGCGTGCATGAAGGGCCAACCCCCGAAAAACTTGAGGCCCTTCGCCGCAGTTTAAAAGCCGCTGGCTTGTCATTGGGTGGCGGCGACAAACCACAACCCAAAGACTATGCTGCGATCACACAGCAACTACACGGCCGTCCAGATGCCGCTGTTCTACAAACTTTATTGCTACGTTCAATGCAGCAAGCCATTTACACACCCGACAACTTAGGTCACTTTGGGCTTGCTTACCCTGCTTATACACATTTCACATCGCCAATTCGCCGTTACCCTGATTTACTTGTTCATCGCACGATCAAAGCCATTTTAAGCAATCAGCGTTATTTGCCGATGACAGATCAGGTGCCACTTTTGGAAGACACACGTAAAAAACGTGGACCAGCTGAAATCAATCCAAAAGAAAAACAGGACAAAAAAGACGATGCCGTTCACAAACTGTGGAATAGCCTCGGTGAACATGCCTCAATGTGCGAACGCCGTGCCGATGAAGCCAGTCGCGATGTGACCCAATGGTTGAAATGCGAGTACATGAAACAATTTATTGGCCAAACATTGCCTGGCCACATTTCATCGGTGACCGCATTTGGTGCTTTTGTCACATTGGATGACATGTATGTTGATGGATTAATTCACATTTCTGAATTGGGTTCTGACTACTTTGAATTTGATGAGGTCAGTTTTAGCCTGATTGGTCGCAGTTCAGGTATGCGTTACCGCATGCAAGATGCGGTTAAAGTAAAAATTGCAGCTGTTGATTCAGACACCCGTCGCGTGGATTTTGTGCTCGAAAAACCTGAAAGCAGCCGTACGCCTTCTCAAAAAAACTCAAGCAAGTCAATGGCAAAAAACACAAGCTCACGATCAGAGCCAAAAGAAAATGAGCTCAAAACCAAAAGCAGTCGACGTCGAGGAAAACGCTAACCCACAATTCACTCAACAAAATCTGTGGCATTTGAATGAGTCCACACAACAAAGCCATCGATGAAATATTGATGGCTTTTTATCGACCCGTGAATTGAAATCACTTCATCATGTCAACCATCATGTCAACCATTGACTCCAATAAATCGTTGGGCTAGAGTATTCTTCTCTTCAAACCATCAAAACACCACAGGGGCTCGCATCATGAGAACACTCGCTCTTCTTCCTTGTGCATTGCTGGCCGCTTGTGCGAGTTTGAATTACACTCCACCAGTCATCCCCGCAAGTGCCCCAGCCGCAACGGTCAGCTACCATGCCATTTATGATGAAGACATGCAATTGACCACCAACAGCACATGCCAACCTCATTCGTATTTTGGTCGCAAGGACGTATACAGCATGGGACATGCTTTGCATTACGTCCCCAACTCAGACAGCATGTACCGCGTCACCGTTGAAGCCAATAAACCATTCGTTGCCTCTGGCTTTAAAAAACTTTTGGTTGGCTACGAAACGCGTTGGGAATGGCACAATGGGTTCATGATGCCAGAAGAGTATCCCATCTACCGTGCCGCGAGCATCATGCCAATGGTGTTTACACCCAAACAAGGACACAACTACCTGTTGGGACTTCAACACACACCAGGTACGGTGAGTGCGAACATCACAATTCAAGACTTAGGAGTCAGTGAATCCCCCATCACCTCCCTCTCATCCATTGCGCCCGTGACAGAAGAGCAACACCTGACACCCGCGATTCAATGCCTAAGAAAGTAACAAAAAAGCACCACCCATGATGGCGGTGCTTTCTTTATAAATTTAATGAAATACTGTATTAACAGTATTTATTGCTCCCCAACCCATTGTAAAAATAAATCTTGTATTTGCTTGCCCGCAGCCGTTTGCGCCGCACCATCTTGAATGATGCTGACCACCGCATATCGTGCACCACTTTTCCCATCAATGTAACCCGCAATGGCACGCACATCATTTAAAGTACCCGTTTTCAAACGCCCTCGCCCGACCATATCGGTATGGGTCAAACGGTTTTTAACGGTGCCTTCAATTCCCAAGCGCGCCAAGGTATTGACAAAAGAAGCATCCGAACTGGCACGCACCAACATGCGACCTAAATCTTCAGCACTCACAGCTGTTTCACGAGACAAACCAGAACCATTGCCCATCCGTAAAGAGTTCAAATGCAGCCCTTGCTCTGCTAAACGATGGGTCACAATCGATGCGCTGTCATCCAAATTTCCCACCCCTTTTTCTTTAGCCGATAAGCTCAAGTAAATCTGGCGTGCCATCACATTATTTGAAAAATGATTCATATCGCGCAAAATATCAGTCAAAGGTGCCGATTGCACACTGGCCAACACATGCGCACCCATAGGGGTGCGGCCATCTTCAATGCGAGGCTGCGTCCAGACACTTCGAACAGGCGGGGCAAATAAATTAATGGGGTTCAAATCATTGCTTGGCGGCACAAAATAAGTAGGCTGCATGCCCCCACCGCTTGCCATTAATCCCCCGAAAACACCTTTGACATAATCATTCGCAGTGGTTTGATAGGCGTGAAAATTCCAGTTTTGTGCACCACAGCCGCTGTAATATTTACCGCCCATATAAGCCTGATCACCGCTCACGCTCAACGCCAATGTGCTTTTCCAACCGCCGCTTGGGCATGCCCCGTCAACCCATTGCACAGCATTGTTTAAGTTATAGCCCATTAGCCACGGGGTTAAAGTCACTTGCTGCGTTTCTGGATCGAATCGAAAAATCAGGGCACGAAAGTTCATCAACGCCGCATCAGGTTGAGCGTTATAGGGCATGGACGGCTCACCATCAAAGCTCGACGCATCCTGTCGCTCATCTTTAAAGATCGACCGATCGACCACAATGGGTGCATCCACCTGCTTGACGCCATTTTTTGCCAAATTTTGCGTCAACTCATCAATTTTTTCGATGACCAACTGAGGATCACCACTGCCTTTTAAATAAACAGGTTGATGCAACACACCAGCCGCATCAGGTGAGCCTTCACTCAACAACTGGGTCGTCCAATGAAAATCAGGGCCAAAGGTTTTTAAAGCCGCAAAACTGGTGACCAATTTAATCACCGAAGCTGGATTTTGCGCCCCCCGCGCATTGGTGTTGACCAAAGGTACAGACTGATTCACCGCTTGCACATAGAAACTTGCGGCGCCACTTGGTATGCCCGAACGCATCAATGCGCCAGCATAGTCAAATGAAGTGCTCATCCCCTTCATCATTGCACAACATGAGGAGGCAACGGGCGCAGCAACGTCATCCAGTACTTGTGCAAAAGCAGAACAAGTCACAAACAAACCACCCACCATTATTTTTTTTGCGAAGAAAATCATAATCAACACCTTAAACACACTCAAATAAAGCCCAAGTCGACCCCAACCCAGAATCAAACACACAACAAACCACTCTAAAATTCAATGTTATTTTACTGTTATTGTTACACTTTTTCCCATTGCACACCCAAATACTCGCCGTTTTTAATGTATTTTTTGTACAATAACGCTTTTGTACTTTTATATAAAGATCACCTATGAGCGCCACCATCATTGACGGCAAAGCCATCGCCGCCGCCACCCAACTTGAAATCAAAGCCCGAGTCAGTGCACTTGCTGCACGCGGCATTCACCCAGGCTTGGCCGTTATTCTAGTCGGCGACAACCCCGCATCACACGTCTATGTCAGTAACAAAGTCAAATCATGCGGTACTGTCGGCATGCACTCGGTGCTCGAACAATACCCCGTTGACTTAACTGAAGCAGAATTACTCACGCGCATCGATGCTTTGAATAATGACCCCGCCATTCACGGCATTTTGGTTCAATTACCTCTGCCCAAACACATCAATGAACATGCAGTTCTAGAAGCCATTTCACCTGAAAAAGATGTCGATGGCTTTCATTTAATCAATGCGGGCGCATTAATGACAGGTCAACCACGCTTACGCGCATGCACACCATACGGCGTGATGAAAATGCTTGAGCACAGCCACATCGCATTGCGCGGCGCACATGCGGTCATCGTCGGCGCATCCAATATTGTCGGCAAACCCATGGCCATGATGCTCTTACAAGCAGGTGCAACAGTCACCTTGTGCAACTCAAAAACACGTGACCTGTCCCATCATACCCGCCAAGCAGACATCGTCATCGCAGCTGTGGGACGCGCAAAAATGATCACAGGCGACATGATTCGTGCAGGTGCAACAGTCATCGATGTGGGTATCAATCGAGATGAGCACGGAAAACTGTGCGGTGACGTTGATTTTGACAGCGTTGCCCAAGTGGCAGGTGCAGTCAGCCCTGTACCAGGAGGCGTCGGCCCCATGACCATCACCATGCTGTTGATGAACACATTAGAAGCCGCAGAAAAACTCTAATCACAAATACGAATCACCAAAGGCAAAGCCCCCCGCTTTGCCTTATTTTTTATTAAAAGCCATCTGTTTTTCTAATAAAGCACCCTTATTCACATTTTTTACCTGTGAAAATATAAGTGACAGATAAAATAAAAATGTGCGTTATAAGCAACATAGTTATATTTCAATTGAAATTAGTGACACATAAATCGCTTTTTTCAGAATTTATCCCCACATTCGCCAAAAAAACACCTACATAATGAACATTTTTTATTAAATTGTTTAACATATATCAGCTATTCAACTAATGTACTTTCAAAAAACCTCAATTTCAGCTACACTAACGGCTTATGAACACTACTCGGATTAGCCGCATGAACGATACACCGAACAACGAGCTCATCATCCGCGGACTGACCACGGATGGCAAACAATTCCGACCCAGTGATTGGGCCGAACGTTTGTGTGGCGTGATGAAATGTTTTGAAGAAGACAACAGCCATTACGGTCACTTGACTTACTCCCACTATGTGCGCCCCATCACCATTCAAGGCACCAAATGCGTAGTTGTGAACACCGACCTTGAAGCAGAGCTTCCTGTCGCATTTAAATTTTTCTTGGATTTTGCTGAAAGCAACCACCTGCAAACCATTGATGCCCGTGCCGATGAAACATCATCATTTGGCGCATAATGCATAATCTCACATAGTTTGACAGTTTATTTTTACAGTAAGAGCCATAAACACTTGACGTGTTGCCCTCCAAAAACCGCATTCCCATGCGGCTTTTTTATGCCCATCCCAGATAGGCCGCAATCCACCCTGTGCATTGTTTCTGGACAATGGTACAATCAGACCTATTTTTCAGTTTATAAAACCATTTTTGACATCCATCACCATGACCCACACCATCACTGTCCTTCCGTCAAATGACACTTTCCCCATCGAAACAAATGAAACAATTCTTGACGCTGCATTGCGTGCCAATGTCATTTTGCCTTACGGCTGTAAAGACGGTGCCTGCGGCTCATGCAAAAGCAAAGTCATTTCTGGCATGGTGAAGCACTCCGAAGACAGCACCGCATTATCGGATGAAGAAATCGACCACAACATTGCTTTGCTTTGCCACACCACAGTGGAATCAGATGTCACCATCGAAGCCCGTGTGATTGGTGCAGGCGCTTATCCCGTCAAAAAGCTACCCACACGAATCATCTCCATGAAGCGTGCGACAGAAGCAGGTGACATCATGTTGGTTGAACTCCAATTGCCCGCCAATGATTCATTTGAATACCGTGGTGGCCAATACATCGATTTCATTTTGCGCGATGGCACCCGTCGCAGTTATTCCATGGCATGTGCACCACGCCTCATCGACAAGAAGCTGGAGCTGCACATCCGCCACATGCCTGGCGGCGTATTCACTGATCAACTGTTTTCATCAATGAAGGAGCGCGACATTTTGCGCCTCGAAGGTCCGCTCGGTACATTTTTCTTCAATGAAGTCACAGGTGCACCTTGTATTTTTATTGCTTCAGGCACAGGTTTTGCGCCAATTAAAGCCATTATTGAAGAAATGCAATCCAAATACCTTGTTCGACCCATTCACTTTTATTGGGGGGTGCGCCGTCCACATGATTTATATTTGAATGAACTGGCTGAAGAATGGGTTCGCACGATTCCAAACTTTAAATACACGCCTGTGATTTCAGATGCTTTGCCCGAAGACAACTGGCAAGGTCGCACAGGCATGGTTCATGAAGCCGTCTTGGCTGACTTTGCCGACTTATCAGAGCACAACATCTATGCGTGTGGTGCTCCAGTGATGGTGCGTGCTGCCCACGAAGCGTTCACCACAACCCGTGGCTTACCTGAAACGGCGTTTTATTCTGATGCATTTTTGAGTGCGGCAGACAAAGTGAAAAAGTAACACGCCGCCGTTTGCGCTGATTCAATCGTTTAATTTAAACAAAATCTTTTTCAGTTGTGGAAAAAGTGATGTGTACACCATTTATTTGGGGCGTTGAAGGTAAGCTGGGTGAGTATCTTTTGATGCCTTGCTTACTGCAATCGAACTTGAATCACCCCAAAGGTTTCGTCGACACGATGGGTATAATTTTCTATAGAATCTGAGCATTGCAATCGATTGTGAAAGTATTTTATACCCTGCTGAACCAATTTCAAAAAAGCAAGTGAGAACATCACTTGCTTTTTTAATGTGCCATCACTTGTGGCTCTGATCAAGCTGCGTCATAATCCATGCAGTTCATCTCAAAAGCATCTTATTTCTGAATACATCTTCATTCTTAACAACAAGAAAGATTTCTCATGAAACGCATTTGCCTACCCTTTTTGGCCGCCAGCATTTTAACCATTGTCAGTCCACCCGCACACGCCAAAACCATTAAAGATCATGTATACCATTTCACCATCGTTCACACCAACGATCACCATGGTCGTTTCTGGAAAAACAATGATGGTGAATATGGCCTGTCTGCCCAAAAAACAGCGATTGATAGAATCAGAGCAGAAGTCAAAGCCAGCGGCGGACAGATTTTAGTCCTCAGCGGTGGCGACATCAATACAGGGGTGCCCGAATCTGACATGCAAGATGCAGAACCCGACTTTAAAGGCATGAGTCAAATTGGTTTTGATGCCATGGTTTTGGGCAATCATGAGTTTGACAACCCACTTTCCGTGTTGGCCAAACAACAAAAATGGGCAACCTTTCCCTTCCTTTCTGCAAACATTTACCGTGCGGGTCGCCCCATGTTTGAGGCATATAGAATTTTTAATAAAGGTGGGCTAAAAATTGCTGTTTTGGGGTTGACCACCAATGACACTCAAAAGATGGTCAGTCCTGACAACTTGGCTTATTCAAACACTTGGAAAAGCGGACGTGTGATCAACCCAAAAAGTGCCGCTGGGCTTGAATTTCGCAGTCCGATTGAGGTTGCAGCACAATGGGTTCCTGTGTTGCGCACCCAAGCAGATGTGGTCATCGCCGCCACCCACATGGGGCATTACACCAATGGCAATCATGGCTCAAATGCCCCTGGTGATGTCGAAATGGCACGAGCGGTCAATGGCATCGATTTGATTGTGGGTGGCCACAGCCAAAATCCCGTGTGCATGAAGGCTGAAAATGATCGCAACGACGCATATGTCCCAGGAGGTGAATGCACGCCTGACCGCCAAAATGGCGCATGGATTGTTCAAGCCCACGAATGGGGGAAATATGTTGGTCGTGCCGACTTCACATTTAAAAATGGCCTCTTGACATTGGATCACTATACCTTGATTCCAATCAATTTAAAAAAAGCAATCAAGTCTCCCGATGGTGCCACCACCAGCAAGGTACTGTACACCGAAGAAATCAGCGAAAATCCTGACATGCTGACCTTTCTAAAACCGTTTCAGGACAAAGGTCAAAAAACCTTAATGCTTGAAGTGGGCAGTACCCGCGGTGCATTGGACGGCGACCGTTCACATGTCCGCGCTCAACCCACCAACTTGGGCACTTTAATCGCCACCAGCATGATGGAGAAAGTCAAAGCAGACTTTGCCGTCATGAATTCAGGCGGTGTGCGGGATTCCATTGCCAATGGCATCATCACTTACAAAGACATATTGAAAGTTCAACCTTTCGGCAACACCATTGTCTATGCTGATTTGACGGGGCAAGAAGTTCAATCCTACATGAATGCCATGGCCACGATGACCCCAGGTTCTGGTGCATTTCCTCAATTCGCTGGCATTCAAGCTGTATTTGAAAACGGCATTGCGAGTGAAATTCGAATCAACCACACCCCCATGGATTTAAACAAAACCTACCGCATCGCACTCAATGATTTTGCTGCATCGGGCGGCGATGGCTATCCAAAACTCAAATCAACTTCCAGCTATGTCAACACAGGATTTAACGACGCCGACGTTTTGAAAGCCTACATCAGCAAAAACAGCCCCATTGACGCTTCGAAGTTCCAACCCAACGGTGAAATTGTGAGGGTGAGCCCCCGCCCTCAAAGCCCAATGAAATAAAGCAAATTAAAAAGTGAGCCATTGCGCTCACTTTTTTACTTTCGTAATTACGCCCTCATCACAACCAGCAACACCAGTTTAGTCCCGCAAGAGATGCGCCACTTCAAACACAGGCAAGCCCATCACCGATGAGTAGCTACCAGACAAATGCTCGATGAATGTCGCTGCCAAACCCTGCACTGCATATGCGCCAGCTCGCCCGAAAGGTTCTCCGCTGTCAATATAAGCCTCCAAGTCCACAGGTGAAATGGTTTTAAATGTGACTTGACTGGTGACACACACCCTTTTCACATCATGCCCCCACGCCACAGCCACCGCTGTGTGCACTTGGTGGGTCTGCCCAGATAGCATGCTCAACATTCGCCTTGCATCGGCCGCATCCACAGGCTTACCCAATATGTCATCAGTAAAAGCCACGGTGGTGTCTGCACATAAAATAGGCTGCGGTGGCAATTGAGCGGCATTGATTTGCTGTTGTATGGCCTGTAATTTGGCCAAACTCACACGCTGCACGTAATCCATAGGATTTTCATTTGGCAAAACAACCTCCAACAATTCTGCCGCCTCACTATCCTCTGGCAAAAATACATCAAATGGCACACCGATTTGTTCAAGCAATTGGGCACGACGCGGGCTTTGAGAAGCCAGATAAATTCGAGGAAATTGGAAAGGGTTGTGTTGTTGAATGCTCATACAAATCCATGGTGGGTTATACGCGATGGTAAGGGTGATTGTTATTGATGGAATGGGCGCGATAAATTTGCTCGGCAAGCAACACCCTCACCATACCGTGGGGCAATGTCAAACTGGACAAACGCATCAATCCATGACAGTTGGATTTGAATTGAGGGTCTAACCCGTCTGCACCACCAACAACCAAAACCACATGACTGTGCTCATTTTGCCAATGCTGCAATTGTTTCGCCAATCCCACACTGGTGAGATCCTGCCCCTTTTCATCCAGCGCAATGATGAAAGCCCCACGTGGTATGGCCGCATGGATGCGAGCTGCTTCTTGCAGCATGGCGTGCTCAACTGTTTTTCCTTCACGCGCTTCTGGTTTGATCTCTTTAAACTCAAGTTTCAATTCTCGAATGGGTAAACGCTTGGCATATTCGTTATACGCCTCATTCACCCATGCGGGTTGTTTATGACTCACAGTCATCAGGGTCAGGGTCAGCATAGGCTTTTGTCTTTATTGGATAAAACCACATGTTGTCATGGCATCGACAATGTTTGATTATGGCGTATTCGTTAATCATGGTGCATTCATTAAATCAATCAGTGACTTGATTTTATTTCATTTGCACTTCGCTGCTTTTAATATACGTTAATTAAAGTACGAATAGCAATTTTCGTAGATTGAAAAAGGCCAAGTGA
>ERZ724525.1882-NODE-1882-length-12223-cov-7.332265_pt1 | contig 12223 bp, 11 predicted proteins | sample MGYA00376058_ERZ724525 | MGnify/ENA primary metagenome ERZ724525 (study PRJEB28724, sample SAMN07190888) | wastewater metagenome | isolation source: influent of sewage treatment plant in Hong Hong | place: USA: Christiansburg, Virginia | collected 2016-03-01 ... | reverse complement strand
TTTGTCTCCACCAGCTTCTCCAAGAGCTTCAGCCTGTACGGCGAGCGCGTGGGCGGCCTGAGCGTGCTGTGCGAGAACAAGGAAGAAGCCGCGCGCGTGCTCTCCCAGCTCAAAATCGTCATCCGCACCAACTACAGCAACCCACCCACCCACGGCGGTGCGGTGGTGGCTGCCGTGCTGGGCAATGCCGAGCTGCGCGCCCTGTGGGAAAAAGAACTGGGCGACATGCGCGTGCGCATCAAGGCCATGCGCCAAAAGCTGGTCGATGGCCTGAAAGCTGCTGGCGTGCAGCAAGACATGTCGTTCATGACGCAGCAAATCGGCATGTTCAGCTACTCGGGCCTGTCCAAAGACCAGATGGTGCGCCTGCGCAATGAGTTTGGCGTGTACGGCACCGACACGGGCCGCATCTGCGTGGCCGCGCTCAACAGCAAGAACATCGACTACGTGTGCCAGGCCATCGCCAAGGTGGTGTAAGCACCGGGTAAACCCCTGATACAGAAACCGCCTTCGGGCGGTTTTTTTATGGTAATTTTGGCCTCTAGCGCCCGTCTGGCGTGCGCTTGCAGCTATCAAAAAAATAGTAAATCAACCCCTGCCACCGCCCCCACCGATGACCACTGCCCTGCCCCAACCCCTGCGCAACCTCCGCATCCTCAGCCTGGCGCTGAACCTGCCCGGCCCGGCGGCTCTGGTGCGCTGCGCGCGCATGGGCGCCCTGTGCACCAAGCTGGAGCCACCCGCGCCCGCAGGCCAGCCCAGCGCCGATCCCATGGCCAGCTACAGCGCCGTCGCCTATGCCGCCATGCACGAGGGCGTGCGCGTGCTGCACGCCCACCTCAAAACCCCTGAGGGCCAGGCCACGCTGCACCAGGAGCTGGCCCACACCGATGTGCTGATCACGTCGTTTCGCCCCTCGGCGCTGGACAAACTGGGGCTGGGCTGGGAGGCACTGCGCGCGCGCTATCCGCAGCTGTCGCTGGTGCGCATCGTCGGCAGCGAAGGCGATCGCGCTGAAGAGCCCGGCCACGACCTGACCTATCAGGCCGATGCCGGGCTGGTCAACGGCCTGCACATGCCGCCCAGCCTGTTTGCCGACATGGCAGGCTCACTGGTGGCCAGCGAGGCCGTGCTGCAAGCGCAACTGGCGCGCCTGCAAGATGGGCATGGCGTGTGCCTGGAGGTGGGACTGGCCGAATCGGCGCAATGGCTGGCGCTGCCCGCCACCTGGGGCCTGATGCAGCCCGACAGCGATGTGGGCGGCGCCCACGCGGGCTACCGCCTCTACCCCTGCGCCGATGGCCGCGTGGCCATGGCCGCGCTGGAGCCGCACTTTGCCGTGCGCCTGTGCCAGGCCGCTGGCCTGCCTGCCCTGGGCGATGCGGGCACCATGCGCGCCGCCGCCACCCACGCGGCCATCGCTGCCTTTGTGGCACCACAAACCCGCGCCCAGCTCGATGCACTGGCGCTGGCGCACGACATTCCGCTGCACACCCTGGCCTGACCGCACTCCAGAAGCGCCTCCAGACCACCGCTGGCAGCCGCGCGCAGACCCAACAAGCGCCAACCGCCAGCGGGGGCAGCACCCCGCGCCCCCAAACCGCTACAGCAGCACGATGTCGTACTGCTCTTGCCCCATGGCCGCCTCGGCCTGCAACGAGATGGGCTTGCCAATGAAATCGGACAACCCCGCCAGGTGCGGGCTTTCCTCGTCCAGCAGCAGCTCCACCACCTGGGGTGCGGCCACCACGCGGAACTCGCGCGGATGGAACTGGCGTGCTTCGCGCAAAATTTCGCGCAGGATGTCGTAGGCCACGCTGCGCGCGGTTTTCAGGGCACCGCGGCCCTGGCAGGCGGCACAGGGCTCGCACAGCATGTGGGCCAATGATTCACGCGTGCGCTTGCGCGTCATCTCCAGCAGCCCCAGCGGCGAGAACCCACCCGCCGTGGTCTTGACGCGGTCACGCGCCAGGTGTTTTCTGAACTCGGCCAGCACCGCATCCTGGTGCGCGGCCTGCACCATGTCGATGAAGTCCACGATCACGATGCCGCCCAGGTTGCGCAGGCGCAGTTGGCGCGCAATCGCGCCCGCCGCCTCCAGGTTGGTCTTGAAAATGGTTTCGTCAAAATTGCGCGCGCCGACAAAGCCGCCCGTGTTCACGTCGATGGTGGTCAGCGCCTCGGTCTGGTCGATGATGAGGTAGCCGCCCGATTTCAAATCCACCCGCCGGCCCAGCGCGCGGGCGATTTCCTCGTCGATGGCATACAGGTCAAAAATGGGCCGCTCGCCCTTGTAGTGCTGCAACTTGGCCGCCGCTGCGGGCATGAACTCTTGGCCAAAAGCGCGCAGGCGCTGGAACTGCTCCATCGAATCGAGGCGGATGCTCTGGGTGTGGTCGCCCACCAGATCGCGCAGCACGCGCTGCAACAAATCCAGGTCTTGCAACAGCAGTGACATGGGCGGCAGGCGCAGCGCGGCCTCTTTGGTGCGGGCCCAGGTCTTGCGCAGGTAGGCAATGTCTTCGGCCAGCTCGGCGTCGGTGGCATCTTCGCCGTTGGTGCGCAAAATAAAGCCGCCGCCCCCGCCCGACTCTTTGCTGCCCACCAGCGCCTGCAAGCGCGCACGCAGTGCATCGCGCTCGGCGGACGGGATTTTTTGCGACACGCCCACATGGTCGTCCTGTGGCAAAAACACCAACAGCCGCCCGGCCAGGCTGATCTGCGTGGACAAGCGCGCGCCTTTGGTGCCAATCGGGTCTTTGATGACCTGCACCATGATGGCCTGGCCCTCGAACACCTGTTTTTCGATGGGCACCAGGGGCTCGCCTTTGCGCGCGAACATGGGCGCCTCGCCGCCCTCCTGGCGCTGCCAGACATCGGCCACGTGCAAAAACGCGGCGCGCTCCAGGCCAATGTCGATAAAGGCCGATTGCATGCCCGGCAGCACGCGCACCACCTTGCCCAGATAGACGTTGCCCACCAGGCCGCGCTCCAGCGTGCGCTCGACGTGCAGCTCTTGCACGGCGCCGTTTTCCACCACGGCCACGCGCGTTTCCTGGGGCGACCAGTTGATCAGAATGTCTTGTTGCATAGGGAGGAAGCCGTAGGGTTAGAGGGCAAAACCGGCCGTGCGCAGCAGCTCGGCAGTTTCGTACAAAGGCAGGCCCATGATGCCCGAATAGCTGCCGCTGATGTGGCGCACATGCGCACCCGCGTGGCCCTGGATACCGTAGGCGCCGGCCTTGCCCAGGGGCTCGCCAGTGGCCACGTAGGCGTCAATCTGCGCCGCACCCATCGCCGCAAAAGTGACGCGCGATACCGACAGCGCGCTCAGGCGCTGCTCGCCCACCTGCAAGGCCAGCGCCGTGAGCACGCGGTGGCTGTGGCCCGAGAGTTCAGCCAGCATGCGCGCGGCATCTGGCGCATCCAATGGCTTGCCGTAGATGGTGCGGCCCCGGGCCACGGTGGTGTCAGCGCACAGGATAGGCGCGGCGGCCAGGCCCCGGCGCGCATGGCGGGCCACGGCGGCATCGAGCTTGAGGTGGGTCACGCGCTGCACATAGGCCGTGGGCGATTCGCCGGGCAGCACGGCCTCCAGGGCTTCGGCGTCTTCGGCGTGCGCTCCGTCGGCATCGGGCAAGAGCAATTCATGGCGAATGCCGATTTGCGCCAGCAACTGGCTGCGGCGCGGGCTTTGGGAGGCAAGGTAAACGAACGCAGGCATGGTGGCGCTCCAAAAATTGAGGGTCAAAAACGACTCTGGCGCTTGTGCAGCAAGCGCCAGTAGCTATTAAATCAGGAGTAAATCGGCATGCAACACAGCCGCCAATGGCCCTACTCGCGGTGGTAGGGGTGGCCCGCGTTCACCGACCAGGCGCGGTAGAGCTGCTCGATGAGCAGCACGCGCACCATGGCGTGCGGCAGGGTCAAATCCGACAGGCGGATGCGCTCATGCGCGCTTTGGCGAAACGCAGGCTCCAGCCCGTCCGGCCCGCCAATGACCAGCGCCACATCGTCACCGCCCAGCTGCCAGCCCTGGAGGCGTTCGGCCAGCGCCTTGGTGGTCAGGCTGGTGCCGCGCTCGTCCAGCACCACCACGCGGGTGCCACGCGGGATGGCCGCCTCGATGCGTTCGCGCTCGGCGGCGTACAGCGTCTCCAGGGTTTTGGAGCCGCGCGGCTCGGTCTTGACGGCCTTGAGCTCGACCTTGAGCTCGGGCGGAAAGCGCTTGGCGTAGTCGTCGTAGGCGGTTTGCGCCCAATCGGGAACGCGCTGGCCCACGGCCACAATCAGCAAACGCATGGTTCCAACCCTTCAAACGTCAGGCTTTGGGTTTGCGCGGCGCTGCGCTCTTGCGCGCGGCGGTCTTGGCGGGTGCGTCTGCGGCGGGCGCATTGACCGCAGCTTTGGCAGCGGACTTGGCAGGCGCTTTGGCGCTGGCACGGGGGGCGGCTTTTTTGGCCGGGGCCTTTTCAGCGCGCGGCTTGACGACCAGGGTCTGGATGGCGGTCTTGGCCGGTGCGGTTTTGGCGGGGGCCTTGGCCGCCGTCTTGGCCGGTGTCTTTACCGCTGTCTTGGTGGCCGTTGTGGCTGCCGTTTTGGCAGGTGCCTTGGCTGCGCTGCTGGCGGCTGCTGTCTTCTTGGCGGGCGCCTTCTTGGCCGGGGCCTTGGTGGCGCTGGTCACTGCGGCACCAGCGCTCTTGCGGGCGGCGGGCTTTTTGGCCACAGGAGCGGCCTCTTGCGTGGCAGCGTCGCTGCGCTTGCGGGCCGCTGCGGTGGCTTTGGCCGATTTGGCGGGCACGGCGGCGGCTTCGGCCTCGGCCTTGGCGGCGCGGCGCGCAGCGGTCTTGGCAGGCACTTTGGCAGCCGGGGCCGCCGCAGGCTTGGGCGCACCCAGCTTGAGGCGCACGGGCGTATCGCCCCACAGCTCTTCCAGGCGGTAGTACTGGCGGATGGTGGGCTGCATCACATGCACCACGGCAGCGCCGCAGTCCACGATGATCCATTCGCCGTTTTCTTCGCCTTCGGTGCGCGGTTTGGGGAAACCGGCTTCGCGCACGGCATCGCGCACGCTGGCGGCCAATGCCTTGGTTTGGCGGTTGGACGTGCCCGAGGCCACGATCACGCGCTCAAACAACGGCGACAGGTGCTCGGTATTGAAAACCTGGATGTCTTGCGCCTTGACATCTTCCAGGCCGTCAACGATGGCGCGCTGGAGTTTGGTGACGTCTTTTTTGGCGGCGGATTCCGATTGGGAGGTGGTGGTCATCAGACTGTGGTGTGGGAGGTGATTGGAAAGCAATGGGAGCCAATATAGCGCGCAACGCCGGGCACCAACTGCCCCGGCGTGTATCACGCGGTGTCGCTGGCAGTCGCTGCTTTTCGGTACGGTGGGCTGGTGTCCACGGAAACCGGGGTTTCCATAGAGATGTTTTAAGGTGCTAACGCACAGGACACGTGCGCCTACAGCTATTGAAATTATAGCTTTTGGCAACAGACTGGCTCTCTGGGCGGGGCGTTGTGGCCATCGCAATGGGCGTCGATACCGCGACTGCCCTCACCCTTCAATCCGGTCACGGCCATGGGTTTTGGCTTGCAGCAAAGCGGCATCGGCGCGGTTGAGGGTGTCAGAAAAGCGCTCGCCCAAGCGGTAAACACTCAAGCCCACGCTGGCAGAAATGCCGATGTCCAGAAATTCGAGGTGAATGGCCTTGATGCTCTGAGAAACCCGCTGCGCAATCTGCCGGGCAAAATCCAGCGGCGTTTCCGGCATCAGGATCAAAAACTCTTCACCGCCCCAGCGGCCGCACACATCGTATTCCCGCAGCGCACTGGCAATAGCCTGGGCGATGGCGCACAGGGCGGTGTCGCCTGCTTCGTGGCCGAAACGGTCGTTGATGGCCTTGAACCGATCCACATCCAGAATGCCCAGCGTGTAAGGGGATTCTTTGCGGTTGGCGCGCTCGGTTTCCTGCGTCAGGCGCTCCATCAAAAAGCGGCGGTTGCCCAAGCCAGTCAAGGGATCGTGCAGCGAGGCCTGCTTGAGGGTTTCACTCAACTCGCGCAGGCTGTTTTGGTAGCGGTCAGAGATGCGGGCCAATTTTTCCAGGCGGTGCAATTGGCGGTCGTACTGGTGCTCCAGGCTCTCTTGTTGGCGCCGCGAGATGTACTGATAGCCATCAGAGATGCGGATCAGGCGGCGCAGTTGCGCCTGGTGCACCTGGTTGCAGCCCAGCAAATGCGCCAAGGGCTCGCGCAGCGGATTGCCCTGGTGCGCCGGGTCAGCCAGCAGCGCCTGGACTTGAACGATCAGCTCATCCTCATCGTGGGCCAGGCGCGGGCGTTCAAGCATCTGCGGCAATCTGGAACGGGAAACTGCAATCTTCCCGAAACTCGTCGGCCAAATTCACCACGCGCTCATTGCGGGGGTCGTAATACCAATCCACGCAGACCTTGCCACCTTGTTTGTGTGCATCTTCAAGCAGATCAAAGATGTCCATCATGGCCTTGACTGAGCTGGTGTTCATGTACACCAGCCGCAGCTCCAGGCGCAGCAAAGGAGCTGGAGGGGCATTCAGAAAGCGTTCCAGCCAGTCAATGATGGGGCCAAAAAATTCAAAGGAGTTCTCAGGGTACGAGTCACCCTGCATACGCAGCAAGCCCAGCGCCCAGTCGCCGGTAACGCTGGGGGTAGATTGGCTTCCCGCAATAGAGATGTTGTTCTTATCGCTCATGGTCGATTCATCAAGAGGTTTTTTGGATCACGGCGCGCACGCTGAAAAAACAGCGGCCGTTATCCAGCTCGGTCAGGGTGGCACTCAGGGGTTGCACTGATTTGCGGGCAATATCAATCAGGCCCAGGCCAGCACCGCTGGCAGCCAATTCACTGCGCGGCTGGCGCAGCTGGGTTTTATAAGCGGCCTTGAGTTCTGCTTTGTCCATGCTGGCCAGGGCGTGGATGCGGGCCATGAGGACTTCGCCATCGGCCTTTTCCACCAGGTTGCCCGATTGCACCACGTAATGCTGGTCATCGTCACGCGCCACCACCACCGTGGCCGAGCTGTCGATGTCATCGTATTGGTGGGCAACGGCATAGTGGCGGATGTTTTGCGTCATCTCGATGTAAACGCTGAACACATCCATGGCCGCGTTGGGCTGGGCTTGGTCGGCCTGGAGGTAGTTTTTCAGCGCATTGCCGATTTCTTCAATCAGGCTGCGCGAAATCGGGCCATTGAAGCACAGCAAGATATTGCTGCGGTTGAAGTGGGCCCGAAGCTCAAATAGGTTGATGTCTTGCATGGAAATCCTGTGGTGGCGGGGCAATTTTCAGGCTATGCGAAAGGATAGCAGCGTGATGTCGTCGCGCTGGGGGTAGTCGCCCCGGTACGCCTCCAGCACCTGGTTGAGTGCGCTGGCCTGCTGCTCCATGGGCAAACGGGCGTGCGCCAGCAGCAGCTGGGCAAAGCGGGTGTCGCCAAAGCCGTAGCCCAGCTCGCCACCGGCCTGGTCGAGGAAGCCATCGGTGGTCAGGTAGTAGGTGGCGCCGGGAACGATCTCTACCTGGATGTCGGTGTAGCTGCCCTGGCGCCGATCGCCCAGTGCCCGGCGCCCTCCCTTGACCTCGTGCACCGTCTGGCCGTCGCTCCAGTACAGGCTGATTTTGGCACCGGCGTAATGCAGGGTGCGGGCCTCGCGGTCCACGCAGGCCAGGCCCACGTCCATGTTGGTGGCAATGGCGCGGGGCAACTCGCTGTGTTGCAGCATGGCGCGCATGGTGGTGTCGGTGTGGCTCAGGATGGCAGACGGTGCGCTGATGCCGACGTGCGCCATGGCATGGTCCAGGGCCGAGCGCGCCAGCATGGTCATCAGCGCACCGGGAACGCCATGGCCTGCGCAGTCCACCACGCCCAACAGGTAACGCTGCCCTTCGGCGCGGAACACATAAAAATCGCCGCCCACCACGTCGCGGGGCCGCCACAGCACAAATTGCTGCGGGCCCAGCAGCTGCGTCAGCTGCTGGCTGGGCAAGGTGGCTTGCTGGATCAGGCTGGCATAGTCGATGGAGTCGTTGATTTGCTGGTGTGCCCGCCGCATGTCCCGGTTGGCCTCTTCCAAAGCGAGTGTGCGGGCCTGTACCTTGTGCTCCAGCTCTTCGGTATTGCTGCGGATTTGGCGGGCCATGGTGCCAAAAGCCCGGGTCAGGTCACCCAGCTCGTCCTGACCATCGGGAGGCAAAGAGACGCTGAAATCGCCCTGGGCCATGGCCGATGCCGACTTTTGCAGCTTGCGCACCGGTTGCAGAACCAGTTTTTCCACTGCGTAGCCAAACACCAGCAGCAACACCCCCAGCACCACGGCCACAGCGGCCATCACGGCGCGCAGCCAGCCTTGGTCAATCACCTGGGCCGCCTTCAGATCCACCGCCGTGACGATGTGCCATTGCAGCTCAGGGATGTAAGACACAGCCAGCAGCTGCACCTTGTCATCCAGCGTGGCTTTGAAGCTGCGTACTTCGCCCGGCTTGGCCACTGCCTGCGCCATGGCCGCCGCCAGCGCATCGCGCTGCGCACCCGCAGGCAACTGCCCGGCCAGGGTTTGCGCCAGATTGGCACGCTGGCCCGCCATGTTGATGGCAATCAGCTGGCGGTTGGGGTGGGCCTGGATGGCTCCGGCAGCCGTCAGGATCATGGGGGTGACGCCCGGGTCGCTGGTGGCAATGAAGTCTTTCAGAAAACCCGTCAAATCCAGTCCGGCCCCGGTCACGCCGATCTTGCGATCGCCACTGCGAACAATGACGTTGAACCAGACCTTGGTGGTTTGCAACTGGACGTTGTCGTCCACGTTGATGTTGTAGTGGCTCCCGGTTTGATTCAGGGTGCCGGCAAACCATGCGTCTTTTTTCTGGGTCAAATCCAGCGTATAGCGGGGCCCATCACTGAACGGCTTGGTGTTGTCATTGAAATAAAAGTACCGACTGCCGACGCTGGCCAAAAAATAAGCGTGGTCGCGAAAGTCTTTGCGGTAGCCCTCGGCCTCTTCAAAAAACAGCGCTCTTTTGGCGGCATTGCCTTCGTCCAGCAACCATTGCCGCGTCACGACCGAATCGGCCAGGCGCAAAGACAGTGCCAGTTCGCGCGCCACCGGGGCCAGAATGCTTTGCCGCTTGAGCTGGGTGTAGTTGCGCGCGTAGTTCTCGCCAAAGTAATTGCGCACGCCATCGAGTACCTGCCAGCCAATCAAAACCGCTGGCAGCAGGGCCAGCAGACACGCCAGCGCCAAGGCCAACATCGACTTGGCCCGAAGGCCCCCCATCCAGGAGGTGGCTGTCTGTTTCACGTTGTGTATCCCGGGTGAAGCCTGGTGCTGTGCGTGGCGGCCCATGCTGAAGCAGATGCTCCGGCACAGGCCAGGCACTTCAGAGCCAATCGCGGCGCTGCAGGTAGTGCTGCGTCAGGGCGGCCTCAGGCGAACCAGGCTCAGGAACGCGCTGGTACGACCAACTGGCCAGCGGCGGCATGGACAGCAAAATCGACTCGGTGCGCCCGCCCGACTGCAGGCCAAAGTGCGTTCCCCGGTCCCAGACCAGATTGAACTCCACGTAACGACCGCGCCGGTAAAGCTGAAATTCGCGCTCGCGCTCACCATAGGCCATGTGCTGGCGTCGCTCCACGATGGGCAGGTAGGCATCTAAAAAAGCATCGCCGACCGACTGCGTCATGGCCAGGCTGCGTTCAAAACCCAGCTCGGAAAAGTCGTCATAAAACACGCCGCCTACGCCGCGTTGTTCGTTGCGGTGCTTCAAAAAGAAATATTCATCGCACCACTGCTTGAAGCGTGGGTACTTGTCCTCGCCAAAGGGAGCCAGCGCACCGTGGCAGGTGCGGTGAAAGTGCACCGCGTCTTCCTCGAAGCCGTAGTAGGGCGTCAAGTCCATGCCGCCGCCAAACCAGCACACGGGTGCCTGGCCGGGGTGGCCTGCGGCAATCATGCGCACATTCATGTGAACGGTAGGCACGTAAGGGTTGCGCGGGTGAAACACCAGCGACACGCCCATGGCCTCAAAGGGCGCACCTGCCAGCTCGGGCCGGTGCTGGGTGGCCGAGGGCGGCAGTTGCGGCCCGCGCACGTGCGAGAAGCCACAGCCCGCGCGCTCAAAAACACGCCCGCCTTCGATGATTTGCGTGATGCCATCGCCTTGCAGCAACTCGCCCGCAGGCTTGTGCCAGGGATCAACCACCGCGCGGGCACCCTCTGGCCCCTCTATAGCTTCGAGCGCGCCGATGATGCGTGCCTGCAAGCCCACCAGATACTGGCGCACCTGCGCGACGGTGCTCTCGGTATTGAAGGCCGGGGTCATGGATTTTTGATGGCGCGGTAGCCAATGTCGCGGCGGTACTGGGCGCCATCAAAGTGGATGCCGCGTGCCACGTCGTAGGCACGTTGCTGCGCCAAGCGCACACTGTCAGCCAGCACCGTGACGCAGAGCACGCGGCCACCACTGGTACGCACCACACCGTCTTCGAGCACGGTGCCTGCATGGAACACCATGGCATCGTCGGCCTCGGGGGGCAAGCCGGTGATGGCGTCGCCCTTGCGCGGGTCTTCGGGGTAGCCGTGCGCAGCCATGACCACGCCCAGCGCCGGGCGCCGGTCCCATTGCAAATCGACCTGATCGAGCTTGCCGTCAATGGCGGCACCCAGCAGATCCAGCAAATCGCTTTTCAGGCGCATCATGATCGGCTGGGTTTCGGGATCACCCATGCGGCAATTGAATTCCAGCGTCTTGGGGCGACCCTGAGCGTCGATCATCAGGCCAGCGTACAAAAAGCCGGTGAACGGAATGCCGTCTTTTTCCATACCACGGATGGTGGGCAGGATGATTTCGCGCATGGCGCGGGCATGCACGTCGGCAGTGACCACCGGCGCGGGCGAATACGCGCCCATGCCGCCGGTGTTGGGGCCTTCATCGCCGTCTTTCAGGCGCTTGTGGTCTTGGCTGGTGGCCAGGGCGGCCACATTCTTGCCGTCGCACAGCACGATGAAGCTGGCTTCTTCGCCTTCAAGGAACTCCTCAATGACAACACGGGCTCCGCCCTCGTTGTGTGTCACGCCGTACTTGTTGTCCACCAGCATGAAGTCCACGGCGTCGTGCGCTTCTTGCAGGTTCATGGCCACCACCACGCCCTTGCCTGCGGCCAGGCCGTCGGCCTTGATAACGATGGGCGCGCCCAGGCGATCGACAAAAGCGTGGGCCAGGGTCGGATCGGTGAAGGTGTCGTAATCCGCCGTGGGAATACCGTGGCGGCGCATGAATGCCTTGGAGAAGGCTTTGGAGCTTTCCAGCTGCGCTGCTGCCTTGGTAGGGCCAAAAATACGCAGACCGTGGGCACGGAACTCATCGACCACACCAGCGGCCAGTGGCGCTTCAGGGCCGACCACGGTGAGACCGATTTTTTCTTTTTGCGCCCACTCGCGCAGGGCCACCACGTTGGTGATGGGCAGGTTTTCAAACTTGGGGTTCAGCGCCGTGCCGCCGTTGCCGGGCGCAACAAAAATGCGCGTGACTTTGGGCGACTGGCTGAGTTTCCAGGCGATGGCGTGTTCGCGGCCACCGCCGCCAATAACTAAAACCTTCATAGTGCAGCGTTGTGGAAGACTTCTTGTACGTCGTCCAGATCCTCTAGTACATCAAGCAGTTTTTGCATACGCACGGCGTCTTCCCCAGTGAGTTCGATGGTGACATCGGGGCGCATGGTGACATCGGCGGCGTCGGGCGTGAAGCCAGCGGCTTCCAGGGCGTTTTTCACGGCCTCGAAGTCAGTGGCGGCGGTCAGCACCTCCAGGGCGCCGTCGTCATCGGTGATGACATCTTCGGCGCCCGCTTCGAGCGCTACCTCCATGATCTTGTCCTCATTGGCGCCTGGGGCAAAAATGATCTGGCCCACGTTCTTGAACTGGAAAGCCACCGAGCCCTCGGTGCCCATGTTGCCACCGTGCTTGCTGAAAGCATGGCGCACCTCGGCCACGGTGCGCACACGGTTGTCGGTCATGGTGTCCACGATGATGGCGGCGCCACCGATGCCGTAGCCCTCGTAGCGGATTTCCTCGTAGTTCACGCCCTCGGCATTGCCGGTGGCCTTGTCAATGTTGTATTTGACGCGGTCGGCGGGCATGTTGGCCGCCTTGGCCTTTTCTACCGCCAGGCGCAGGCGCGGGTTGGCGC
>ERZ724525.1881-NODE-1881-length-12225-cov-4.033196_pt1 | contig 12225 bp, 12 predicted proteins | sample MGYA00376058_ERZ724525 | MGnify/ENA primary metagenome ERZ724525 (study PRJEB28724, sample SAMN07190888) | wastewater metagenome | isolation source: influent of sewage treatment plant in Hong Hong | place: USA: Christiansburg, Virginia | collected 2016-03-01 ... | reverse complement strand
CAGGCGGCCATCCCTGAATTCAATTTCCATTCCTACCCCCGGCTTCGCACCGGCAGCCGAGGCAATCGGTTTCCCTTGTTCATCGCGAACGATGGCAAACCCTCGCCCCAAAGTTTTCTGTGGCCCTTGGCCAGTGACTTCTAATACCAGGGCTTGTGATGACTGTTTTGCGTCGGCTATCGCACGGCGTGCGGATGTCACCATGTCGCCAAATTCTTGTTTTACGGCCTCACGGCTGCGCAGCACATCAACGGCTGCCCGGTCTCGAATTACATCAAGCCGTGTTGCTGTTAGCGTTCTTGCGGTTTTGAGTGCATTGCTGGCTTCTACCCGGATTTCCGAGAACAAGGCCGGCGCTTCGCGTTTGGCTTCTGATAGTTGTTGATGCGTTTCATGTCGAACTTCACTCATCAACGCTTGACTGTGCTGCTTGGCAGTTGCCACCTGGCGTACTGCCCCAGACTGAATAGCAGCAAAATCCCTATCGAGTCGACTGTTGGCATTATTGATGGTGCGCGTCGCGAAGTTGGTGAGTAGCGCAAAGTTTGCCTTGGTTTCTTCGACTTGCCTTTTGATGACTTGCTCAATACCAGCGGCTACTTTGCTGGGCGTATCGAAGCGGATGTTCGAGACTTCATCTAGGATAGTGTTGTCACGTTCGTGACCGATGCCGGTCAAAACGGGAACTTTCATCGTACAGATGACCTTGGCCAGTTCGTAGTCGTTCAACCAGGCTAGGTCATTGACCGCACCACCACCACGGATGATGACTATCGCGTCGGGTGATGGCATGCCGGAATCACGCCATTGCTCAAGCGCAGACTGGAGAGCCACTTTGATTTCGTTGGCAGCGCCCTCCCCTTGGAATCTGCTGGTGGCATAGACGAAGCGACAGATGCCAAAACGTTCAAGACGGGTTGCTTCCGCCTGGAAATCGCCCAGTCCCGCAACACCCTGCGGTGCGACGACGAGTACGGCATTGAAGTCCCATGGAGACGGTAGTTTTTTGTTGGCGTCGTAGATGCCCTCTTGTTGCAGTCGCGTTCGGATTTCTCGTTTGCGGGCTTCGAGGTCGCCCAGAGTGTATTCGGGGTCGATGGCATCGATTTCGATGCTGAATCCGTATTGCGCCTTGAATACTGGTTTGGCGCGTACCAATAGCTTGATACCGGGTGCAATGGTGGCACCGGTTGCCCGCTCGAATTCGGGCAGGATTTTGTTGGCAGTAGTTGCCCAGAGAGTTGCTCGGGCTGTGGCCAAAACACTGCCATCGGGTGTGCGCTCTGACAGTTCGAGGTAAACGTGACCATTCTTGGTTCTAGCCTCAACGACCTCAACCATGGTCCAGACGCCAGATTTGAAAGCCTGAGCCACCGCTTGGGCTACACCCGCCAGCAGTTGCGAAGAGTGTCATGCCTTTCTTGGCGGGTTCAACATCCGTTTCTGACTCGACTGCTGGCGTTAATGCTGAACTGGTCACTGATGGTTGTGTGGCGCCACGCAGTGCGACCGGCAACCAGGCATTGAAGGGTGTTAATTCCTTGCCATCAGGGACGTACCATTTCTTGGCAGCACCATCCCAGCGAGCGCCGAGTGCCTTAGCTTGGTCTTTGTCTTTAAATTGGACTTCGAGAAACGTGGGCATCTAGTCAGGGGCGCAACTTGTATGCTTCGTCGAAGAGGTGTTCAAGTGCCGGATGGACGCCACGCAAGGCATCGACGACCGACCTGGCCCAGTCAAAGTATGCCTGCTTCCGTTCGAGTGACCAGTCAGCAGGTGGGCTATTGGCGATGTCACGCAGGTTGCAGATTTTGTCGGCCAGCTTGACGACTTTGGCTCGCCGGCTGATGGTGGCAGCATGCTCAATCTGAAGCTGCTTACGTTCTGCTTTGGACAGGGTCTTGTCGTCTGTTACTTCCATGACGATATCTGCGACTTCTTTACCGAAATCACGAATGAGTTCTTGCTCGGTGGTTTCGGTATCTTCGATGGTGTCGTGCAGGATGGCAGCAATCAGGGTGCCTTCGTCTTCTATTCCGGCTTCGTTGGCTAGTACATTGGCGAGCCCAATGGGGTGGTTGATGTAGGGTGAAGCAACGAGATCCTTGCGTCTTTGGTCACGGTGTTTATGGGCGGCAAAGGCAATGGCTGACAACAGACGATTCATGGATTTCAGCTGATTTTTGGGAATTGACCATTTTGCCCTAACGACCAGAAGCAAACCAGCACGAAGATCTTGGTCATGTGCATACCGTAAATCTCACTTTTTCCAATGAATTCTTTATGAGTCAAGACTTGACTTATTCACAAAATAGCAAAAACAAAGCATGAAATGCTTCGCATCAAATTTACGTACAACAAATTTCATATAAATCAACAATATCAAATAAATTCATATAGTTAAAACAGTGCATAGAGTTTCAGCAGTGTAAGCAAAACCCTTTAGGAACTGTGAGTTAAGTACGGGATTTACAGCTTACCCACACACTTATCCACAGGAATTGTGGGTAACGTTATTTTCTCCTTTCCCGACATGGATTTAGATGCCCTTCTTAACTAAGATAGTCGGGTTCGGAATTCAAACTGGCTAGTTGCATCGACGGACCGCTTCGGAGAATTCAAGTTCAAAAACCTGGTGGCGGCAGATCGACCGCTCTGGAGAAAACTACATGACTGGAAAGGCACGCATCACTCATTGGTCACATGAGGAAGCTGCCGGTCATCGAGCTTTGGTACTGACTAGCAGCTAATCGCCATATTGCCGACTGAGTCAGCCAGCAAACCGAACGGCGGCAGTGTCCGAAAAAGAGTGCATTCGGTACGCCGTTTTTGAATTCGTGCTACTCAACATAAAGCCGCTAATTGTTAAATTTCAATTGGCGCAGTCTCTCATTCCTTTTGTTCATCCGCTCCGAAAGCCGTCATTGCCTCGACCATCGGGGCCGTACCGACACCGTAGAGCAAGGGTTCACGCCAGCGAGATTTCCGGCATTCGCTGGCAAATGCACAAAGAATCGAATCAACAACTTAGCCGCCGCGTGGTAGGGTTGCCCGACGGGGGAAGGTGCGATTTGGCGGGTTGAGCCCAAGCGGTTCCCGCAGCGGGCTAAGGCCCGCTTAACCTAGCTCTCCAGCTGTTCTACGTTGAGTAGATTTCGCAGTCGCAGCCGATATGGAACGGTGGCAGGTTCTTAGGCAGCCGCTTCCACGACTTGCCATCCATTGCCTGGCATCGTGGGCAACAGTCGCTGGCAGATAGCTCCCAGCCGTCAGGGTCGTATTCCTTGGCACTATCCACGGTTTCCAGCGTCGATTTGCCGGCCATCAGTGTTTTCCAGATGATGTCGGAGACAACCATCGCGTGTTCGTAGCTCTGGGCTACGCCTTCGGTATCCAGCCCGTCTATTGGCTTCAGCTGGAACATTTCCCTGAAGGATACGACGGTGGATAGCCGCTGCTGTAGGTCAGGCAGGGCTTTCAAAGCCTCAATGGCGGCGGCTTTGCGGGTGAACTTCTTAGGGGCGGCGTCTCCGGCGACTTGTTGCATCTGAGCTATGGTCAGCGTTGGCAACACGTCCTCAATGGGGATATCGGCCCCTCGCCGGACAAAGCCCATTTCCACCAGTGTTTCAAAGTCCTTGCGGTCGTATTGGCCGGCTGCTGATTGCCAGACTCGGGCTGGGCTGCTCAGGAGGGATAGGAGCTTGATGTAGCTCTCGGTGTTGCCTTCAAAACGCTCGAGCAGGGCGTCATCCACGGTTGCGTCTGCCGGTTCCCCTTTCAGCAGGGTAAGGGTGTCGTCGACGTCAGCCGGACGCACCTCAAGAGCTTCGGCGGCGGCCTGGGTCAGCCTCTTCCAGGATGTCGGCCTTATCGAGTTCGGAGGCGGTGGCCCATTCGGCAGAGGCGGCGATGCCTTTTTTGATGCTGGATTCAAGTTTTGGGCGGGCGGTGGCTACCCAGGCGTCAATCTCCTCGCACCTGACGTTGTTCCTGGCGATGAGCAAGGTAAGCCAGCCTCTGGTGCTCCAGTCGCGGGCCTCCAGGCCTTTGGCGAGTCTGATTGCGTCTGCGTGGGTAAGGCCGGATAGCGTCAGGGGCAGTGGCAGGTTTTTGCCAATGGTGATGCTGCTGCCCTCGCTGACAGGGTCTTCGATAGTGGCCGGCTCTTGGGCTACTGGGCTTGGCGGGGCTGCCTGCGGAGCTGCAATGGTGGCCTGCTCTGGGTGGTCTTGATGCGGCGAGTTGGCGGGTTGTGAGCTCTTGCGAAGGAAGAACCAAGCGACAACAGCGATTAAGAGAAGTAGCGGAATCCAAGCCACGGTAAGCACCCCATTATTTGAAAAGCATAGATTGATTCTACACGGGTATTGGAGCGGAAGCCCGCCCCAGGTGCTTGGGCCCATTGAGCGTTGCCCCCGCTGGGCACTTCCCACGGGTCTATACAGGATAGCTGCCAGCGAATTAATGGCGGTGGCTATACGACCCCAGCGATTACCTAATAACCCCCGCAGCACCATAGGCACACACACCGGAAATACCCCACAGGACACCAGATTGATTTCCGGTGCTGCTCTCTTGGAGCAGATAGATGTCCCCCCTAGCAAAACAAATTCGACTGGAAAACACAGATTGCTTGGCCCTGTTGAAACAGTTGCCGGACAAGTCAGTGGACTTGGTGCTTGTTGACCCGCCATATTTCAGGATTGTTGCGGACAAGTGGGACCGCCAATGGAAGTCGGAGGCGGAATACCTTGCATGGTGCCGCGAATGGGCTACAGAGGCCAATCGCGTCCTCAAGGAGGGTGGTTGCTTTTACGTTTGGGGCACTACGAAGACAGACACCTTCCTCCGGTTCAAGCTTGACGTCATGAATCAGTTGTCGGGTCTCGTGTATCAGAATTGGATTATCTGGTCCTATGACTGGGGTGGCCGAACCAAGAAGACCTTCGCCAGGAAGCACGAAGACCTGCTGATGTACTCAAAAGGCGAGAAATTTCTTTTTGACGCTGATGCTATCCGAATCCCTTACAAGATGAAGAACAGCGTACGGGCAGGAACAGAGCTACACGGCCTGGGCAAAATCCCAACTGATGTATGGGAGAAGAACAACCACACCACTAGTAAAGAGTATGTTGGATGGCACCCAACTCAGAAACCTATCAGTTTGCTGGAGCGAATCATTCGGGCGAACACCCCGGCTGACGGTGTTGTGCTGGATTTCTTCTCAGGTAGTGGCAGTACTGCAATTGCAAGCCAGCAAGCCGGCCGGCAATTTATAGGCTGCGAGCTAGACCGGGATTACTTTGAGAAGTCCTTGGTCCGGATAGAACAGCTCACCGGGCTGCGAATGAGCTGAAATCAGAGTTGAAGCAAGCAGGGAGCGGATGGACTTGATTTCCATCCGGACCCACCTGTATCCAATATAGCTCTTGCCCGCCTTTGCGGCCAGCATGCTGCCGGTGTGAGTCGTTGAAAATCTCTTTCACCAAAGCCTCTTTGTCCGCCCAGTAAAGAACAGCGGAGGCTGGGTTTACTCCCAAAAATATTACTCTAGCATAGTCTTGGCGTCGCAGCTGTTGCCAGCAAAACGCATCAGGAACCTCATCCCAACAACACGATGCCTTGATTTCGGTCTCGAGACCTTGGACCGTTCTGTCCCCGCCCAAACCCTTGCTCTTGCCAACTGTGAAGCCCATAACTTTTAGCATGTCTTCGACAAGCTTCTCTGCGACGGCACCCTTTTTTCGAGAGCCCAGCAGCTTAAACACCTCAAAAGTCTGTCCGGTCCAGATAGAACCGAGACTTTCGGTGGCCTTTAGTTTTTTGTAGGTTGGGGTTGCGATTAGCTCATCTTGACAATCCATTTGTAGCTCCCGTAGAAGCTACATATAGGTAAATACTTAATTTAATTAAGTATTTATGGAAATATTTAATGACAATGGACTTTTGAGGTCCTGCGAAAAACAGGGCTCTTGACACGATATGACAAATGTGTCATAGTCGAGCTGGGACTTTGAATATTTGCAGCCCGCATAACCCTCCGCCGCCGGAGGGTTTTTCATGTCCGCATCACCAAAAACGCATCACCTGTTCACCAAGGCCGCCTACGGCGATTTAAGGCCACGAGCGGTGCTGACCATGTCCGACGACGCCGCAGAGCTAATGCTCGCCCAAGCCCGTTGGGGTGGCGACGGCACAAAGCAAGTCTGCCCAAAGTGCGGCGTATTCGACACCCACTACCGCATCCGCTCAAGACGGCAGTTCACCTGCCGAAGCAAAGAATGCCGCCGTCGCTTCTCGGTGACCAGCCAAACCCCACTGGCCTGGCATAAGCTGTCGTTGCAGGAAATCATCTTCTTTGTTGTCCAGCAGGCCACAGCAGTCAAGGGCAAGTCATCCCTGGAGCTGTCCAGAAACCTGGCTTGCTGTAGCAGTACAACCTATGTGCTCGGGATGAAGCTCCGTGAAGCAATCCACGCCTACCAATCCTCGCTTACCTTGGCGGGCGAGGTGGAGGTCGACGGGGCCTATGTGAATAGCTACGTCCGGCCTGAGCGACGCAAGGAAGACCGCAAGGACACCCGAAAGAAGGAGTTCGCAAACCCCGACAAACGCTGTGTCTTGGTACTGCGACAGCGTTCAGGGGCAAAGGGCGGTGGTGCCATCAAATCAGTGGCTGCCATCATTGAGAGTGAGAACGAGGCTGACATCATGCGGTTGGTGCTAAAGCACGTGACGCTCGGCTCAAAGATAGTCACAGACCAGCACGCGGCGTACAACGCCCTACACGCTCACTACGAAGTTCAGTCGGTTAACTATGACCAGGAGTTTTCAACCGAGAAGTTCGACGGCATCAACCAGAACCAAGCAGAGAGCTACAACTCCCGGCTACGCAGGATGGTCATGGGCCAAATACACAAAGCTGGCGGTCATTTCGGAATGTATGCCTCTGAGGTCTGTTTCCGTGAGGACACCCGGCGGATGTCAAAGAAGGAAATCGTACGCGTGATGCTCGATTGCCTGATGCATGCCAAGCCGTCACGAGTGTTTTCAAACTATGGCGAATACCCGGCCGCCGCCAATGACCCCAAGCCCGCAGGCATCGGCGAGCAGGTGCCAACGGAAGCTCAGTTGCCGATGGCCGCCTGACCAGGCTGAGCTGCTAGGGTCCAGCTCTTGACGCTGGCCCCGTTAACCCGCCCTACGCTGACTATCGTTTTCTTCACGTGGAGACGCTGGAAGATGTTCTCGACAGCGTTAGAAAACTGCAGCTTGTCCTTCGGCTGGATAAACGCCAAGCCCTTCACGGCGGCCAGTGCGTCGGCTGCCTGGCGTGCAGACAAGGGCTGACCAGCAGCCTTTCGGAACTCGGCCAGCACTAGCCTCATCCCCTCCCCAGGCTGAAACCACTGGCTACGTGTGGCCTGCCGCTTTGGCTTGACCTGGGCGACGTTGTAGTTGGGGTCAAAAACGCTCATTGCGGTGGCGAGACCCGCCTTCTGCTTTTCCAGTTGGCTAACAATGGCCTGGTGGTGCTCAATCTGACCCGATATTTCGGCGATTTTCTCCGCAAGGGCGGATACAACGTGTTGTGTCATGAGTATTTTCGGCTGATTTCTATACCATCAGTATAGGTATCCGCCAAAATCCTGGCTTTGTGCATTTGCCAGTAAATGCCGGAGATTTCTCCGGCATATCCTCGCTTTGCTCCGGTAATCCTCAAAATCTATTTCCGTTGTCATTCACCCGTGCGCGGTGTCTATTGGCACGTCCTTTTCCCGATGGCTCTCGGCTCGTTCGCGAGACGGCTCCGCAGAGCAGATTAATCGAACGAAAGGAAAAGATCATGACGACCACCGCCAACAACAACGAAATCAACTGCACCAACCCAGTCGCGCAGTTCCTCGCCCCCGAGACTTCCACCGAGCAAAATTTTTCGACAACACTATTTGCACAGCCTTACAACATTGATGCCCAAGGCTTTTACTTTCACAGCACAGAAGAATTTGAAACTCTGTCCGAAAGCCTGCGTGATCGCTTTGGTTGCCCAGTCGAAGAATTCGAGATTCAGTTTATCGATGGTGAAGATGCCGACCTGTTCGAAGCATGCGGCATCAACCAGGCTAATCTGTTTATGTGGTTTGACGAGATTGAAGTGCTCGACGACCACGAGAAAATTTCCCTGTATTTCCTTGCTGGCGTTCTTGGCTACTCGCTTGATTGTGCGATAGACAAGATCGACGAGGTAAGTATTTTTCACGGTGATGCTCAAGAAGCAGCCGAAGAGCTTTTTGATGACTGCTACGCGCACGCCATCCCTGAGAACCTTCGTTTTTATTTCGATATTGAGAAATTCGCTCGGTATCTAGAAATCAGCGGCGACTTCAATGAATTTGAATACAACGGCACGACATACACCTGCATGAATGCATGCGGGATTTGAGCTTGGGGAGGCGCCTGCTCAGCATTCTTGGCAAGCTTAATCTCCTCCGCTGCAAAATCTCAGAACCACCCAGCTAATTCGCCGGGTGCCTGCATCCGCCCAAACGGATGACAGGCAACTGCAATATCCACTCCGCCTTGGACGAGTTCTCAACCGCGCCATATGCCACAGCTTCGCTGACGTCGCGCTACCGGAAGGCATACACCTACCGGTTTGCAAACTCCACCACCGCTGCGCGCTCCGCTTGCCCAAAATTCTCGTGCATCGCCATCGTATCAACTCCTCGTGCCGTGGGCATCACGAGGGCGAAACACGACACAGGCGCACGATGAACTTCAACGTGCGCGAGTCCGCCACCACCGCTCGCTGTTCGCGACGCAAGACGCCATGGGCTTTGCTGCTACCCGGTTGTCCACCTAGGGGCTGCCCGGACTTCAACCCCGCCCCCGCCTCTCCGCGCCTGCTGGCGCTCGGCTCCCTGCCTCGCTGGGCGGCGCCGGCGATCTACGATCTGCCTGGCTTGTGTCCGCTTACGCGGCCATCGTCCTGGACGTCCGACCTCTGGGAACCTTGGTGCTGGCGCACCTCGTCCCCAGTCGCTTCCTGTCGTCAGCGCTTCGACGCAGGGAGCCGAGCGCCGCTACGCGACACCGGCGGGGGTGGGCTACGCCCCCCGTACGAGACCAGTCGTCTTGGGACTCCCTTTCGCCTACCGGCGAATCTCTTCGGCGCCCCCCAGCCGACAGCCGATCCTGCTAGGGCAGGATTCGCCCGCCGGGGCAGCGTGCTGAACGCACTTGCCCCACATCACCCTAGCCGCCCCTCGCTTCGCTCGCAAAAGCAGCTATGGCTTGTGGCCCCCCATCGGCGCTTCGCGGCGCATTTCGGCCGAAATGCGGCCAAATTTCATCAATTTCGCCTGAAATTTGCATTTGTTATGGCTATCGTATATCGTTATATCAATAGTTCTTTGCTATTGTTATTTGGTTTTCGATTATGCTCAAAAATTTCCTCTGGTTTCCCAAGACCCTTCTTTTATCGCATTACGTGCTATTCGTTCACGCTCTTTGTCTACGCAGCGCTCAATCTGAAATTGACCGCAAAATCGACGCCATGCGCCGCCGTTTGTTTGGACCGGATTGATGTCAGTCTTTCGCGACTTGTTGCTTAGCGTTGAGCCGGCACTGATGCCGTGGTCGGGCTTGCTGACTGGTCTGTGTTGTGTCGGCGCCATCAGCACGTATCGCAACGAAGCATATTTGCGCAGCGAGATCCTGACTTACGCCAGCCTCTCAGGCATGCTCGGATTGCTCGCCGGGTACATCAATGCCCAAGCATCTTTGATCGATGGACTACTGTGGGGCGTGCTTTGCCTGATCGGTTTTGCATTGATTGGCTGGTGGTATCGCCATGGTTTGCAGTGTCTTGATCTGGTGTATGCCAAGCTAACGCGTCGCTCAGACTTGGCGCGTGTTGGGCGAACCGATGTTCGAACAGTTGCCGCATCGCTCCCAGTGCCGCGTGTCGGCTACGATCCACGCAAATATTACAAGGGTGGAGAGTCTGAAGAGTTTTTTATGGGCTTGAGCGATGAAGGCAAACCCATCTACTGGGAGGGTAAATTACCGCACGTAGCGCTCGCTGGCACCACCGGCAGCGGCAAGGGGCTCAAGCTCCAGTGCCTAAGTACGCAAAGCATCAAAAAGGGTGAGGCGCTGTTTTACTTGGACCCTAAAGACGACGAATTTGGTCCCCATTCGGTGTATGCCGCCTGTCAGGCTTACAACAAACCCTATCATTACCTCCGCCTACTGCCGGAGTCGCCAGCCCAGATCAACATCATCGCTGGCGCGAAGCAGTGGGAAATTGAAGAGTTACTGGTTGCTGCCCTCGATATTGGCGACAAGGGCGGCGCCTCCGACTATTACATGTCGAAAAATCGTAAAGCCGCCAGTGAGGCTGCCCGAATTGCCGCTGAACAAGAATTGACGCTGGCCGAGGTGTATCAGCAAATTGCTCATAGCGATTTCTGGCAGGAAGAGGCGCCGGGGTTTATCGATAAATTAAGCGAACTTGCCAATGTGGCCGCTATTAACGCCAAGACAGGTGCGTTCACACTGGCAGAAATCGTTGAGTCCGGCGGTGCCGTTTATGTCGTCGGTTCAATGACCTTATCGGCGGTACTACGTGCGCAACAGATGCTGTTTGTCCGCATCCAGCAACTGGCCACCGCCAGAGATCGCCTGGCAGGACCACAGAGAACCGTCTGCGTGATTGCTGTTGAGTTGCGCTATCACATCAGCAAACCGGTAATTCAGGGCTTGGCGGCCAGTCGCGACAAAGGTATGCGTGTGATCCTGGCGTTTCAAAGCTTTGCTGACCTTAAGGATTGTCCAGCCAGCATGACTCCCGAAATGGTGGAAGGCGCCGTTATTGAAAACACCCGCGCCAAGTTAATTTACCGGGTTGAAGATCCCGACACGGCCGAGTGGTTACAGCGGAAGAGCGGGGTCATCCTTGTTGACGACGAGGCCAAGGTTATCAATCGGAATGTGGCACTGGCCGAAACCACAGAGGGTGAGCGGACGATTCGGCAAGGCGACCACTTCTTGTTTGATACCAACAAACTGACCAACTTGCCGCCCGGTTGGGGTGTGCTGTTTGGCCAAAACCAGGCACAAGCCTGTTACGTCAGTCCGATTCCCACAGTGAAGTGCCGAGAGGCGGTAACGCCTATTGCGGCTGCTGAACAACCTGAGTCAGCAACATTGGCTGTTAAATCGCCGAGAGTACCGCTGGCCATACTTGATAGTTCGGCCAAAACCTTGAAGAACGATTTCTTTACGCTGGAGTGAGCCTATGGAAGGCAACAATATCAATCTACATGGAGCCCATGATTTGCTCTCTGGCTTCGATGGCACAGGCGGTGGCAATGCCAAAGGCAATGCTACGAGGAGAAAAGCCAACACCAGCCACTTGATTGCCGACCCTGCTCAACGGCAGTTACGCGCTGAAGAAAAGCGCCGCCTGATACTGCCCTTCCTGCGTGATGAGATCTGGACGAATACGGAGGTCGCTGCTGAATTGCTGGGTATCGGCTATGCCGGTGCACACTCCGTACTGAAGTCGATGCAAAAGCTGGGGCTGACGACATCTTCTGAGTGCTTTATCCCAAGCACACGTGGCTCTGTGAAAACCGTATTGCATGGCATCACCAGCCAAGGGCTGGCGTATGCCTGGGACTTGAATGAAGAGCCGGAACGCTGTTCGCCTTGGGAGCCATCGAAGACCAACCCGCTGTTTGTGCCACACCAGATCGCGACCCAAAAAACCAGGATCAAGGCAGAGCAATTGGGTTGGCAGAACTGGAAGCCTGCACGCAGTTTGATGCGGATTGGGCTGCCCAAGGTGCCGGACGGGGAGGCATTGTCGCCTGATAGTCAATGTGTGGCGATTGAAGTGGAGCGTGAGATCAAGACCGATAGGCGTTACGAAGCTGTAGTCGGCGCCTATATCGCTCACATTAAAACGGATCAGCGATGGGCTCGTGTTGACTATCTCTGCCCGGATGGAAACTTTGCGGCTCGTCTGGCAAGGATCTTTGGTCGCTTGTCGCAGTTGCGATTAGAAGGCAAGGCTGGTCAGGAAACCAAGACTGGTGCAGTGACACAGGCGCACCTGGTTCGGTTTCGGTTTTATTCGCTGACGGATTGGCCGGATGGTGATTTCGTTGCAGCGAAATTGAAGGTGAAGGAATGAGTCGGCCATTTCCTCTAAC
>ERZ724525.1874-NODE-1874-length-12242-cov-5.548781_pt1 | contig 12242 bp, 8 predicted proteins | sample MGYA00376058_ERZ724525 | MGnify/ENA primary metagenome ERZ724525 (study PRJEB28724, sample SAMN07190888) | wastewater metagenome | isolation source: influent of sewage treatment plant in Hong Hong | place: USA: Christiansburg, Virginia | collected 2016-03-01 ... | reverse complement strand
GTAGTCACGAAAAATCTGCCCGAGCACCTGGCTGGCCAGTTGTAGCTCGTCAGCACGCATCTGCGCTGCCACTAGGTCGGCGCTGTCCATTGCATCTTCGGCGCCGTTTACGGCGGCCATCTTCAATACGATATAGGCCTGCACATTGTTGATTTGCACCCCTTCGCCGCGAAAAAACATCAAGCCTAGGCGGTGTTGCGCTTGGGCATGGCCTTGCAGTGAGGCTTGCTCAAACCATTGCAGTGCTTGAGTTAAGTCGCGCTCGGTGAGTTCGTTGTCGTAATAAAAGCTACCCAGTTCGAACTGTGCCTCTGCGTCGCCGGCGGTGGCGGCTTGCTGGCAGGTGGACAGGGCTTGAGGCAGGTCTTCGGGGAGGCTGTTGAGGGCGCAGCGACTGCTACTTGGCACCAACAGGGAGTTGCCCGCGGCGCTGGCCAGCAGGGGCAAAAGAAGCAGCATGCAACCTATGGTCAGGTTGCGGCCGGTGCGATTCATGAAATTGAGCAAGCCTCGTGAAGCAAAACAGGCATCCAGCCTGGCCAGCGCAGCGCGCTAGCTAGGCCATTATGAAATAAGCCGGGGCCTTGGCACAAAGGCTTTACCGGGTTTTTTGCCGCGCACGCCTCGGCAAAAAAACCGAGGCGGCGTATATCAACGATGTTTAGTCGTTTTTCATCACTGCAAAGGCCTTCTCGGCGGCATCCAAGGTCAGCGCCAGCTCAGCATCGCCGTGAGCGATGGAGGTGAAGCCGGCCTCGAAGGCGCTCGGGGCTAGGTACACGCCAGCATCCAGCATCAAGTGGAAGAAACGCTTAAAGCGATTTACGTCGCTGGCCATGACGTCGTCGAAGGTGACGATGTCATCGGCAGCGCTGAAGTACAGGCCAAACATGCCGCCAGCTTGGGTGGTGACGAAGGCAATGCCAGCGGCATCCGCGCGTTCTTGCAGGCCTTGCAGTAAGCGACGGGTGTAGTCGCTGAGTTCGGTGTGGAAGCCTGGGCGGCTGATCAGCTTCAGGGTGGTTAAGCCGGCGGCCATGGCCAGCGGGTTGCCCGACAGGGTGCCAGCCTGGTAGACCGGGCCGAGCGGGGCAATCTGCTGCATGATTTCGCGTTTGCCACCGAAGCAGCCTACCGGCATGCCGCCGCCGATGATTTTGCCGAAGGTCGACAGATCCGGCGTTACACCGTAATGCGCCTGGGCGCCACCGAGGGCGACGCGAAAGCCGGTCATTACTTCGTCAAAAATCAACACGATGCCGTGCTGGTCGCAGAGTGTGCGCAGGCCTTCGAGAAAGCCCGGCGCCGGCGGCACGCAGTTCATGTTGCCGGCTACTGGCTCGACAATGATGCACGCCACCGTCTGGCCGACGTCGGCCAGCAGGGTGGTGAGGGCAGGCAGATCATTAAAGGCACTGGTCAGGGTGTGCTTGGCGAAGTCTGCTGGCACGCCTGCCGAGCTTGGTACGCCTTGGGTTAGCAGGCCGGAGCCGGCTTTTACCAGTAGGCTGTCGGAGTGGCCGTGGTAGCAGCCTTCGAACTTAACAATATTGTCGCGGCCGGTGTAGCCACGGGCCAGGCGAATGGCGCTCATGGTCGCCTCAGTGCCGGAGCTGACCATGCGCACCATGTCCATGGATGGCACCAGGCGGCAGACCAAGTCGGCCATTTCCACTTCCATGGCGGTTGGCGCGCCAAAGGACAAGCCGTATTGCAACTGATTGCGCACCGCGTCGAGCACTTCGGGGTGGCTGTGGCCGAGGATCATTGGGCCCCAAGAGCCGACGTAGTCGACATAGCGCTTGTTGTCTTCGTCGACAATGTAGGCGCCTTCAGCGCTCTTGATAAACAACGGCGTACCACCGACGCTTTTGAACGCGCGCACGGGCGAGTTAACACCGCCGGGGATGTGTTGTTGGGCGTTGGCAAACAGGCTGCTGGAACGTGGCGTGGAATGGGGCATGTGATTGGCCTCTCGAAGTGGGCAGGGCTAATGAGTGTTGAATAGGTTGCTGAAAGCGCGGGCGCGCGCCTGCACGGCGGCGGCGCTGTCAGCGGCAAATAGGGCGTGGATGACGGCGATTAGGTTGGCGCCATGGGCGATTAATGCGGGCGCGTTATCTAGGCTCAAGCCGCCAATCGCGGTGAGCGGTAAAGCGAAACGGGCGCGGGCTTGGTCGAGCAGTTCGACGTTGGCGGCCGGTGCGCCGGGTTTGGTTTGCGAGTTGAAGAAGCGCCCGAAAGCCAAATAGCTGGCGCCGTCATGGCTGGCTTGGGCCGCCAACTCAAGGCTGGCGTGGCAGGTGGCACCGATGATCGCCTGCGGGCCGAGCAGGGCGCGCGCGACCGCAAGTGAGCCGTCGCCCTGGCCGAGGTGCAAGCCAACGCCTAAACGGGCAGCCAACTCGGCATCGTCATTGATGATTAGGCTGGCGCCATGGCGCGCACAGAGGTCCTGCAGGGCCTGTGCCTCGAATAGACGGCGCGCTGCATCGCTGGATTTGTCGCGATATTGCAGCAAGCGCGCGCCACCCTTTAAGGCCGCCTCGGCATAAGGCAGCAGCTTACCGTCAGCCAGTAACTGACTGTCGGTGATGGCGTAGAGGCCGCGCAGGTTGTTCATCGCTACAGCTCAGTTGTCGTGTGTCGGTTAAGCCAGGTCCAGCGGCAGGCGGCGCGGTATGTACTGGCCGTGACCCAGTTGCTCGGCGTCGCGCAGGGTACGCCAGGTGTAATCCAGCGCCGTTTGTACCGCGCTGTGCAGGGCTTCGCCTTGGGCTAAGCGTCCGGCCAAGGCGCTGGCCAGCGTGCAGCCTGAGCCGTGATAGCTGCCTGGCAGGCGTACGCAGGTGGAGGTCTGGGTGGCGGCGTTACGACTATAGAGACGGTTGTGGATGGCGCTTTCGTCACCATGACCACCGGTAATCAGTAGGTTCCGGCAATAAGGCAGCAAAATGGCCGCGCATTCATCGGCACTGCCCTCGGGTAGGTCGGCCAGCAGGCGGGCTTCCGGCAGATTGGGGGTGACAATGGTGGCCAACGGCAGCAAACGCTCGCGCAGGGCATAGCCAATGTCGTCCTGGCCCAGAGCACCACCACCGCCGGCGCGCAGCACCGGGTCGCAGACCAACGGGGTGCCGGGCAGCGACTGGATAATCTCGATCACCGTGTCGACCATCTGCACCGAGCCGAGCATGCCCAGCTTAATCGCGGCAATTGGCATGTCGGCGATTACTGCGTGCGCCTGGGCTAACACCCAGTCACGCTCGAGCACGCGAAAACCGAGCACGTTGGCGGTGTCTTGCACCGTCAGTGCGGTCACGGTTGGGGCGGCATGGCAGCCTTGCGCCAGTAAGGCTTCGATATCGGCCTGCAGGCCGGCACCGCCGCTGGGGTCGTGACCCGAGAGGCAGAGAACAACGGGGCGGGAAGTATAAATAGTCATGGCGCGCGAGCTTATCACTTAGCGCCTTACGCGCCTATTTAGAGTCGAGCTGCGTTATGGGCTCAGCTCTAAATAGGCGCGCTGCCTAGCTTAGAAGTGCCAGGTGGCCTGAGCTGCGATGGAGTGCGCCGAGTTATTAAAGTCGGCTTGGTAGCGGCCTTTTTCTGGATCGTTTTTGTCGACGCTAACCTGTTCTTCTTGCAGGTACACATAGGCTACGTCGAGGGTTAGGTTGGCAGTTGGGCTGTAGCCGGCACCGAGGGCAAACACATAGCGGTCGCCACTTGGGATACGTGGTGAACGGTCAGTGTTGTTGCTTGGAGTGGGGTCGAAGGCTATGCCGCTGCGCAGCACCCATTGCGGATTGAGTTGATAGGACAGGCCGGTGGCGAAACTGCGGGTGTCGTGCCAGTTTTGCTCCTCAACAACATTCTGCAGCTTCGGCGAGGCATTGCTCGGCGACTTAATCACCACCTCTTGGAAGCGACTCCAGCGCGTCCACGTATAACCCGCATAACCGGTCCATTGTGAGTCGAATTGCTGGGTTACCGAGAGTTCAAAGGTTTCCGGTGTGGTCAGTGCCAGTGAGCCGTCATATTTGCCAGCAGGGATTGCTCCGTTGGCGATTTTGCTGTTTTCGGCGTCGCCTTCCAGGCGGTAATCAACCTTGGAGCGGTAAGCGAGGCCTACTCGGGTGCTGGCCGTGGCTTGCAGCATGATGCCGAGGTTATAGCCGTAACCCCAGTCGTCGCCGCTGACCTTGAACTCGCCGTCTGGAATAACCCCCGGCGCCGGATTAACGGCGCTAGAGAGCGTGCCTTCGGCATGGTTGGCCGTGACGCCGCCGCCGAACGACCACTGCTCGTTGAGCTTGTAGCTTAGGGTTGGCTGGATCGACACCACGCTGAGGTCGGTCTTGTCGGCGAAAGCGCGGCCTTGATAGTTGTTTTCGTATTCGGTGGCCAGACCAAAGGGTGCGTAGACGCCGATGCCAAAGTGCCAGTTCTCATCCAGTGGCTTGACGTAGTAGCCAAACGGAATAGCCGTTAGGGGCACCATATCGCCATCGTTGCTGCCGGTGAAGTTCGATGAAGCGTTACTGATATCGCTGTTGGCGTTGATCAGGGCTATGCCGCCAGAGACTTGCTCACCCAGATAGCTCATGCCCGCCGGGTTGCCATATACGGTAGAGGCATCCAGAGCGCTGGAGGAGCGGCCGGCAAAGGCGGTGCCCATGGCGCTGGCGCTTTGTTCGTTGAGGGCAAAGCCGCCTGCCAGTGCTTGGCAGCTGGCTAGGGCCGTGAGCAGGGGAAGGGTGTGGCGACGCTGAAAAAAGGCAGGGATGATCACAGAACTGTCCGTTGGCATGCAGGGAGCCGCAAAGCCTAATCAATCGCTCAGGTATGTCTACGTTTAGGGTCAATTCAATTGTGTTTTTTTGTCAGCACAGAGCGCTGGTTGCGCCATCGCCGGCAGCGTTTGTCGGCGGCAGGGCTGTGGTAAAGTTCAGCGCTGCCGCGCTTAGGCGTGGGTGGCGTTGTGCTATTGCAAGCTTGGCGTCATGTCATGCTCGTTGCTGGTCTTTTCCTCTTTGTGCTTATGCCTTCCAATTCGTGCCTGGCGCGGCTGGCGTGGGCTTGTTTGGATAACGCTACATGCGCATCGTGTTGCTCTGGCTGTTGTGTTGTGTGCCGATGCTGGTCGGTGCGGTCGATTTCGACGAGCATGTCCGCGAGCTGCCACTGGGGCAGGTGATGGCGGTATTCGAAGATGTGCGCGGCGATGCAAGCATTGCCGACGTCAGCTCGCCAGCCCTGGCGGATAGCTTTCGCCAGCACACGCAGCCGGTGCTCAACGCCGGTTATTCACATTCGGCGTTCTGGATTCGCCTAGACCTCACTTACCGCCCGCAAACGCTGCCAGGCCTGCAACCTTGGTTGCTGGAGGTGGCTTACCCGCCTCTGGATTATCTGGATTTGTACTTGGCTGACGGGCACGGCGGCTACCAGCTGGCGCGGCGTACCGGTGACGCCTTGCCGTTTGCCAGCCGGCAAGTGGCACAAAACAATTACCTGTTTACCTTGAATCTGCCGGCCAACTCGTCGCAGCGCCTGTACCTGCGAGTGCAAAGCCAAGGCTCGGTGCAAGTGCCGCTGTCGCTATGGTCACCTGTGGCCTATTTGGAGGAGCAGCCGGCACGCCTTTATGTGCTGGGCATCATCTACGGCGTGCTGCTGGTGATGCTGGTGTACAACCTGTTTATCTACCTCAGTGTGCGCGACATCAGCTACCTGTATTACATCCTCTATATCGCCTCGTTTGGTCTTTATCAGGTCTCGGTCAATGGCGCTGGTATCGAGTATTTCTGGCCTGCCAGTCCATGGTGGGCGAATGCGGCAACGCCGTTTCTGATCGGCGCTTCGGGCGTGTTTGGTTGCCAGTTTGCCCGCAGCTTTCTGCAAACCCATGAGCACAGTCCGTGGATTGATCGGCTGTTACTGCTGCTGATAGGCAGCGGTTTACTGGTGATGGTGTTGGCACTGGTGGCCAGCTATGGTTTGGCCTTGCGTCTGGCCACCGTGTTGGCGCTGTTATTTACCGGGCTGATTTTCAGCGCGGGAATTCTGGCCTGGTGGCGCGGCTTGCGGGTGGCGCGGTACTTCATCTTTGCTTGGAGTGCGTTTTTGCTCGGCGGGGCGGTCAATACTCTGATGGTGCTGGGTTATTTGCCCAATCTATTTCTCACCATGTATGCCAGCCAGATTGGTTCGGCGCTCGAGGTTGCGCTGCTGTCGCTGGCGCTGGCGGACCGGATTAATGCCATGAAGGCCGAGCGCGAGCGCATTCTTGAGAGCACTGGGCAGGATTTGGAAGCCCTGAACCGCGAGCTGGCGAACAGCAATCGCTTAAAGGACGAATTCCTCGCCACCGTAACCCATGAATTGCGCACGCCCATGAATGGTGTGATCGGCTCGCTGGAGTTGATGCAAACCTTGCCGATGGCTGCTGAACTGAGTCAGTACCAGAAAACGGCTAACGGCTCAGCCCGCGACATGATGCGCATGGTCAATGACATTCTTGCTCTCACCGAGTTACAGGCCGGCAAGCTCTATCCTTGCTATGCCGCGTTCAGTTTGCGCGGTTTGCTCGACAGCCTGCGTGTGCAGTTTGGTGCGCGGGCCGCGGAAAAAGGCCTGCACTTCAGCGTGCAGCTGGATGAAAGCCTGCCCGATACGCTTGAAGGCGATGCCAGCAAACTGAGCCAGTGTCTCGGCTATCTACTCGATAACGCGATCAAGTTTACCCAGCAGGGCAGCGTGACGTTGCGCGTGTCGCGCAGTGGAGTGCAGGCCCATGGAGTGCCGCTGCATTTCGCCGTGCTCGACAGTGGTATCGGCTTTAGTGCCGATGCCGCGCAGCCGATGCTGCAGAATTTTCAGCAGTTGGATGGCTCACTAACCCGTGAGCATGGCGGGCTGGGCGTAGGTTTGGCGATCTGCCGTCAACTGGTCAGCTTGCTCAACGGGCAACTTAGCCAGCAATCACAACCTGGGCAGGGTAGCTGTTTCCAGTTGGCCCTTGAGTTGGGCTTGCCGCAACAAAGCTCGAATCAGGCCCACGCATTGTTGCGTCCCAGCGGTCCACGGCTGCGGCAACCTCAGCAGTGCACGGTGTTGGTGGTGGAAGACAACGCCATCAACCAGCTGGTGCTGCGCGGCATGCTGCTCAAACTCGGCTATCACGTGCGCACCGCCGACAATGGTGTTCAAGCCCTTGAGCTGTTGCGCACGGAAAAAGTCGATGGCCTGCTGTTGGATTGCCAGATGCCAGTGATGGATGGCTTTGCCACTTGCCGCGCGTTGCGCCAGTTGCCCGGCTGCCGCGAATTGCCAGTGCTGGCTATTACCGGGCACAGCCAAAGCGGTGATCGCGAGCGTTGCATGGCGGCGGGCATGAATGACTATCTGGCTAAGCCGGTAAAGTTCGAGGCCTTGCAGGTGCTGTTGCACGACTGGCTCCTGTGTCGTCCTCAGTCATGAGTCTGTTGACTAACTGTCCGCGCCGGCCGATGAGGCTCTGGAATTACCTGCTGCTCTGGTTGCTGGTCTGCTTACCACTCAGCGCGATGGCCTTGAGCTTTGACGAGGACATGCGCCAGCTGCCCTTGGGCTCATCGTTGGCGGTGTTCGAAGACGTGCGCGGCACTGCGACGATCACCGATGTTAGTTCCTCGGCCATGGCCGCCAGCTTTCGCCCCAATAAGCACCCGGTGCTCAACATTGGTTACAGTTCATCCGCTTATTGGCTGCGTCTGGATCTCGATTACCACCCGCATAACGCCAATGTGCAACGGACGTGGCTGTTGGAGTTGGCTTATCCGCCGCTGGATCATGTCGACCTGTATCAGCAGGAGGGCAGTAGCTACACCTTGGTCAGCCGCAATGGCGACGCTTGGCCTTTCAGTCAGCGGCAGATCAAGCAGAGCAATTACCTGTTCGAATTGACGTTGCCGCCCGGTCAGCCCCAGCGCTTGTATCTGCGGGTGCAGACCGCAGGCTCGCTGCAGGCGCCGCTAACGTTGTGGTCGCCCACGGCTTACTTGGAAGAGATGCCGCGCCACACCTATCTGCTGGGCATCCTCTACGGCGTGATGTTGGTGATGCTGCTGTACAACCTGTTTATCTTCCTCAGTGTGCGCGACGCCAGTTACTTCTATTACATCTTTTACATTGCCTCTATTGGCCTGTATCAGGCTTCCGCCAATGGCGTCGGCACCCAATTTTTGTGGCCCGACAGCCCGGTTGTGGGCAATGCAGCGCCGCCCTTTTTAATCGGTGCCACGGCCTTTTTTGGCGCGCAGTTTGTGCGTGCCTTCCTGCACACCGCGACGTTCAGCCGCGGGATGGATCGTGCGTTGCAGCTGGTGATGATGTGCGGGCTGAGCATGATCGGTCTGACCTTGACTGTTGGCTACGCCTTGCCACTGCACCTGGCGCCTTACATGGGAATACTGTTCACCTTGGTGTGCTTTTCTGCCGGCGTCTTGGCCTGCTGGCGCGGGCTGCGCCAAGCGCGTTACTTCCTTTTGGCCTGGAGCGCCTTGTTGCTCGGTGCGCTGGTGTACTCGCTGATGTCTATGGGCATTTTACCGAGCATGTTTATCACCCTGTATGCCGGTCAAATCGGTGCGGCCATGGAAGTGGCGCTGCTGTCACTGGCGTTGGCTGATCGCATCAATATGATGAAAGAGGAGCGCGAGCAGATTCTGCAAGATGCCAGCGCCAAGCTGTGCGTACTGAATAATCAGCTAGCCATCAGCAACCGGCTCAAGGATCAATTTCTCGCCACCATCACCCATGAGCTACGCACGCCGATGAATGGCGTCATCGGTGCCTTGCAGCAGATGAACACGCTGGCGCTGGAGCCTGAGCATGTTCATTACCAAAGCATGGCCGCCAGCTCAGCGCGGCACATGCTGCAGATGGTCAATGACATCCTCATGCTCACCGAACTGCAGGCTGGCAAGCTGCAAGCGGAGTGCGCGCCATTCAGCCTGTACGCTTTGCTGGCTGACCTGCACCAGCGCTTCGCCGCCCGTGCTGCGGCTAAAGGCCTGGGTTTTGTTCTGGCGGTGGACCCGAGCCTTCCAGATACTGTGTACGGCGATGCTGACAAGTTGTTGCGCTGCCTGAGTTACCTGCTGGACAACGCCATCAAGTTCACTGCCGCCGGTCACGTTAGCCTGCAGTTGCAGTGCTCTGTCAGCCGCGAGCAGCGCTTGCAGGTGCGGGTCCGCGTGAGCGACAGCGGCATTGGCTACCACGCGGTTGGCAATGAGCAGCTGTATCAGCACTTTTGGCAGTTGGACGGTTCCCTGACCCGCGAGTACGGCGGCCTAGGCATTGGTCTGGCGATCTGCCGCAAGCTGCTGGCCTTGCTCGACGGCAGCCTCACTCACTCCTCTGTGCTGGGGCAGGGCAGCGAGTTTCAGCTGGATGTGAGCCTCGGCCTGTCGACGGGCGCGCACATTATCACCACTTAGCTGGTCGGCATTTCAGCGGTGTTATTGGCTGGAATGACACTTTAAGTAAGGTCTGAATCCTGATTCACTGCAAATATTGTGAATCAGGATTCAGACCATGGCTTACCGCGCCACCGCTACCCGTATCGACCGTGATCAAGCCTTACGCGAGCGCATTCTTGAGCAGGCGCTGGCGCGTGTGATTGCCGGCGGATTTGCCGCGCTGACGATGCAAGCCCTAGCTGACGATGTCGGCATTGCCACCGGTAGCCTGTATCGCCACTTCAGCAACAAAGGTGAGTTGGCCGCCGAGGTTTTTGCTCGCGCCAGCCAGCGCGAAGTCGACGCTCTGGCCACTACGCTGCGCGCTCCCGGTGCTGCGCCGCAGCGTTTGGCCGCCGGTATCCAGCAGTTTGCTGCTCGTGCGTGGTACAGCCGCCGGCTGGCTTATGCGCTGATCGCCGAGCCGGTAGAGCCACAGGTTGATGAGCAACGCCTACTGTATCGGCAAGCCTACGCCGAGCTGTTTGGTGACTTATTGCAAGAAGGCATGGCGGCTGGGTTGTTCGCCCAGCAGCCGCTAGCCCTGATCGCCGCGTGTCTAGTGGGTGCGATTGCCGAAGCGCTGGTCGGGCCGTTGGCCCCCGCCGGGCAAAGCCCGCAACCAGACCCGCAGCAGCTCGCCGCCGTCAGCCTAACCCTGAGTCATTTTTGCCTGCGCGCCGTTGGCGCCGACCTGTCGTCCCTTGATCTTGAACCCCGCCTGGAGATTGCCCCATGAGCCTGCATCAGTACGCCGAAACCCACGACGTGTTCAATCAGGTGCCCTCCTTGGACGGCGCCAACCTGTATCGCCTCGACCGGCCATTGCAGGAGTGGGTGCATCGTTTTGGCGGCGGCTGGGGCGAGGCTCAACTGGATGTCTACGGCGCCCTGGCCGGCGGGCCGCTGATGGCGGCGGGCTTTCTTGCCAATGAAAACAAGCCGGTATTCAAAAGCCACGACCGTTACGGCCATCGCGCTGATTTGATCGAGTACCACCCGGCCTATCACCAGCTGATGGCCGCAGCCGTCGAGCATGCGTTGCCCTCACTGCCCTGGACCGATCCGCGTGCCGGTGCCCATGTGGTGCGCGCCGGACTGACCTACTTGCACAGCCAAGCCGAGGCCGCCAGCGGCTGTCCGCTGACCATGACCTTTGCTGCGGTGCCGGCGTTGAAGCTGCAACCAGATGTCGCGGAAATTTGGCTGCCGAAGATTCTGGCCACCGAGTACGACCCGCGTAACGTGCCGATGGAGCAAAAAGCAGGCGTCACTATCGGCATGGCCATGACCGAGAAGCAGGGCGGCACTGATGTGCGCGCCAACACCACCCGTGCGCATGCGGTGAGTGCCGGTGGTTCGGGCCAGGCCTACGAACTGGTGGGGCATAAGTGGTTCTGCTCGGCGCCGATGTGCGATGCCTTTCTGACCTTGGCCTATACCGACAAGGGGCTGACTTGCTTTCTGTTGCCGCGCCATCGCCCAGACGGCTCGCGCAACCAATTCTATGTGCAGCGGCTAAAAAACAAATTGGGCAACTGGGCCAACGCCTCCAGCGAAGTGGAATTCCGTGGCGCGCTGGCCTGGATGGTTGGCGAAGAAGGCCGTGGCGTGCCGACCATTATCGAGATGGTGGCGCTGACTCGCTTCGACTGCATGGTTGGCTCCAGTAGCCTGATGCGCCAGGCCCTGACTCAGGCCGCCCATCACTGTGCGCACCGTCAGGTCAGCGGCCGCGTGCTGGCCGAGCAACCCTTGATGCAAAACGTCCTGGCCGATCTGGCCCTGGAAAGCGAGGCTGCTCTGGCTTTGACCCTGCGCATGGGCCAGGCCCTAGACCGTGCGGATGACGAGCAGGAGCAGAAATTTGCCCGCCTGGTTACGGCGGTTGGCAAATACTGGATCTGCAAGCGCGCGCCGGCCATGATCAACGAGGCCGCCGAATGCATGGGCGGTGCCGGTTATGTCGAAGACACCATCCTGCCGCGGCTGTACCGCGAGGCGCCGGTCAACTCCACCTGGGAAGGCTCGGGCAACGTGCAATGTCTCGACGTGTTGCGGGCTTTGTCCAAGGAGCCGGGCGTGCTCGATGCTTTGTTCGCCGAACTTGGTGACGGTCATGGCGATGCGCGTTTGCAAGCGCATATCGGCCAGCTCAAAAACGCCTTCGCCGATAAAGGCGACATCCAATACCGCGCCCGCCAGCTGACGGAAGACGTGGCCATCGCTCTGCAGGCCAAGCTGTTGTTGGACGCCGGTAATGCCACGGTCAGCGACGCCTTTATCGCCAGTCGTCTGGGTCAGGGCGGGCGCGTTTACGGCACTCTGCCGCGTGGTATCGATGTGGCGGCACTGCTGGCGCGCAGTACGCCGCAGCAGCGCTGAGTCGTCCGCGGGCCGCATTCGCTGCGCCAGTACCGGCAACCGCCCAATGGCCGCAGCCTGCTCTGGTGCGCCACTTTGAGCGGTCCCTGAGTGAGTCCGTCGCGTCCAGCGTCCAGCTGTGCCAACTGTCTTTTATGCCGCTAGACAGGTAAGGTGCCCGCCGATGGTTCCGGTGCGTTACGCGCGCCCGGATGAAAAGGGAACAGGGTGCGGCGCTTGTCGCCAATGCCCTGGCTGCCCCCGCAACTGTAAGCGGTTAACGACGTCCACACGCCACTGGCCTCACGGCTGGGAAGGCGGACGAAGTAGTCAATCGTGAGCCAGGAGACCTGCCATCGCAGTTGGGCA
>ERZ724525.1864-NODE-1864-length-12270-cov-11.252231_pt1 | contig 12270 bp, 11 predicted proteins | sample MGYA00376058_ERZ724525 | MGnify/ENA primary metagenome ERZ724525 (study PRJEB28724, sample SAMN07190888) | wastewater metagenome | isolation source: influent of sewage treatment plant in Hong Hong | place: USA: Christiansburg, Virginia | collected 2016-03-01 ... | reverse complement strand
CGGCACGGCGCGGGTGCCGGGAAGGCGCAGAAGGCGGTGCATGGCGCCATTGTAGGCAGCGCACCGTGCTTTTTGATGAATCAAAAGTGCCTCCAGGGATTGCGGAATAAGCGCAAGTAGCTATCAAAAAAATAGCTTTTTTGTGGCCTGGCCAGGCATCCACGGCGCCCTGGCACCGTGGTATGACAGCGCCATGGCAGCACCGCCGCACGGTGGTTTTTGCCCTGCCAGCGTGCGTGTGCTTTGGGGCCGCGCCTACAATCGCCTTCCCCTCACGGGAGCCAACGGTGCCACCTTGGCACAAGGCCAGCGCACCGTCGCTCCACCACTTGCTGGAGATGCCTGATGCCTGACGCCCCCAAGGCCACAACCCCCAATACCCCCGACAAAAAAGCCCAGCTGCGCCGCGCTGCGCTGGAGTACCACGAGTTCCCCAAGCCCGGCAAAATCGCCATCGCTGCGACCAAGCAAATGGTCAACCAGCACGATCTGGCGCTGGCTTACTCCCCCGGCGTCGCGGCCCCTTGCGAGGAAATCGTCAAAGACCCCAATGCCGCGTTCAAATACACCAGCCGGGGCAACCTGGTGGGCGTGGTCACCAACGGCACCGCCGTGCTGGGCCTGGGCGACATCGGCGCGCTGGCCAGCAAGCCGGTGATGGAGGGCAAGGGCGTGCTGTTCAAGAAGTTCTCGGGCATCGACGTGTTCGATATCGAGATCAACGAGAAAGACCCCGAAAAGCTGGTCGAGATCATTGCCGCGCTGGAGCCCACTTTTGGCGGCATCAACCTCGAAGACATCAAGGCCCCCGACTGCTTTTACGTCGAGCGCAAGCTGCGCGAACGCATGAAGATTCCGGTCTTCCACGACGACCAGCATGGCACTGCCATCGTGGTGGGCGCCGCCATCATCAACGGCCTGAAGGTGGCGGGCAAAGACCCCAAGCAGATCAAGCTGGTTACTTCTGGCGCCGGTGCGGCTGCGCTGGCGTGCCTGGGGCTGCTGGTCAAGCTGGGCATTCCGCGCGAGAACATCTGGGTCACCGACCTGGCTGGCGTGGTCTATGAAGGCCGCACCGAGCTGATGGACGAGGACAAGATCGTCTTTGCCCAAAAAACCGAGCAACGCACCCTGAGCGAAGTCATTGAGGGCGCTGACGTGTTTCTGGGCTTGTCCGCCGGTGGCGTCCTGAAAAAAGACATGGTGGCCAAGATGGCCGCGCGCCCGCTGATTTTTGCCCTGGCCAACCCCAATCCTGAAATCCAGCCCGAGGATGTCAAGGCCGTGCGCGATGACGCCATCATGGCCACGGGCCGCTCGGACTACCCCAACCAGGTCAACAACGTCCTGTGCTTTCCGTACATCTTCCGCGGTGCACTCGATTGCGGTGCCACCACCATCACCATGGAGATGGAGATTGCCGCCGTCCACGCCATTGCCGAGCTGGCCCAGGCCGAGCAAAGCGAAGTGGTGGCCGCAGCCTACGTGGGCGAACCCCTGGCGTTTGGCCCCGAGTACCTCATCCCCAAGCCGTTTGACCCGCGCCTGATGATGAAGATTGCGCCTGCCGTGGCCCAGGCGGCTGCGGCCAGCGGTGTCGCCCTGCGCCCCATTGCCGACATGGACGCCTACAGCGACCACCTGCAAACCTTCGTCTATGCCTCGGGCACGACGATGAAGCCGATTTTTGCCGCCGCCAAGGCCGCCACGAAAAAGCGCGTGGCCTACGCCGAGGGCGAAGAAGAGCGCGTGTTGCGCGCGGCGCAAATCGTGGTCGATGAGGGCATTGCCCGCCCCACGCTGATTGGCCGCCCACCGGTGATTGCCGAGCGCATCGAGAAGTTTGGCCTGCGCCTGAAAGAGGGCCAGGATTACGACGTGGTCAACGTCGAAAACGACCACCGCTACCGCGAGTTCTGGCAAACCTACCACCGCCTGACCGAGCGCAAGGGCATCACCGCACCCATTGCCAAGATCGAGATGCGCCGGCGCCTGTCGCTCATCGGCGCCATGCTGCTGCACCACGGCGATGTGGATGGCCTGATCTGCGGCACCTGGGGCACCAACCCCATGCACCTGAACTACATCGACCAGGTGATTGGCAAGCGTGCGGGCGTGGCCACCTATGCCTGCATGAACGGCCTGCTGCTGCCCGACCGCCAGGTGTTTCTGGTGGACACGCACGTCAACTACGACCCCACGGCAGAGCAGCTGGCCGAGATCACCGTCATGGCTGCCGAAGAAATGGTGCGCTTTGGTATCAAACCCAAGGTGGCGCTGCTGAGCCACTCCAACTTTGGCTCCAGCAACCAGCCCAGCGCCGTGAAGATGCGCCAGACCCTGGCGCTGTTGCAAGTGCAGGCGCCCTGGCTGGAGGTCGATGGCGAGATGCACGGCGATGTGGCCCTGGACGGCAAGGCCCGCGAGCGCCTCATGCCCCACAGCAGCCTGCTGGGCGATGCCAACTTGCTGGTGCTGCCCAATATCGACGCGGCCAACATCTCCTACAACCTGCTCAAGACGGCGGCAGGCGGCAACATTGCCATTGGCCCGGTGCTGCTGGGTGCAGCGCAGCCGGTACACATCCTGACCCCCAGCGCCACTGTGCGCCGCATCGTCAACATGACGGCGCTTACCGTGGCCGACGCCAACGTGCAACGCTGAAGCGGCTGTACTCAGGGGGGCGCCACTGGCGCGCCCGCCCCTGCCATATGTGCTCCCAGGGCCTGCCTAAATATTGGGCAGGCCCTTGCTTTTCAGGGGGGTTTGCGTCACACTAGCGCCTTGAAATTTCGGGTAAACCCGTAGTTTCCGAAAGGTGTATTCAATGCTGAAGGCCATAGCCAAGCGGGTGTGCGAAGCGGGATTTGCGGGCGTTCTGGGTGCTGCGCTGGTGTTTACACCCATGGTGGGGCTGGCGCGTACCACCCCCGACACCGAGGTGATCAGCACCATTGCGCTGGCCGATTTGCCCGTTCAGGGGCGCAAAACCTACGCCCTGATCCATGAGGGCGGGCCATTTCCCTACGACAAAGACGGCTCCGTCTTCGGCAACCGCGAAAAAATACTGCCAGCCAAGAAACGCGGCTACTACAGGGAATACACCGTTCGGACGCCCGGCGCTCGCAATCGCGGGGCCAGGCGCATTGTGTGCGGCGGCAAGCCCCAGGTTCCCGATGCTTGCTACTACACCAGTGACCACTACTCCAGTTTTCGCGAAATCGTGCAATGACCCGTGCCGCACGGAGCGGTCTGTTGCCTTCCCCTTTTGATTCATCCAGGACACAGCCGTACGCGGTTCGCCGGGGTGCCCCCAGTTTTTGGACTTTAAGAAAGAGAAGCGGAGATGGATATGCCACTTCGTAAGGATCAAGACCCCCCTTTGCGCGGCGTGCGCGCCAATATCGTGCAGTCCATTCGCGCTTTTCGCGTGCAAGACCTGCAAGATGCGGCCGTCGCCCTGGGGCACCATTTCCTTTACGCCAACCTCGCCCATGCACAGACCAAACAGGATGTGCTGGATCTGATTGCACAGCAGTTCACGTTTCCGCCGCACTTTGGCAAGAACTTTGACGCCCTGTACGACTGCATGACCGACCCGCTGCACAAGTCCGGCCCGCAGCCTGGCTTTGTGGTGGTGCTGGAGCAAATTCCGGCCACCGCCAAGTTCGACAAGGAAGCGCGCGAACAGCTGCTGGACATCTTCCGTGATGCCGCCGATTACTGGGGTGACCGCAAGATTGCATTCCGCTGTTTCTATTCTTTTCTGTAGCCCGTTCTGCATCCGTCAGCCAAGCGGAACGGGCCAATGAGGCTACCGAGGCACCAGCCCCTGTGCTGGGCATTGAAATCGAAGCGCAGTCTGCCGAGCCCATGCCCACAGACAAGCTGGTCGATGTGTCTCCCCTGGCGCTGCGCATGAGCAGTCCTTTCAACTCCGGGTACTGGCTGGCAGCGGCCTGACCCTCTTTCTGCCTGCTTGCGGCTGCCTGCGCTGGCGTGTGGGCAGCCGTTTTGCATGGCCAAAGAAAAAACCATCCACACCTGCACCGAGTGCGGCGGCACCAGCCCCCGCTGGCTGGGCAAATGCCCGCACTGCGGCGCTTGGAACACCCTGATTGAGTCGGTGGCCGAGTCCGATGCGCCCGGCAAAAACCGCTACAGCGGCGCCCGCCATGCCGGGCTGGCAGCGGCGCAGCCGGTCACGCCACTGTCGGCCATTGAGGCCACCGACATCGCTCGCACGCCCAGCGGCCTTGATGAGCTCGACCGCGTGCTGGGCGGCGGCATCGTCGAAGGCGGCGTGGTGCTCATTGGCGGCGATCCGGGCATTGGCAAATCCACCCTGCTGCTCCAGGCCCTGGATGCCTACCAGCGCGCGGGTCTGCCCACGCTGTACGTCACTGGCGAGGAAAGCGGCGCGCAGGTGGCCCTGCGCTCGCGCCGCCTGGGGCTAGAGGGCAGCCAGGTGAATGTGCTGGCCGAAATCCAGCTCGAGAAGATCCTCGCCACCATCGAGGCCACGCAGCCCGCCGTGGCGGTGATCGACTCCATCCAGACGGTGTATTCCGAGCAGCTCACCTCTGCGCCGGGCTCGGTGGCGCAGGTGCGCGAGTGTGCGGCCCACCTCACACGCACAGCCAAGGCCACGGGCGTGGCCATCGTGCTGGTGGGGCATGTGACCAAGGAGGGTGCGCTGGCTGGGCCGCGCGTGCTGGAGCACATGGTCGATACGGTGCTCTACTTTGAGGGCGACACGCACAGCAGCTTCCGGCTGGTGCGCGCCATCAAGAACCGCTTTGGCGCCGTCAACGAGATTGGCGTGTTTGCCATGACGGAAAAAGGCCTCAAGGGGGTGGCCAACCCCAGCGCCATTTTTCTGAGCCAGCACAGCGAGCCGGTGCCCGGCAGCTGCGTTCTGGTGACGCTGGAGGGCACGCGCCCGCTGCTGGTCGAGATCCAGGCGCTGGTCGATGGCGGTGGCCCCAGCCCCCGGCGCCTGTCGGTGGGCTTGGAGCGCGACCGCTTGGCCATGCTGCTGGCCGTACTCAACCGCCATGCGGGCGTTGCCTGCGCCGACCAGGATGTGTTTGTCAACGCCGTGGGCGGCGTGCGCATCAGTGAGCCTGCCGCTGACCTGGCGGTGATGCTGGCCATCACCTCCAGCCTGCGCGGCAAGCCCCTGCCCAAAGGTTTTTTGGCCTTTGGCGAGGTGGGACTGGCCGGGGAGGTGCGCCCGGCACCGCGCGGTCAGGAGCGGTTGAAAGAGGCCGCCAAACTGGGTTTCAGAGTGGCTGTGGTGCCCAAGGCCAATGCCCCCAAAAAACCGATTGAAGGCTTGACCATCCACGCCGTGGAGCGCGTGGAAGAGGCCATGCAGGTAGTGCGCGGCCTGGTCTGAGACGGAGGCCCCCGCGGGCGTAAGGCGGGCTGGCCGTCTACGTGCTTTCCACCACGGCCTGGCGCGCAGGCATAAGACAATCAAGGGATGAACTGGAGAAATTTATGGATGCCCCTTGTGGGCACGGTGGTGGTCATTGCCGCCCAGCAGATGTATGGCTGGATGGGCGTGGCCGTGGTGGCGGGCGGCCTGCTCATGTGGCTGCTGCTGCACTTCAATCGCACCATGGCTGTGCTGCGCAAAGCCGCAGACCGCCCCATCGGCCATGTGGGCAGCGCCGTGATGCTCAATGCCCGCCTGCGCACGGGGGTGACGTTGTTGCACGTGGTGGCCTTGACGCGTTCGCTGGGCGCCTTGCAGTCCGAGCAGGAGGCGCAGCCCGAGGTGTACCGCTGGACGGATGCGGGTGGCTCGCACGTCACCTGCGAGTTCCGCAATGGCCGCCTGGTCAGTTGGGTGCTTTGGCGCCCCGAAACCACTGCCACGCCGTAAAATCCCGGGTTCTGCGAATGCTGCTACCCAAAGGACACCCATGAGCCCCGTAGTTCCCTCGATGGCCGACCGTGACGGCAAAATCTGGATGGACGGCCAGATGGTCGATTGGCGCGATGCCAAGATCCATGTGTTGACCCATACCCTGCACTACGGCTGTGGTGCCTTTGAGGGCGTACGCGCCTACAACACGGTCAATGGCACGGCCGTTTTTCGTTTGCAAGAGCACACCGAACGCTTGTTCAACAGCGCCAAAATCCTGCGCATGAAAATCCCGTTCACCCAGGAAGCCGTGAACGAGGCGCAAAAAGCCGTGATCCGCGAGAACAATCTGGAAAGCGGCTACATCCGCCCCTTGGTCTGGATTGGTGACCAAAAGCTGGGCGTATCGCCCAAGGGCAACCAGATCCATGTGATGTGCGCCGCCTGGGCCTGGGGTGCCTACCTGGGCGAAGAAGGTATGAAGCGCGGCATTCGCGTCAAAACCAGCAGCTACACCCGCCACCACGTCAACATCACCATGACGCAGGCCAAGGCAGTGAGCAACTACAGCAACTCCATCCTGGCCAATATGGAAGCCACGGACGACGGCTACGACGAAGCGCTGTTGCTCGATGCCTCCGGTTTTGTCTCGGAAGGCGCGGGTGAGAACATCTTCATCATCAAAAACGGCGTGATTTACACGCCCGATTTGTCGGCAGGCGCCCTCAACGGTATTACGCGCAACACCATCTTTCACATTGCCAAAGACCTGGGCCTGGAAGTGGTGCAAAAGCGCATCACGCGCGACGAGGTGTACATCGCTGATGAGGCTTTCTTTACCGGCACTGCCGCTGAAGTCACGCCCATCCGTGAGCTTGACCGCATCGAAATCGGCAGCGGCAGCCGCGGCCCCATCACCGAAAAAATCCAGAGCGCGTTCTTTGACATCGTCAATGGCCGCAACCCGAAATACGCCCACTGGCTCACCAAGGTCTGACCATGTCCCAAGCCGTTGTTGAACTGTTGGCCAAAGACCTGAACGGCCAAGGCGGGGTGTTCTGCCCCAACCCCAAAGCGCAGATGCAGCTCTGGAGCAGCCACCCCAAGGTGTACCTGGACGTGGCGCACACCGGTGAAGCCAAGTGCCCGTATTGCGGCACGGTGTACCGCCTGAAGGCGGGGGAGCATGTCCACCACGGGCACTGATGCCGCAGCCAGCCTCTGCTGGCGTGCCATCGCCCACGCTCACGGTGGCGGTGTTGACGCACAACGAGGCGCGCCGCATTGAGGCGTGCCTGCGCAGCGCTGCCTTTGCCGACCGCCTGGTCGTGGTCGACAGTGGCAGCACCGATGACACCATAGAGCGTGCGCGCGCCATCGGCGCCGAAGTCTTTGTCCACGCCGACTGGCAAGGTTTTGCTGTGCAGCGCATGCGCCAGCTGGCCTACGCCAACACCGATTACGTTTTTTTTCTCGATGCCGACGAGGTGATGTCGAGCGCGTTCCAGCAAGAGTTGCAGGCCATTGTGCGTTCGGGTTCGACGGCGGTGTGGCAAATCCGCTGGCGCATGGTGGCCTATGGTCGTGAGCTGCGCTATTTGCGCGCCCACACCAAAGTCGCGCGCCTGTTTCGCCGTGACCAGATTCTGGGCTGGACGGGTGTCGTGCATGAAGAAGCCGTGCTGGCCAACCCCGATACCCCCCGCCGTGTCATGCAGACGCCGCTGTTGCACCATGCCCGCGACAGTGTGCGCACCAGCCTTGAAAAAATGACCCAATATGCCCTGCTGGGCGCTGCCAAGCGCGCAGCACAGGGCCAGCGCGGTGGCGTGCTGCGCGGCTTGCTGGCCGGGGGGGTGATGTTCTTGCGCATGTATGTGCTGCGCCTGGGTTTTTTGTGCGGCGGTGCGGGCTTTTTGTACTGCCTGTTCATTGGTCTGGAAGCATTTTTCCGGTATGCGGTGTTGTTTTATGACCGCGATACGCTCACGGATCGGGCGGGCCGTTGAAAGCCCATCCGCTTTTCTGGCCTCAGCTCACCGCTGTGGCCGCCTTCATGGTGCCGGGGCTGGCGCTGTGGTTGCCGTCGGGCTACTCCTGGGGCGCGGTGCTGCTGCTGTTGTGCAGCCTGGCCACGGTGCCCACCTGGTGGCGCCGCCCCGCAGGTGCGGCCCGTACAGGCGCTTGGGCACTGGTCGCTGCCATCACCCTGATGGGGCTGGTGTGGGCGCTGGACGTGGACGCTGGCCACGGCCTGCGCCACCTTGACCGCGCCAGCAAATACCTGCTGGCGGTACCTTGTCTGTTTTACTTGCTGGTGTATCCGCCCCCTGCGCGCGCGCTGTGGTGGGGGCTGGCGGTGGGCGCCACGGGCAGCGGGTTGCTGGCCTTGTACCAGGCCGATGTGCTGGGCGTGGGCCGCGTGGCTGGCTTTACCAATGCCATCCAATACGGCAACCTCAGCCTGGCGCTGGGTGTGATGTGTGGCCTGGTGTTGTGCGCTATGGGCGGGGTACTGCGCCGCTGGGCCGTGGCTGGATTGGCTCTGGGCCTGTTGCTGGGGCTGCTGGGCTCGTTGCTGTCCATGTCGCGTGGCGGCTGGCTGGCGCTGGGCCTGAGTTTGCCGCTGTGGCTGGCGCTGCTGTGGCGCTGGGGACACCGGCGCACGCTGTGGCGCGCCGCTGGTTTGTGCGCGCTGGCCGCTGCGGCTGCGCTGGTGCTGCAAGGCCCCGAGCTGTCGCAGCGCTGGGGCACCGCGCGCGCCGAGGTGCTTGATTACGCCCGCCATGGTCAGGCCGGCTCATCCGTAGGCCAGCGCCTGGACCACTGGCGTCTGGCGTGGGCCATGGGCAGGGACAAGCCCTGGACGGGCTGGGGCCGCACCGGCTATGTCCTGGAAAAACAGCGCCGCGTGGCCGCAGGACAGGCCCATCCCTTCGTATTGCAGTTTGACCACGGCCACAACGAAGCGCTGGACTTGTTTGCCAAGCGCGGCCTGCCCGGTGTGCTCGCTTTGCTGGTGCTGTATGCCGTGCCGTGGGCCATTTTCTGGCCCACCCGGCGGCGCCTGGCGGCTGACTTGCATCGCCCTGAAGGCACCGCACTGGCGCTGCGCCTGGTGGGGCTGGCGCTGCCCGTGCTCTACCTGGGCTTTGGCCTGACGCAGGCTTTTCTGGCGCACAACAGCGGCAACATGTTCTATTTGTTCATGGTGATGCTGGTGTTTGCGGCGCTGTACGCGCCCTGCGCCCATGCGCCAGACCGGGGCCGCCTGCGTACCTGAGCCTCAACGCGGCGCCAGCCGTGCCCGGGCCTGCGAGTCCATGCGGGCGATCAGCTCGGCGGCGCCGGGCAGATCGTGGATCAGGCCCACGGCCTCGCCTGCGGTGGCGTGGGCGGCGCTGAAATCACCCGCTGCCACGCCCGCATCGTAGGCAGCGCGCGCCTCCTCGGGGGCAGCGCGCAGGGCGTCGATGCGGCCCTCCCACTGTCGGTGCAGCGGGTTGCGGATGGCCCGGAAGTCGTAGGGTGCGGGCCAGTTCTTGCGCCGCAGGATGTCAAAAATGGCCGTGCGTGCCGTGCCATCGCCATCGGTTTGCACGGCCAGCGCCTTGGCGCCTGCCGGTGCCAGGCTCTCTTGCGTGGCCCACAGGCGCGATCCGACCAGCACGCCATCAGCGCCCAGCACCAGCGCCGCCGCCAGCGTGCGGCCATCGGCAATGCCGCCAGCGGCCAGCAGCAGGGTGTCGGGGCTGTGCGCGGCCAGCCAGTCGGCCAGCTCGGGCACGAAGGTGAGCGTGGCGCGGCCATGGAGCGCATCCATGCCGTGGCCACCTGCTTCGGCGCCTTGCGCCACGATGGCGCTGGCCCCGGCCTCTATCGCCTGCGGCACCTGCGCCATGCACTGCACCTGGCAGATCAGCGCCGCGCCGCTGGCGGCAATGCGTGCGCCGTAGGGGCGCGGGTCGCCAAACGAGAGCATCACCGCGCGCGGGCGCTGCGCGGCGGGCAAGTCCAGCACCCAGTCGAGGGCCGAGGCGTCCTCGTCGAGCTTCCAGGTAATGAAGCCACAGCCGATGCGGCCAGTGTCGGCGGCTTGCAGCGCCAGCTGGTATTCGCGCTGCGTCCAGGCCAGGTCGCCATAGCCGCCGCCCACCAGCCCCAGGGCACCGGCGCGGGCGCAGGCTGCCGCCAGCGCGCCACCGGAGGCCAGGGCCATGGGGGCCAGTGCCACCGGGGTGGTCAGGCCAAAACGGGCAGAAAAACGGGAGTGTTGAAGGTGTGTCATGGAGGCCATTGTCTTGGTGCCCTGCGGGCATGTCCAACGCATAAGATGGATGGTTTCCATCGCTGTAGCCGATGGATTGGGAGGGTTTTGGTGGATTTTGTCGATTTGCAAACCTTTCGCGCGGTGGTCGATCACGGCGGTGTCACGGCGGCGGCCAGGCACCTGCACCGCGTGCAGTCGAGTGTGTCGGCGCGGCTGGCGGCGCTGGAGCAGCGGCTGGGCAGCGCGTTGTTCGAGCGCACAGGCAAGCACCTGCGCCTGACACCCGAGGGGCGCCACCTGTACGAGCGCAGCGCCGCGCTGGTGCGCGATATGGATCGCCTGCGCGCGGAATTGGCGCCGGGTGTCGGGGCCGGATTGCTGCGCCTGGGCGCCATGGAGAGCACCGCTGCCGCGCGCCTGCCCCTGCCGCTGGTGCAACTGCGCCAGAGCTGCCCGCGCCTGCAACTGGTGTTGCGCACGGGCACCAGCGCGGCCTTGCTGGACGGGCTGGCGCGCGGCGATTTCGATGCAGTGCTGGTGGCAGGCCCGCAGCACCCTCCGTCCACGCTGCACTGGCAGGCTGTTTTTGAAGAAGAGCTGGTGCAGGTGGCGCCCCTGCATGCCGGGGGCCAGCACGCCCTGGTCACGTTCAGTGCCGGTTGCGCCTACCGTGCCGTGGCCCAGGCGTGGGGCGCGGCGCAGGCGCAAAGGTGGGGCGCGGTGGTGGAGATTGGTTCTTACCACGCGCTGCTGGCTTCCGTGGCCGCTGGCATGGGCGTCGGGTTGCTGCCGCGCTCGGTGCTGGCGCTGTGCGATACCAGCGCTGTGGTGGTTCACGACTTGCCCCCGGTCTATGCGCGCCAGACCACCTGGCTGGTCAGCCACAGCGATGGCTGCTCTCCAGCGCTGGCAGCGCTGCGCGCTTGTCTGGGCTTGATTCCGCCAGAGGGTGTGGCAAAAAAGCTATAAAAATAATAGCTGCTTGTGCTTATTGCATAAGCCTTTGGGGCTGTTTTGGCTTAGATGGAAGTGGATGCTGGCGGCAATGGCGCTGCCCCCGCCTGCAACGGCAGCCGCAGCACAAAACAGGCGCCGCCGCCTTCGCGGTCTTCGCAGTGCACGCTGCCGCCGTGGCGCTGGGCGATGGAGCGCACCAGCGCCAGACCCAGGCCCACGCCACCGGCGCGCTCGCTGGCGCCGGGCAGGCGGTAAAACGGCTCAAAAATGCGCTCGCGCAGGGCCTCGGGCACGCCGGGGCCGTGGTCGTACACGCGCACTTCGGCCAGGGCGCCGCTGCGGCGCAGGGCCACGGTGATGTCGCCCTGGCTGTAGCGGCGGGCGTTTTCCAGCAGGTTGCGCAGCGCCCGGCGCAAGAGCTTGGCCACACCCGCCACCTCCAGCGCGTCAGCGCTGGCGTCCAGGTCGGCATCGACGCGGGCGCATTCTTCGGCGGCCAGGCCCACCAAGTCCACCAGTTCGATGGTGCCCACATCGGCCTCGCGCGCGTCCAGGCGGCTGGCCAGCAAAATCTCGTCCACCAGCTGGTCGAGTTCGGCAATGTTGCGCAAAATTTCGGCGCGGAAGTTGGCCGAGGGCTGCTCGCCGCCCATGAGTTCCAGCCCCATGCGGATGCGCGTCAGCGGCGAGCGCAGCTCGTGCGAGGCGTTGGCCAGCAGCGATTTGTGCGACTGCACCAGCGCCTCGATGCGCGCCGCCGCTGCGTTGAACTGGCGCGACAGGTCGGCCACTTCATCGTGGCCTTGCACGGGCACGCGCGCGGCCAGGTCGCCTTCGCCAAAGCGCTGCACGCTGCGTTGCAGCACTTCCAGGCGCGAGAACAGGCGCCGGATGATGGGGAACACGCCCACCGCCACGGCCAGCCCGACCAGGCCCAGCATCCAGACAAAACCAAAGGGCGGGCGTGTCCAGAAGGCGGCATCGGCGCGGTGTCCCGGGCCGCCGCCGGGGCGCTCGCTGCGCGGCGGGCGCGGGGCCATTTGCAGGCGGTAGGTCTGGCCGTCGGCAGCGTCTATGCGCAGCTCCAGCCCCTCGCCGGGTGGGCCGGGCACGCGCGTGGCCAGCCCGGCCACGAGGGGCTGGCCTTGGGCGTCGCGCAGCGCGATCT
>ERZ724525.1860-NODE-1860-length-12278-cov-5.955494_pt1 | contig 12278 bp, 5 predicted proteins | sample MGYA00376058_ERZ724525 | MGnify/ENA primary metagenome ERZ724525 (study PRJEB28724, sample SAMN07190888) | wastewater metagenome | isolation source: influent of sewage treatment plant in Hong Hong | place: USA: Christiansburg, Virginia | collected 2016-03-01 ... | reverse complement strand
TGAAATACCAGGATTTATTAACAACAATGATTAATTAGGTCATCTGAGAGACAATCAGTTGAAAGCTACGTGGGACTAGGCTTCATCGTAATATTGCAATATTACATTAGAGGTTGAATCAATATGCATTACATTTACACTTGACTAAGAAAGATACCATAGCTCAACTGTTGGGTAATTGGCTGGAAGTAACGTGGGAGTAAGCTTCATCGCAATATTGCAATATTACATTGGAGAAATAATTCAACTGAAATACCAGGATTTATTAACAACAATGATTAATTAGGTCATCTGAGAGACAATTAGTTGAAAGCTACGTGGGACTAGGCTTCATCGTAATATTGCAATATTACATTGGAGAAATAATTCAACTGAAATACCAGGATTTATTAACAACAATGATTAATTAGGTCATCTGAGAGACAATCAGTTGAAAGCTACGTGGGACTAGGCTTCATCGTAATATTGCAATATTACATGAGAGGTGCAATGAAAATGAATTACCAAGGTATCAGATTCTTAATTTGCCAGTTAAGATCTATAAAATCACGGGACACTAAGCTTCATCGTAATATTGCAATATTACATTAGAGACCAAAATGCAAGTTTATTCTATAGCATTTATGCTTTTTATACTTTATTCGAAAGCGGTATTTACTCTGAAAAGCTTGTGGGACTAAGCTTAATCGTAATATTGCAATATTACAATCATAAACTTGCCCCATAACCTAAACCTAAAAACTTGGTCTCTTTAACCTCATTTACTAGTCTAATTCAAGCCAATCATCCCCAGAAACTTTCTCAATCTTTCGATTCTAGTGCTATCGACACGATAATAGATCTCATTTCCTTCTATTTCACCGAATATCAACCCGGCACTCCTCAATTCAGATAAATGTTGAGAAACCGTCGGCTGAGTAAGTGGCAATAAATCTACTATCTCTTTGCAATTGCAATCTACCGTGTCTAATAAATATTCTATGATGGTGATTCTAGCCGGATGGCCTAAGGCTTTTGCAATGACTGCCATTTCGTTATGCCTGTCAGGGTAATGTGAAGTTTTGCTTGCTCCCATTGGTATGATTTTAAAGTTAAAAATTTGGTTGAAGTAATATTGCAATATTACGATAAAGTATCAACTTTTTTTAAATTTTTTTCCTTCAAAAATGGATTTGACATTCCTATTATTATCACATTTGAACTAACAACAAACTTCAAACAACAAAATCAATTTACAATTAATCTATAAAAGAAGTAGCCATTTTTCCATTTATTATGACATCCATGATTTCATACATTTTTAACGAGTCTTGGTTTTGTGTGAAGTAAGAATTTAAAGGAATTTCCATATTTATATTTAGCATAAATTCGACAATAGCATTGAAGTATCTTTTTACAATTAACCTGATCATTTTTTGCCTCCTGGATACTTACTCTCAGGATAAAAAAGATTTTAAGATTTCCGGTGGCTTCAGTGCCGGAGGGGAATTGTATGATGTATCAGGAATTCCTGAAAGAAGAAGTCCCTATTCTTACAACGTGAATGGTTATGTAGTTTTTTCTTACAAAGATTTTAGCCTCCCTGTTTCAGCCAGTTATAGAGATGCACAGTTCAGCTATGATTATACCTTCAATAGATTTGGAATTACACCTACTTATAAATGGATAAAATTGCACCTCGGTTGGAGTAATCTAAATTTTTCACCTTATACTTATTCCGGTCGGCCCTTCTATGGAATCGGAATTGAATTGACTCCTGGTATATTTTATTTTGGAGCTATGGCCGGCAAGATCAGAAATCCTTTAGCCATAAGAGATACATTGGTCTATGGTTCATCATTGGTCCCTTCTTACGACCGTAAATTAAAAGGAATTAAAGTTGGGTTAAGAAAAGCAAAAAATAAGCTGGAATTAATGGCTGTTAAGATCGAAGATGATCCCGAAAGTTTCGAGTATCCGGATAATTATACCCAGACATATGGCTATCAAGTTTTAACGCCGAAAGAAAATATCTGTATAGGCCTCAATGGTGCTATTACATTATTTAAAAGGTTAGATATTTATGCAAATACAGGTGTTAGCGCTTTTACTGCAGATCGGAATGACTCCCTACTTATTACATATGGATCTGAAGTTCCTTCCTTTATCAAAGGAATTTTTCAAGCTAATACTTCCAGCCGAATCACTTTAGCCGGAGACGGAGGAGCCAATTTTAGATTTAAGGGACATAAAATTGGTTTTAAATACAGAAGAGTTGACCCTTTTTATGCTACTCTTGCCACAAATTATTTTCAGAATGATCTGGAGCAATATACCTTCATTCTCGGCACTCAATTCTGGAAAAGAAAGGTAAGATTGGACGGCCAATTGGGCATCGAACATAACAATCTTACTAAATTAAGAACCAATACCACTGATAGAATTATTGGTAATTTAAATGCAAACATTAATTTTTCTGAAAAACTCCAGACAAGCCTTCAATACTCCAATTTCCAGACCGAATCAGTAAATGAAATTCTACAACTAAATGACACCTTACGTTTCGTTTCTTCCTCCAATAATTATGGCCTTTACACTAATTATTTAATTAAAAAGGACAGTCGCCAACTCACATTTAATTTATTCATTAATTATAATACAGTAAGGGATCAAAGCGAATTCGAACAAATAGGTGATGTAAACATCTTCAGTGCAGGCCTTGCACATGGTTATACTTTTGAAGAAAATGACTTGTCTCTTTTCCCATCAATTAATTATAATCAATATAATTATCGGGGCATCTCCCAGGTTCGCTATGGTGGTGGTATTAAAATAAACAAAAAATTCTTTGACAAAAAACTTTCTTTAAGTTTGGGGACCAATTTATTCACCAATAAATACGATGGCCTTAATGATGGCTGGTCTTCCAATTTTGCACTCAATACCGTCTTCAAAGTAGGACGCAAAAGTTCACTTGCCCTCAACAACACCTTTCGAATCCAAAACAGCACAGTCAATAGATCTTTCAGAGAGGTCAGATCCGTATTGCGTTATAATCACAGATTTTAAATATAATAAGAATGAAAAAGAATAAATTTAGCATACTTATTATTATATCTACATTCTTTTGTAGCGCTCTTTTAAGTCAGCGACCTCTCGAGGTAATTATCAATTTTTTTCCGCCCTATCCACGTGAATTTTCAGCATATTTTAATGATCCTCAGAATTACAGTATCACAGTAATTAACCATACAGATGTAGAACAAACTGTCTTCTTTCTTGGGGAATTAAAGGGAACTTACAATGGCGTTTTAATTAAAACATTGGATCAATTTAAATCCGATATCCCTGTCATTATCGCACCTAATGCAGTAGTAAATCTCTCTGGTGATCAAATTGGTAATTTGTACAAGGATGCATCCTTTGGAGACTTTATTATTGAGGGTATTCCGCCTCAGGATCTCAATCTTAATGGTATGCTGCCCGAGGGAGAATATGTATGGTGTATCAATGCATATGATTATAATTCTGAATTTACGCCCTTATCCATTGGATGTTCTGCCCCATTTTCTATTTATTATGGTGATCAAATCACATTCATTGCTCCTTATGAAGAAGAGGTTGTTGAAAATCAGGTATTTCCAATTCAATATAACGCAAATATTTCTGACCCAACCAAAAGAGCCCAATTGGAATATGAGATCAAAATGATCGACCTTACTGAATACCCTGATGCAGACCTGGATTTGTTATTTCTAGACGGAAGTGCACAACCAGTGCTTGAAGTTGAAAATGAGGAAGAACTTTATATCTATAATGATGATGGAGCTGCAATAGAATTAGAAGAGGGGCACCATTATGGCATCCGTATTAAGGCAATTGATCCATTTGGGGAAGTACAATTTGCAAATAATGGCTATTCAGAAATACGCACCTTTTGGTTTGGATTTAATCCCAATGATGTGGAGGAAGAGGAAGAAAATGGCAGCGACTGTTACCAAAATTGTAATTATACGGCTCGGATTCCAAAGACTAACGCCGGAGATGCTACATCCTTTGCTGAGTGGAAGATCGGGTATTTTACAATGGAAGACATCCAGGCGAATTCAACAGTATCTAATGAGTATGAAGGTACAGCAACTATTAAAATACCATGGTTAGATGATCTTAAAGTGGCAGTTCAATTTAACAATATTAAGGTAAATAGCCAGGGTAGAGTTTGGTCCGGAAATGCCAAAGGTATAGATGAAAGCAATAACGCCTATGATCTTGGAGATATCTATAACACTCTTTTCGTAGGAAATTCTGAGTGCCCTTCTGCCACCATCGCTGCTATTTCTGATGATATATCCACGGCCAGAAATGTCGCCAATTTAATAGCTGGGCAGCCATCAGGACTTCCATTAGGTATAAATCAAACTATCCAGGGAAGGCAATTCACCTTAGGCATCATAGATATGAATTTTGAACCGGATAGGGCAAATATGGCCATGCTCTCTGTGGTGGACATGCAATCTCTTGCGGAAGACCTGTGGATCAGCGTAGCAGGCAATGATATGTGTCTTACTCCTGATGGCATCGGCGGTGAGTACATACTGCATCAGGCCTTCGAAACTCAGAGTATTGGTTTTGGCAATCTTGTGGTTAAGACTTACGGAGGTATGGGTGACGAGGAATTGATCAAACAAAACTATTGCTTCCTGGAAGTTAATTGTGATGGCATCAGAACAGTTGCCCTTCGCGGAGAAGTCAATTTCCCTCGTTCGACGATCGTTCCCGATAAGAATGGAAATATCGGTGCCGGTAAGGCCAAAGCTTATTTCGAAATGACGCTTGATTTCAGAGATGATCCTACCACTAGTCCATATGCTTACAACGGAGAAGGTGACCAACAAGGCACCCATCTCATGTTGGGGCTGTCGATGGACCCTTTTCAGATCAAAGGACTGGAGGGTTGGACCTTCGCACCAGAAAATGGAATTATGGACATGTCAGACCTTGAAAATCCGGATAATATTGTTTTTCCTCCGGAATATGATCTTTCTTCGATCGGAGGTGGTGATGTCCAATTAATAAATACGTGGCGTGGATTTCATTTTTCAAACATTCAATTATTTGCTCCAAAACAATTTTCAAAAGGTCCACGACAAGGAGCCTTTTTTAGCAATGTCATTCTCGATCCTGATATCACCATGGATGCCGGTATCATTGGTTTATTGTCAGTTGGTGATGGAAATTTTGAAGGATGGGGTTTTTCTATTGATACCTTCAAATTGCACATCGTTCAGAACACTTTTATTAATGGACAAATGCTCGGCAAAGTCAATCCCCCTATCACCGGCGACATAGATTATATTAAATACAAAGCCATTTTGGATAAAAATGAGGATGATGACTTTAGATTCTACGCAGTTGCTATGCCGGATACATTAATTAGTGTTCCTATTAGCGTTGCAAAAGCTGCTCTTTGTCCAAATTCTTACGTAACATTCACGCTCGATCCTGACCATTCCTCCATTTCTACCTTTCTCAAAGGGCAAATGGTCATGGATGTGATTGAAAATCTACCTGCTGAAATTGAGCTGCCGGATGTTATACCCGGGTTTCAGATTCGATTGGCTGATTTTCAGCTGAATTATAATTCTACTCAGGGTTTTGTTACGCCGGATATGGTGGCAGATGGCACGGGTACTGCTTTTGGATTTGGAATAGAAATTCAGGATGCTACATGTGGTGACCTTTATTCAGGCCCAATATTTGAATTTGAAGGCTTCGAAGGTTATGAATATGATGTGTCTGATATGCACGACCTGTTGACCATTGGCCTACCGAGTGAAGACTATGCCATGCAAGAAAATATTGACGGATTTCCCATCAGCATTAATGACATAGAAATTGGATTTAGTGGAAAAGACATTAGTCTGGACTTTGATCTGGATCTTAACCTTTCAGCCGAACCACTCTCTATCATGATGGGGACAAGGCTCAACCTTATCAGTCGTATTTCTACAAATGCACAGGGTATAGATAGATTTAATATAAAACGGCTCAAATTGGAATGTGGTAGATTGGGCGGTAGTGATCCGGGATCCAACATTGGTATCGATCCATTTATGGCCAGTGGCGAGATATGTTTTATTCAGAATCAGGATGGCAGTAAAGGCTTTACCGGAGATGTCAATTTTGGTTTGGGATTTTTTGCCATGAGTTTGAAAGCCGGCTTTGGTAGTTATGGCAAACCTGAAGATGGCCGATATGGCACTAATAAGTATTATGGTTGGTGGTATTTTGACGGCATGGCAAGAGTCAGTCCGGGTCTTCCTATCCCTGCTTTTCCGCCTATTGCTCATTTTAATGGTTTTGGCGGAGGAATTTATTGGAATACGACAGCACCTTCCATCAATGTAAGCATGGATCAAATCAGCCAAATGACAGGACCAACTCAGCCTGCATCTACTGATGTCAAACCGTCCCCTTCTTTTGGAAGCCGCACTCTTGCTTTTAGAACAAGTTGGAATCTGATAATGGACCAGATATTTATGGTAGATCCTTTTGTAGCAGGTACCTGGAATCCTGTCCATGGGTTACAATCACTTTCATTTGGAGGAGATTTCTGGTCATTGGCCACAACATATGCCGCAAGAAGTAATGCAAGAATCTATGGTCATAGCCAGAATACCCTCACCTTCATGGATGATGGCGATAATCCAAAGAAGGTTGCTTTGCTCGGTACAAATAATATTAAGGCAAATATTATAGACAATGTGTTGTACGGTGCAGGACTCAACAATTCATTGATCAATACTGCATTTGCCATTGGGCATGAGGATTTCTTCCCAACTGAACCAAGCAATGACGACGACGATAACATTTTTTGGTTTTTTAATGCAGGCAATCCTTACAAAAATGATATGGGTGGTGTAGTCTTTGACATTCCTGGATTTAATCTGAGTAAAAACAAAACTAATGGCAATAATCTGGGCATAGATGCATCTTTCAAAGCAATGATTTATGCCATGGTTGGTCAAAATATTCCAAATTATTTGCCTAACCCTCCCGGTGAAGTGGCGACACTTTTTGGTACAAAAAATTCAGATGAAGGAAGTTTCTCCGGAGGTTCTAAAGAGGATGAAAGAAATGCTACTACTGCCAATTCAGGAGAAGGGATAGTTTTTGGCAGTCATGTGACAGCTTCCTGTGAGATCAGCGCCATATTTTATGCAAGTCTTAAAATATTCGCAGGACTAGACCTGATGCTAGTAAATATGGAAGGAAATAGTTGCTTTACTTCCAATGGCGAAGTCAATGATCCGGGTGTAAATGGATGGTATGGCAAAGGCAGAGCATATGCCGGAATAGAAGGAGCAGTAGGTGTCAAAGGAAAGATCTTTGGCAAAGAAATAGATATAAAAATCATTGAATTGGTGGCTGCAATCATGGTGGAAGCCGGAGGTCCCGATCCGATGTGGCTGGATGGCAGGGCTGTTCTGGCCTATAACCTCCTGGGAGGTACCATCAAAGGGAGCACAAGGATGATGATAAGTGTCGGAGAAAAGTGTGAACCTCCAATTACCAGTCCATTTGACTTCCCAATAATTGCTGAATATTATCCGAATGAGGAAAATAATAGAAAAATTAGCCCTTTTGTAAATCCTACTGTCTCTTTTACCGTTCCGATCAATGAAACATTATACATCCCTGATGTCGATGGTAAAACCCAGCAAATTAGACCAATCCTTGTAGAAAATGATTTTAAAATCATTAAAGATTGCTCTAATTGTACCACATCTGAACGGGATACACGATATGACCTGATCGCTGAAGATGGAAGGTCTGCCTCATATGATCCAGTCAATCCACTCACGGGAATGAACAGCGATACCACTAAAAAGCAATACAAAATGCAACTCAAAGTTAGTGCTGAAGAATATAAAAATGGTACCTGGAAAAAAGTAAAGATCAATGGGGAGAATTGGGAAGAGTCTATCGACCTGACTTTCAAAACTGATAAATTACCATATCCAATTCCTCAGGAAAGAATCGGCAAAACCAAACCCATCACCAATCAAAAGTTCTATCTTAGTGGGGAACATGTAGCTAAACATTACGTGCACACCAGAGATGATATCGCAGGTACTTATTATTATCCGGCAGACAATAATGGAAATAGTTATGAATATTTTGCAGTTTTCAAAGACGCTCAGGGCGGAGAAATTCATAGACAAAACATAACCTATGATGAAACTGAAAAGAAACTAAAATGGAATAAACCTGCGCTAGAAAATAATACAAAATATATTGTCCAGGTAGTTAGAAAATCTGTTTCGAATAATCCGATTAGCAACCAAGCTCTAATAAGAAAGACCCTTATCGATCAAAACCTCTTGTTGGCAAATTCGTCAGATAGTCTTGATTTTCAATATAAAGTTGAACCTGAATTGCCGGAATTGTCTCCACTTACTACCGTAGGAAGCGGAGAAGTGTTATTGTATTCTTTTACTTTCGAAACCAGCAGATACAACACGTTGAATGAAAAAATGGCTAACGCTACAGTCACGGTGGAGGAAAAGAATGGATACCAGCGAATTAATATTAATGATACGGAAGGTTTTGATACTTACGATATTAATGGATGGGAAGACGACGCTGAGTATTCCAGTCCACCTAGGGTAATGATAGCAGATCCTTTTGATTCACCATTCCATAATAACTTATCAAAGCCCAAACTTGGAAGTTTCGCCAATACATATATGAATTCTTATAAGGGTGAGTGGACAGGCGTGCAGTCTGAACCATTTGATCTCGATCCAAATGGTAACTTAGATCTGGGAGGTGGAATAATAATCGGTCAGACACAGGGTGCAGGTGGCAATCAATCAAACGGTCAAGGCAATAATGAAAACAATAATAGTAATCAAAACAACCAGACTTTAGATCTTGACTTTCCAAATTATTTGCCGAATACGAATTTTCATTGGCAGGATGCAGAAGATCTTCATCAAGACCTGAATGAATTTGTAATAAATGCAACCATATTGAAAGATGGTGACGAAGATGATCCTTTTGAGCCTGTAAATGGCATTGGATATCATGAAGAAGATTCGCACATGGATATCGCGACATTGCAACATCATGGTCCTTTTAGTTACTTATCGATACCATCAAATCCGTCGAGCAATGATCCATTTACAAATGAAGAATATGCCGCTGGCGGCTCAATTGATTATACTATGGGCAATCATCCTTTATCATTGAAATACTATGTGACGGAAGATATTCTTGCCGATGCACAGGCTTACGCCGACTTTGGAGAAGAGTGGGTTGATATTACTTTGACAGGCGACTTTTCGACAGGAGGAGGACTGAATTATAGCCAGACACTCTCAGCTCAAGCAGCTCAAGCATTAATCGATGAACTGGAAGAAGTGACCAACGCGATTATTAATAGTGCTTTGATCAATGGTCCCGGAGCAAATGGATTTTCAAACAAAGTAAGATTCAGAGCCAATAAGTCCTATGAAGCAGGAGAAACAGATAATGGTAGTTCTAAAACCCTTCAATTCTCAAACTAATGAAAAGAAGCATTTTAATATCCATGTTGGTTTTGATTGGCATTAACAATATTTTAGGGCAGTCAAAAACTATTGACCCAAACCTTTCTTTGAATGGCAAAGTCAAGATTAATTGCAAATACTATGGTGATTCGATCGCAGTAAGATGGGGATATGACAATCCTCAACTTTGGTATTACCACATCACGCATAGTGTAGAGTTGTACAGAAGAGATGTCACCAACAATGGTAATTATGAAAAAATTGGCGAATTTATACCTTGGGATTCTACAAAAATGGAGCAGACAGCATCCATAATGGCCGATCCTTCTATGATGGTCGTAGCGTTGGAAAATATCCATCGCCATTGGAACAATACTTTATTTGATGGTTATAATTCAGTGCTCGAGCGCAGTGACAATTTTTATAACAGATGGACTTTAGTTCATCTTGCTGCCGACCGCGACATCAAAGCCGCAGATGCTTGCGGTATGCGGTATATCGATAAGAAAATAAAACCTAAAACGACATATGCATACAAAATAGTAGCCAGAGGTAATACTTTAAAGTCAGATTATCGGGTGGTAGCGCCGGTCATCCGACCTTTTAAGCCGGTGATATATAATATAAAAGAGGAGGAATCTTCTGTTACGGTTATCTGGGAAAAAAAACTACATGATTATCATTATTCGTCTTATTGGATCGAAAGATCTGTGGATGGTAAGAACTATTCCAAAGTAAATGATGCCCCATTCGTTCAACTTTTTGCTGAAGATCTGGGCACTAAACCTGTTTGGTATACTTACAAAATACCCTGTGAAAATTATAAAAAGACATGGTTTAGAATCCGGGGACTAGATGCTTTTGGAGATGTTAGTGATGCTTCGGAGTCCGTTATTGGAATTGGTCGCGATCGAACGCCTCCCCCTCCTCCTATACTGACTGCCGATAGCAGTATGACCCATTTGAGCCAGGTGCTTAGATGGAAAGTTGAAAATCCAGCCGAATTAAAAACATTTCACTTGGAAAGGAGCTTTGGTGACGCTTCATTTGTGAGAAAAAATTGGGCACAAGGCAATGAAAACTTTAAGAAAGACACGTTCCTGATCGAAGGAATGTATAAGTATAGATTGATTGCTGTCGATACAGCAGGAAACGAATCCTTTTCTTCTCCTATTTATGTCAAAGCATTTGACCTCCAACCGCCAATGAAGCCACATCTACCCTTGTCGAATGTAGATACCATGGGACATGTGTTATTGAGGTGGGATGCAACAGATGAAAAGGATATCCTCGGCTACCATGTTTTTGCTGCGGATAGCAAAGGCAGGAATTTTGTGAAACTGACCAGTCATTTTATTCGTGAAAGAATATACGTTGATTCACTCAATCTTCATTTACTAAATCAATCTCGTTTTTACCGAATCGTCGCTGTGGACAATGATTATATGGAGAGCGAAGCATCAGATATTCTTGAGGTAAAATTGCCTGATATTAATCCACCCGCACCTGCTATCATAGGAGATTATCGGGTTTCGGAAGAAGGTATCAGATTGACCATTCTACCATCTAGTTCCAGAGACGTAGTGCGACATGAATTAAGAAGAAAAGATGGTTTGGATGAATGGAAAGCTATTGCCTCTTTCAATAAGATACCTCCTTTTTATTTAGACAGTAACATTATAGCCGGGGTGAATTATAAGTATAAAGTGATAGCCATCGATCGGACAGGATTGGAAAGTGCTTCAATCAAAGAGATCGAATTGACTGGTAAAAAGTCCATAGTAAATGCTTCCATATTAAATTTTGGAATTGATTCAAATCGTGTAGTATTAAATTGGAAAAGTTCAAATGAAGAGTATGCTGAAATGAGGGTTTTCAAATTAAATAGTAGCAATAATTATATAAAAATTGCCACAATTAAAAAGGGCAATTTTACCTATGTCGACCAAAATTTGGCGAAAGGAAATACCTATAAATATCGCATTCAATCGATTAAAAATAATGGACAACTGAGTGCTTTTTCCAATGAAGTGGTGGTAAATTATTAATTATTATTTGTTATTTATTATTGAGTTTATTTAAATATATACCATGAAATATTCCGGCTTAGTTTATTATATAATTTTGTCTTTTGTTTTCACATTTTCTTCTAGTTCCAAGGACATTCTGGACCCAAATGGATTTCGTGGAAAAGATGAAATTAAGGATAATTATTTGGTATTGCGTGACCAAACTATTTTTCTTTCTCCTTCAGAAAAAACCGAAATTAAATCTGTAAAAAAAGATGAAATTATTGTCAATTCGAACGGGGTATTAAGTCAGAAGATTAAACCTGGAACAGTACTGGTTAACAGTGGTATAAGTGCCGGAGATTCTATTGGATTTTATAGGAGAGTTTTGACGATCTCCAGCGTTGGAAGTGACCTGATACTCACTACAAAAAATGTAGGACTACAGGATGCATATAGTAAATGGTCAATAGATTCGAGGTCTGATAAATTCACGATTCAAGACCGATTTGGAGAGTGGACAGATAATTTTTCCATCGATGCAGGAATAGCTGAAGTTACCTTTGGGGGCAGCATCAATCCTGATTTCGACGTACAGATGAAGTACAAAAATTATTATTTTACTTCCTTCTTTGATTCTCTTTTACTAGCTCAGGCGCTTGAAAGTGGTGGCTTCGTGGATCCAACCTTTCATCTCCATTTTGAAGGGCTTCAGCTCACAGTTAAGGGTTCGGTG
>ERZ724525.1859-NODE-1859-length-12281-cov-4.217160_pt1 | contig 12281 bp, 13 predicted proteins | sample MGYA00376058_ERZ724525 | MGnify/ENA primary metagenome ERZ724525 (study PRJEB28724, sample SAMN07190888) | wastewater metagenome | isolation source: influent of sewage treatment plant in Hong Hong | place: USA: Christiansburg, Virginia | collected 2016-03-01 ... | reverse complement strand
ATCGAATACTTCATCGAAGGCGGCCGTAGCCGCACCGGCCGGACGCTGGCGCCCAAGGCCGGCATCCTCGGCATGACGGTGCAGAGCTTTGTCCGCAGCCCTGCCAGGCCGCTGGTTTTCGTGCCGGTCTATATCGGCTACCAGCGCATCATCGAAGGGCCGACCTATGTGCGCGAACTCGCCGGGCGGCCCAAGCAGCGCGAGTCGCTGTGGCAGCTGCTGAAGGCGGCGCGCAGCATCCGCCGCATCTTCGGCCGGGTGCATGTGAACTTCGGCGAACCGCTGCCGCTGGCCGATTATCTCGATGCCCACCATGCCGGCTGGCGCGACCCCGCTGCCGCCAGTGATGAAAGCCTGCGCCAGCTGACGCGTGATGCCGCGCTGACGCTGGCAACGCGCATCAACGAAGCGGCCGTGATCAACCCCGTGAACCTCGTTGCGCTCGGTCTCCTCGCCATGCCGCGCTTTACCGCTGACATGCAGGCCCTGCAGCGGCTGATCGCCCACTACCAGGCCATCGACCATGCGGCACCCTATGCCGCGCGGCGCATTCCCTGCACCCTCGCACCGGAGGCCATCCTCGCGCACGCTGAACACCTCGCTATTGTCGAGCGCATCGCCCACCCGCTCGGCGACCTGCTGCGCGTGCCAGAGGCGCAGGTGCCCTTGCTTGGCTACTTCCGCAACAACGTGCTGCACCTGTTCGCGCTGCCGGCGCTGATCGCCTGCCTGCTTGGCAACATCCGCCATGTGGACGCCATGCGCCTGATGAGCGCCGTGCGCGGCATTCAACGCCTGATGGGCGCCGAACTCTTCCTGCGCTGGTCGGTCGACGAGCTGCCGGTGGAGATCGGGCGCATCATCACCGTGTTTGCCGAGCGTGGCCTGCTGCGCCACAGCGACAACAGCACGCGGCTGGTCGCGCCGGAAGCCAACACGCAGGAATTCGACGAGCTGCACCTGATCGGCGAAACCCTGCGCCCGACGCTGGGCCGGCATTTCCTGGCGCTTTCATTGCTGCAGCAGCGCGGCAGCGGCACCATGACCCGGCGCCAACTCGAAGACGACTGCCACCTGCTGGCGCAGCGCCTGTCGCTGCTCGGCGGGTTCAGTGCCGCCGAGGTCACTGATCGCTCGGCGTTTTCGGTCCTCGTCAGCAATCTGCTTGACACCGAATTGCTGTCCGAAAACGCATCCGGCCAACTGCAGTTCGACCAGCACCTCGTCGAGCCGCTGGCCTACGCCGAGTTGGTCTTGCCAGCCGATGCCCGGCAATCGATCCAGCGCATGGCGGCGATGCCGCTGCTGCCAGCCTGAGTGCTGCACTGCGCCTTGCCAGCACGCTGGGGCGCCCTATAATCGGTCGCACCATTACGCTCGAACAAGCCGCATCCCCGACGGAGGAGCAATGAAATCTGCCCTGAAGCGCCTGCTTGGTGCCACCTTGGTCATGGCCGCCGTTGCCGCGCACGCCGCCCCCGAGCAGCCGAAGCTGACCATCGCCGTCGGCGGCAAGCCGCTGTTCTACTACCTGCCATTGACCATCGCCGAGCGTCAGGGCTACTTCAAGGACGAAGGGCTGGACGTCACCATCACCGACTTTCCCGGCGGTGCCAAGGCGCTGCAGTCGCTGATGGGCGGCTCTGCGGAAATGGTCTCCGGCGCCTTCGAGCACACCATCAACATGCAGGCCAAGGGGCAGGCGATCCGTTCGGTAGTGGTGCAGGGGCGCTACGCCGGCATCACCCTCGGCCTCTCTCCCGAGAAGGCCGCGCAGTACAAGTCGCCGAAGGATCTCAAGGGCATGAAGATCGGCGTCACCGCGCCGGGCTCCTCGACCAACATGTTTGTCAACGCGCTGCTGGCCAAGGAGGGCCTCAAGCCTGACGCGGTGTCGATCATCGGTGTCGGCGCCACCTCCGGCGCCGTGGCCGCGATGCAGAAGAAGAACATCGACGCCATCGCCAACCTCGATCCGGTGATGAACCTGCTCGAAGTCAATGGCGACATCGTCACCAAGGTCGACACGCGCACGCTGGAAGGGCAGAAGTACGTCTATGGCGCCGACTATGCCGCCGGCGTGATCTATAGCCGCGAGGATTTCATCCAGAAGAATCCGCAGACCGTGCAGGCCGTGGTCAACGCCATGGTGCGTGCCCTGCGCTGGATCCAGAAGGCAACGCCGGAGCAGATCGTGGCTGTCGTGCCGCCCGAGTACTACGGCGAGAACAAGGCCATGTACCGCGTCGCACTGGGCAAGAATTTCAACGCCATTTCGCCTGACGGCGCGATGAGCATGGCCGCAGCGCAGAACGTCTACAGCGTGCTCAAGACCTTCGAGCCCTCGGTGCAGCAGGCCGAAGGCAAGATCGACCTGGCCAGAACCTTCGACAACCGCTTCGTCGTTGAAGCGCTGAAAAAGTACAAGTGAGCGTTTCTGCAGAGGGCGCGCCGGCGCTCGATTTCCGCAGCATCACCGTCAGCTTCCCGCCGCGTGAGCGGGGAGCGGCATCCTTCACGGCGGTGCGCGAGGCGTCACTGACGGTCGGTGCCGGCGAGTTCGTTTCGGTGGTCGGCCCCACCGGTTGCGGCAAGTCGACCCTGCTCAACATCGCTGCCGGTTTGCTGCAGCCGGCGGGTGGCGAGATCCATGTCTTTGGCGAAGCGCTCGCCGGCCTCAACAAACAGGCCGGCTACATGTTCCAGGCCGATGCCCTGCTGCCCTGGAAGACCGCTTTTGAAAATGTCATCACCGGCCTGGTCTTTCGCGGCCTGCCGGAAACCGAAGCGCGCAAGCTCGGCGAGTACTGGCTGGCCAAGGTCGGCCTCGCACACGCCGGCGACCGCTATCCGCACCAGCTTTCCGGCGGTATGCGGAAGCGCGTGGCGCTGGCGCAGACGCTGATCGTCGATCCGAAGATCGTGCTCATGGACGAACCCTTCTCGGCGCTCGATGTGCAGACGCGGCAGCTGATGGAGAACGAGCTGCTGGCGCTGTGGCAGGCCGACCGCAAGTCGGTGCTGTTCATCACCCACGATCTGGAAGAAGCGATCTCGCTTTCCGATCGCGTCGTGGTGCTATCCGCCGGGCCGGAGACAAAACCGATCGGCGAGTTCGTCATCGATCTGCCGCGCCCACGCGACGTTGCCGAAGTACGCCTGACCCCGGATTTCCTCAAACTGCACGAGCGCATCTGGCACACCATGCGCGAAGAAGTGTTGAAGGGCTATGCGCAAACCAATACCTAATCTCTGGCTCTGGCAGATATTGCTCGCCCTCGCCATGTTCGGCCTGTGGTGGGCGCTCACCGCCAGCAACATCCTCGCGCCCTTCTTCTTCGGCGAGCCGCTGAAGGTCATGGTCCGTGTCGTCGAGTGGTTCAGTTCCGGCGCCATCTGGGAACATATCGGCGTTACCCTGCTCGAAACCGCGCTGGCCTTTGCCATCGGCACAGCCGGCGGGCTCGGCGTCGGGCTGTGGCTGGCACTGTCGCCCATGGCTTCGGCGCTGGCTGATCCCTACATCAAGGCTGCCAACGCCATGCCGCGCGTGGTGCTGGCGCCGATCTTCGCCGTCTGGTTCGGGCTCGGCATCTGGTCCAAAGTGGCACTGGGCGTGACGCTGGTTTTCTTCATCGTCTTTTTCAACGTCTATCAGGGCGTAAGGGAAGTCAGCCCGGTGCTGATCGCCAATGCCCGCATGCTCGGCGCCTCGAAGCGCCAGCTGCTTTCGCACATCTACCTGCCATCGGCGACCTCGTGGGTGTTCTCCAGTCTGCATACTTCGGTCGGCATGGCCTTCGTCGGCGCGGTGGTCGGCGAGTATCTCGGCTCCTCGCGCGGCGTCGGCTACCTGATCCTGCAGGCCGAAGGTGCCTTCGACATCAACACCGTGTTTGCCGGCATCCTGGTGCTGACCGCCTTCGCGCTGGTGCTCGACTTCATGGTTTCAGTGGCGGAAAGGCGTCTGCTCAAATGGCAGCCGCAGCGGACGGATCATGAGCGCTGATCCGGCCAGCAGCCGCGACTATGTCCTCGCCCTCGATCAGGGCACTACCAGTTCACGTGCCATTCTTTTTGACCGTTCGGGGCGGCCCTGGCGCATCGCGCAGCAGGAGTATGCGCAGTCCTACCCGCAGCCCGGCTGGGTCGAACATGACCCAGAGGCCATCTGGCAAAGCCAGCTCGAGGTGGCGCGCAGCGTATTGCGCGAGGCAGGTGTCACCGCCGGGCAGATCGCCGCCATCGGCATCACCAACCAGCGCGAAACCACCCTGCTGTGGGACCGCGCCACCGGCGAAGCGATTGCCCCGGCCATCGTCTGGCAAGACCGGCGCACCGCCGGCCTCTGCGAAACCCTGAAGGCGGCAGGCCATGCCGCATACGTCAGCGAGCGCACCGGCCTCCTGCTCGATCCCTATTTCTCCGGCACCAAACTCAAGTGGTTGCTCGACAACGCACCCGGTGCACGGGCTCGTGCCGAGCGTGGCGAGCTGGCTTTCGGCACCGTCGACAGCTGGCTGGCGTGGAAGCTGACCGCTGGCCGCTCGCACGTCACCGATGCGTCGAACGCCTCGCGTACGCTGCTCTTCGATATTCATCGCGGCTGCTGGGATGAGGGCCTGCTGGCATTGCTCGACATCCCCGCCTCGCTGTTGCCGCAGGTCGTCGATAGCAGCGGCCGGATAGGTGATATCGATGCGCGCTGGCTGGGGGCCGAAATTCCGCTGGCCGGCATGGCCGGAGACCAGCAGGCGGCCACCTTCGGGCAGGCCTGCCTGCAACGCGGCATGGCCAAGAACACCTACGGAACTGGCTGTTTCCTGATGATGAACACCGGCAACCGGCCCATCGCTTCGCAGCATCGTCTGCTCGGCACCGTTGGCTGGCAGCGCCGGGGCGAAACGGTCTACCTCCTCGAAGGCAGCGTCTTCATGGGCGGCGCCGTGGTGCAGTGGCTGCGCGACGGGCTGGGCATGATCTCGTCTTCGGCAGAAATCGAGACACTGGCGGCCTCGGTGCCCGACAGCGGCGGCGCCTATCTGGTGCCGGCCCATACCGGCCTCGGTGCGCCGTACTGGGATCCCTATGCCCGCGGTGCCTTGCTCGGCATGACGCGTGGCACGACGCGCGCCCACATTGCCCGTGCCGCACTCGAAGCAATCTCCTACCAGAGCGCCGAGGTGTTGCAGGCAATGGAGCAGGATTCCGGTGCTCCCCTCAGCGAGTTGCGTGTCGACGGCGGCGCAGCCGGCAACAACCTGCTGCTGCAGTGTCAGGCCGATCTGCTCGGGGTGCCGGTGGTGCGGCCGGTCGTCACGGAAACCACCGCCCTTGGCGCGGCCTTCCTCGCTGGCCTCGCCGTCGGTTTCTGGCAGGACGAGGCCGAGCTGGCGGCACTGTGGCAGGCCGAGCGCCGTTTCGAACCGGCCATGTCGGCCGACCAGCGCCAGTCGCTGCTCGCCGGCTGGAAGCGAGCCGTTGCCCGCAGTCTGGCCTGGGCCGACTGATGCCGACGCGCGCGGCCGCGCTGGGTCGGCTGTCTGTCGCAGAACCCTGGGATGTGCTCATCATCGGCGGCGGCGCCACCGGCCTTGGGTGTGCGGTCGACGCTGCGGCTCGCGGTTGCCGCACCCTGCTGGTAGAGCGTAACGACTACGCCAGCGGCACCTCTTCGCGCAGCACCAAGCTGATTCACGGTGGTGTGCGCTATCTGCGGCAGGGCGAGTTGTCGCTGGTGCGCCATGCGCTGCATGAGCGCGCGCGCCTGCTGCGCAACGCGCCGCATCTGGTGCGCCCCTTGCCCTTCGTCATTCCCGCGCGGCACCGGCTGGATCAGATCACCTACGCTGCCGGTCTCAAGCTCTACGACCTGCTGGCCGGTGCCGACAATCTGGACCCGTCGCGCTGGCTCAGCCGACAGCAGACGCTTGCCGCCTTGCCCGGTTGCCGCGAAGCCGGCCTGTGCGGCGGCGTGCAGTATTGGGACGCGCAGTTCGACGACGCCCGCCTGGCCATCACGCTCATGCGCACGGCTACCGATCTCGGTGCCACCTGCCTCAACTATCTCGCCGTGACCCGCCTGCTCAAGAGCGGCGGAAAAATTTGCGGCGCCCTGCTGCGCGATACCGAAACCGACGACGAATACGAAGTGCGCGCCAAGGCCGTGATCAACGCCACCGGCGTGTACGCCGACACCGTGCGCCATTTCGACGAGCCGCAGGCGCAGCCCCTGCTGGCACACAGCCAGGGCATCCATCTCGTGGTCGATACCGGTTTTCTGCCCGGCAACACGGCATTGCTGATTCCGGAAACCGAAGACGGACGCGTCATGTTCGCCATCCCGTGGCAGGGCAAGGTGCTGCTCGGCACGACCGACACCGAGCGCGCCGATCTGCCGCAAGACCCGCAGCCGCTGGCCGGCGAAGTCGATTTCCTGTTGCGCACGGCTGCCGGCGTGCTTGCCCGGCCGCCGCAGCGAAGCGACGTGCGCAGCGCCTTCGCCGGTTTGCGGCCACTGCTCGATCCGCAGCATTCCACCGGCTCGCATGGCACGGCGACACTCTCTCGCGAGCATGTGGTGCTGGTTGGCGAAAGCGGCCTGATCACGGTTGCTGGCGGCAAATGGACCACCTATCGCTGGATGGCCGAGCAGGTGGTGGATAGCGCGCTGAAGGTCGCCGGCTTGCCTGCCGTTTCCTGCTGCACGCACGATCTGCGCTTGCATGGCGGAGGTGCCGGAAATGAAGTCGGTGGGGGAGTCTATGGCAGCGATGCCGCCGTGCTCGCCGGCCTGTGCGGAGCCGACCGCAGCCTGCACGCGGCATTGCCCTTTACTGAAGCCATGGTGCGCTTCGCTGTCCGCCATGAAGCCGCACGCACCGTCGAGGATGTGCTCGCCCGCCGCACGCGTGCCTTGTTTCTCGATGCGTCAGCTGCCGAGGCAATGATCCCGCGGGTAGGGGAGATTCTTGCTGAAGAGTTGAAGCCGGCGCCGGAGCGTTTGGCAATCCTGCTCGGTGCCGCGAGGCAAAGCGCACGCAACTTCAGCCTGTGCTGAGTTGCCCGGCCCGGTTATCGAAGAAAACTACCAGCCACCCAGTTCCGGTGGCGTCTGCCCGATGCTGAGCATTTCCTCTTCCACCTTGACCCGAAGGATCAGCAGGCCGCGGAGTGTTTCGCGCGCCTTGTCGTGCGCCCAGTCTTCGTGCGGCTGGTCAATGCAGGCGCGGATAGCCGCATGGTCGGCAATGTCGACGCCACATAAGGTGGCGTAATGCAGGATCTCGTGGTCGAGGTCGGCCAGCTCCTTTTCGTAGTTCTCGAATCCGCTCATATCAACCTCACTGCACCAGCGTCCACTTGCCACCCTTCACCATCATCATCACCCGCGCCCGCGCATCCATGCCGTTGTGGTTCTGCGCATTCATGTTGAACACGCCTTGGGCGCCGACCACTTCCTTCGTTGCCTCCAGCGCATCGCGCAGCGCGGCGCGGAACTCCGGTGTGCCGGGTTTGGCCTTCTTCAAGGCCTCGGGAATCGCCTTGCCGAGCAGCAGGCCGGCGTCGAAGGTGTTGGCGCCAAAGGTCGAGGTCGTGCCGGCGCCGTACTTTGCGTCGTAGGCCTTGATGTAGCCCTGGGCCACGGCCTTGATCGGATTCGCGGCCGGCAGGTCGTCAGCCACCAGCATCGGGCCGCCGGCCATCAGCGTGCCTTCCACCTTGGCGCCGCCAATGCGGATGAAGTCGTTGGTGGCCACGCCGTGCGTCTGGTACAGCTTGCCCTTGTAGCCCTTCTCCAGCAGCGTCGCCTGCGGCAGCACCGCCGGGCCGCCGGTGGCGGCGATGAACACGGCGTCGGGCTTGGCGCTGAGCAACTTCAGCGCCTGCCCGGTCACCGACTGGTCGGTGCGCGTGAAGCGCTCGTTGGCGATGATCTTCAGCCCGGCCTTCTCGGCCATCGCCGAAAACACCTTGTACCAGTTCTCGCCGTAGGGGTCGTTGAAGCCGATGAAGCCGATCGTCTTCACGCCGCTCTGCGTCATGTGCCCGATCACCGCCTCGGCGATCAGGTCGTCGTTCTGCGTTGTCTTGAACACCCACTTCCTCTTGTCGTCCATCGGCTGCACCAGCGCCGACGAACCGACCGTGGTCAGCAGTGGCATCTTCGACTCGGCGACGAAATCGAGCATGGCCAGTGCCGCCGGCGTGGTGCTCGGGCCGATCAGCGCATCCACCTTGTGCTCGGTCAGCAGCTTCTTCAGGTTGGTCACCGCGTTGGTCGGGTCGGAGGCGTCGTCGAGCACGATGTATTCGACCTTCTGGCCGCCGATCTCGGCTGGCAGCAGCGCCACGGTGTTCTTCTGCGGAATGCCGACCACGGCAGTGACGCCGGTGGAAGAGGCGATGACGCCGATCTTCAGGTCGGCGTGGGCGAGGCCGGCGGTGCAGAGCAGGGCGGCCAGGGTGATACGTGCGGGAAGGTCAACGAAGAAAGGCTGGCAAGAGCGACGGGTCATGGCGGGGTTCCGGTGAAAATAGGCAACCCGTGAATTATCGCGGATATCCACCGCAATTGCCCATGCAACGGGCCTTACGAAAACATCAGGAGGTAACGCGTCATCCCGGCGAAAGCCGGGATCCAGTATCAGCGCACCATTCCGGACACCAGCACCCCCAGAGTGCTTGAGCCACAGGCCCCTTCGCCTGCGGGCGCTGGAGAATGTGAGCTGGATGGTTTGCCGATGCCGGAAGCTTAAAGTAGTGCCATGGGCGCTTAGGAGAACCGGCCGATGGCCCAGTACGCGAACAATGCCAGGCCAACTGCCCCCTGCCCGGTCAGCAAGCGCCGGCTCAAGGTGCGGCGAGCGGAATTTCCCTCTGCGCGTGCCAGCACGATGCAGCCGAACAGCAGCCAGGCCGCATAAGCCCCGGCCCATGCTAGCCACATGATGCCGATCCCCATGCAGCCGAAGCCTTCGCAGTAGGTGCGAAAGATCGCGATAGCGCCGGCCAGCAACAGGCAAAGCCCGAGGGTGTAGGTGGCGATCAGCATGGCTTGTTCATGATTTACCGGACCCTGCGCGGCATTATGCGCAAGGCCGGTGGATCGCAGAGTTCGGCAACACGGGCTACCTCGATTGCTCAAGCAGCCAGTAACCGACACCGGGAGATACGTGAGAGCGTCTCGCCCATGACTTCGCGGGCGATTGCCGTATCGTAGTTGGCCTGCCCTCGGAGCCACCATCCATCGCTGAGCCCGAAGTATCGACATAGCCGCAGATCGGTGTCGGCCGTAATGGCGCGCTTACCGGCTACGATGTCGCCAATTCGTTGAGGAGGTACACCGATGTCTTTGGCCAAGCGGTACTTCGTCAAGCCAAGTGGCTTCAGAAATTCTTCTTCCAGCATTTCACCGGGAGAAACAGGGAGCACGGTGCGCATGGTCAATTCCTTTAGTGATAATCCACAATCTCAACATTCTTCAGACCCTCCGGGGTCCAAACAAAGCACACGCGCCATTGATCGTTGATGCGTATGCTGTGCTGTCCCTTGCGATTTCCTTTCAGCGCCTCTAACTGATTACCCGGGGGAACCCGCAGATCTTCCAAGACAGCCGACCAGTCAAGCTGCTCAAGTTTTCGGAGCGCAGGTCGCTCAACATTCACCCAGCGACGAACGCGTTTCCCGAGGAAAAGCGCCTCTGTGTCCTTGCACTTGAAGCTCTTGATTGCCATGTGCAAATATTAACGCGACACAGTAATAACGTCAAACGTGATTACTGGGCAATCGCAGCAAAAGGGAGTGTCCGGTGGAATAATGGGTTCGGCGACTCGCATACCGCCACACTACGCAGCCTGCAACAGAAACTCAACTTTCACAGCCTCGTAGGCGCGTTGCAGGGCAACCCCTTGCGCGACCGTCAAATGATTGTCCACAGACCCTAGTCATAGTGCGTCCACATACGCAAGACGCGAACCGTTTTCTCTATGGTAAAGACTTCGTACACGAGGCGGTGCTGAATATTAATGCGGCGAGAGTATGCACCGGCAAGATCACCAACCAATTTTTCAAAGGGAGGTGGATTTTGAAATGGGTCGTTGGCAAGAACCGCGAGCAGTTCCTGTGCCTTCGGTTTAAGACCGCTTGCAGCAAGCTTCTTTGCATCCTTCATCGCTTGCTTGGCATAAACAATTTCCCAACTCACCACTTAAGCGCCTTCGAACTTTTTGCGAGGGGTTCGGCCATGCCGCCTTTGATGGACTCGCGCATGCCAGGCACAGCCAGTAGGTACAAGGTTTCCTGAATAGCGCTCCAATCTTCAGCGGAGAGCAGCACGGCGCTGCTGCGCTTTCCGGAAATGATGATTGGTTCATGAGACTCAACGGTTTGATCAATGAGTCGGTACAGGTTAGCGCGAGCTTCGCTGGCGGTCAGTGTGTTCATTTTGCGCTCCTCCAAAGAAGCATCAATGGTACGCTATTACGTACGTGCGTCAAGCGACAATGCGAGTGATTAATGAGGCCCTGCGTTCAAGGTCAAGTGTCATGGTGCTGATGCATCGTCATTCGATAAACGATCAAGGGTGCACCGGAGAAGCTGTCAGCTTGACACCAAGGGCATGGAGCAGTTTTAGCAGCGTGTCGTAGCGAGGTTTTGCGCCAGGCGTAAGTGCCTTGTACAGACTCTCGCGCCCAAGACCGGCGTCTTTTGCAAGCTGGGTCATGCCACGCGCGCGGGCAACGTCTCGCACTGCGGTGAGAAACACATCGGGGTTGGAGTCTTCCAGTGCGGCGGTAAGGTATTCCGCAATGGTTTCTTCGCTATCGAGATAATCGGCAGCGTCAAAGGGGGAATATTTTGTCATGTGCTACTCCTTGTCCAAGGCGTGGGCCATTTCAATGGCACGCTTGATGTCGCGCTTCTGTGTGGATTTGTCGCCGCCTACCAGAAGCAGGTAGATCGTTTCGCCACGGCGCGTGAAATAGACCCGGTAACCGGGGCCGCAATGAATCCGCATATCGGAGACACCCTTCCCAACCGGCTCGCAATCACCAAAAGTGCCATGCTCCGCAGCACGAATGCGGTGAGCGATGCGGGCTCGGCTCTGCTTATCCTTGAGTGCCGCCAGCCATGCGTCAAACTCGTCGGAGCGCTGGAAATTGATCATGGTTTTATCGTATCCGATCGGATACGATAATGCAAGCTCCTTTGTTTGCCAATTCGGCACTGCCGGGTTGATCGCGCGCGGGCTTCGGCCAAAGGGGTGCGTGCTAAAATTCGCGCCTGACTTTTACTGCCTATCCCCCCGCCCCATGAACCTCGTCATCAACGGCGAAAGCCGCGATTTCCCCGCGCCGCTTTCTGTCACCGACCTGCTCGAAGCCCTCGGCTATGCCGGCAAGCGCATTGCGGTGGAGCGTAATGGTGAGATCGTGCCGAAGAGCCTGCATGGTGAAACGGCGCTGGTCGAGGGCGACAAACTTGAAATCGTTGTCGCGGTTGGCGGCGGTTAATGCTGAATCTGCAGGTTAAGGAGTGCTCACCCCCATGGATCAACTGATCATCGCCGGCAAGGCCTACGGTTCGCGACTGCTGGTTGGCACCGGCAAGTACAAGGATTTCGCCGAGACGAAGGAAGCCATTGGCGCTTCCGGCGCCGAGATCGTTACGGTGGCCATCCGCCGCATGAACATCGGCCAGGACCCGCAGCAGCCGAACCTGCTCGACGCCATTCCGCCGTCGAAATACACCATCCTGCCGAACACCGCCGGCTGCTACACCGCCGACGACGCGGTGCGCACGCTGCGGCTGGCCCGTGAGCTGCTCGACGGCCATGCGCTGGTCAAGCTCGAAGTGCTGGGCGACCCGACCAACCTCTTCCCGAACATGCCGGAAACCCTGAAGGCCGCCGAGACCTTGGTCAAGGAAGGTTTCGAGGTGATGGTCTACTGCGCGGATGATCCCATCCAGTGCAAGATGCTCGAAGAGATCGGCTGCGTGGCGGTGATGCCGCTGGCCTCGCTGATCGGTTCCGGCATGGGCATCGTGAACCCGTGGAACCTGCGCCTGATCATCGACAACGCGAAGGTGCCGGTGCTGGTCGATGCCGGCGTCGGTACGGCCTCCGATGCGGCGATTGCGATGGAGCTGGGTTGCGACGGCGTACTGATGAACACCGCCATCGCCCATGCGAAGAATCCGGTGCTGATGGCCTCGGCCATGAAGAAGGCGGTCGAGGCCGGGCGCGAAGCCTTCCTCGCCGGCCGCATGCCGCGCAA
>ERZ724525.1857-NODE-1857-length-12285-cov-11.346034_pt1 | contig 12285 bp, 10 predicted proteins | sample MGYA00376058_ERZ724525 | MGnify/ENA primary metagenome ERZ724525 (study PRJEB28724, sample SAMN07190888) | wastewater metagenome | isolation source: influent of sewage treatment plant in Hong Hong | place: USA: Christiansburg, Virginia | collected 2016-03-01 ... | reverse complement strand
AGAAAAAACTGCCTTCCCCCCCCCTTTATTCTCGCCCCCCGAAACCCCAGGTTTTTTCCCGAGAGGGGGGGCGGCGCGCTTAGGCGGGGGGGGGGGCGGGCCAGCGCAGCGTGGCCACCAAGCCCGGCCGGCTGGGATGCGCGCGAGCGTCGCCCAGCTCCAGCGCGCCGCCGTGGCGTTGGACGATGGCGCTGGCAATGGCCAGACCCAAGCCGCTGCCTTGGGCCACGGCGGATGCCGGCGTGCTTGGCAACCGGGCGCTGGCCTCGGCTGGGCGCAGCACGCGCAAAAAACGCTCGCCGGCGCGCGCGCGGTCCGCCGCTGGCATGCCGGGGCCATCGTCCACCACCCGCAGTAAGGCGTCAGCGCCTTCGCAGCCTGCCTGCACGGTCACATGGCCGCCCGGCGGCACATGCACCAAGGCGTTGTGGACGAGGTTGGAAAGCGCTTCGGCAAGCTGCGCCTCATTCCCATCAACGAGCTGCGGCGGGCCGGCCAGTGGTTCAAACCCCAAGTCGATGGCTCGCGAGCGGGCCAGTGACCACAGGCCGCGCGTCACCCGTTCGGCCAGCGCCTGTAGGTCCAGTGGCGCCAGGCGCAGCGCAGCGGCATCGGCGCGCGCCAGGGCCAGCATCTGGTTGGTCTGCCGAATGGCGTCGTCCACCTGAAGTTTGATGGCCTGCAAGGCTTCTTCTCTCTTGATGCCCTCTTGCTCGCGCAGCGCGAAGCCGACTTGCGTGGCCAGCGTGGTCAGCGGCGTGCGCAGCTGGTGCGAGGCGTCGTCAATAAAGCGCCGCTGCGCCTCCAGGGCATCGCGGTAGCGGCTGGCGTGCTGGTTGAGCGCGTTCACCAGGGGGCGCACATCCGCCGGCACGGCGTCGGCGTTCACGGGCGTCAGGTCGTCCACCTTGCGCGCGGCGACTTCGTTTTGCAGACGCTGCAGTGGCCGCAGGGCAAACTGCACCACCAGCACCACCAAGCCCAACGCGGCCAGCAGCAAGAAAAAATCACGCGCCACGGTTTCCAGCACCAGCTGGCGCGTGAAATCTTGTCGGCTCTCCAAGGTTTCGGCCACCTGAATCATCACCTGCTTGGATTGGGAGCCCTGCGACAGCGCGCGGTCCAATTCGCGCGCGTACGAGCCGACGCGAATCGGGGTGCCAAAGTAGCTGCCGTCGTGAAACTGGGGCTGCCCGTTCACCAGCGGCTGGGGCGGTGGTGGCAGCCCGTCGTTGCCGATCTCCACCAGGTTGTCGCCGCTGGCGACGCGGTAGAACACCTGACCGTTGGCGGTCAGCTCAAAAAATTCCAGCATGCGGTAGGGGAGTTCGACCGACAAGCCACCGCTGGCGGTGGAAATGTTGGCGTCCATGGCTTTGATGGCGCCCAGCAGCGAGCGGTCGAAGGCCGCGTTGGCTGCGGACAGGGTGTTGCGCCAGCTCACCACAATGTCGAGGCCGGTGACGACCAGCAGTCCTGGGACCAGCACGGCCAGCAAAGTGCGGCGCAGGCTCCAGTGCGACCAGCGGAGCATGCTCAAGTGCCCGACGGTTGGGGCGCGCCGGCGCCGGCGGGCGCTGCGGCCTCCAGCACGTAGCCCAGGCCGCGCAGCGTGGTGATTTGCACGCCGCTGCCCTCCAGGTGCTTGCGCAGCCGGTGCACGATGACTTCCACCGCCTCGGGCTGCACGTCCGCCTCGTCGGCAAAAACGCGCTCCATCAGGTCGCGCTTGGACATCGGTTCGCCGCTGTGCTGCACCAGGGCGCGCAGCAGCGCATGTTCGCGCGGGCGCAATTTCAAAGGCTGGTGGCTCAGCAGCAGTTGCTGGCTGACCGGTTCGTACACCAGCGGCCCGCAGGCAAACCGCGCGTGCCCAGCGCCCCGGGCGCGGCGAATGAGCGCCAGCAGGCGCACTTCGAGTTCGGCCAGTTCAAACGGTTTGGCCAGAAAATCGTCGGCCCCGGCGCGCAGCGTGTGCACCCGCTCGATGAGCGAATCGCGCGCCGTGAGAATGAGCACCGGCAAATCGTGCCCGCCGTCGCGCAGCCCTTCCAGCACGTCGTGCCCGTCGCGCCCGGGCAGGCCCAGGTCCAGCACCAGGGCGTCGTAGCGCGTGGCCTTGAGGCTGCTGGCCACCAGGCGCCCGTCATTGACCCAATCGACGTGAAACCCCGACTGCGACAGCGCCTGCACCAGCCAGTTGGCCAGCGGCGGTTCGTCCTCGGCCAGCAGAATGCGCATATTTTTACTATTAAAAAAAGAGCTGCGCGCGCAATGCCCATAAGCGCTAGGTGCCAAAAACTCCCATAATCAGGGCATGCTGGCAATCACCTGCGCAACTGCCGCCGTCAGCTTCTTGGCGTAGGGCACGTGCAGAAACTCGTTCGGGCCGTGGGCGTTGCTTTTGGGGCCAAGCACGCCGCAGACCATCATTTGCGCCTTGGGGAAACCCTTGCTCAGCATGCCCATCAGCGGAATCGTGCCGCCCTGGCCGATGTGGCCGCAGGAGGCGCCGAAGTGCGCCTGGCTGGCGGCGTTCAAGGCATTTTCGAACCAGGGCGCGGTGGCCGGTGCGTTCCAGCCATTGGCGCCGCTGGCGCTCTGCCAGGTGACCTTGGCCTGGTAGGGAGCGTTGTCTTCCAGCAGGGCTTTCATTTCCTGCACGCACTGCGCGGCGTCCACCAGCGGGGGCAGGCGCAGGCTCAGCTTGAAGGCGGTGTAGGGGCGCAGCACGTTGCCGGCGTCCTGCAGGGCCGGAAAACCTTCGGCGCCGGTGACGCTGAGTGTGGGCTCCCAGGTGCGCTTGAGCAGGGCCTGAACCGGGTCTTGCGTAGTGGGCAGGGCAAAGGCGGTGCTGCCGCCGCAGTCGTAGTGCGCCCAGGGAAAGCGCTGCGTAATCTCGTGGCCGAGAATGGCCGCCGTGGCGCGCGCCTGCGCCAGCCGCTCTGCCGGCACTTCGCAGTGAAAACTGGCCGGCAGCAGCCGCCCGGTGGCGCTGTCTTCGAGCCGGTCAAGCACGTGGCGCATGACGCGAAACGACGAAGGCACCAAACCCGAAGCGTCGCCCGAGTGCACGCCCTCGGTCAAAATTTCAACTTTGAGCGTGCCGGCCGCCATGCCGCGCAGGCTGGTGGTGAGCCAGAGCTGGTCGTAGTTGCCGGCGCCGGAATCCAGGCACACCACCAGCGCCACTTCGCCCAGCCGCGTTTTAAGCGCGTCGATGTAGGGCAGCAAATCGCGCGAACCGCTTTCTTCGCTGGTCTCAATCAGCCCGACGATGCGCGGGTGCGCCACGCCCTGGCGCTTGAGCTCCTGCACCGCAGCGATGCTGGCGTAGACCGCGTAGCCATCGTCCGCGCCGCCGCGGCCGTAGAGCTTGCCGTCCTCGTACTTGGGCGTCCAGGGGCCGAGGTCGGCGCGCCAGCCGGAAAATTCGGGCTGCTTGTCCAGGTGGCCGTACATCAGCACCGTTTGGCTGGACGCCGCCTGCGTGGCCGCGATTTCGAAAAACAGCACGGGGGTGCGTCCCGGCAGGCGCACCACTTCCAGGCTGAGGCCTTGCACCTTCTGCGCCTGGACCCAGTCGGCCGCGCTCTGCACCACGGCGTCCAGCAGGCCCTGTTGCTCCCAGTCGGGTGCGAACATGGGCGATTTGGCGGGGATGCGAATGTAGTCGGTCAGCTGCGGGACGATGCTTTCGTCCCAGACTTTTTCGAGGTGTTGCAGCGCCTGATCGGGCTGCAATTGGTTGGGCGAAATTCTGGCGTTCATGGCGCACTCCTTCGGGGCGAGACGGGGCAATGCAAGAGGCCCATTGCACCACAAGCCCGCCGCGGCTGCCGCGCAGGAACGCGCTATTGCAGCGACGCCGGAAAGGTTTCCTGGAATCCCCCGGCCCGCCCGGTGCGCGGCAGCACCGACGTGGTTTGCAGGCGATTGCGACCGGCAGCCTTGGCGCAATAGAGGGCGCCGTCGGCGGCGTGGATCAGCAGATCCCAGCTGTCGCCAATCTCCAGGCGACCGCCAAAGGCGCCAATGCTTACCGTGACGGCGATGGTGTGGCCTCGATAAGTGATGCTGTGCGCCGCCGCTGCGTCGCACAGTTCCTGGGCCAGCCGCTGAACGCCCGCCAGTGTGGTGTCTGGCAGCACGACGAGGAATTCCTCGCCGCCATAGCGGCCCACGATGTCCTGTGAGCGGATGCGCCGACGCACCAAGTCCATGAGGCTGCGCAGCACGGCGTCGCCCGCCAAGTGGCCAAACGTGTCGTTGACCTGTTTGAAATGGTCGAGGTCGATCATCATCAACGCCAGCGGCTCCCGCGAGCGGATGGCTCGCCCGACATCTCGGTCGAGCGCTTCGATGATTGCGCGTCGGTTGGCGGCGCCGGTCAAGGGGTCTGCCGCTGCGAGCAAACGATTGGCTTCGTCGGCGCGTTCCTTGGTCATAAAGATGAACCCGAGCGACGTGACGAGCAATACCGCGAAGATGCCCAAAAACGTGATCGTCTGCGCCAAGCCCGATTGCAGCAGCTGATCGGGTTCCACGCTGTCGACAGCGCTGACGACTGCGCGGGCAGCCATCAGCAGCGCTTGTGCCGCCATGCCGAACATCACCAGCCACATGCCGCGCCCCACGGTGGCGCCTCTGCGGGCATAGAGCACCCACGCGATGGCGCTGGGTTGCGCCGCGTACATCGCACTGCCGACGGCCACGCGGGCGGCGTAGTCGTCCAGCAGCAGCGACAACAACGCCACCAGCAAGACGGGCGGCGTCAGCAATAGCAGCCATTGCGGTGAACTGCCGTAAAAGCGCAGTACCGCCGCCAGCAGCAGCGAGAGCGATAGCGACGCAAGCGCGTTGCCCACCAACACCGACAGGGTTTCGTCCACTTGGCCGCGCAGTGCAAAAAACAGATAACCCACCGCATGCACCGCCAAGCCGCACGCCCACAGTTGCAGACCTTCGCGCCGCGTGCCCCAACCGACCACCACCATGACGCTGGCCATGGTCAGAGAAGTCAGCATCACGGTCGCCATCAAGGTCGGAATGTCGGCTTGCATAGAGGCGATGAGGTCGTGCGCTGGGAGTACGTTGAAAAATGAAAGGGGTCGAAATGGTTGTCAGGCAACGCGGAAACCGCAGCGACGGCCGATGCTACCGAGAGGTTTGCAACACCCACTCGCGTAGAGTTTTGCAGGACGACCCCAGATGACACCTGTAACGCGACTATCGCACTGCACAAATCACGACTTCCGTCGCGCAGTCTGGTGCAGCGGTTATGCGCGTCGCTCGGGATGTAGCGCCGGGGTGCCGCTCAGTCCTGGTGCACGCTGACGCGCTGCGCGAGCGCGCACATCAGCTCGTAGCCTACCGTACCCGCCGCCTGCGCGACTTCGTCAATCGGCAGCACGGCGCCGCTCGCGGCCCGTCCCCAGAGCGTGACTTCGGTGCCAAAACCGGGGGACATGCCAGCGGCGAATACAGGCTCCAGGTCCACCGTGACCATGTCCATGCTGACGCGCCCTACTAAGCGTGTGCGCACGCCGTCCACCAGCACCGGCGTGCCGGTGTCGGCGTGGCGCGGGTAGCCGTCGGCATAGCCGCAGGCGGCGATGCCAATGCGCATCGGCGCCTCGGCCCGAAAGCGCGAACCGTAGCCGACGCTGTCGCCTGCGTGCAACTGCTGCACGGCCAGCAACCGGGTGGACAGCGTCATCGTGGGCGCAAGTTCCCAGGTGGCCGCGCTGTGTTCGGGAAAATCGGGTGCACTGCCGTAGAGCGCAATGCCGGCGCGAACCCAGTCGCCGCGCACCTGGGCATCGGCGGCGTGGCGCAGGATGGCGGCGCTGTTGCAGACACTGCGCTCGCCTGGCAAATCCTGCGTCGCGGAGCAGAACACCTGCCATTGGTGGGCGATGCCGCGTGGGCCGTCGGCGTCGGAGAAATGCGTCATGTGCGAAATCTCGTCCACTTGCGTCAGTGCGTTCAGGCGTGCCCAGGCGCTGCGGTAGCGTTCTGGCGTGAACCCCAGCCGGTTCATGCCGGAGTTGAGTTTGAGGAAAACCCGCTGCGGTTGCTGCGTCTTGTGCGCTGCCAGCATGTCGATCTGCTCGTCGCAGTGCACCGCGTGCCAGAGCGAGAGGCGCGAGCACAGTTCCAGGTCGCGCGCCTCGAACACGCCTTCGAGCAGCAGGATCGGGCCGCGCCAGCCCAGATGCCGCACCCGTTCGGCCTCGGCAAGATCGAGCAGGGCAAAGCCGTCGGCCGCTCGCAGCGCGTCAAATACGCGCTCGATGCCGTGGCCGTAAGCGTTGGCCTTGACCACGGCCCACACCCGCGCGTCGGGTGCCGCGCGGCGTGCGCGCTCCAAATTGGCGGCGAGGGCAGCGGTGTGGATGTGGGCGCAAATGGGACGGGGCATGGCGGACGGGCGGGACGGTCTGGCAGAGGGCCTGATTTTGGCACTGCTCTTCCTTCGGGCCGGACGTTCGTAACAAAAGGCTGCGTGATATAACCGCCGCTACTTTGCCTGGCGACCCGATCACCCCTGGTCATCCTGCTGTCCGATGACCCTCTCAGCCATTCGATGAAGCGCGGTTTTTACACCATCATGTCGGCGCAGTTTTTCAGCTCGCTGGCCGACAACGCACTCTTCGTCGCCGCCGTTGAGCTGCTGCGAACCGGAGGCGCGCCCGAATGGCAGCGGGCCGCGCTGGTGCCGATGTTCGCGCTGTTCTATGTGGTGCTGGCGCCGTTCGTGGGCGCCTTTGCCGACGCCCTGCCCAAGGGGCGGGTGATGTTCATCAGCAATGCCATCAAGATTGTCGGCTGCATGATGATGCTGTTCGGCTCGCATCCGCTGATCGCCTATGCGGTGGTGGGCCTGGGCGCCGCAGCGTACTCGCCGGCCAAGTACGGCATCCTCACCGAGCTGCTGCCGGCCTCGCAACTGGTCAAGGCCAATGGCTGGATCGAGGGGCTCACCATTGGCTCCATCATTCTGGGCGTGCTGCTGGGCGGGCAATTGGTGGGTCGCAAACTCTCGGCCTGGCTATTGAGTTTTGATTTCCCGCTGCTCGATACGGGGGTGGGCACAGCGGCCGAGGCGGCAATTGCTGCCCTGATTGCGGTGTACGCCATTGCTGCCTGGTTCAACCTGCGCATTCCGCACACCGGCGTCGAGATGCGGCCGCTGCGCCACACGCCGCAGTCGAGCGTGCTGGGCAGCGCGCTCACGTTGCTGCCCGACTTTTGGGCCTGCAACGCCCGGCTTTGGCGCGATCGGCTGGGCCAGATCTCGCTGTCCACCACCACGCTGTTCTGGGGCGCGGGGGGCAACCTCAAATTCATCGTCCTGGCCTGGGCCGCCGTGGCGCTGGGGTACGACACCACGCAGGCATCGGCACTGACGGGCGTCGTGGCCATTGGTACCGCAGCAGGCGCCGTGCTGGCGTCGATGCGCATGCGCCTGGATGTGGCCACCAAAGTGATCCCGCTGGGCATTGCGATGGGGCTGCTGCTGATCTTGATGGTATTCATCAGCAACATCTGGGTGGCGATCCCCTTCCTCATCGTGCTGGGCGGCCTGGGAGGTTTCATGGTTGTGCCAATGAATGCGCTGCTGCAGCACCGGGGCCACAACCTCATGGGCTCTGGCCGCTCGATTGCGGTGCAGAACTTCAACGAGCAAGCGGCCACTCTGGGGCTGGGGGCGTTCTACAGCCTCTCGCTCAAGCTCGGCCTGTCGGTGTCTGGCGCGATCACCGTGTTTGGCGTGGTGGTGGCGGGCACCATGTGGCTGATTCAGCGCTGGCACCGCTACAACTGCCGCCACCATACCGAAGAGGTCGAGCACCTGCTGCAGATTGCGCGGCAGGACACGCACCGCTGACGCTTGCGGCCCATGCGGCCCTTATTGGTATCGTTATACTATTGTTTTCATAGCTGAAAACATTGATTCAGTAAGCGCTAGAGCCCATTTTTCCCTCAATTGATGCCTTCTACCCTGCCCGTGCTGGCCCTGCTGTTCAACGCCTTTGTCTGGGGCGTTTCCTGGTGGCCGCTGCGCATGCTGCAGGCGGCGGGCCTGCATCCGCTGTGGGCCACGGCGTTGGTGTATCTGGCGGCGCTGGCCTGCCTCGCGCTGCTGATGCCCGCCAGCGCGCTCAGCTTCTTGCGCACGCCCAAGCTGTGGTTGCTGGCGGTCGCGGCCGGGCTGACCAACATCTGCTTCAACTGGGCAGTGACCTTGGGCGACGTGGTGCGGGTGGTGCTGCTTTTCTATCTGATGCCTGCGTGGTCCGTGCTGCTGGCTTGGTGGCTGCTCGACGAGCGGCCGACGCCGCTGGCGCTTGCGCGCCTGCTGCTGGCCTTTGCCGGCGTGGTGCTGGTGGTGCTGCCGCCCGGCGCGCCGCTTGCGCGACTGGCCAGTGGCCTATCGTGGATCGATCTGCTGGCGGTGACCGGGGGTTTTTGCTTTGCGCTGACCAACGTGTTCCTGCGCCGCTTCAACCAGACGCCCGAGCGCGACCGCATGCTGGCCATGTTCAGCGGGGGCTTCGTGATCGCGACGGCCGGGGCACTCACCGCCACGGCCTGGGGACTGGCGAACCCGCCGCCCGCACCGGCGGCCGGCTGGCTTCTGGTAGCAGCCGGCTTGGCGCTGGCCTTTGTGGCGGGCAACCTGGGCTTGCAGTACGGCGCGGCGCGCCTGGCTGCCGGGACCACGGCGCTGGTCATGTTGAGCGAAGTGCTGTTTGCCAGTGTGTCGTCGGTGCTGCTGGAAGCTGCGAACCTGGCGCCGCGCATGCTGATGGGCGGCGCGTTGATCGTCTTGGCGGCGCTGCTGGCCCTGTGGCCCAGGCGCAGCACCGGCAAGTAAGCGCTGACGCGGCTACCATGGCCCGTCCCTATTAAAAAAGCACACCATGCCCCAAACCCTCTACGACTTTGAAGCCCTGCAGACGGACGGCAGCAGCGTGCCGCTTTCGAATTACCGCGGCCAGGTCCTGCTGATCGTCAACACGGCCAGCGCCTGCGGCTTCACACCGCAGTTTGCCGGGCTGGAGGCGCTGCACGAGCAGTACGGGGCGCGCGGCCTGGTGGTGCTGGGGTTTCCTTGCAATCAGTTTGGCAGCCAGGACCCTGGCAGCAACGAAGAGATCGCCAGTTTTTGCCAGCTCAACTACGGCGTGAGCTTCCCCGTCATGGCCAAGATTGATGTCAATGGCCAGGACGCCAGCCCCCTCTACCGCTGGCTGGCCGCCGAGGCGCCGGGCCTGCTGGGAAGCAAGGCGATCAAATGGAACTTCACCAAGTTTCTGGTGGGGCGCGACGGCCAGGTGATCCGCCGCTATGCACCGCAGGAAGCGCCGGCCAACCTGGCCGGCGATATTGAAGCCGCGCTCGCCGCTGCCTGAGCCTGCCGACGGCGATTGCATGCTGATCAATTGCGTTGCCTACGAGCACGGCCACAAGCTGGCCGACATTGGTACCGGCGATATTGCCCATTGGCTGGCGCGCCCCGATGCCTTTGTCTGGGTGGCGCTGCTGGACCCCGATGCCGAAGAGCTGGCACAGATGCAGCACGAATTCGGCCTGCACGAGCTGGCAGTGGAAGACGCGCTCAAAGGACACCAGCGGCCCAAGATCGAAGAGTATGGCGACATGGTGTTTGTCGTCATGCATCTGGTGGAGCCCAAGGACGGCGAACTGCTGGTGGGCGAGGTGGCGGCATTTGTCGGCAGGAACTTTGTGCTCTCGGTGCGCAGCCGCAGCCAGCAAGGTTTCCTGGGTGTGCGCGAGCGCTGCGAGCGCGAGCCACTGTTGCTGCAGAACGGCGCAGGCTTTGTGCTGTACGCGCTGATGGACGCGGTGGTGGACCGCTATTTCCCGGTCATTGAGCTGTTCGAGGCCGAGCTCGAAGGCATTGAAGAAAAGATCTTCCTGCCCGGCTCGGCGCGCGGCAACATCGAGCGGCTGTACGACCTCAAGCACAGCACCTCGGTGCTGCGCCACGCGGTGGCGCCGCTCCTGGAAATGCTGGGAAAACTGCACGGCGGGCGCGTTCCAGCCGCCTTCATCAGCACGCAGGAGTATTTCCGCGACGTGCACGACCACTTGGCGCGCATCAACGGCTCCATTGACACCATCCGCGACACCATCGGCACGGCCATCCAGGTGAACCTGTCGATGGTCGCGATCGAAGAGTCGGAAACCACCAAGCGCTTGGCGGCCTGGGCGGCCATCTTTGCCGTCTCCACCGCCATGGCCGGCATCTGGGGCATGAACTTCGAGGTCATGCCCGAGCTCAAGTGGCGCTACGGCTACCCGGCGGCCCTGGGCGCCATCGTCTGCGCGGCTTTGTTGTTGTACCGGCGGTTTCGCAAGGTGGGCTGGCTGTAGATTTCGAATAGAAATGGCCGTTACCGCAATATCGGTAAACGCAAGCAGCTATATCTTTTGAAGCAAGCGCGCCGCGTCCCGCGCAAAGTACGTCAGTACACCATCGGCCCCCGCGCGCTTGAAGGCCAGCAAGCTTTCCATCATCACGGCGTCGTGGTCCAGCCAGCCGTTTTGCGCGGCGGCCTTGAGCATGGCGTATTCGCCGCTCACCTGGTAGGCAAAGGTGGGCACCTTGAACTCGTCCTTCACGCGGCGCACCACGTCCAGGTAGGGCATGCCGGGCTTGACCATCACCATGTCGGCGCCTTCGGCGATGTCGAGCGCCACTTCGCGCAGCGCTTCGTCGGTATTGCCGGGGTCCATCTGGTAGCAGTTCTTGTCGGCTTTGCCAAGCGCGCCGCGGGTGCCTACCGCATCGCGAAAGGGCCCGTAGAAGGCGCTGGCGTACTTGGCGCTGTAGGCCATGATGCGCGTGTGGATGTGGCCGTGGGCTTCCAGCGCGTCGCGGATGGCGCCAATGCGCCCGTCCATCATGTCGCTGGGTGCGACGATGTCCACGCCCGCCTGCGCGTGGGTGAGCGCCTGGCCGGTCAGCATTTCCACCGTGACGTCGTTGAGGATGTAGCCGGTGTCGTCCAGCAGGCCGTCCTGGCCGTGGCTGGTGTAGGGGTCGAGCGCCACGTCGGTCATCACGCCCAGGGCGGGGAATTCTTTTTTCAGTGCCCGCACCACGCGCGGGATCAGGCCCTCTGGGTTGAGCGCCTCTTTGCCGTCCGGCGTCTTGAGCGCCGTGTCGATCGAGGGGAACAGCGCCATCACCGGGATGCCAAGTTGCACGCATTCTTCAGCCACAGGCAGCAGCAGGTCGAGGCTGAGGCGGTCCACGCCGGGCATGGAGGGCACGGCCTGGCGCAGGCTCGTGCCTTCGTGCACGAACACCGGGTAGATGAGGTCGTGCGCCGAAAGGCGGTGCTCGCGCACCAGGTTGCGGGTGAATGCGTCGCGGCGCAGGCGCCGTGGACGGGCGGTAGGAAAGGGGGCTGGGCTGGAGAGATGCATCCGAAAATTGTGCACCAGTCCCGAAAGACGCACCGGGGCGCCTAAACTGCCCCCATGCTTTGGGTCAAATCTCTTCACATCGTCTTCGTCACCAGCTGGTTTGCTGGGTTGTTCTATTTGCCGCGCATCTTCGTCAATCTGGCCATGGTCTCGCCCGGCTCGGTTGCCGAGCGCGAACGCCTGATGCTGATGGCGAAAAAGCTGATGCGCTTCACCACGCTGCTGGCGGTGCCGGCCGTGGGGCTGGGCCTGTGGCTGTGGCTGGGCTATGGCATCGGCAGGGGGCCGGGCAATGGCTGGCTGCATGCCAAGCTGGCCCTGGTGCTGCTGGTGCTCGGCTACCACCACGCCTGCGGGGTGCTGCTGCGCAAATTTGGCGCCGAGCAGAACACGCACAGCCACCGCTGGTTCCGCTGGTTCAATGAAATGCCTGTGCTGCTGCTGCTGGCCATCGTCGTGCTGGTGGTGGTCAAGCCCTTTTAAGGACCGGCCACAGGCTGCAGCGGCGTATGGAAAAGACCACCGCTTGGCCCTTTGCGCTGATCTATTCCGCGCTGATCGTCTTTGCCAGCCTGTTTCCCTTTGAAGGCTGGCGAGCGCAGGGGATTTCCCCCTGGGAATTCCTCACCGCTCCGCTGCCGCCGCATTATTGGACTGGCTTTGATGTGGGCATCAATATCGTCGGCTATCTGCCTTTGGGCTTCATGCTGGCGCTGGCGCTCATGCGCAGCGGCTGGCGCCGCTCGGCGGTGCCGCTGGCCCTGCTGGCCGGCGCGGCGCTGTCGCTGTTGATGGAGTTTCTGCAGATCTACCTGCCCA
>ERZ724525.1855-NODE-1855-length-12287-cov-9.115844_pt1 | contig 12287 bp, 7 predicted proteins | sample MGYA00376058_ERZ724525 | MGnify/ENA primary metagenome ERZ724525 (study PRJEB28724, sample SAMN07190888) | wastewater metagenome | isolation source: influent of sewage treatment plant in Hong Hong | place: USA: Christiansburg, Virginia | collected 2016-03-01 ... | reverse complement strand
AGGGTGTTGACGGTGTCCAGCCCCGCCAGGTCTTCCGCGGTGTAGATCGGCTTGACGACAATGCCCTCCGGCGTCGCCCAGTTCAAAGACTCCAGGGGCCTTCCCTTCAGCTCCCGGAGGGCGGCTTCTTTCCATTGTTTCATGTTCTTGTGCACGGTCACGTTCAACTCCTTTGATAAAAAGCAGGGATCGGCTGCAACCGTCCCCACCGTATTTTTGCCTACTCTCATGAAAAGCTGTTTGCCTTAGGATGCATAAGTCGTTCCAATCAGGCAAGGCTTTGTCCGGCCTGTTTTTCTCCTCCTTCGGAGAAAAACGTCTCTGCTTATTTCCCGTCGGTTCAAACGCGCCCGGCCGCACGTTTTGTGTCCACAATACCGCGGATTGCTTCCCCGGCGAGCAATATGTTTACAAAATATACCCTTACCCAACGGGCCGTATATATGATATACAGCTCATGTCCTTCCGGGCGGCAAACCGAATAGTTGCATATCACATTTGCGCCGCAATACATAACATCTAATCAAACACCTCGCGGCAAGTTGTCGAAGCATGAAGTGAACGTCATCCTATCGCAGCAAGCCGCGAAGAATCAACGCTCGTCACGCCGAAGCAGGATTGAAAACGAAAGAAGGCCGAACGGACCCGGCGTCGCCGTTCACTCCCCAAAAGCGGAAAATGGCTGGCATGTTATTTGCTGTAATGTATAACAAGACACATCTGCATCAAGGAGTTCCGCATGACAAACCAAAAGACAACCGCCCACCCCGTCAGAATTCAGGACAACACGTTTCGCGACGGCCATCAGTCCATTTACGCAACCCGGATGAAAACCGAGGACATGATTCCGATTGCCGAAGAAATGGACAACTGTGGCTTCTGGGCCATGGAAGTGTGGGGCGGCGCAACCTTTGACGCCATGCACCGGTTCCTCAACGAAGATCCGTGGGCAAGACCCCGGATTCTGAAAAAATACGTCAGAAAAACCCCTTTTACCATGCTGCTGCGCGGACAAAACCTGGTGGGGTACCGTCATTACGCCGATGACGTGGTCCGCGCTTTCGTCGATAAATCCTGCGAGATCGGCATCGACATTTTCCGCTGTTTCGACGCCCTCAACGATTTCCGCAACATCGAAACCTGCGTGGAAAGGATCAAGGCCAACGGCAAGCACATGGAAGGAACCGTCTGCTACTCCCTCACCGAAAGCCATCTGGGCGGGGAGATTTATAACCTCGATTTCTACGTGAAGAAAGCCGGAGAACTCGAACAAATGGGCGCGGACACGATCTGCATCAAGGACATGGCCGGTCTGCTTTCCCCCTACGACGCCTTCAACCTGGTCACCGCCATGAAGAAAGCCGTCAAAGTTCCTATCCATCTTCATACGCATTACACCAGCGGCATGGGCAGCATGACCTATCTGAAAGCCATCGAAGCCGGCGTGGACATCATCGACACCTGCCTTGCGCCATACGCGCTTCGGACCTCCATGCCCGCCATCGAACCCATTGTGGCGGCGCTTCAGGGATCGGACCGGGACACAGGCATCAACCTCTACAAGCTCCTGGAGATGAGCGAACACCTGGAAAAGATCGCCCCCAAATACCAGCATCTGCTGGCGGACCAGAGACTTTCCATCATCGACAACGGCGTGCTCGCGCATCAGATTCCCGGCGGCATGATTTCCAACCTGACCAGCCAGCTCAAGGAAATGAAGGCCCTCGACCGGCTGGGTGAAATCTACAAAGAAGTCGTCCAGACGCGAAAAGACATGGGCTATCCGCCGCTGGTGACGCCGTCTTCGCAGATCATCGGCTCGCAGGCGGTGCTGAACGTCCTGTTCGGGCGCTACGTCCGGATTTCCAATCAGCTCAAAGACCTCGTGCTCGGTCTCTACGGCAGAACCCCCGTGCCGATTGATCCGGAGCTGACCGCGAAAATACTCAAAAACTACAAACGCGGACAGACGCCGATCACCGGCAGGCCGGCAGACCACCTTCCCCCCGAAATGGAAGAGGCGAAAAAAACGATCGGCGATCTGGCGCGCACCGACGAAGATCTGCTGGGCTGGATCCTGTTCCCTCAGACCATGGAAAAATATCTGCGGGCAAAATACGGAATCGACGCGCCGGCATAGGCGGTCGCGGGAGAGTATGGATAGGGTGAGGATAAAAACGATGCCAACTTTCGATGACCGTTCGGGCGGATTTCCCCGGGGGCTGGAACTGCTCCACGATCCAGGCCTGAACAAAGGGACGGCTTTTACCGCGGCCGAACGCGAAGCGCTGGGCCTGCAGGGTCTGCTGCCGCCGCGCATCTCGACCCAGCAGCAGCAGGTGGATCATGTGATCTATAACGTCCGGCGGAAACCCAATCCTCTGGAAAAATACCTATATCTGATCGGCCTGCAGGACCGCAACGAACAGCTTTTTTACAAAGCGCTCGTGGACCATCTGGAAGAACTGAGCCCCCTCGTTTACACCCCCACCGTGGGGCTGGCCTGCCAGGAATACAGCCATCTGTACCGGCGTCCCCGCGGCATTACGCTGACCCGCTACGACCGGGGCCGCATCAAAGAGGCGCTGCTCAACTGGCCGCACCGGAAGGTCCGGGTCATTGTCGTCACGGACGGCGAAAGAATCCTGGGCCTGGGCGACCTGGGATCCAACGGCATGGGCATTCCCGTGGGAAAGCTGTCGCTCTACACGGCCTGCGCGGGTATTGACCCGGCGGCCTGCCTGCCCGTCATGATCGATGTCGGCACCAACAATAACGAATTGTGGAGCGATCCGCAGTACATCGGCCTGCCGGAACCCCGGCTGGAGGGAGAAGCATACGATGCGCTGATCGATGAATTCATGGAAGCGGCCGAAGAGGCATTCCCGAAGGTCATGATCCAGTTGGAAGACTTCGGCAACCGGAATGCTTTCCGCCTGCTGGACCGCTACCGCGACCGGTACTGCATGTTCGACGACGACATTCAGGGCACCGCGGGCGTCACGCTGGCCGGGCTCTACTCCGCTTTGCGCATCATTAAGGGGAAAATTACCGAACAGCGGATTGTGTTTCTGGGCGCGGGAGAAGCCGCCCTGGGCATCGGGAATCTGGTGGCCTCCGCAATGATCCGGCAGGGGCTTGCCGAAGAAGAAGCCCTCGGCCGGTGCTGGTTTGTCGATTCCAAAGGGCTCATCGTGGCCGGCCGCGAGGATCTGAACCTTCACAAACGCCGCTTTGCCCATGATTTTCCGTTTCACCGCACTCTCGCGGAAGTGGTGGAAGCCGTCCGGCCGACAACCCTCATCGGCGCGTCGGGGCAGCCCGCCGCCTTTGGGCCGGAAATTCTGGAGGCCATGGCGCGTCTGAACGAACGTCCGATTATCTTTGCGCTTTCCAATCCGACCTCACGGGCGGAATGCACGGCCGAGGACGCTTACCGCCACACACAAGGGCGCGCCGTTTTTGCCGGCGGCAGTCCGTTTCCGAAGGTGGAGATGAACGGTCAAACGTTTGTGCCGGGTCAGGCCAACAACGTTTACATCTTCCCCGGCGTGGGCCTCGGCGTCATGGCCTCGGACGCGACCCGTGTGACGGACGAAATGTTCGCCGCGGCGGCCAAATGTCTGGATGAACAGGTATCAAAGGATGATCTGGAACAAGGAAGAATCTTTCCGTCGCTTGCGCGCATCCGCGACGTTTCGGCCGCCATTGCGCTGGCCGTGGCCAAAGTCGCCTTTGCCGGAAAACTCACCGCGATGAAGGAACCTTCCAATTTGCCGGGCTATATCAAGTCGCTGATGTATGACCCGGTCTATTCGTCGTATGTGCCGGTAAAAAAACATGGTTAAAAAAAGCCGGCGGAGGTATGATCCACAAAACTGCACAGGGAGAAAAGCAATGGAAAATGTCGTGTTTATCAGCTGCGCGCGGACGCCGATCGGCGCGTACGGCGGAGCGCTTCGGGAGGTTCCGATTTACCGTCTGGCCAGCATTGTCCTGCAGGCGGCCGTCAAAAAAGCGGGCATTGAACCGGCCCAGGTGGATGACGTCATCATGGCGTCCGCCTATCAGAACGGCGAGTGCGCCAACGGCGCGCGCATGGCCGTTCTGGACGCCGACTGGCCGGATACCATCCCCGGCGGCATGATCGACCGGCGCTGCTGCTCCGGCCTGGAAAGCGTTTATTACGGGGCGTTGCAGATTCAAACCGGCAACGCCGATATGGTTATCGCAGGCGGCATGGAATCGATGAGCCAGGGCGAACTCTACATCCCCGGAGACATCAAATGGGGGCTGGGCGGCAAGAACCATGAGAAATACGGCTTCATGCCGCGCGGCCACGGGGCGCTCGCCATGTGGGGCATTCCCTTTTACGACCGCATCCAACGCGGACGCGTCATGAGCCAGCCCATCTGGCGCTACGGCGAGCTCAGCTCCATGATGACCTGGGCGGAGGCCGCTGCCAAAAAAGAAGGCATTTCGCGCGAAGAAGCGGACCGCTGGGCGCTTCGATCCCACAAGCGGGCGATCGCGGCGCAGGAAGCCGGCAAGTTCACGGACGAAATCGCTCCGGTTCTCACCGGCAAGGACAAAAACGGTCAGGAGATTTTTTTCAGCGTCGACGAAGGCCCCCGCAAAGATTCATCCCTGGAACGTCTGGCCAAACTAAAACCCGTTTACAAAGACGGCGTTTGCACGGCGGGCAACTCCTCCTCGGAAAACGACGGCGCGGCCGTGGTCATCCTTGCTTCCGAAAAGAAAGCCAGAGAACTGGGAATCAAACCGATCGCCGCCTACCGCTCCTGCGCGGTCGCGGCCACCGATCCGACCCTTACCTACCCTGCCGTACCGGCAGCCGTTGCGAAGGCGCTGGGAAAAATCGGCAAGACCATTTCCGATATGGATTTAATTGAAGTCCAGGAGGCGTTTGCCGTGCAGTGTCTGGCGGACTCCCGTCTGGCGGGACTTTCCGACGAGCAGATGGACGCGAAGGTCAATATCAACGGTTCGGGCATCTCGCTGGGGCACCCCATCGGCGCCACGGGAACGATGCGCCTGACCACGCTGCTTTATGAAATGCAGCGGAGCAACGCCCGCTTCGCCCTGGAAACGATCTGCGGCGGCGGCGGCCAGGGGATATGCATGGTGATCGAAAGAAGGTAAGGAACGGTCGCGACCGTTCCCTACGGATTGCCGCAAATCTAAAATAGCAGCGGGAAACCGTCGCGATAACCTGATACCTTGGAGGGCACGCGAGATCACGAGACTGTTCCCTAAATTATCATTCCGGCGAAAGCCGGAATCCAGTGGATTGAAAAATGGATTCATTCCTGGACACCGGTTTTCACCGGTGTGACAAAGTCAACAACCTTTAACAACCGTCCGGGAGGAAAAAATATGGATTTTGCATTGACGGAAGAACAAAAAATGATTCAGGAGACGGCGCGAAACTTTGCCGAAAAGGAAATCGCGCCGCATGTCGAGGAAGACGAAAAAAACCATTTCTGGCGCAGGGAAATTTTTGACAAGATGGCAGAGCTCGGATTTTTCGGCTTCTGTATCGACGAGCAATACGGCGGAAACGGCATGGGCTTTCTGGAAGGCGCGCTCGCCATCGAGCAGGTGGCCAGGGTGCATGTCGCCTGGCGCATGGCCTTCAACATGCAGTGCTGGGGTCCGGCGCTCACCATCCAGAAATTTGGAACGGAAGAGCAAAAAGAACATTACATTCCCAAATTCGTCTCCGGCGAATATGTCGGCAGCTTCGCCATGACCGAACCGGATATCGGTTCGGACGTCGCCTCCATGAAATGCCGCGCCGAAGACAAGGGCGACTACTACCTGGTGAACGGCAACAAAATGTGGATCACGAACGGCACGGTTTGCAACCACGGCCTGTTGTATGTCAAAACGGACAAGGACGCGGGCGCGAACGGCGTGAGCTGCTTCATCATGGACTACTCCCTGCCCGGCATCACGCGCAAACCGATTCACGACAAGGTCGGCCTGTGGGCCTCCGATACGGCGGAAATCACCTTTGAAGACGTGAAGGTTCCCAAAAATCTTTTGCTGGGAAAACTGAATAAAGGCTTCCAGATTTGCATGACGCAGCTCAACTCCACCCGGCTGGGCTGCTCCGCGGGCGCGCTGGGGCTTTCCGGCGCCATTCTCGACGCCTCCGCCAAATACGCGACGGAGCGCTGCCAGTTCGGCAAGCAAATCGGCCGCTACCAGCTCATTCAGCAGCAGGTGGCGGACATGAAAATCGGCCATGACACGCTGGCCTATCTGGTTTACCGCTCGGCCTGGCTCAAGGATAAAGGGCTTCCCAATGTCATGGAAACCTCCATGTCCAAGCTCTACGGCGCAAAAGTCGTCGTTCACGACGCCAACGAGTGCATGAAGCTCTACGGGTCGTTCGGCTATTCGGACGAATATCCCTGCGGCCGCTTCCTGCGCGACTCCAAGCAGTTCGAAACGCTGGAAGGCACGTCCAACATGCACACGATGATCGTCGCCAACGCCACGATGGGCTTTGCGCCCAACCGGGCATAGACGGAGTAAGCCATGAAACAATACTTCGAAAAAATGGATCCGTTGGGGAAGCCCCTTTCCGCCAAACAGGTCGAAAGCATGCGGGAGAACTGCGCGAAGATCGAGGAGATCATGAAAACCATCGACGCGGAAGTCGAGCGGATCAGGAACGTGGGCGTCCCCTTGCAGACCCTGCACGACCGGGGCGAGATGAGCGTCTGGGAGCGCATCGAATACCTCGTCGATCCGGGGACCTTCTGCCCGCTGCACAGCATCTTCGATCCGGAAAACGAGGAATCGGGGAGCACCGGCGTGGTCGATGGTCTGGCGCGCATCCGAGGCAAGTGGTGCGTCCTCATCGGCTTCAACAACAAATGGATGGCGGGCGCGTGGATCGCCGGCCAGCCGGACAACAACCTGCGTGTAACCGACATCGCCAAGCTCCTGCACCTGCCGCTGGTGTGGCTGGTGAACTGTTCCGGGGTGAAGCTGCCCGAGCAGGAAAAGATGTACGCCAACCGCCGGGGCCAGGGCACGTGCTTCTTCCGCCATGCCGAACTGGAACAGATGGGCATCCCGGTCATCGCCGGCATTTACGGCACCAATCCCGCGGGCGGCGGCTACCAGTCCATCAGCCCGACGATTCTGCTCGCGCACAAGAAGGCCAACATGGCCGTGGGCGGCGGCGGCATCGTGAGCGGCATGTCCCCCAAGGGATTTTTCGATGAAGAAGGCGCGGAAGAGCTCATCAACGCCACGCGGCACTTCAAGTCCGTTCCGCCCGGCAGCGTCAAAATCCACCACGACGTCACGGGATTTTTCCGCGCGGTCTTCGACGAGGAAACCCAGGTCTTGGACGCAATTAAAGATTACATGGACGATCTGCCCGCCTACCATCCACGCTTCTTTCGCGTGGCAGCCCCCGCTGAACCTGCTTACCCTCCCTCGGAAATCGCCTCGATCATTCCGGTCAACAAAAAGCGCGTTTACGATTTCGAGCAGGTTCTGGCGAGGCTCGTGGACAGCTCGGAGCATCTGGAATTCCGCCCCGGCTTCGGCCCGGAAATGTACTGCGGCCTGGTCAAGGTGGACGGTTATCTGCTGGGCGTCGTCGGGAACCGCCAGGGCGCCTTTCCCAATTACCCGGAATACACCAATCAGTACATGGGCGTGGGCGGCAAGCTCTACCGCCAGGGACTGATCAAGATGAGTGAGTTCGTCACGCTGTGCTCGCGCGACAAGGTGCCGATGGCCTGGTTTCAGGACACGTCCGGCATCGACGTGGGCGACATCGCGGAGAAGGCGGAGCTTCTGGGCCTGGGCCAGTCGCTCATCTATTCGATTGAAAACTCGCACCTGCCGATGATGCTGGTTGTCCTGCGCAAGGGAACAGCGGCGGCGCATTACGTTCTGGGCGGTCCCACGGCCAACAATAACAATGCCTTTTCACTCGGCACGGCCACGACCGAGATTAACGTCATGCACGGGGAAACCGCCGCGGCGGCCAGTTACGCCAGAAGGCTCGTCAAGGAAAAGGACGCGGGCCGGCCGCTTGGGCCCGTCATCGACAAGATGAACGAGATGGTAAAACACTATGACGATACGTCGGGGCCGCTGTTCTGCGCGAAGAAAGGCTTTGTCGATGAAATCGTGCGCTTTCACGAACTGCGCAACTACCTGGTGGGCTTTGCCAACTGCTGCTATCAGAATCCCCGGTCCATCTGCCCGCAGCACCAGATGATCCTCCCGCGCATCATCCGCTCGCAGATGGTAAAGGGGCTGGAAAGACCCAAAGCCTAAGGAACGGTTTGAACCACCCTTTCGGGTGGCGCAACCGTTCCCTACACTCTGTGTATCCCATATTCAGGATAGAAGGCGGGGGTTTCCCCCGCCATGTTGCATAATCCGTATCACTGAATTGCAAGTCACAAGAGAACTTTACGCTGCTGCAGATTGATAAAGATATTTCTGAAACCCTGAAAACACCCGGCTGATTTCCTCCGGTTGCCCAAGGTCCGACACGGCGTCGGCCAGGGAATCGTGATATTTGAGGCGCAAAAGAGGCGTCAGTTTGCTTTGCTCAAGCTCCTCAACACCGACGCTCACATAATGTGAAAGGACAAAATCCAGAAAGACCTGCTGCTTGCCGTTAAAGTGCGCACTGATGATCACTTTTGCCTGCCGGGCGCGCTCCTCGCGTGTGATTGGCGGGAGTGCATAAGCCACGTATGCCAGCACGTCAAATAGATCGCTCTTTTCGGCATCGATAATCTTTTGCATCTCCGCCATCTGTTGATGACCGAAGCCTTTTTCTGCAAGCCCCCGCAGCAACTTTATGCGGGTGTCGGGAGCGCTCCAGATTGCGCGCAATTCTTCCTCATCCTTGAAAAACTCCGGCAGCTTGCCGAAAAGCATTTCCATAAACTGCTGCGCCGACATCGGAGTGCCGTCGGGATGCCAGAAGCTCGTCACCATCATATGCTGAATGCTGCGCTCTTTTCCGTCAGCGAGCTTGACTTTAGCTTTCTTGATACAAACACAGGGACGCCGGCCACACTTCGGGCACGGCTCCTTCGGGCAGACGCAGGGTCTTTGACCGCAAACCGGACAGGGCTTCGGCGGTTCTTTAACACAGGCGCAGGGATAGCAGCCGCATTTGGAACAGGGTTCCGGCTCCAGCGGTTCACCGTCCCATTCGGGATCGCTGAAATGCTGATAGGCTTTAACGAAATCGTAAATCGTAAAATAATCCTTGCCGTCATAGAGCCTTGTGCCGCGTCCGATGATTTGTTTGAATTCAATAATCGTATTGATCGGCCGCATGAGCACAATATTGCGGATGTTGCGGGCATCAACGCCGGTGGAAAGTTTTTGCGACGTGGTCAGGATTGTCGGCAGCGTTTTTTCGTTGTCCTGAAAGTCCCGCAGATGCTGCTCGCCCAGGGCTCCGTCATTGGCCGTCACCCGTTGGCAGTAATTCGGCTCTTTGCTGGTTTTCATCTGATTGATCAAATCGCGCACGGCCAGCGCGTGATCCTGGCTTGCGCAAAAGACCAGCGTCTTTTCCCGCTGATCGATCAGATCCATGAACAATTTTACACGGTGGGCTTCACGTTCCTTTATCTCGATAATCTTATTGAAATCCGTCTCCAGATAAATCTTTCCGAACTGAACTTCTCCCTCCATGATCATATCATCTGGCGTGTAAACATAATCATCAATCGTTGTGGAGATTTGCCTCACCTTAAAAGGAGTAAGAAACCCGTCGTTGATGCCGTCTTTCAATGAATAAATGTAAACCGGTTCACCGAAATAGGCATACGTATCCACATTGTCTTTTCTTTTGGGGGTGGCGGTTAGTCCCAACTGAACAGCAGGCGCAAAATATTCGAGGATATCCCGCCAGTTGCTTTCATCATTGGCGCCTCCGCGATGACACTCGTCAATCACAATGAAATCAAAAAAGTCAGGGGGATATTCGCCAAAATATGGGCTGGGCTTTCCATCTATTGGCGGACCGCTCATAAACGTTTGGAAGATCGTGAAGAAGATGCTGCCGTTCTTGGGGACTTTGCCTTTCTTGCGGATGTCCGCCGGTGAAATTCTGACCATTGCATCTTCCGGGAAAGCGGAAAACGCATTATAGGCCTGATCAGCCAGTATATTCCGGTCGGCCAAAAAGAGAATGCGCGGCAGGCGCGACGGCTCGCGGCTCAAATTCCAGCGGCTGTGAAACAGTTTCCAGGCAATCTGGAAGGCGACAAATGTTTTACCTGTTCCGGTGGCCATTGTGAGCAGGATGCGCGGCTTATTGGCGGCGATGGCTTCCATAACCCGTTCAACCGCAATATCCTGAAAGTAGCGACTCGGATGGGAACCGCCCCTGTCTTCAAAGGAAACAGACGCAAAACGATCGCGCCAGGTATTCTCCTCGGCAAAGGTCAATTTCCATAGTTCTTCCGGTTTGGGATAAGCGGCAATCTCGCCTTCCTTACCCGTTTTCATATCGATGGCATAAATACCTTTTCCGTTGGTCGCGTAAGTGAAACGAACGGCCAATTTGTCGGCATAGTTCTTGGCCTGGGCAACGCCTTCGGTCAGTTCTTCGTCCCATGCTTTTGCCTCGACAACAGCCATTTTTGTGTTGCGATACTCCAGAACATAATCAGCCGATAATGGTTTTCCGCGCCGCCCAAGACCTTCAATGCGTCCCGGAGTGATTGGAAATTCCCGCCGGATACGGCTTCCCTCGGTAACACCCCAGCCGGCGGCTTTGAGCGCCGGGTCAATATGTTCGGCTCTGGTTTCGGCTTCGTTCATGGCGTTTTAGCAAAAAGTGTTTTTGTCTCACGGATTGAATGCTTTAAGTTAATTGTCTCATAATAAGCGATATATGAGATAAAATAGCCATTTTGTCTCATCGTTGCTCAAAACACGTCCCTTCCCTCCGCAATGTTAAAAAGATCACGAAAAACAAATATTCCGGCCCGTCCCCCTTTACCTTGGCGCAATGGCACAAGCAGCCCACGATCCTTTAGGATACCCAGGATACGGGCAGCCGTTGGTCTGGGAATTGACGAATGGCCGGTAAACTGCGGCGCCGAAAATATGGTTGATTTAAATATAAAATCAACTGCTTTGATCGAATACTGAGAGTGGGTCCAATCGCTCACCTGCTTCTTCACACGATCATAAAGGGCCAGAATAGCCCGTGCTTTGCGTTCATTTTCAGCAGCCTGCTGCTGAATACCTCTGAGAAAGAATTCGCACCACTCTGTCCAGTTACCTTCACGCGATACAGCCCGAAGTTTTTCCTGATACTCTTCCCGGTTCGCTTCCAGGTAGGCGCTCATGTAAAAATTCGGACTTCCCAGCAATTTACGCTGATAGAGAAAAAGCGGTATCAGCATCCGGCCGAGACGGCCGTTACCATCCTTGAAGGGATGGATAGCTTCAAACTCCACATGGAGAACAGCAAGCTGCACCAGTGCATCAAGTTCGGCAGTGATGTTCAAATAACGTTCCCAATCGTCCATCGCCTGCTGCAAGTGTTCCGGCGCTACGGGAATAAAAGAAGCGTTCTCTATTGCGCAACCTCTGGGGCCAATCCAGTTCTGTTCCTTGCGATAAATGCCCGGGGCTTTGTCCCTGCCGCGCACACCCTCCATAAGCAGCTTATGAATGGCAGACAGTAAGTGCTGAGACAGCGGACGATGCTCCATTTCCGCCGCGCAAACCTGCAATGCCCGACGGTAATTCAGGACTTCCTCCGCATCGTCTCGTTTTGGCTGGGCAATGTTGGATGATCCCCCGCTTGCCTCGATCTCTAAAACCTCGCCCATTGTAACCTGTGTGCCTTCGATCTTTGATGACAGCACCGCTTCCTGGGTGATGAGCGGAGAAAGCAGGATGTGCGTGTTCGGTATAGCGGATAGCAGGCCGTCATATCGCCCGAGTCCGGCATTGGCAGCGCCGATGATGATATTCAACTTTTGCTAATCCATTTCAGACGGCGGAAATTGCCCTAAATGATATTTTACAGGTGGCATATTCTTTCACTCCTTATAGCTGACCGGTAAATGCCTGGTTCAGTAGCGACTTCTTTAATTCGTCCAAAGCGGTTAGTTTTTGCTGGTAGATGGATGAGAGGCGTTGGGTTTCTTCGCGAAGGCCATCAAATTTAGCGGCTAAACTTTTCTGGTTCATCCGGTTGATGCGTACTTTTTTTGTTGAAAAGATGGACATGAACCCCC
>ERZ724525.1851-NODE-1851-length-12307-cov-8.333415_pt1 | contig 12307 bp, 12 predicted proteins | sample MGYA00376058_ERZ724525 | MGnify/ENA primary metagenome ERZ724525 (study PRJEB28724, sample SAMN07190888) | wastewater metagenome | isolation source: influent of sewage treatment plant in Hong Hong | place: USA: Christiansburg, Virginia | collected 2016-03-01 ... | reverse complement strand
TGGCCCATGGCGATGCCGTCATCGACGGCAATGGTGTTGAATTCTTTGGCCACGCCGCCAGCGGCCTCAATCTCGCGGGCCACCAGCTGGCCCAGATCCTTCAGGTGAACGTGGCCAGGCACGAACTGGGTGAAGGAGTTGACGACGGCAATGATGGGCTTTTGAAAATCATCGTCCTTCATGCCGGTGGCGCGCCAGAGCGAGCGCGCACCTGCCATATTGCGACCGGCGGTAGAGGTTTTGGAGCGGTAAACAGGCATGGTGATTTTTCGTAAAGGGGTTAACTGGGGGGCGCAGGAATTATCCCCCAGCGATCTGCCACCACAGCGCCAGCCAGAAGATGGCCGCGTGCCTGCTCAGCGCGGCTTGCGTGGTTGCATGCCCAAGGCTTGCTTTTGCTTGTCGAGGCGGTCTTTTTTGCGTTGGTCCATTTTTTCCATGGCCTTGCGTTTGGTGTAGCCCGTGGAATCAGCCCAGGCCCACCACAGTATGGTGAGGGCAAAAGGCGTCAGCACCCACCACCACGACCACTGCGCCACGGGCGCTATGTCCAGATACTTCAGCAACGACAGTGCAATTCCCAAAACCAGCATATACATGGCGCCCCCCAACGAACAAAACAAATCACCAGCAGCAGTCAACCCGGATCACTACAATGGCATCAAAAGCAATGTACCCCAACCAAGAGGAAAGACCATGATGAAACGCTCCCTGACTATCCTTGCCCTGACGCTGTCGGCTGCTGTCCCTGCCATGGCAGATCAGGCATTGGCCACTGCCAAAAACTGCATGGCCTGCCACGCAATCGACAAAAAACTGGTCGGCCCCTCTTACAAAGACGTAGCAGCCAAGTACGCTGGCCAAAAAGACGCGGTGGACAAGCTGGCTGCCAAAATCATCAAGGGCGGCGCTGGCGTGTGGGGCCCGGTTCCCATGCCGGCCAACGCCCAAGTCAACGACGCAGAAGCCAAGAAACTGGCTACCTGGGTTCTGACGCAAAAGTAAATCGGCAGTGGCGCCCAAGCGCCCTGTACGTTCGGCCACCGCACATTCCTCCTGTGCCGTGGCCGAAGTTGTTTCTGGCAGGCTCTGGTGTTCAACCCTGCCTGGGAGCGCGGCCGATTTGCTGCTCCAGTTGCCCGATGTAGGCAGCGGCACTGTTGTCTGACTCTTGGGCACGCGCCATCAGATGGGTCTCCAGGGCGTCCAGGCGTGCCATAAAGGCCTCTTGGGATTGAACCTGCTGGCTTTGCACAAAAGCGCGCAGTTCCGTAAAGCGCGAAGCCTCGGCCTTGTCGGCCAGTTCGCGCTGCGCCTGCATTTCTTTGGCGTGGCGCCGCGTCTCCAGCAGCACCGAGCCCTGCAATGACAGCACATACGCCACGAAGAAAATCCCTAACAACACCGTCAGGCCCAGCATCAACACGCCCAGGGGTGCCTCGAAAGACAGCAAGCCCAGCGAGACTTCAGACGGCGTTGCCAGCGCATTCCAGTTGAATACGGCCAGCACGGTGATGAGTGCTACGGTCAACAACAAAACAAGGGTTCTCGGATTCATCAGGCACAGTTCCTTTCAGCGTTGAATTGCAGCCTCATTTCGACAAGGGTGAACCCTGAGGCACCGGGTGCGGGTCTGGCTGCTCTGCTTCCATGCGCGCCCCAGGCACCGACTTGCGCGCCAGCAGCGCATACATGGTGGGCACCACAAAGATGGTCAGCAAGGTGCCCAGGCTCATGCCACCCACAATCACCCAGCCAATTTGCATGCGGGTTTCAGCACCCGCGCCCTGGGCCAGCGCCAGCGGCACCGCACCCAGCACCATGGCGCCGGTGGTCATCAAGATGGGCCGCAGCCGCTGGGCCGATGCCTTGACCAGCGCATCCACCATCTCCAGCCCCTGCTCACGCAGCTGGTTGGTGAACTCCACAATCAAAATTCCGTGCTTGGTGATCAGGCCCACCAGCGTGATCAGACCAATTTGTGAATACACATTGAGCGAACCACCACTCCACTTCAATGCCAATAGCGCACCAATCATGGACAGCGGCACGGACAGCATGATCACCAGCGGATCAATGAAGCTCTCGAACTGCGCCGCCAGCACCAGAAAAATAAACACCAGCGCCAGCACAAACACAATACCCAGCGCGCCTTGCGAGTTTTTGAACTCGCGCGAGGTGCCGTTCAGATCGGTGGTGTAACCCGGTTTGAGCACTTTGGCAGCCGTGGCATCCATAAAGACCAATGCCTCGCCCAGCGAATAATCCGGCGACAAATTGGCCGTGATGGTGGCCGAGCGGCGCTGACCGAAGTGATTCAACTCGCGCGGACTCACGCTCTCGCGCACGGTGACCAGGCTGGACAGCGGAATCATGGCGTCATTGCGCCCCCGGACGTAAATGCCATCAATGTCCTCGGGCGTAGTGCGTCCGGTGGCCTCGGTCTGCACGATCACGTCGTACTGCTCGGCGTCGCGCTTGTAGCGGGTCACGGTGCGTCCGCCCAGCATGGTTTCAATCGCTTTGGCGACGACATCCACATTGACCCCCAGATCGGCAGCGCGCTCGCGGTTCACATCGATACGCAGCTCGGGCTTGTTCAGGCGCAAATCCACATCGGGTGACGTGATGCCAGGGTTTTTGGCCATTTCAGCCAGCATCTGCTCGGCCACGGCGCTGAGATTTTCGTAGCTGTCGGAGGTCTGAATGACGTAGTTCAGTGGCCGCGAACGAAAGCCCTGACCCAACGAGGGTGGCGTGATCGGAAACGCATTCACCCCCGGCAGACTGGCCAGCCGAGGTTGCAGCTCACGGGCAATGTCGAGCGTGCTGCGGCTGCGGTTTTCCCAGTCTACGGTGCGATACACCACGCTGCCTTGCGACACCATGGGGTTGCCGATATTGGCAAAAATGCGGTCGAACTCGGGGTAGTCACGGCCTATCTTTTCCAGCTCCAGGGCATAGCGGTTGGTGAAGTCCAGGGTGGCGCCATCGGGGGCCGTGATATTGGCCAAAATAGTGCCCCGGTCTTCCAGGGGCGATAGTTCCTGCTTCATGGTCGGGTACACCATCACCAGCCCCACGCCACTGAGCACCATGGTGCCCACCACCAGCCAGCGCGCCTGCAACAGCGCACCGCGCACACCGCCACCGGCGGCACGGGCCGTCACCAGCCAGCGCAGCAGCCGGCCATACGCATCCGACAAAGCCGTCAGCCAGCGCTCCATGGAGCGATCGAACCAGTGCGGGTTGGGATTGTGCTTAAGCAGCAGCGAACACATCATGGGTGATAACGTCAGCGCCACAAATCCCGACACCAGCACGGCTCCCGCCAGCGCCAGCGCAAACTCGACAAACAGGCGCCCGGTGCGCCCCGGCGTGAAAGCCAGCGGCGCATACACCGCCACCAACGTGAGGGTCATGGCCACGATGGCAAAACCAATCTCACGCGCCCCCTTGATGGCTGCTGAAAACGGGTCTAGCCCCTCTTCAATGTGGCGGTAAATGTTCTCCAGCATGACGATGGCATCGTCCACTACCAAACCAATGGTCAGTACCAGTGCCAGCAAAGTCAGGGTGTTGATGGAAAAACCGGCAAGCTGCATCAGCGCAAACGTGCCCACCAGGCTGACGGGGATGGTGATGATGGGAATGATGGACGCGCGCAACGTGCGCAAGAACACAAAAATCACCAGCGCCACCAGCACCACGGCCTCGGCAATGGTGGTGTAAACGCTTTTCACCGAGCGGTCGATGAAGATGGAGTTGTCGTTGGCCACCTCCACCACCACGTCGGCGGGCAAATCGGCCTGGAGCGTGGGCAGCATGGCACGCACACCGGCAGACAGCTCCAATGGGTTGGCCGTGGCCTGGCGGATCACACCCACTGAAATGGCCTCGCGGCCATTCAGGCGCACCTTGCTGCGGTCGCTGGCGGGGCCTTCTTCCACCCGTGCCACGTCGCGCAGGCGCACCGGAAAGCCATTGACCGTGCGCACCACGATGTCAGCAAACTGGGTCGGCGTGAGCAGGCTGGTCTGCGATGTCACGCTGAACTCACGCTGCTGCGACTCAATGCGCCCGGCGGGCAGTTCCAGGTTGTTGCGGCGAATGGCGTCTTCCACGTCCTGCGTAGTGAGCCGGTAGCCGGCCATGCGCTGGGGATCGAGCCAGACGCGCATGGCGTAGCGGCGTTCGCCGTAAATAGGCACATCGGCCACGCCAGTGACGGTTTGCAGGCGGGGCTTGACGATGCGGTTGAGCAAATCGTTGATCTCCAGCGGCGTTTTGCTGTCGCTGCTGAAGGCCAGCCACATCACCGGGAAGGCGTCGGCTTCGACCTTGGCGATCACAGGCTCATCGACGGCATCGGGCAAGCGGTTGCGCACGCGCGCGGTACGGTCGCGAACCTCGGCGGCAGCGTTGTCGGCGTCTTTCTCCAGGCGAAAGCGCACCGAGATCTGGCTGCGCTCAGCCCGGCTGATGGAGGTGATGACGTCCACGCCATCAATGCCGGCAATCGAGTCCTCCAGCGGCTTGGTCACCTGGGACTCAATCACCTCGGCAGAGGCACCCGCGTAAGCCACGCTCACGGTAACCACGGGTTCGTCGATCTTGGGGTACTCACGCACTGACAGGCGCGTGAAACTGACGGCACCGATCAGCAGCACCAGCAGCGATAGCACGGTGGCAAACACCGGGCGGCGGATGGATATTTCAGCAATTTGCATGGCAAAGACAGTGCGTTGCGCCTGCGCACTCAGGCCGGCTGGCGCGCAGGGGCAGAAGTCGGCGCAGAGGCAGGCTCCGGCGCTGCTGGCACCACCACCCGCACCGGCGCACCATCCTGTTGCACCCGCTGGTGCCCGGCAGTGACGACCGTATCACCCAGCTCCAGGCCTTGCAACACCTCCACCTGACCAGCGCGGCGCAGGCCCAGTTGGACTGGTACACGCTGCGCGATGCGGCTATCCGGCGCTGCGCCCGGCACCACCTTGAGTACATAAGGCTTGCTGCCCTGGGGAACGATGGCCTCCTCAGGCACCACACGGGCATCGGCACGGGCGCCAAACACCGCCGTGACGCGTGCAAACATGCCCGGACGCAACTGTAAATCGCGGTTATCAATGCTGCCACGCACCGCCACAGAGCGCCCGTTGGCATCAATCTGCGGATCGATGGCGCGCACCACGGCACTGAACGTCGCACCCGGCAACGCATCCAGCTCCACCCGGGCGCCCTGGCCCACACGCACCTGGGTCTGGTAACGCTCAGGCAGGCGGAAATCCACCCACACGCTGTCAATGTCTTCAATGTTGACGATGTCGGTGCCGTCTTTGAGGTAGTCGCCCACATGGACATTGCCGATGCCCGCAATGCCATCAAAGGGCGCCACGATCTTCAGCCGCGCTGCCGTGGCCTGGGCCAGGGCCAGTTTGGCCTGCGCCACTTGCAGATTGGCCGCACTTTCATCCACCGAACGTTGGCTGATAAAGCCCTGCGCCACCAGCTCCTGGTTGCGCTGGTGGTTGGCGCGGGCAATCGAGAGTTCTGCCTGCGCCTGCTGCACCTGTGCGCGCGGCAACTGGTCGTCCAATTGCACCAGCAACTGGCCCTGGCGCACCCGCGCCCCATCGCGAAAATGCAGTTGCGTGACGCGCCCACTGACCTCGGGGCGCAGCACCACGCTGCGGCGTGACCGCAAGCTGCCCACGGCCTGGACTTCGTCACTGATTGCCATGGCGCGCACGTGCGCTACTTCAACACTGATGGGTTTGGCTGCACCGGCACGCTGGGCATTGCGCGCCACGGCAGGCGCGGCATTCTGCGGCGCGGCAGCGCCCGGTTTTTGCAGCCACCAGGCTGCGGTACCGGCGCCGACCATGCCGATCACCGCAACGACAAGATAGAGTGCTCTGGAGGCCATAACAATAGACGGGGGAGTTACCTGTAAGCAGCCTGTCAATGTAGCAGCGTAGCTGCCGCCCCGATGCCGCAGCAGCTTGCTGTGGGCCGCCCCAGCCCCAGTTTTACGCAGGCTTTACACAAGCCAGGTCGGCATCGTGCATGGCTGCGCACCCACTTTCAGTGGCGCCCGAGCGCCTGCTCCACTCCCCGGTTGGCCAGCGCATCGGCGCGCTCATTGCCCGGATCACCGGAGTGGCCCTTGACCCAACGCCAGTCAATGCGATGTCCGCCTGCGCTGACCAGCGCATCCAGGCGCTGCCAAAGCTCTACATTTTTTACCGGCTGCTTGGCCGCTGTACGCCAGCCCCGGGCTTTCCAGCCGTGGATCCATTCGGTAATGCCTTTGCGCACGTACTCGCTATCGAGGTACAAGGTCACGGCACAGGGGCGCTTGAGGGCTGACAAGGCCTCAATCACGGCGATCAACTCCATGCGGTTGTTGGTGGTGCCCAGTTCACCGCCAAACAACTCTTTTTCTATGGCACCGGCGCGCAGCAGCACGCCCCAGCCACCAGGACCAGGATTGCCCTTGCAGGCACCATCGGTATAAATCTGAATCTCGTTCACGCACTATTCCTGTCTGTTCACGGGGAATTACCCGCTCGATTGGCGACCGGCACCGATACGCCCACACGCTGCGATCTGCTGCGCCAGGCAGGCTCCAGCCGCCGCATGCCATGCACCCGCTTGACGGCCACCACAAAGTATGCGGCGCCGAGTATCGGCCAGCAGCGCGCGCCCATGCGATCCATCCATGAAAAACGCTGCAACCACTGCTCGGTGCGCACTGCCGGGGCATAGCAGCCAAAATCGGCCGTTTCCACCTCGAAACTGAGCAGCCGCAACCAATCACGCAGGCGCCAATAACCGATGAACTCCCCCACATCCGGCAGGTACAGGCGGCCCCATCCCAGGCGCTGGTACAGGCGTGCGCGCTGCTGGCGCAGCCCCCACAAACTGACGGGATTCAAACCACTGATGACCACCCGCCCTTCCGGCACCAGCACGCGCGCCACTTCACGCAGTGCAGCGTGGGGGTCGTGGCTGAGCTCCAATGCATGGGGCAGCAGCAATAAATCCAGGCTGTTGTCGGCAAACGGCAAAGCCACTGCGTGGGTCAGAAAGTCAGGGGCGACGGCACCCGGCACCGGCCCAGACAGCTCGCCCATGCCCCGCCAGCGGTGGGGCATGCGGTTGGCGCGCAGGCCATCGAGCAGCGGCATGCCCAGCTGCACACTGTGGTAACCGAACACGTCGGCCACCGCCTCGTCAAAGCGCGCCTGCTCCCACGCCAGCAGGTAGCGGCCTGGCGGGGAGTCAAACCAATGGTGCAAACCTATAATTTGAGCGCTCATGAATCTGCTACCACTGCCCGCTTTCTCCGACAACTACATCTGGATGTTGCACAACGCACACCAGGCCATCGTGATTGATCCGGGCGATGCACACCCGGTGCTGCAAGCACTCGACCGCCTTGGCTTGCAATTGCAGGCGATTCTAGTCACGCACCACCATGCAGACCATGTCGGCGGCGTAGAGGCGCTGCGCTTGGCCACCGGCGCCAGCGTCTACGGCCCTGCGCTCGAGGCCATGCCCCAGGGCACCACACCTGTACAGCAGGGCGACCAGATCCAAGCCTTGGGTACACCGTTTGCCGTGCTGGACGTACCCGGCCACACTGCAGGCCACGTTGCGTACTACGGCGCGCCGGCACAAGGCGCACCCTGGTTGTTTTGCGGCGACACCTTGTTCTCCGGAGGCTGTGGCCGCTTGTTCGAAGGCACGCCTGCGCAAATGCTGGCATCGCTGGACGCGCTGGCCGCACTGCCCGACGACACCCAGGTGTGCTGCGCCCACGAATACACACTTTCCAACCTGAAATTTGCCCGCGCGGTGGAACCCGACAACACCGCACTGCTCCACTACCAAGGCGTGTGCGAGGCCCTGCGGGCAAAGCAACAGCCCACGCTGCCCTCCCACATCGGGCTGGAGCGCAACATCAACCCCTTCCTGCGCACCCGTGTTGCGCAGGTGGCCGCTGCGGCACAGGCCCATGCCAACGCGCCCCTGAATCCCCTGGATGCCGTCGCGGTGCTGGCAGCACTGCGCGAATGGAAAAACCAATTTTGATGAAACTACTTTCTACCGCCTGCCTCGCTGGCCTGCTGTTTCTTACAGGCTGTGCTACGCAATCGCCGTCCGGCGGCTTCTCGTCCGACCCCGACGCCCCACTCTCCAGCCAAAGGCACTCCTCCCCCGTCATCCCCGGCGGCCCACTGCAGCCCATCACCGCCACCAAAATGGGCAGCAGCCAGGTGGCTCCCCTGTTCACCCCTGCCGACCTTTGGGATCGCATCCGCCGTGGCTTTGCCATGCCCGACTTGCAGCACGAGCTGGTGCAAGACCGTGAGCAGTGGTATGCCAGCCGCCCCGACTACATGCAGCGCATGACCGAGCGCTCCAGCAAATACCTCTTTCACATCGTAGAAGAGCTGGAGCGCCGGGGCATGCCCACCGAACTGGCACTGCTGCCCTACATCGAAAGCGCGTTCAACCCCCAGGCCGTTTCTACCGCCAAGGCTGCGGGCATGTGGCAGTTCATGCCCGCCACGGGCAACTATTTCGATCTCAAGCAAAACGTCTTTCGCGATGACCGGCGCGATGTGCTGGCCTCGACCCGCGCGGCCCTCGATTACCTGCAAAAGCTGCACCGCATGTTTGGTGACTGGCACCTGGCGCTGGCAGCCTACAACTGGGGCGAGGGCAGCGTCAGCCGCGCCATTGCCCGCAACCAGAAAGCGGGCCTGGGCACCAGCTACACCGAGCTGAACATGCCTGCCGAAACCCGCATGTACGTGCCCAAGCTGCAGGCCGTAAAAAACATCGTGGCCGACCCAGAGGCTTTCAAAACCGAGCTGCCGCTGATCGAAAACCACCCCTACTTCCAGACCGTGGACATCACCCACGACATTGACGTGGCGCTGGTGGCACAGCTGGCGGGCATCCGCGAGCAAGACTTCCGGGCGCTCAACCCATCGTTCAACAAGCCGGTGATTCTGGCGGCGGGCACACCGCAAATTTTGCTGCCCTGGGACAACGCCAAGGTCTTCCAGCGCAACCTGGAAGCGCGCAGCCAGGGCCAGTACGCCAGCTGGACGGTCTGGACTGTGCCCAGCACCATGAGCGTGGCCGAGGTCGCCCAGCGCATGAGCATGAGCGAAGCCGATCTGCGCCACATCAACGGCATACCGCCGCGCATGCTGATCAAGGCCGGCTCGGCGCTGATGGTGCCGCGATCGACCACCACGCGCCAGGATGTGACCGAGCATGTTGCCGACCACGGCCAGATTGCCCTGACGCCAGAAATCATCACCCGGCGCACCACCGTGCGCGCTGGCAAACGCGACAGCGTGGCGAGCATGGCCAAGCGCTACCGTGTCAGCGCCGCCAACGTGGCCGACTGGAACAGCGTCAAGCCCGGCGCAGCCTTCAAGGCCGGGCAACAAGTGGTGCTGTATCTGCCTGTGCAGATGAAAACCGCTGGCGCCAAACCGACCAAGGCGGGTGCGGCACGCAACCAAAGCGCCAGCAAAAAATCTCCCGCCATCAGCAAAGTAGCGCGCGGTGGCACGCCCACCAAAACGCGCCGACACTGAAAGCCCTGCGCTGCGCTCCCACCGGGGGTGCAGCGCAGCCCCGGCAGCGCTTCAGACAAAAAACCGCTGTTTGGCCTTGCGGGCAAAGTCGTGGGTAAAAGTGCGCGCCAAATTCACGTGCTCCAGCCCCTGTGCGTTCTCGTGCAATGACGCCATGGTGCGCAGTGCCGTAGCGGGGCCATCGCTGGGCATCATGCCGTCGATGGAAATGGTTTCGCGCACCCGGGCAAAAGCGGCCAGATAGCCGCCCCGGTCGCCCTGCCAATCGGCAGCCGGAACGGCCTTGACCAGATCCCCCGGGCCTGCCGTTTGCAGCCACTTGAGAGCATGCACCAGCCCATAGACCAACGCTTGTGCATCCGCAGCGCGCTGGTGCAAAAAACGCTCCGGTGCGGCCAGGCAGCCGCCGGGCAAGGCGCCGCCAAACACCGCCTGCGAGCCCCCCAGGGTGCGCGCCTCACTGAGCAAGCGTAGCTCGCCCTTGCTCTCCAATTGCGCCATCACCGGATCGCCGTGGCACAGCGCCTGCACGCGCTGGGCGCGCACCGCTGCCGCAGCAGAGGCACCTGCCCCCACCGCCACATAAGTCACGTCCTGCGGCCCCAGCCCGGCGCGCGCCAACACCAGCAAAGCCATGGCGTGCGACAAAGAGCCCAGCGCATCCACCCCGACCTTGCGCCCACGCAGATCAGCCAGGGTGTTCGACCGGGGCAGCGCCCGCGTGGAAACGCCCAAAGCCAGCTGCGCAGCGCGCCCCTGCAACACCAGCGAGCGCACCTCTGGCGCCCCCAGCGGCGGGCTGATCACATGCTCATAGCCGATGGCGCAGACCTGTGCTGCGCCCTGGCGCACCGCATCCAGGGCCAGCGCATCGCTGGCAAACTCGCGCACCGACACCGACAACCCCTCCTGGCGGAAAAAATCCAGCTGCAACGCCACCGTCAGCGGCAAATGCCGAAATGCCGACGTGGAGCGCCCCCCCACCGCCACCGTCAGCTGCGGCGCCAGCGTGGCCGACGGGGTGCGCAGCGCAGCACCCGCCAAAACCATGGCGGACAGAGCGCCAAAGGCGCGGCGACTGGGGTGGATGGGCGGCACGGTAAAGAAAACTCCTGGGTGGGCGCCACAATTGGTGCAGTGCAGCAATTGTGCCTTCCCCGTGGCAGCAGCGCATCAGGGTCAGTCCCTGCGGGTTTCTACGTACCGCACGCATCAATAACGGCATTTTAAGCCTCCAGCCCTTGCTGGATGTGCGCTAGCAGCTATTAAATTAGAAGCAATGAACGCCCTCAGCGCCGGTCGGCCAGGGCGTGGGCAATGGTGCCCAGATCGACATATTCCAGCTCGCTGCCCACGGGCACGCCACGCGCCAGTCGTGTGGTGCGCAAACCACGGGCCTTGAGGGCCTCGCTGATGACGTGGGCGGTGGTTTCGCCCTCGGCGGTGAAGTTGGTGGCCAAAATCACCTCCTGCACCACGCCATCGCTGGCGCGGTCGAGCAGTTTTTTCAGGCCGATGTCTTTGGGGCCGATGCCGTCGAGCGGGCTGATGCGCCCCATCAGCACAAAGTACAGCCCCTGAAACGCCCCCGTGCGCTCCAGCGCCGACTGGTCGGCGGGGGTCTCGACCACACACAGCCGCGTGGCGTCGCGCTCGGGGTCTTGGCAGACCTCGCACACCTGGGCTTCGCAAAACGTGTGGCAGCGCTCGCAGTGGCGCATGCTGCCCACCGCCTGGGCCAGCGCCTGCGACAGCGCCAGCGCGCCCTCGCGGTCGTGCTGCAACAGGTGAAACGCCATGCGCGCGGCCGACTTCACGCCCACCCCCGGCAAGCGCCGCAGCGCCTGCACCAGGGCATCCAGGGAGTTGCTGGTGGCCATGGCTATCGCCCCCGCGCAGTAGCGGCCATCAGAACGGGAACTTCATGCCACCGGGCAAACCGGGCATGCCAGCGGTGATCTTGCCCATTTTTTCGGACGAGGTTTCCTCGGCCTTGCGCACGGCGGCGTTGAAGGCAGCGGCCACCAGGTCTTCAAGCATGTCTTTGTCTTCGGCCAGCAGGCTGGGGTCGATGGTGACGCGCTTGACGTCGTGCTTGCAGGTCATCAGCACCTTGACCAGGCCCGCGCCCGACTCGCCCTCGACTTCGACGTTGGCCAGCTCGTCCTGGGCTTTTTTCAGGTTGTCTTGCATGGCCTGGGCCTGCTTCATGAGACCGGCGAGTTGTCCTTTGTTGAACATGGGATACCTTTCGTTGCGATGTAAATAAGGAAATTCAGAGGGGCTTGATGCTACCGGGCACGATTTTGGCGCCGTAGTCGCGCACCAGGGTCTGGACAAACGGGTCGTTGGCCACGGTGTCCTGCGCCACGCGCTGGCGTTCTTGCTCGGCGGCGGCGTTGCGCCGCGCGGGGGTATCGGTGACAGGGCCCACTTCCACGCTGATCTGGCTGGTGTGGCCGGCGGCCTCCAGCGCCGCGCGCAGGCGCTCGCGGGCCATGGGCTGGTTGAGCGATTCGCGCTCCACACGCAACCGCCAGTGGCCGCCGTCATGCGCCACCAGTTGCGATTGCAAAGCCAGTTCGCGCACCAGCGCCGTGATGGCCTCGCTGGCTGCCAGCGCCTGCACGGTGGCGTGCCAGAGATCGCCCTCGGGGGTAGCGGCCACCGTGGCGCTGGTGCGC
>ERZ724525.1848-NODE-1848-length-12313-cov-3.592837_pt1 | contig 12313 bp, 8 predicted proteins | sample MGYA00376058_ERZ724525 | MGnify/ENA primary metagenome ERZ724525 (study PRJEB28724, sample SAMN07190888) | wastewater metagenome | isolation source: influent of sewage treatment plant in Hong Hong | place: USA: Christiansburg, Virginia | collected 2016-03-01 ... | reverse complement strand
AGCCGCGCCCCCCAGCGGTTGGCGAAATCGGCATGCAGACCGACTGCCATCTCGAGCGGCTGGGCTGGACCAGACGCGTCCAGCGTGCGACCGTGCCGAGCCCCATAGGCGAGTTGCTCTCCTCGCTGCTCGGGCGCCTGGGCCAGCGCCAGGTCAGCGCCCAGGCGCACGCTGTCCAGCCGCGTGGCCACGATGGGCAGCGCGGTGGCGGCGCGCAGCGTGGAAAAGAGGGCACGCAAGGCCAGGTCCTGGCCATTCTCAGCATCCTGATCCACAGTGTGGCCCACTATGACCAGTCCCACGGCCTCGTCCAGCTCGCCTTGCAGGCCGGCACGGAGTTCGGCGCCGGTAGCAACCACCAGCAAGCGAAGTTCCAGCCCGGCTTTGCGCGCTGCGGCAGCCAGCAGGTCGGACTCGGCCCAGGCATCCCTATCGTCTGCTTGCACGAGGGTGACGGCACCGGCGGGCGGTGCAAGATCCGCCAGCACGGTGGCCCAGGCGGCAATGAACGCAGCGCGGGCCGCTTCGCTGTCGTTGAGTGCAGGCTGGGTGAGTGGCTGTAACGCGGCGCCAGAGGCTTCGCGGGCGATGCACCTGTGGGCTTGAAGGCCCTCGGCAATCACCGCGTCGGGTTGGAATGCGCGCAGTTGCGAAAGCGCCTGGCGGCAGGCATCGGGATCGGAGCCGAGGAACTGGCTGCGCTCATTAATCCGCGGCTGCTGCTGCAAGATGGCATCGATGCCCCGGAAGAAAGCCCGCGTGGCCGGCTGGCTCGCCTGGCCTTCATGCAGGATGAAGACGCGCCGCCTGTGGACATTGACCTGCACCGCTAACGCTGCCACAAGCAGGAACAGCAACACCCAGCCCCAGCGCGCAACCTGCGTCATCGCACGTACCCCAGGTACTGCCAGTAGGGGATTGATGCGGCCAGGGCCAGGATGCGGCAACACTGGATGCGCGCATTGGCGCGCAGCAGGTGCGCGCGCTCGCAATCAGCAAGCTGCGTCGATTCTCGGAAGAGCAGGTAGTCCGTGCTCTGGTGGGGGAAAAACCAGACCTCGCTGGCCGTCAGCGCTACGAAGCCGACCACCCAGGGGTTGAGGTTGTACGCATCGGCCAAAGGGACGAAGACCACGCACAGCGTGGTCACGCACACCACGGCGGGCAGCATCAGGCGCAGCAGCAAGACCACCACCATGAGCAGCAGAAGAAACTGCACCTGGGCTGTTTGAATCAGCACCGCCAGGGCGCCCAGGTGGCTCCCAATCCACGCATCTATGCCGGTGTACGTAAAACCACGTGCAAATCCGACCGTGCACACCAGGTAAATCAGGATGGGCCAGTGGATGTCGCGGCGCAGGTTGTCGAGCGACAACACGCCCGACGCGATCAGCAAGAGAAACACGAACAGCGCCAGCCAGGCCGTTTCAATGCGGTGCACGTTGCCAAAGGCCAGCCCAAGCGTGAGGCAGCCCAACGCCAGCCCGGTGATCATCTCGTTGGCCGAAAGGGCCCGGGAGGGGGCACGCAACGGGGCGACCTGCGGAGCGGAGGGCGCACCCGCCCTTCCTTGCCCGAAAAGGGTGATGCCTAGCAAGCTCCCCAGCACCAGCACATAGACTCCGGCTCCCTTGAACCAAGTCGTCCAGTTAATATGCTCCTGCCAATGCGCGGGCAAGATGCCCAGCACGATGAAGTTGCCCGCATTGCCCAGCAGGAACGCCGTGGAGAAAAGCGTGCAGCCCGACAACGCGGCGAATGCCAGAGCCGCCTTGTTGCCAGGGCTGGCAACGGTGTTGACCATCGGCGCAATCAACTGCAGACGTCCCGAGGTGCTGGGGATGAACATCGACATCAGGCCGCCGACCAGCGCCAAGCCCGCTTGCAGGGTGCGCGGGGTGTGCGGCAGATACCGGAGTCCCAACACCAGCAGCCGCTCGACCAGCCCGCTGCGCTGCACGGCCGCACTGATGCCGAGCATGCCGAGCAAAAGGAAGAAACTACCACTGGCAAAGCCGGCAAAGGCCAGGGACGTTGGCACGTGACTGCCCACCACCATCAACACCAGGGCCATCAAGGCACCGACAAACGGCGGCGCCAGACCAAGGACCCATACGCACAAGCCCGATGCCAGCGCAGCAAGGAAGAAAAGCCACTGTGCCAGTGCGTCCGTGCGCTGGCCAAGCCACAGCACTGCCACCAACGGCACGGCCACGGCCAGGAGCCAGCCCAGGGTCAACGAAGTTGAAAAGGACGGGGATGAACCTTCGGCCGAAACAGGCTTCACCGCTTGACTCGGCGTGTGGCAGGCTTGTTCCAGATGCTGCCGACAGGCATCCTGCCCCTCCAGCAGCGGCTGGAGCATGGCCGCTGGAATTCGCCATCCATGCCCGGCGGCGTCCGGCGGCGGGACCTGCGCCGTGGCAGCACCCAGCACCTGGGCGGCATTGATGGTGAGCACGTGGCCTGTGGCGGCATAGCCGATGACGAGGTCGTCAGCTGCGAGCTGCTTCAGTTGTGCGCGCCCGTGCCAACGCACAGGGCAGGTCCAATCCGCTAGCAGACGCCGCGTCGAACCGTCCAGACTGCGCCACAGTGGATGCTGGGTAAGCCGGCCCGTCATGGCGCGCCCACCCCGAGCATACGGCCGGAAAGGCGCGCGTAGTAGGCATCGAGTGCCCCAACGGACAGCTTGCGCGCCGCCATTGCGTCGGCGTCGATCACCATGGCGAAGTCGCGCGTCAAGACGTGCTGCGAACCGTCCTCCCGGGCGTTCTCCGATGCCGGATCGCGCCGCTGCACGGCGCTGCGCGCGGCCACCTCGCCTTGCTCGAACGGGGAAGGCAGCACTCCCATGGGAATGCCGTCGATCACGGCATAGGAAGACAAGGCCATCATGGGCTGGTGCAGCGCCTCCAGCGCATGGGTGGCGAAGGTTCGGCGCCATGTGGGGTATGCCACGCCAGGTGGCATGGGCAGACTACGGTAGTCCCCCACCACCACCAGATCGGCGCGCACGGCAATCTCCCGCAGCGCCTGTTGCCAGGCCTCAGCCGTGGCGCATCGCCACACCCCAACCGGGCGCGCCATGTGCCAAGTGTGGGAGAGGAACCCTTCGGCCTCTTCATCCGCCGCAGGGCCGGTATCGCTGATCAGGGCCACACGGGGCCGGCGCATGGCCGGTGCCGCATGCTTTGGCGCTCCGGATGCCTGCACGTCCAGGTGGACCAGGGTGCGCTCGATCACTGACCAAGGGGTACGCTCGGCAATACCGCTGACGTTAGCGGCCGAGCTTTGCGCCAGCGTGCGGGCATGGTCCTCAATGCCGCTGTACACAATGTGCGGGGTGTCTTTGCCGGCATAGCGCGCGCCGATGGCAGTCTGTGCCAGATCATCCACCACGATGACGGAACCGGGCCGCCAGCGTGCAACGAAGCTGTGCACACCAGCGATCTGCTCTTGCAACCGCTCCTCATCGCGGCCATTGAGATACAGGCGCTGCAGGCGTATGCCGTTTCGGTTCACCAGGAACTGATCGATCCCCGCATCGATGCCACGGGTCCACGGAATGCGCTCGCTCTCACTGTGCACCACCAGAATGGCATGGCGCTGAGTCCCCAGCCACAGCAGGCTCAATGCCAGTGCAACAAAGCCGGCCAGCACCAGCAGGCGGCGCGTGGCGCGAGAAAAGTGACCCACTTGGTGTGCCGCTTTCATAGTCCAACCCACGCAAGCCATAGATAAAAAGCGCCCGCCCACAGCCAGTTCGCCGGGCGCAGCAACGCGCCAGCCACGGCGCGCATGCCGACAGCAGCATCTTCTGTACCCCGACGCGACAGCATGAAATCAGCGATGTGCGCGGCTACCAAAACCGGCAGGGCAATGTCCAGCAGGTCATGCCCGGTGCGGTGCGCCCAGGACAGGGCCAGCAGCAGCGCCACCGATGCGGCGCCCACTGAAGGTAATACTGTGCGCAACAACAGCAAAAACGGAAGGGCCAGCGCGGTCAGGGGCCAGGCCAGCGACGACATCGGCAATGGCACGGCCAAAACCGTGATCAAACCGGGCAACAAGGCGACGCACAGAAACAGTGCCCAATCCACGTCATGATGAAACCGCCCCGGCGGCAGCACCTGCAGCGCAAACAACAGCACCAATGCAAACACGGCAACCATTCCGGGCGCCAGACCGTGAAAGGGCTGCAGGCCAATCGCCAGCACCGAGGCCGCGACGACACCCAGTACGCTGCGTTGCGCTGGCGCGTCCTCGTGCGCCACGGGCAGCAGCGCAACCCGGGGCATCTCCGGCGCAGTGACGGGCGACGCCCCCCATTGCACCAGCATGCCATGCGCCAGCGCGAGCACCCACAGGGGCCAGGTATGGAGCAGCCAGTGCATGGGCACAAAGCGGTCCAGGCCGCCGGAGGGCAGCAACCCCAAAGCGATCAGACTGACGGGATGGGCAGGCAACCAGGCCAGGCGAGACCACAAGCGCGCGGCACGTGCGATGTCACACCGGGCGGCCGGCAACAGCGTAGGCACTGCGCAGAAGGCGAGCGCCCAGCGCTGCGCTTGCACCGGTGACGGCAGCAAGGCGAATGCCGCGCCCAGCCACAGCACGGCTGGCAGGCCCGGCCGCGCCCGGGTCGCAGTGCGCAGACTGCGGGTAGCACGCGCCACCAGAGTCCCCAGCAAGCCGCTGTCGCTCGCCGCTACCGAGAGCGCAAAGGCGCCGAGCAACCATAACAAGGCATCGCCCGCCGCCCCCGCCAGCAGTTGCGTCGGGGCCACGACATCGAACAGGCACAGCACCAACACAGCCAAAAGGACGGGAAAAACCAGTGGCGTGGCGGGCAGCACCCACATTCCCGTCAGCAACGCCGCCATCATCCAGGTAGTGCTCTGCCCCTGCGTTCCCCACCCCGTCCTGATCAGCACGCCCGCCCCGAGTGCGCACACCACAGCCACCCCGAGCCCGCAGACATCAGGAAAAAGTCCCTGAACAGCGGTCGGCGGGGCGCCAGGGTGGCCCTCGGGGGGAGTGCTCATGTCACTTCAACAAGCTGCATCATTCCCATATCTTCGTGCGCGAGGATGTGGCAATGCATGACAAACACCCCGGTGAAATCCGTGAAACGCGTACGGAAGGTAATGGAGGTCGGAGCCTCGGGGGACCCGCCACGCGGCAGGCCGACGGTATCGGCCCAGAAGGGTTCTACTGGCTCGCCGTTGATCTTCACCACCTGCACGGGATTGATGTGGATATGGAACGGGTGCTGAACCGGGTTCATGTTGTACACCGTCCACTCCTCGGCACTGTCCAGGGCAACCGTCTGGCGTACCGCCCGGTGTGACTGGAAGGGCGTAAAAAGCGCAGGCATGGCCGGAACGGGCGACCCCCGCCCGTCGCCCGAGCCCACGGTAAACGCTGTGTCGGCAAAAAAAGTACTGTCCGTCTGGTACTGCCACTGGTCCAATTCACCCGGCGGTACATTCAGCAGGTTGGCAGCCGGAGCCTGGTCCAGCGGCGATCCGTCGTCATTGAACACCGAGCGCAACACCACATTGCGGCGAAGGCCGCCCGACGCCGCCAATTCGTCGTCGCTGATCGATGCCAGCGCACGCGGCACCGGCAGGGGCGCTGTCGGCAGCGCCATGTCCAGCGGCTCGCCCTCCACGATGATTTCGGCCAGAACATCTTCAGCCAATACGTTGGGCGAGCCCATGTCGTAGGGCTTGGTGCGCAGCACATAACGCCCGGGCGCACCCGCCTTGATCAACACATCGGCCCGGTTGCCAGGCGCCAGCACCAGGCCTTGCGGCGTGTCTGGAGACAACACCTTCGGCTGGCTGCGCGGGCACGAATCCCAGGACACCAAGTGCAGCGCATGTTCCTCGACTGCCAGATTAAGGTAGTGGGCTATGCCGGCATTGACCAGACGCCAGCGCTCCACCTGTCCCGGGCGCAATACCAGGCGGGGCCGCCGCACGCCATTGATGAGGAACGGAGGCTCGGCGTGGGGAGCCGTCACTTGCGAGAAACGCTCCAAGCGCCCGCTGTCATCGAATATGGGCGCCTGAAACACCATGACGCGGTCGCGCGCGGCAGCGATCTCGGGCACCTCGTCCAGATCCCCGGTGATCAGAATCGCCCCCGCCATGCCGCTGCCCACCTGAATGGCCGTGGAGCCATGCAAATGCGGGTGGTACCACGACGTGCCTTCAGGGTGATCGCTGCCAATCGCGTATTCATGCTGGCGCGACTGCCCAGGCTGCACCGCTGACTCTGCATCGTCGATCACGTAATCGCCGTACAGGTTGTCGCCCACCAGGCCCGGGGCCACATGCAGCCCATGGGTGTGCAGGTTGGCACTGTTCATGTAGCGCAGGTGCTCGGCTGGCTCGGCGCTGGGCGGGTTGGCGGGAAGATCGTTCACCACCCGAATGCGCAGGGTCTGTCCGGCACGCAGTTGCAACGTGGGCGCAGGGAACATGCCGTTGTAGCTGCGCAAGTGCGCCCGCTTGCCATTCAGTTCGAAATCGGCATACACCATGCGCAGGGTGTAGTCGAGGACGCCGTTGTGCGCCTTGAGGCGCGTCGGCTCCACGAAGGTTTCCGGTGTCGATGCGATACCGTCGCTGCCGCCACCGCATGCCGCGACGGTGGAAGGCAGGACGACGCCCACGCCCAGTCGCCAGGAAACGTTCAAAAAGTCGCGTCGTGATTGCGGTGTGTTCATGCAAGAGGCTCCAAGGCGGGGGATTCGCTGTTCTGGGTTACGTTCAATTCGCGGGGCGTGCCGTCGTGAGGACCGTCATGCCCCAACTGGGCGCTGGTGTTATCCCCCCAGGCCCAGACGCGCCGACCGTCACTGGCCAGCGCGTGGCCTTGTCCTGCGGCGATTCGCGTCAAGGGCGCAGGGAGGTCGACCGTCTGTACGCCGCGTATTGGCAGGGTATGGCCTTGGCCCAACTGACCGCGCGCGTTCCACCCCCAGGCATACAGACGGCCCGACCGACCCAGAGCGTACGAGACATACAGTCCGGCGGCGACCTGCACCACCGCTTCCGGCAGGATTGCACGCGCTGGCCGCGTGCGATAGGGCGCGCCATCGTCACCAAGCTGCCCATGCTGGTTGCTGCCCCAGGCCCAGGCGGCACCTTTTTTATCGATCGCCAGGCTGTGGCTGGCACCTGCGGCAACCGTCACCCACTTTTCCGAGGGCAGCGGCACCAGCACAGGCTGGGTCTGGTCCTGCAGATGGCCCAGCCCCAACTGACCGGCGGTGTTGGCGCCCCACGCCCAGAGGCGGTGAGTGGCATCCAGGGCAAAGGCGTGGGCACCTCCAGCGCAGCAGGCCGTGAGGCGCGGCATGCCAGCAAAGCGGGCCGGCGCTGCGTTGTGCGCGCGCGACTGGCCCGACGCCAGGCCCCAGCCATACAGACTGCCGTCACGCGCCAGCGCCAGCGTGAAGAACTCACCGCTGCTCAGCTGCGCGAGCGGGGGAACCCCCGGCACGGGCTGCGGCCTTTCATGCACGATGTGCGCGAGACGGCCGCCAATGCCTGCGCGGTTGGCGCCCCAGATGTAAGCCCTGCCGCGCTCATCGAGGCCCAGGCTCGTCCCGGCACTGGCGGTGATCTGTCGCAGGCCAGGGGCCGTCCGCACCACCACGGGCACCCCCGCTGCGGGCGGCGCAACGCAAACGCCGGCCGGTGGCGGAAAGCGCCCCGTGCCGTCACCGCCCCAGCCGAGCAGGCGCGCATCGCTGTCCAACACCAGGCTGTGGTCTCGGCCCGCAGCCAATCCGAGAATGCGCAGGGTCACGGTTGATGTCGCGCGCTGACGATGAGCAGACCGCGCGCCTTCCCGCTGACGCTGTCGTGGTCCTGCGCACCGCGCAGCAAATCAACCAGCGGCACCCAGACCGGTGGATATTTGTAGCGGGCCACATCCATCAGCAAGACCGTATCGCTGGCTTCATGGTAGGCCGCCAGCGGCGACCAATGCCCGCCGCCGACTTCGCCGATAAAGCGGCGATTGAAGTTGAACAGCACAAAGCGATCCTGTTCACGCAAGTGTTTCTTGAGCAGTTCACGCAACTGCGCCCCATCCAGGGTATCGGCCGAAATGCTGTCAACGCTCACGGCATGCGATGCCAGCACGCTGCCCAGTTGCGCCAGCGTCATCCCTTCGCGCGCCACCACCTCGGGGTCGGCGGTTCGCGCATCCACACCCGCAAAGAAATCCTGCTGCGTAAAAAAAGGGTAATCAGGAAACAACGACGTGGCAGGGCGCTTGATGCCCAGGGCATTCAGGGCGATCACCGAGGTCGCAACCGAGCAATACGCCTGGTTGCGCTGCGTCTCGAAATAGGTGGCCAGCGGCCAGTAGGCCTGGTTGTAGCTGCTTTGCAGCAGGCGTTGCTGGCCTACCGGATGGCTCAACGCGAACAGGTGGGAGGGAATCTCGAGCGGCTGGCCCGCGACCGGCGCACGGGCCTGGGCCTCTGGCGCCACGGTGGCGAGAAAGGACGCAGCCACAAAACTGGCAAGCAGTGCATAACGGCACAGCAGGCGGGCCAGGCCACCACGGCCGGCGGCACGAAGAGAAACAGACAGTGTCATAAATGAGAACGGTGAGGGCGGGGTGGTTTACGTGCGTGCGGGCGAGGCCGCCACCTTCTTGCGGGCGGACTTCAGCGCCTCGATGGCGGTGTCCACAGAGGCAGGATCGGTAAAGGCCGAAAGCGTGAAGAATTTGATACCGACCACTGGCTCGCCGTAACCGGTATTGCGATAGCGGTTGGTCTGGACAAAAACTGGGCCTTCGCCGCTCTCGGCCGCTTCGCGGGTGACCAGGTACACGGCCTTGTTGAATTCGTTGTGCCGCAGCAGGGCATCGCGTTGACTGGCGTCGCTTTTCTCGGTGCGGTAGGCCGTATCGGCATCCACACCGTCCGGATAGACCCGGATCACCACCACGGCGCCGTGGTTTTCCTCATTGAGCACGGCCAACCAGGGCAGATCGCGGGCCTTGCGCCGCAACAGCTGCGACATTTCCACGCAGTGGCCGAGCAGGCCGCGGAACCCGTCCTTGCCCAGCAACAACAGGTTGGACAAGGCCGCCAGAACCGGCCCGCCCGAACGCGAGCATTCCAGCGTGTAGATGCCCGGATCGTATTCACCGAACTGGAACAGGTAGGGCATGGCCACCTTGTCGCGCCGGATGGTGCTGACCAGCTTGGCGTCGCTGGCAATAAACAGGCTGGAAGCGTAGGGCGTGTAGCCACTCTTGTGGAAGTCAATGCCCAGCGAGTCAGCCAAGTGCAGGTGGCGCATGCGTTCGCGCACCGTCTGCAGCGACTGCGACGCTTCGGCGGGGATGTCCAGCGCATTGACCGCAAAGTCATAGTCATTGAACACCGCATAAGCCCAGCCGATGACGGCATCGGCGTGCAGGTGCGGGCGGTAATCCAGACGGTATTCGTCCATCAGGCGCTGGCGCAGCGCATGCACGGCAACGATGTCGTCAATGCCGAAGGCATCGGTCGAGCCCATGGTGACCACGATCGCGGCGATGCGTTCGCCTTTTTCAATGCTGGCACGCAGGGCTTTCTCCAGTGCGGAAACGTCCATGGCGTTGTCCTCGCCCGTAGGCACCGCCACCGCCGCCTGGCTTCCCAGGCCCAGCCAGGCCGATGCACTGAGCTTGGCGTAGTGCGCCATGTCCGACCCAAACACACGCAGCGGCTGCTTGATGCCCTCGTTGAACAAGCCAGGCTGCGCGATTTCGGCACCGATCTTGATGCCATACAGCGTGGTACCGGTGCCTCCGAAGGTGAACAGCCCGAGCGCCTTGTCCGGGTCGTAGCCAACCAGCGCGGCACACATCGCGGACACCCGCACCTCGGCCTCGGCCGCCTTGTGCGACAGGTCATCCCAGACCGTGTTGGGATCGACGATGGAGCCATAGAACTGGCCGATGATGGACACCGAGGTGGCAGAACCATGCAGGCGGTGCACGTCCGGGTGGCTCCAGGTGTACTGGCCTTCCAGGTAGTGCGCGGTCTCACGGATGGTGGCCCGCGCCTCACCCATGGCCTCACTCACCCGTGCGCGCCGGGCGCCTGCATAGTCCAGCGGTTCACGCTTGCCCAGATAGGTGCGATGGCTCTTGCGCCGCTCGTACTCGGACAGGGCATAGGCCATGAGGCGGGAGAATCGGCTGTCTGCCGATCTGGAACTGGTGGGGGACGGGAACGTGTTGCGAATCGTCCGCACGATGCGCTGGTAGCGGGCAGAACCGAAGGTCACGGCAGAGCCGTTCCCCCGCAGCGCGGCCGTGGCTTTGGCAGGCAGGGCCGTGGCCATGGAAATCAGGGCGGTGGTTTTCAACCAGTGGCGTCTGAGCATGAGTGTCTCCTGGAAGGGTCAGGCTGTGAGGGGGAAACGCCCGGCAGCCAGATCGGCTTGCAGGGGTGCCAGCGCGCGCAAGCCCAAGGCCACTGCGGTGAGCGTGGGGGCGTTGATCGGCATGGTCGGGAAATTGGCCGTGCCCACCACGAAAAGGTTGGCGTGGTCGTGGCTTCGGCAAAACGGATCTACTACCGAACGCGCGGGGTCCGTGCCCATGCGCGCCGTGCCTGCAATGATGGCCGTGGCAATGGACGGGGCATCGGTTTCGATGTCGGTGCAGTGCAGGGCTTTCGTGATGTCGGCATGTCGCTGGCGCGCTTTCTCGATGGCGCGGCGACTGTAGTCATCGATCGTGAAGCTCACCCGTGGGCGCGGCATGCCGCTGCTGTCGCGCAGCACGGGGTCCGGTTGGACGCGGTTGTGGGCGGCGGGCAGGGTTTCCACCGAACTGTTGATGGCCAGCTCCCGTGCGCACTCGTCGTTGAGCGCAGCAGCCAGTGCGTCGCCGCGCAGTCCGGCCTTGAGCAGGCGCGCCGAACGCTGCATGGGCCCAAGGCCCGTGCGCCAACCCCGGTTCAGGAACGAAGTACCGATGGCTGCATGCTCCCGGCGCACCGGGCCGTCGCGCAGCTCCTGGATACCGGCCGTGGTGGTGGGCGCACGGTAGGTATACAGGGGTTCGCGCGTCAGTGCCCGGGTGTCCAGGTCGACCTGTCCCATGAGGTAGCGCCCCACCGCGTCGCTGCGGTTGGCCACGCCCTGGGGCGCATGGGGTTGCACCGAGCGCAGTAGCAGGCTCGGGGTTTCGGTGGCGTGTGCCGCCAACACGTAGACGCGCGCACGCGCCACGCCGCGGCTGCCGTCGGAGCGACGCACGCGCAGCCCCTTGATGAGCTGGTCCTCGCCCACCTCGATGTGCTCGACCAACATTTGCGGCACCAGTCGCACCCCCGCCGCTTCCGCCTTGGCCACGTGCACGCTGGCATCGTATTTGGCGCCGATCGGGCAGATCGGCACGCAACTCGCACTGCCGCAGCAGGCCGGGCGCCCGTCGAAGACCTCGGAATTGCGCGCATGGGCAAACGGGGCAACCGTGTAGCCCAGGGGCGCCAGGGCTTTGCTGATCAACTTGTCGGCATAGGTCATCGGCACCGGGGGCAAAGGAAACGGTGCACCGTGGCGCGGCCCGCCTTGATCGAACGCGTTGTCGCCGGCCGTGCCCCACTCGCGCTCGGTGAAGGTGTAGTGCTGCAGCAGATCGTCGTAGGCCACGGGCCAGTCCTCGCCCACGCCAAACAACGAGCGGGTACGGAAATCAGCGGGACGAAACCGGCTTGCGAAACCTGTCCAGTGCCAGGTGGTGCCGCCAACGCCCCGCAGGTAACTGCCGCCAAACACGTCGGGCCCGGCCTGCACCATGTGGTCGTGCGCATGCATGGGATGCGGCGCGTACGGGACACTGGGATAAGGCGCATTCGGGCCCTTCTCCGCCGACGCGAAGAAATGCTGCACCGCGTTGCCCCGCTCGATGCGCGGACCGGCATCGATCAGCAGCACATCCGCGCCCTTTTGCGCCATCTGCCAGGCCATCATGCTGCCTACCGCACCGGCCCCAACGACGATGACATCAGCCTTCAAGTTGTTGTGCAGGGAATCACTCATGGGGATCGTTCTTTCATCAGCGGGACACACAAGGGCACAGCGGCGAGCGCCGCCCTCGCGAAAAAAGGAACATGTCAGGCCGGCGGCCCGGCCCAGTACCCAAACGCACCGCCACAGACGCCCGGCGGTTTGGTGAAGGTCAGGGCCGACCACACGGGTGCGTCGGCATAAGCGATGACCCGGCTGGTACCGACCATCCCGCTGACCCAAAGCTGGAGCGCCATCTCGGCCAC
>ERZ724525.1846-NODE-1846-length-12318-cov-5.159096_pt1 | contig 12318 bp, 8 predicted proteins | sample MGYA00376058_ERZ724525 | MGnify/ENA primary metagenome ERZ724525 (study PRJEB28724, sample SAMN07190888) | wastewater metagenome | isolation source: influent of sewage treatment plant in Hong Hong | place: USA: Christiansburg, Virginia | collected 2016-03-01 ... | reverse complement strand
TGCTATTTTGAAGGTAAATGACCCTGCATGGGGCCACAAATTGGCCCTCAAAAGCTCAAACGAGGGTAAATCCCGAGGCCTTCAGCGCACTTGGCGGAACTTGACCACGTCTTGTCGCTGCTCGCCCAAGCCGTCGATGCCCAGCGTCAGCACGTCGCCCGCTTGTAAAAAGCGCGGCGTGGGCTTGCAGCCCATGCCCACGCCGGGCGGCGTGCCGGTGGTCAGCACATCGCCGGGGTGCAGCGTCATGAATTGGCTGACGTAGCTCACCAGCTTGGCCACGCTAAAAATCATGGTGCGGGTGTTGCCGGTTTGCATGCGCTGGCCGTTCACGTCCAGCCACAGGTTCAGGCGCTGGGGGTTGGGCACTTCGTCCCGCGTCACCAGCCAAGGGCCGATGGGGCCGAAGGTGTCGCAGCCCTTGCCTTTGTCCCAGGTGCCGCCGCGCTCCAGTTGGAAGGCGCGCTCGCTCAGATCGTTGACCACGCAATAGCCCGCAACATGATTCAGCGCGTCTTTTTGCGTGACGTGGCGCGCCGTGCTGCCGATCACCACGCCCAACTCCACTTCCCAATCCGTCTTGGTTGAGCCTTTGGGCAACATCACCGGGTCATTCGGCCCTTGAATCGAGCTGATGGCCTTGGTGAACAAGATGGGTTCTTTGGGCGGCGGCATGCCCGATTCAGCCGCGTGGTCAGCGTAGTTCAAGCCGATGGCGATGAACTTGCCCACGCCCGCCACCGGGCAACCCAGACGCGGCCTGCCTTCGACCAGCGGCAAGCTGTCCACCGCCAGCGCGGCCACACGGGCCAGCGCGGCATCGCTCAAATAGGCGGCGGAGAAGTCAGGCAGCGCGCCGCTGAGGTCGCGCAACTGGCCGGCGGCATCGATCAAGCCGGGGCGCTCTTGACCCGGCGGGCCGTAACGTACAAGTTTCATGAGGCAGCTCCTGTGTCCAATGGAATGTCAAAAATCAGCCGCCAGACAACAGCAGCGCCAAACTGGCTTCGAGGTGCTCGGTGGGCTGGCGCTTGAAGCCCGAGCGCGCAAAGCGTTGCAAGCGCCCCATCGCAAACATCACCAGCACGCCTGCTTGGACTTGCACCGCTGTGCTGGCGTTGGCATTGGGTGGTGCGTCCGCCGTCGCCTCGCGCAGACATTGGCGCAGTGCGGCCTCGATCTTGTCGAAGAACAAATTCATGCGCTGCTGCAACCGCTCGTGTTCAAACACCAGCGCATCGCCCGCCATGACGCGGGTCATGCCGGGGTTTTTCTCAGCGAATTGCAGCAGCAGCGCCACCACCCGCGCCGCCTGTTCGGGGCCGGGCATGTCGCGTTCAGTGACTTGGTTGACCAGCGTGAACACCGACTGCTCGATGAACTCGATCAGCCCCTCAAACATCTGCGCCTTGCTGGCAAAGTGGCGGTACAGCGCCGCCTCGCTCACCCCCAGCCGCGCCGCCAGCGCCGCCGTGGTGATGCGCTCGGCCCCAGGGCGCTCCAGCATGTCAGCCAGCGCACGCAAAATTTGCACGCGCCGCTCACCGGGCTTGGGACGCTTGCGCCCCGCTGCGGCGGCTGCGGCCAAGGCGACAGTGGAAGAAGTCTCAACTTCGGACATGGAGCAAGCCTCCTAGAGGGCGGGAAGGAGCAAGAATTCTCTCACGCGGCTTTGACGGTCTGCGGCGCGGCGGCGGTCATTCAGCACAGCACCACATCACTATGAAATTAAAGCACTACAAAAACAAAGTGCTATGATTTTACAGTGTTCAACTGCTTCACCTCGTCACCTTATGGACAACATCGCTGGTTCACCTGTTGAGGGTGACAACTTTTTTGGTCGCACCGCTGATGTGGCCCGCTTGCGCGAGGTGCTCATCCACCACGACATCTTGCTGCTTGGGCCTCGGCGCATAGGCAAAACCTCGATTGCCCGAGCGGTGATTCAAGTGGTGCGCAGCGAGGGCTGGCGAGCGCAAGAGGTCAACGTGGCCTCGTGTTCGGACGAATCCGGTTTTTTGCAGAAGCTAGAAACAGCGCTCAAACCCGAGTTGGAGTCGCTGCTGGACAAAGCCAAGTCAGGAGCACGCGAGGTTTGGCAAGGCGTGAGCGGGCGCATCAAGTCCATCAAACTGCCCGGTTCATTTGGCGTGGATTTGAAAGACGCAGCCACTGACAGCGAAGACTGGACAAGCGTCGCCAACGACTTGTTGCGGTTGATGGGGCAGGCCGAACAACCGTGGCTGATCTACATCGACGAACTACCGATTTTCTTGTTCAACCTGATCCGCAGCGACCCGCAACACGGCGTGGCGCGAGTGCGGCGCTTTTTGGACTGGTTCCGCAACGACGTGCGTCAACTGCCGCAGGCCACACAGATACGCTGGCTGGTGTCTGGCTCGGTGGGGCTGGACACCTTGGTGCAACTGCACGGCATGGCCGACACCATCAACAGCTTCAAACACGAAAGTCTGCCCGCGTTTGACGATGACACCGCCGCCAACATGCTGCTGCACTTGGCAACCCGATACGCCCTGCCCTTGACGCTGGCCGATGCACAAAGCGTGGTCAGTGCCGTGCAGTGGCCGCAGCCCTACTACTTGCAGCGGGTGTTTTTCTACCTGCGCGACTTGGTGCGCAAACATCCAGATCGCGCCTTGGCCAGCCTGCTGCAACCAGCGGTTGATGTGTTGGCACAGCACGGCGAAGACAACGACTTTCACTACTGGGAGCAGCGCCTGCGCTTGCAATTGATTCCTGCCGATGCCCAACACGCCTTGGCGCTCCTGGCCTTGAGCGCCCGCACCCCAGAAGGTCAGCGCCCAGAAACCCTGCTTGATGCACTGCAACAGCGCCTGCCCGAAGCCAGCCCCGACGAGGCCAAGCGCCAGTTCATCCAGCTGCGTGACATCTTGCTGCGCGATGCGTACTGGCAAACCGACGACAGCCAGCCCATCCGGCGCTACCGCTTCCGCCTTGAACCCTTGCGCCGCTGGTGGCTGCGCCGCGACACCTTGTGAACACCCCCGCTGAAAGCCGCCCCATGACGCACCACACCCACTTCTACAACCCCGACTGGCTCAGTGACGATGCGCTGGTCGCAGGCTTTGTTGCCCGGCAAGACGAATTCCATTTTTTGCGTGACGAACTGGCTCATGCGCCACTGCAAGGCAGCGTGCAGCACCACTTGCTGATCGGCTTGCGCGGCGCGGGCAAAACCACCTTGCTGAAACGACTGGCCGTCGCCATACGGCGCGATGACGATCTGAAAGACCACCTGATCGCCCTCTCTTTCCCGGAGGAGCTGTACCAAGTCAAGCACTTGGCCGACTTTTGGTGGGCGGCGTGCGAGGCTTTAGTCGATGAGCTAGACCGCCGGGGCCAGCGTCGCGAGGCCGACCAGCTCAGCGCCACCGTGGAACAGGCCCGCCCCGCCAAAGCCGATGCCAGCCAGCAACTGGCCGACACTGGCCTCGCCCTGCTGCAACAGACTTGCCAAACGCTGGCGCGCCGCCCGGTGCTGCTGGTAGACAACCTGGACATGGTGTTTGAGCGCATCGACAAATCAGGCCGCAAGCTGAGCAACCCGCACGCCCCGGCTTACTGGGCGCTGCGCGAGGCGCTGTCTACCGCCAGCGCGCCCATCGTGATCGGGGGCTCGGTACGACTCACGGAGCCGTTCACCGATTACGACAAGGCGTTTTACGACTTCTTTTTGCCGCGCCGCCTAGGCAAACTCAGCCTGAGCGAGGTGCGCGGGGTGCTGCAACGCTTGGCCCAAGCCCAAAACACGCCCGAAGTGACCGAGCGCCTGCACCAGCGCCCCGCCCGCATCGAAGCGCTGTACGAACTGACCGGAGGCAACCCGCGCGCGGTGGGGCTGATTTTTGAGCTGCTGCGCACCGGAGCCAACAGCCGCGCCGTGGAAGATTTTGAGCGGCTGATGGACATCACCACGCCGTATTACAAAGCCCGGTTTGAAGACCTGTCGGAACAAGCCCAGGTGGTGATGCACGCACTGGCCGTGCGCCGCCCCGGCGACGATGGCGGGTTGCGCTTTGGGCACACCGCCGCCGAAATTGCCAGCCACGCCGGAGTGGCAACCAGCAGCGTTTCGGCCCAACTGGACACGCTGGAGCGCGAAGGCTTGGTTGAGAAAAACGCCCATCATGGCCGCACCCAGTACCGCATGGCCGAGCAACTGTTTCGCCTGTGGCTGCAAATGCGCGCCAACCGCCGCATCCGCCAAAACGTGATCGGGCTGACTGAGTTTTTGGAAGCCATGTTCAGCTTTGACGAAATGCAGCAGGGCCTGACCCAAGGCAACGCCGCTGCCCTGAACCAAGCCCGCCTGAGTTTTGCCGTGGCCGGTGCCCAGCAAGCCACCCCACTGCGCCGCAGCTTAGAAGCCCAAGGTGCCGCGCAAGTGCTGGAACACCTGCAAACCTGTGGCGACAAGCTGGACACCTACTTTGCCCAAGGCGACCTGCCTGCGGACATGCACGCACTGGTCAAGCTGCGCGCCGATTTGCGCCAATGCCCCCCCCACGACCTGAGCGACGACGAGCAAACCGCCTTGGTCGGATCAGTGCAGTTGCGCTTGGATGAAAAGCAAGCCTTCGTCGCTGCCTTGTGTGACAGCGCCACCGCCCCAGAAGCTGCGGCCAAAGTGCGCGAGCGCCTCAAGCTGGAACGCAACAACCTATTGCGCTACGGCCTGCATGAGGCTGACTTTCCGCTGTTGTACGAACGCCGAGCCGCTGGTTTATTGCCCTTGCCAGATTTGCGTGCGGAAGATGTGCAGGCTTGGCTACCCGCATTTCAAACCCCAGAATACAAAAGCATGGTATGGCGATTAATTGGGGCATGGAGCACCGTCAAATTCACCGATGAAGCCTGCGCCCAGAATTGGCTGAAATGGGGTAAATCTGAATTACCGAATACAAATGCAACCGAATGGGCGCATGTGACCAGCGCATTTCGTTACTCCAAGCGCTTGGATGCAGCCAAAAATGCATTGAATGAGGCGATGGCACGAGATGCTAACAATGCGAGAGTGTGGTGTGCCAAAGCCATATTAGATGAAGAGACAGGTGTTGCTCCAGTAGATATTGAGGCAAGCTATCACCATGCTATTGCACTAGATCCGACATATGCCGCCCCGTGGTATGCCCTTGGTATTTTTCTCGATGAGAAACTCCATCGTTCTAATGAGGCAGAAACAGCCTATCGCAAAGCGATTGAACTTGATCCAAAAAATTCTATGGCTTGGAATACTCTGGGACTTTTTCTAAGAACAGACCCCCGGCGCAACGATGAAGCAGAAGCTGCTTTTCGCAAATCAATCGACATTGATCCCACGAATGCTATTTCGTGGAGCATCTTAGGCTATTTTCTGCAAGACAATTATAAAAATTATATGGAAGCCGAATCATTTCATCTCAAAGCAATTAATCTCGACCCAAACAACAGTATTTCATGGCATGTACTCGGGGAGCTTTATGCAAAATTAAATAATCTAGGAAAAGCCAAGCAAGCCTTTGCTGAAGCCTTACGCCTAGAACCAGAACCCGATCCTTACTTCAAAGAACAACACGCACTACTCCAAGCCCGCATCACGCTCGAAACTGCTAGGCAATGCTTGTCTGTCCAATCCAACATGGGACTGCTTGCCGCGTTGGAAGAATTGCTAACGCCCACCCAGCACTTGGCGTTGGTGCTGAACAGTGAGTTTGTGGTGGAGCAGTTCCTGGCCCCGGTGTTGGCACAAAAGCAGCAAGCGGGCTTGTTGCTGGATGCGCTGCGGGCGGCAGGGCTGGCGCGCCACGCACGCCCCCTGCTGCTGGCCTATGAGGCCGCGTTGGTCAAGCATCCAGAAATGCTGGGTGAGCTCGAACCCGAGGTGCGCGGTGCCGCGCTGCGCATGCACCAGCGCTTGACGACACCGGCAGAGGCACTCTAAAGCGCGTGGCGGCGCGCTTCAACGCGCCCGAATCATCGTCCCGTAGGCTTGTTCGGTCAGCACTTCCAGCAGCATGACGTGGGGCACGCGGCCATCGATGATGTGGACGGCGTTGACGCCGCTCTTGGCAGCGTCCAGGGCTCCGGCGATCTTGGGCAGCATGCCGCCGCTGATGGTGCCGTCAGCAAACAGTTCGTCGATGCGGCGGGCGGTCAGGTCGGTCAGCAACTGGCCTTCTTTGTCGAGCACGCCGGTGATGTTGGTCAGCATCAGCAGCTTTTCGGCCTTGAGCACGGTGGCCAGTTTGGCGGCGACCACGTCGGCGTTGATGTTGTAGCTTTCGTTCTTTTCGCCAAAACCGATGGGGCTGATGACGGGGATGAATTGGTCGTCTTGCAGCGCCTGCACCACGCTGGGGTCGATGGATTCGATGTCACCCACTTGGCCCACGTCGTGCTCGATGTTGGGGTCTTGGTTGTCCACCAGCTTGAGCTTTTTGGCACGGATCATGCCGCCGTCACGGCCCGTGAGGCCCACGGCCTTGCCGCCAGCGGCGTTAATCAGGCCAACGATGTCTTGCTGCACTTCGCCGCCCAGCACCCATTCGACGACTTCCATGGTCTCAGCGTCGGTCACACGCATCCCTTGCACGAACTGGCCTTTTTTGCCGAGGCGGTTGAGCGCGTGCTCAATCTGCGGGCCGCCGCCATGCACCACCACCGGGTTGATGCCGACCAGCTTGAGCAGCACCACGTCTTCGGCAAAGGCTTGTTGCAGCGCCGGGTCGGTCATGGCGTTGCCGCCGTACTTGATGACCATGGTTTTGCCGTGGAACTTGCGGATGTAGGGCAGCGCTTGGGCCAAGATGTCGGCCTTGTCGCGCGGGGTGACTGCGTGGGCCGCAGTGTTGGAAGTGGTGGTTTCGGTCATGACGGAATGTGGATCAGGTCGTGAATAAAAAGGGGCGTTTTACAGATCAGCCAGCGATTCCACCCATTTGAGCTGGGCGGGCAGGCAGACGCTGTTCAAGTCGTAATGCGCTTGGGCAAAGGCGCGGGCATTGGCCCCGAGGCGGGCGCGCTCTTCGGGGTTGTCGAGCAGTTCGCAGACTTCATCAACCAGCGCTTGGCGGTCAAAAAAGCCCGCCAAGCGGCCATTTTCACCGTGGAAGATGACTTCCCGCAGCGGCGGCGTGTCGCTGGCGACGATGGCGCATCCGGCGCTCATGGCTTCAATCAGGCTCCAGCTCAGCACAAACGGGTAGGTCAGGTAGACGTGAACCCGCGACAGTTGCAGCAGCGCGATGAAGTTGGGGTACGGCAGGTGGCCCACAAAGTGGACGCGCGACATGTCGATGTCCGAGCGCACTTCGTCCAAGAAGATGTCGCGCCAAGTTTTGCCGGTGGGTGGGGCCGCGCCGTAGCTGACATCGTTGCCGCCCACGATCAGCACGTGCGCTTTGGGGCGGCGCTTGAGCAGCTCGGGCAGCGCCCGCATGAAGATGTGGTAGCCGCGATAGGGCTCCAAGTTGCGCGCCACGAAGGTGATGACTTCGTCGTCACGCGTGAGCGCCAGCGTGGGTGTGAGGCGAATGCGCACCGCCGGGTTGGGCGTGATGCGGGCGGTGTCCACGCCGTCGTGGATCACGCTGATTTTTTGGCGAAACGGCTGCGGGAACGTGATGGCCTGCCAGTGCGTGGGCGACAGACCCGCGTCCGCTTGCTCGAAATGCACGAGGTTGTTGACGTTTTTGAGGATCAACCGGCACGCACGCGACACGTCGGGCGATTCAAACTCGGGGTCAAACCCGGCATCGAAACCTTGCGTGTGGTAGTAGAACTCGCAGTAAATGCCCATCTTCGCCTTGGGCCAGACTTCTTTCAAGAACATGCTCTCGCCCCAGCCGGGGTGAGCCACGATCACGTCGGGGTTGAAGCCTTCGTCCTTCAAGGCCAGCGCGGCGCGGAAGGCGGCCTCGCCTCGAATCGCTTTGGTCTCAAAGTCGGCCACCCACGGGTGAATTTGCGGCGTGGTGCCGCGTATGGCGCGGTAACGCACCACGCGGGGCGGTTCGGTCAATGGGCGCTGGTGCATGCACATGGCCACCACTTCGGCACCGGGCCGAGCGGTCACGGCGGGCGCAAGGTGCTTGAACTGCCCAGGATAGTTTTGGTGTACGAAGAGTGTTTTCATCGGCCTGCATTGTCGCCAACCAGCGCCACCGTGTCCGGCACGCCGCCGCTGGTTGGCAGGTTGTGGGAGCAAGCACAGAGTGTGTCACAGCCCAAGCGCCACAATCGCCCACCATGCTGCACATCCTTCATCTTGATGACCATCTGGTCGCGGTCGATAAGCCTGCCGGTTTGCTGGTGCACCGCACCGGGCTGGACGCGGGCGAGACCCGTTTCGCCCTGCAAATGCTGCGCGATCAGTTGGGCCGCACGGTCTGGCCCGCACACCGGCTCGACAAAGGCACCAGCGGCGTGCTGCTGTTTGCGCTGGATGCGGGCACGGCGCGGGCGCTGGGGCAAACTTTTGAAGCCGGTGGCGCGATGCGCAAAACCTACCGCGCCGTGGTGCGCGGCTGGCCGCAGCCCGAAGGCAGCATCGACCACCCACTGCGCCGTATGCCTGACGACCTGCGCGGCCACCGCCCGCCAGATGCCACCAGCCCCGAGCGCATCGAAGTGCAAACCGCCCTCACCCACTACCGCACGCTGGCGCAGTACGCACTGCCGCTGGCGCAAGGCGACTTTGCGCAAACGCGCTGTGCGCTGGTAGAGCTGCAACCGCACACGGGCCGCCGCCACCAGTTGCGCCGTCACATGAAGCACATCGCCCACCCTTTGATCGGCGATGCCACCCATGGCAAAGGCCCGCTGAACCGCGCCGTGGCCGAGTTGCTGGGCCAGCAGCGGCTGTGGCTGCACGCGCTGCGGATGGAGCTGCGCCACCCCATCACCGGCGTGCCGCTGTCGATAGAAGCACCGCTGGACGCGGACTGGCAGCGCTACGCCCCGTTTCAGGTGTAGCGCAGCGCAGGCTGGAAGTGCTTTTTCACAACGTTGTCACCTGCGTTGTTTAGTGTGGGGGATTTATCGAAGCCCACAGGAAAACCCTCGACATGTTGACCAAGTCAAACCTTGCCTTTGTACAAACCGGACTCTTGTTAAGCCTGAGCTGCCTGCTCTCAGCTTGCGGCGGCTCAGACGGGGACGGCGGCAGCGGCGGTTCTCACACCTATTACCAGACCAAAACGCCCTACGCACCACAGCAAGACATCACGACCTACGAGGTACCTCCCAGCGGCTTCAGCCCGGTCTACACCGGCATGATTGCACGTCACGGTTCGCGGGGGCTGTCCAGCCTGAAGTACGACTTGGCGGTCTACAACATGTGGAAAAAAGCATCCGACGATGGAGCGCTGACCACCCTGGGTGCGCAGTTGGGCCCCGACGTTTTGAAAATCATGAAGGCCAACTTCCTGCTGGGCTATGGCGTGAATGGCATCACGACTCCAGGCTATGGCAACGAGACCCAGCTCGGCATCACCGAGCACACCCAATTGGCCCAGCGCCTGCTCACTCGTCAATCGGCACTTTTTGAGTCCGTGGCCAGCTCTGCTACCAGCAATCCGCGCCAAATCGTCGTGGTGACATCGGGGGTTGATCGGGCCGTTGACAGTGGCGCATTCTTCGTCAAGTCGATGCTGGCCGCCAAGCCGACGTTGAGCAGCTTGGTCAGCTATCCACCTGCGCCTTCACCGTACCCGGAAGGCGGCACAGCTGTTGCGCAGCCCGACGGCACCAATCGATTTCTGCTGTATTTCCACAAATTGGTGGCCAAAACCGACAAGGTGAGCAACGCCTCGAACCCGCTGTACACCACCTACCAAGACAGCCAAGCCTTTCAAACCTGGTTGAGTGACAGCGATCTGGCCGCCAAACAAGCCGCCATACTGGCCGACAGCGCCGCCCAGACGGCAGGTCGCGCGGTGTTGGAGCGCTTGTTCACCAAGGCCTTCGTCGACAAGATTGCTGCGGGCACCTACAGCTTCACCAACACGGGAAGCATGACGTTCACCAGTGATGACAGCAAATTCACCAACACCCTGAGCGGTGACGGTAAAACGGGCATCACTGGTCTGGCCAGCGCAGGCTCGCTGATCTATGAGCTGTATGCGATTGCACCAGCCATGAAAACCGAGGCCAATGTCGATTTCACAGCCTACATGCCCGAAGACCAGGCGCGCTACTTTGCCTACACGCAAGATGCGTCCGACTTCTACAAAATGGGGCCAAGCATCACAGAAAAGGGCAGCGTGACGTGGAAGATGGCGCAGATTCTCGAAGACGACTTCTTCAATGAAGTCGATGCCATCGCCAACGGCAAATTGACTAACGTCGCCAAGCTGCGCTTTGCCCATGCGGAGATCGTGATCCCATTCGCCTCGAAGATGGGACTGAAAAATGTTCTCCAGCAGCAATCGCTGTCCACGATGTACACCTACGACAACAACCCCTGGCGCGGCGAGTATGTGTCGCCAATGGCCGCCAACATGCAATGGGATGTCGTGCGCAGCAGCACTGGCACGGTGCTGGTGAAAATGCTCTACAACGAAAAGGAAACCGACTTCAAAGCGGCTTGTGACAACGCACGCTATGCCATCGGTAGCCACTATTACGACTACACGAAACTCAAAACGTGTTACGGCCACGTCAGCAACTGAGTGCTTAGCGCACGTCATGATCTGCGGCCATGCGCCGCAAGTCACTGGCGACGCTGCACTTGGTGGCGTTCGTGAGGTGAATGGGTTCACAGTCGCGGCACGGCTGGACTTGCTTTTGCGTTCATCGCGCTATGGGCATGTAGTGCGCACGCGCCAAGTAAAATTTGCCGCTTGCCACCCGCTGCCGCCCGCCCAGGGCCAGCGCGCCCGCCAGAGGCGACACCCCGCGCGAACGCCGCTGTGAGGATCGCTGCGGGGCAGGCCCGTCTTCACCTTTCGATTTTTTTGGGTACACCCTCCGCCATGTCTGACACCACCTCGCAGCCGCTGCTGCAACCCGGTCTGCAATCCCTGTCCAAATCCTTCGAGCCCGTCGCACTCGAAGCCCACTGGGGGCCAGAGTGGGAGCGGCGCGGCTACGGCGTCGCCGGGTTCAAAGGCACGGGCGCGCCCAACGCCGAAGCGCACAGCGCCGGGCGTGACTTTGCCATCCAGCTGCCGCCGCCCAACGTGACCGGCACGCTGCACATGGGCCACGCCTTCAACCAGACCATCATGGACAGCCTGACGCGCTACCACCGCATGTCGGGCTACAACACCGCCTGGATTCCCGGCACCGACCACGCCGGTATCGCCACGCAAATCGTGGTCGAGCGCCAGTTGCAAGCCCAAGGCATCAGCCGCCACGACATGGGGCCGACGCCTGCCGAAGCGCGCAAGAACTTCGTCTCCAAGGTCTGGGAGTGGAAAGAACAATCCGGCAACACCATCACCACCCAGATGCGCCGCATGGGCGACAGCGTGGACTGGAGCCGCGAATACTTCACGATGGACGACAAGCTGTCCAAAACCGTGACCGAAACCTTTGTCCGCCTGTACCAGCAAGGGCTGATCTACCGGGGCAAGCGTCTGGTCAACTGGGATCCGGTGCTGATGAGCGCCGTCTCCGATCTGGAAGTGGAAAGCGAAGAAGAAGACGGCAGCCTGTGGCACATCGCCTACCCGCTGGCCGACGGCTCGGGCCAACTGGTGGTCGCCACCACCCGCCCCGAAACCATGCTGGGCGACGTGGCGGTGATGGTGCATCCCGAAGACGAACGCTACGCCCACCTGATCGGCCAGCAAGTCACCCTGCCCTTGTGCAACCGCACCATCCCAGTGATTGCCGACGACTACGTGGACAAAGCTTTCGGCACCGGCGTGGTCAAGGTCACGCCCGCGCATGACCAAAACGACTACCAAGTCGGCAAGCGCCACGGCCTGGAAATGATCTGCGTGCTGACGCTGGACGCCAAGATCAACGCCCACGCCCCCGCCGTCTACCAAGGTCTGGATCGCTTTGCCGCCCGCAAGCAAATCGTCAAAGACTTGGAGGCTTTGGGCCTGCTGGTCGAAGTCAAAAAGCACAAGCTGATGGTGCCGCGCTGCGCCCGCACCGGCCAAGTGGTCGAACCCATGCTGACCGACCAGTGGTTCGTCGCCATGAGCCAAGTCGGCAAGGACGACCCCACCGGCAAGAGCATCACGCAAAAGGCGATTGATGCCGTCGAATCCGGCGCGGTGAAGTTCGTCCCCGAAAACTGGGTCAACACCTACAACCAGTGGATGAACAACATCCAGGACTGGT
>ERZ724525.1833-NODE-1833-length-12366-cov-5.812038_pt1 | contig 12366 bp, 13 predicted proteins | sample MGYA00376058_ERZ724525 | MGnify/ENA primary metagenome ERZ724525 (study PRJEB28724, sample SAMN07190888) | wastewater metagenome | isolation source: influent of sewage treatment plant in Hong Hong | place: USA: Christiansburg, Virginia | collected 2016-03-01 ... | reverse complement strand
TGCCGGGGTCGGAGCCGTGGTCGGGTTCGGTCAGGCCGAAGCAGCCGATGAACTCGCCCGAGGCCAGCTTGGGCAGGTACTTCATCTTCTGCGCTTCGGTACCGAATTCGTTAATGGGCACCATCACCAGCGAGGACTGGACAGAAGCCATAGAGCGGTAGCCGGAGTCCACGCGCTCGATTTCACGCGCCACCAGGCCGTAGCTCACATAGTTCAGGCCCGAGCCGCCGTACTGGGTGGGGATGGTGGGGCCCAGCAGGCCCAGCTCGCCCATTTCACGGAAGATGGACAGATCGACCGACTCATTGCGGAACATGGCTTGCACGCGGGGCTTGAGCTTGTCCTGGCAGTAGTCGCGTGCCGCGTCGCGGATCATGCGTTCGTCTTCTGTCAGCTGTTGATCGAGCTGGAGGCAATCGTCCCACTGGTAGCCATGTGCCATGTTCATCTCCTGAATACAAAGTGTTGATTTGCAGGCCGTCGCCTGAGTGCTTGCACACATATTAGGTTTGTGAAACAGGGCGAGGCAAACGATGAATAATCATCTATTGATGAGTAAAACGAATGTATAAAATCATTTATCAGGGTTTCTACTTTGTTTTGATTTTTATTGATGCGCTGAAAGCATAAAACCTATGCGAAGAGTTCTTCCCTCCACCCAGGCACTGGCCTGCTTTGAATCGGCGGCCCGCCATGTCAGCTACACCAAAGCGGCGCAGGAGCTGTCGCTGACGCAAAGCGCCGTCTCGCGCCAGATCATTGCGCTGGAAGAGTTTGTGGGCGTGGCCCTGTTCAAGCGCACCCGCCACGGCGTGCTGCTGACCGATGCTGGCCAGCACTACGCCACACAGGTCAGCCGCTGGTTGCAGGGGCTGGAGCGTGACACGCTGGATTTGATGAGCCATCAGGGCGAGGGCGGCCCCATCAACCTTGCCGCCGTGCCCACGTTTGCCACCCGCTGGCTGCTGCCGCGCCTGCCGCAACTGGCCCAGCAGCACCCGGATATCACGGTGCACATCGATGTGCAGACCCGGCCTTTTTTGTTTGCCGATACGGTGTTTGACGCCGCGCTCTACGCCGGTACGCCAGAGCAGGTGGCGCGCTGGCCCGGCGTGCAGGCCCAGTGGCTGATGGATGAAGAGGTGGTACCCGTGTGCAGCCCGCAACTGCTGGCCACCGCCCAGCAGCGCGACCCGGGCCGTGCCTGGCTGCCCGTGGGCCCGGAGGTGATTGCCAAAATGCCACTGCTGCAGCAAAGCACGCGAGCTCACGGCTGGCGGCAATGGTTTGAAGCCATGAACGTCGATGCACCGCGGGCGCTGGATGGCATGCGGCTGGAGCTTTTCTCCATGCTGGCCGTGGCTGCCCGTGAAGGTCTGGGCGTGGCACTCATTCCGCCCATGCTCATCGAGCAGGAAATTGCCCGTGGCGACCTCATCATTGCCTGCCCCCAGCCTCTGCGCGGCAACCGTGCCTACTATCTGGTCACGCCAGAGCTTGCGGCGGATGCGCATCCATCACCGGCGCTGCGCACCTTCAGCCATTGGCTGCAGGGCTGCGCGCAAGAGGCACGTGGCGGAAAAGCCGAGTGAGTGAAGGGCGGCCTTATGCCTTTTTCAAGGCGGTGCCTGAAGCGCTGATGAGCAGCAGCACATCTGCCGCAATCTTCTGCATCCAGTGGCTTTCGCTCTTGAGGGCGGCTTCTGCAAAGGCTTTGCTGAAGGTGGGCCGCACAATCTGCGCGTAATTGAGGCTGCCCAGAATAATGGTCAGCAAGGCCACGGCAGAGATATCGCAGCGCACCAGAGATGCGGCCTGGCCTTCTTCAAGCAAGGTTACGCTCTGCAGCAAAAAGGCCTCCAGAGGTCGGGCCTGTGCTTGCTCAATGCGTTCGGAGTTGTCCAGCAGTTCGCGGGTGATGAGCTTGAATCCAGCCGGGCGGGCCTGCATCCATGCGACCTGCAGCAAGATAAAGGCTTGCAGGCGGTGCTGCAATGGGTCGCCGGACTGCACGCCTTGTTCCATGCGCTCCATCAGCTCGTGAGCCTGTATCTCGAGCACGGCGCGGTACAGCACTTCCTTGCTGGGAAAGTGGTGCAGCAGGCTGGGGTTGCCAATCTGGCAGTCCCGGGCAATGGCCGATAGTGAGGCTCCCTGAAAGCCGTGGTCGGAAAAATGCTGTTCGGCACGATCCAGAATGAGTTCTTTGCGGGAGAGCGGTTTGCAGGGCATCCAGCGATTATAGAAATGAGCTGATGCACAGGCGGGAGTGGTCGCGCCTGTGTCTCCCTCGCTCAGTTGATAGCCCGCTCTTGCCCTACCCAGTACGGCGCACGTAGCTGGCGCTTGAGCAGCTTGCCCGATTCTGTGCGCGGCAGGCTTGTCAGAAATTCCACGCTTTTCGGGCATTTGAAGTGAGCTACCTGCTCGCGCATAAAGCCGATCAGCTCGTCTTCGCTGAGCGTGGCACCTGGGCGCAGCACGACGCAGGCCTTGACGGACTCGCCCCAGACGGGGTCTGGCACGCCAATGATGGCGCCGTCCGCCACGGCCGGATGCTTCATCAAGGTGTTTTCCAGCTCGGCGGGGTAAATGTTTTCGGCGCCGGAAATGATCATGTCCTTGATGCGGTCGCTGAGGAACAGGTAGCCGTTGCGCAGATACCCCGCATCCCCCGAACGGAACCAGCCGCCCTGAGCATCGCGGCCTTCGGGGTAGACCTCCTGGGTGGCGCCGGGCTTTTGCCAGTACTCCTGAAAATTGCGGTCGCTGCGAATCCAGACTTCGCCGACCTGCCCATCTTCCAGCTCTGCAAGGGTGACGGGGTCCACAATCCGCAGCTCTGTTCGCGGCAGTGGGCGTCCGCCTGAGCGCAGCAGCCCGGCGCCCTGGCGGTGGTCTTCAGGGGTGAGGTTGGTGACGACGCCTGCGACTTCGGTCAGCCCGTAAATCTGTGAGAAGCTGCAGTCAAATCGCTGCATGGCCGCTTGGAGCACAGGCTCGGTAATGGGTGAACCGCCGTATGCAATGAGCTTGAGCTGGCTGAAATCAAGTGCACTGTTGGCGGGTTCGGCCAGCAGAAAGTTAATCATGGCGGGTACTAGCAGCACATGCGTGATTGCCTGCTCGGACAGTGCCGCCAGAAAGCTGGCGGGCTTGAAGTCGCGAAAGGCAACGCACCGGCAGCCGACATACACAGGGAATAACAGCACCAGCAAGCCTGCGATGTGAAAAATGGGAACGACATGGCCCAGCACGGACTGAGGCTCAAGCCCCCATGCTTCGGTGGTGACCTGGCAGGCTGACAGAAGACCCTCGTGTGTGAGTACAACGCCCTTGGGCTGGCCTGTGGTGCCTGAGGAATAAATGTGAATGGCGGCCCCGTGAGCCTGCAAAGTGGTGGCGGGCAACTGATCGCTGAAGGTTACGAGCCATGAGTCAAGCCGTTGTTGGTTGGGGCTGGTGCCATCGGTCGTAAAAATGCGCAGCCCTGCCGAGGTACTGCGGGTATCGACGCGATCCAGTAACTCCGTGTCGATGATCAGCACGTTTGCGGCTGAGTCTTCAAGTACAAAGCGCACCTCATCCACGCTGAAGCGCCAGTTGATGGGCATGCCAACGGCGCCAATCTTCATGCAGGCAAAAATCAGCAATGCAGAATCGATCTGGCTCTTACTCAGCAAGGCGAGCCTGTCCTGCGGGCCCACCCCCAGTGACTTGAGTGCATTTGCCAGCTGGTTGGTCTTGCGGTTCATCTCTGCGAAAGAGATGGTTCGCGGGCCGGCGGTGAACAGGGCGGTTTGCGGGGATTGTTCTGCTTGCTGCATCAAGCAGTCGATCAGATTCTGGGCGCTCATGGCTTGTCTCCTGAAATGCGGTGGTGGGTATCAGCAGGGGGCGTGGCTCAATCAACGGCAGGGTGAGGGGTCAAGTTGCGGCGGTTTTTGCAGCGCGGGACTGAAGCGAATCCAGTTGCTGCCTGAGCTGTGCATGAAAGCGTGGCGCGCTGTACTCGAAGGTGCCAAAGCTGAGGTGCTCATTGGCGCCCGAGGCGAGGCCTGCCTGTATGGACTCGGCCAGCGCGTAGTCTTCGGCCAGAGTCCGGCGGTACAGATCCACATTGGCATTCCAGTAGGCCGTAGCCTTTTCCGTAGTCGGCTCAGTCGGGATCAGGGTGAGCTCATGCACTCGTGTGCGGGAGGCGCTGAGCGGCTCCACGTAGCTGAGCTGCCCGTGATCGGGTTGAACCAGAACGATGGTGTTGGGAAAGAAGTAATAAGTCAGGTTGCCGTACTTGCGCGGGTCGAAGTCGTTTGCTTCGGGTTGCTCTTTTGGAAAGCGGGACTTGATGAGGTACAGGCGCCGGTTCAGGTCAAAATCGTCCACCAGCTGCAAGTTGTTCATGAACATGTGAGCGATGGTCTGGCGGTGCGCAACCTTGAAGTGATAAGCCTCAAAGATGCCGTCGATCAGCAGCTTCCAGTTGGCGTTGACATCGTAGGAGCGCTGCGCGTAGGACACAGGTGAGTGAAGTCCGTCCAGCGATTCCAGGTTCTCCATGAGCGGGCCCAGGTGGGCGTCGATATCGCTAATCGGCGATGCGGGGTCAAGCACCACCCAGATAACACCTCCTCGCTCAACGGCGGTCAGTCTTTTGAGGCCGGAGTCTTCTTTCTTCAGGCAGGGAAAACCAAAGGAATCAGGTACCCCCCGCAAGCAGCCATCGGGCTGGTAGGTCCAGGCGTGGTAGGGGCAGGTAAAGGCTCGCGCTTCGGTGCCGCTGCCTTCAGGTACGACGCGTGCGCCGCGGTGGCGGCAGACATTGATAAACGCGTGGATGGCTCCGTCGGTCTGCCGGACCAGCAGCAGCGGGATGCCAAATTGCGTCAGCGACAGCCAGGCACCGGGTGAGGGGATGGATGAACTACCGGCCACGGGCTGGGGGAACTGGCGCAGCAGGCGCAGCTCCTGCGCAGTCTGTTCATCGCTGGTGTACTGCGAGACGGGCACCTGCTCGCCCTGTCCATCAGCATCAGCCAGTCCGGTTTGCATGGCCAGTGTGGCCCGGTGGTGAAGCTCGCCCGCAAAATGGGTATTCATCTTGGCACCTTCCAATAAATGAGATGTTTTTGGTGATTCCTTGATGCAAGTCTATAAACCGACTGATCAGTCGGTCAATGGGGTTGGCGAGGTATGGCTGAATTTGGTGGCTATGGTTTTCCCCTTGTTCGTGGGTTTGCCGTTTGCCTATGCCAACAAGGCCCCGTTTGAAAGCACGCTGGAGCTGCGCTTCAATCAGGAATTGGCCGCCTGCTGAGTCAGGAGCGTTTAGGTCACGACCTGATTCATGACGCGCACCATCTTGTGGTGCATGGCCGCGCTGCCGCTTCTGGATTTGGGCCGAGTTGCGTGGACATTGATGCACGCTCTGCCAAAGACGAGCCGTATCCGGCTTGGGGCGATACCCAGGCCAGTGAAAAGTTGCCGCCGCTGCACGGCAACTGCATCTACGCTCTGCTTGTGACCGAGTTGGTAGCGCACGCGCATTCGCCACCTTCACTCAAAGGGTCCTGCGCTTGGCTCCTGGTCAGAGTCGAGAGTCGCAGAAGGGGGGCGGTCATTGACGACTGCAGGGCGCTATTGCATACATCCATGCATATTCCAGCTGGTGCAATAACGCCCCAAAAAGGCTTTAGTTGCCTGAGTTGCTAGCGCCTAGTTGGCCTCCACGCCCGATGCCGCCGCTAATTTCTTGCGCCTTGTAGTTGCGCAATGCAATCACCATTTTGTTGTACGAGTCTACAAAGGCGGCGACCGTAGCTTCGCCTTCAGGCGTGCGAGAGAATCCGCGCAGACTGGATGTCGCGCTATCACCAAAGATGGTTGCTAACTTCCCTGAAGTGTTTCTGGTCGTTGAGTTGCCTTCGGACATCGACAGTTGAACACCGGTGCGAATATCAAATAGAGACATGGTGACAACGGATACTTTGGTCTCAACATCCGCCGCCAGGGAGCCTGCAATACTGGACATCCAGGATTTTTTTCCACTCACAACCGTTTTACCGGTGACGCGGTTCACGACTTCATCATTAATGATGATTCCAGATTCCATGAAGTAGTCACTTGCTACGCGTTGGCCTGTTTCAAGATTGGAGTCTTCCCGATAGTCCTCAGAGCGTCGTTGCTGGTGGCTAATGCGTCCAATTTTTTCAGCTGTTTTCCCAACACCGGCTGCCGTGATCACAAAGCAATTAGATTGCATGACTGTCAAGCGAATGAGGGGCTCAATCGTCGTGATATTGGTTCTTTTTCGGAAATCTTGATACCAATCTCTTTCGCGATCGTCGTCGATCACCAAGGTACCCAAAGGAACATCACATCGTTCCAGGCCACTGTTGGGGTTGACGACATTGGCTCCGGCTACCGCACCTCTAGCTGCAGTAGATCTTTTTCCTGTGGTTACACAACCGCTTAATGCCAACGTTGCTGCGAGTCCTAGAATGGTTAATGATTTATTAGAGAAAAACATTTCTTTAAATTTAAGTGCAATTAATAAGTTCTATGAGTGTTGTAAATATTTTGTGCTAATTGTACATCGCATTGATACAATTTGTATCAATTAATTCAATGTTTTGAATTATGTTTTTATAAAAGAGTAAGTGCTTAGTTCTTGAATTTTCTGGAATTTTTAAAAAGATACTTAAATAATTTAATTAACAATGTGCTTTAAATTATATTGAGATATTTAAATATTTTATTATTAATAAATAGATATTTTATTAATGGTTGATAGTACAAGAAGTTTTCGCAATTCAGGAGTCGTAATGTCTAACCACTTATCTTTTAGCCAAAGCCTATGGGATGCCAATAAGGCCCTGTTCCAAAGCACGCTGGAGCTGCCCTTCAACCAGGAACTGGCCGCCGGCACGCTGAGTCAGGAGCGCTTTCGTCACTACATGATTCAGGACGCGCATTACCTGGTCGCCTACGGCCGTGCGCTGGCGGTGACGGCTGCCAAGTCCGACAACGCCGAAGGCGTGGTGCAGTTTGCCAATGCAGCCAATGAAGCCGTGGTGGTGGAGCGTGCCCTGCATGGCGGCTTTATGCGTGACTTTGGTGTGAGTGCTGAGCAGTTCGCTGCCACGCCGCTCTCGCCTGCCTGCCACCACTACACCAGCTTTCTGGTCTCTACCGCCTGGAGTGCGCCATACCCCGTGGCCGTGGCCGCGCTGCTGCCATGCTTCTGGATTTACGCTGAAGTGGGGCGCGACATTCATGCGCGCTCGGCGTCTGATAACCCGTATCAGGCTTGGGTCGATACCTATGCCAGCGAAGAATTCCACGCCGCCGTGCGCGGTGTCTGCGCCACGGTCGATCGCTTGGCGGAAGATGCCACGGAGTCCACCCGCGCCGCCATGCACGCGGCTTACCGGGATGCTGCAAGGCTGGAGTGGATGTTCTGGGACAGTGCTTACCAGCTGACCTACTGGCCCAAGCCGCTGCGTTAAGCGCTTTTCTGCCTGAATTTCAGCCTGAAGAGGGTGTTGCTTAAAAAATAAGCGCCACCCTCTTTTTTGTTGTATGACAAAGAGTTGGCTGGCTTGTTCAGCAGCTTGCTGGAGTTTGTCCACAAGCTTGTAGCGATTTTTTGGGGAAAACTCGCCTCTAGTCCAAGTCCATGGCGCGCTAGCTGCTATGAATTGCGGAGTTTTTGCCGTAATTCTGAGTGGTCAGTGGTTGCGCACTATGGGTATCTTCAAGACGTTCTCTGAGGTTTTTCCTTCTCTGTGCAGCTGGATCATCGCTTCAGAGGTGTTGTTGATTAAAAAATAATCAGCTCTTACTTTGTTCTTGTCTGACAAAGAGTTAGCTCGCTTATCAAAGGTCTTGGCGGGGTTTGTCCACAAGCTTGTAGTGATTTTGTGGGGAGAACTGCCTGCCAGCCCATGTCCAGAGCACGCTGGTTGCTATGAATTGCGTAGTTTGAGGGCTGGAAGGCCTGCATGGAGTGGTTTGTTTAAAAATTAAGCGGCCATGAAAAGGTTGTTTTATAACAATGGCTTAGGTTGCTTATCCCGCTGCCCAGTGTGCTTTGTCCACAAGCTTGTAGAGGTTTGACGGGGAGAACTCGTTGTGGGTGCCTAAGTGTGCTTTCCTGCCTCGATCAGGTGATCAATGAGCGCCCTAACCTTGAGAGGCAGGTGGCGTGATGGCGCATAAACGGCATAAGCGGTGCGCGGGGCGTAGTTGCCGGTAAGGCGCCACTGGTGCAGTACTTGAACCAGTGCACCGCTTTGCAGCGCGGCGCGGGCGGCAAAGTCGGCGACCAGGCCAATGCCTTGGTGCTGCAACGCCAGATGAATGATGCCGGTGCTGCTGCCAATAGAGATGGGGGTGTGAATGGTGACTTCCACCACATCGGTGTCTGTGGGTTCTGGGGCTGCGCCCGCGCCGCGCACCCATTGCAGCTGTTTTTGAAATTCGCCATACCCCAGCGTGATGCATTCCACGCCTTGCGATGGGTTCAGATCCGTCGGGTGATCGGGCGGCTTGCGCAGGCCTTGCAGATAGGCGGGCGAGGCCACGGCGATATAGCGCACCGTGCACAGCTCGCGGGCCACCATATTGGGCGCAAGCTGGTAGGCGCGGGTCAGCCGGATGGCCAGGTCCAGCCCCTGCTGGGCCAGGTCTTGCATCTGATCGCTAAGGCTGACGGCAACCTCCAGCTCAGGCCACTGGCGCCTCAAGGCGGGTAGCTGGGCAGTCAGCCAGATTTCTCCAAACACCGTGGGCGCAGTCAGCCGTACCGTGCCGCGCGGCACGCCGCTGTAGTGGCCGGCAATGGCGTGGATGTCGCTGGCGGTCTGGCTCAGCTGGCTGCAGGCGGCGTAGACCTCGGCACCCAGCTCCGTGAGCGACAGCGACCGGGTGGTGCGGTGCAGCAGCTGCACGCCCCAGTGCGCCTCGAGTCGGCCCACGCTGCGGCTGACGGCCGAGGTGGTCAGCTCCAGCTGCCTTGCTGCGGCAGCAAAGCTGCGCAGCTCTACCACCTTGGCAAAAACCAGCATCTCGGGGACCAGTCGTGGCTCTGTGCTCATGGATCAATCCCTTCGCTACTGTTGATTTAAAAACAATAGTAAGTGGACTTGGTACGCATTGATGAATAAGAGTCAATGAATAAAGATCAAAGCATGACTCTCAATGCTTCTTCCTCATCCCCGGGCGCTGGGCTTGAAGTGCCTGATGTGCCTCATGCATCCTTGGCCACCGCTGCGCCCGGCGGCGGCACTTGGCGCATGGTGCTGGCCATGGCCTTGTCCGGCACGATTGGCTTGCTGGTGGTTGAAAGCGGGCTACCCGCGCTGTGGGTGGTCTGGCTGCGCTGCATTCTGGGTGGGCTGGGGTTGGCTACGTGGGTGGTGGTTTCACGCCAGTGGCGAACGCCGACGCGCAGTGAGTTGAGGTGGTTGCTGCTGGGCGGGCTGGCGCTGATCGTCAACTGGCTGTGCCTGTTTCGCGCCTATCACTACAGCGGCATTGCGATTGCCACAGTGGTCTATCACGTACAGCCGTTTTTATTGCTGCTGCTGGCGGCCTTGTTGCAGGGCGAGGCTTTGCCGCTGCGGCGCATGCCGTGGCTTCTGCTGGCGCTGGTTGGCGTGGTGTTCAGCAGCGGCTTGCTGGGTGATGGTGCCCATCAGGCATCGTGGCAAGGGATTGGCTTGGCCCTGCTGGCCGCCAGTCTGTATGCAGTGGCCACGTTGACCACCCAGCGTCTCAAGCGCATCGCCCCGGCGCAGATTGCCATGCTGCAAATGGGTGTCGGTGCTCTGGCTTTGCTGCCATTCGTGTGGGAGTTGCGTGCCGGTGTGGTCTTCAGCCCCAAGGCGTGGGCTGCCGTGCTGGTACTGGGGCTGGTGCACACGGCCTGGATGTATACGCTGATGTACACGGCGTTCCAGCGGCTCAAGGCGCAGGCCATTGCAGGCCTGTCTTATATCTATCCCGTGATGGCCTTGCTGGTGGATTTGCTGTGGTTCGGCGTCAAACCGCAACCCGCACAGTGGCTGGGCATGGCGCTGATTCTGGGCTCCGTCTGGGCCTACCGGCGCGGCGAGCAAAAAACTTAGTCAAAACTGCTGCTAGAGCTTATAAATAAAGCGCTAGCAGCTATCTTTTTTAAATCCAGGGGGTGATGGCCAGCACTAGTGGCATCAGCACCGCCGTAGCGACACCGTTCAGCCCCATGGCCAGCGCCGAGAACGCGCCTGCAGTGGGATTGATCTGAATGGCGCGCGCCGTGCCAATGGCGTGTGCGGTCAGGCCAATGGCAAAGCCTTCAACGGCCGGGTCTTTGAGGCGCAGAAAGCGGCACAGCAGCGGCGCCATCATGGTGCCGCTGATACCGGTGATGGCCACGGCCACAGCCGCCAGAGAGGGTTTGCCGCCAAAACGCTCAGCCATGGGCAGGGCGATGGGGATGGTGGCTGATTTGGGTGCCACGGCAATCAGCGTTGCTTCGGAGCCGCCAAACAACCAGGCAATGCCCAGCGCAGAAAACAGCGCCACCAGGCAACCCACAAACAGTGCCACGCTGATTGGGAGCCACAGCTCCTTGATGCGTTCACGCTGGGCGTAGAGTGGAATCGCCAGTGCCACCGTGGCCGGGCCAATCATCAGCCCCAGGAGCGACACGCCGCTGCGATAGGTTTCATACGGCGTGCCTGTCACCATCAGAATGCCGACGATGACTACTACACCCGTAAACACTGGAATCAGCGAGGGCCGGTTGCCGCTTTTTTTGTAAATCGCCATGGCAGCAAGGTAGACGATCAGCGTCAACACCAGCCAAGGCAGGGGCGAGCTCTGGGCAAGGCTCAGCCAGGTGGAGTGCAGGCGGTCAAGCAAAGGCGTGCTCATGCGGGCTGCTCCTGCTCTGGGGCTCTTTCATCGTTGCCTTCATTGCTGCTCTGAAGAGTGCGCTGGCGCTGCAGAAAAAAGCGGAAAGTGAGGGCGGTGGCCGTAAACGTGATCGCAGCACCTAGCACGCAGGCCAGTACAAACGGCAGCCATTCGCGGCGCAAGTGGCCGAACTCCAGCATCACTCCAGCGATGACGGGGATAAAAAGCAGCATCATGTTCTGCAGCAGCACCTGCGCGGTGTCTTCCAGCGGCTTGGGCAGGCGCTTATAAAACAGCAGCCCAACCAGTAGCAACAAAGTCCCAACGAGTGCTCCGGGCAGTGGCAGGCCGCTGATGCGCGCCAGAAACTCGCCCAGCAACTGAAAGGCGAAAAGAACAGCAATCGCATACAACATGTGGGTAGCTAGCTCCTGAAATAAGAGTGGCGGACTCGCGCTGGGTGGTGGGGCTGAATGGTGTCTGAGGGCTTGGTGAATTTAGGTAAAGCCGTCAATCAGCTATTGCGTGTGGCAAATGAGAGGTTTATCTTGGATTGCAGGCGCTTCGGGGTCGGAGCGACCAGTCTACTCAGACGAGCTTAGGAGAAATCACCATGCAAACAGCAGTCTATCGTGCACCTGTGTATGAACCTACGGTCGATGAATTGGAAACGCTCAAAAAACTGGAGCTGGGCGAAGATGTCTCGCTGGGCGCGGCCGTCAAGGAGTACCTGTCTAGGCGCCTGCTGGAGCGTGGCTTTGTCGTGCAGGACGAAGAAAAGCATTGGCACATCACCGATACCGGCCGCCTGCTGATCCGGCGCACCCTCTGAAAGTCTAGGGTTAACCCTTTTTCGGGCATCTGCCTGATTTGAAGGCAACCAACCAGCAAGGACGTCAATACAAGGGAAAGGATGCCAGTATTGATGAAATTCCACTGGATATCCACTGAATTATCAACAGGATCTGTGGAAAAAAGCGCCGCGAAAATCGGCGCTTTTTTCATGGCTGAATCAGGAGCAGGGTTGCTCTGATTGACAGCAGCCGCTAGTTTCGACAATACGCTCGCTTTGACCCTACAGAGAAATTTTTCAGAGGAGGAAGCTGTGCAATCGCACGCTTACGCGGCTTTTCTTGGGTGAATGGCTTGTTGGCCTTAGAGGCTCAGAAGTGCGGCTTTGAAGCAAAAAACGGCACATTCCCATGTGCTCGAAAGGGCCTGATTGCAAAAAGTTATTCACAGTTGCTGCACTATCTCTGAAAAGTGAGCAGATAAGGAAGATCCTGCCTAAGCCCGGCAGCGGGAAGACTTGGATAAAGGGATGGGGCGATGTACCCGATTCGCCGTTTTCTTTGGAGTCAGACAATAGAAAAGCCGAGAAAGTGAATTTACTTTCTCGGCTTGGGTATCTGGTGCCCGGGGCCGGAATCGAACCGGCACACCTTTCGGTGGGGGATTTTGAGT
>ERZ724525.1821-NODE-1821-length-12405-cov-4.551984_pt1 | contig 12405 bp, 10 predicted proteins | sample MGYA00376058_ERZ724525 | MGnify/ENA primary metagenome ERZ724525 (study PRJEB28724, sample SAMN07190888) | wastewater metagenome | isolation source: influent of sewage treatment plant in Hong Hong | place: USA: Christiansburg, Virginia | collected 2016-03-01 ... | reverse complement strand
ACTTGGCCTTTTTCAATCTACGAAAATTGCTATTCGTACTTTAATTAACGAAACAATAAATCACAACAAAAAACACTCTCAATAAATACGCCCAATGATCAAGATTTATCAAGTTGCTCAATATTTACAAATTAACCCCAAATAAACGAGATTTAATGTCGTGTAATTTATCACGAGTGTTAGCAGCCTGCTCAAACTCTAAATTCTTAGCAAAATCAAGCATTTGTTTTTCAAGCTTGATCACTTCTTTTGCCAGTTGAGCTTCAGACATTGAGCTGTAATGCGGCTCGTTGTCTTTTGGTTGACGAACTTTATCAATTTTTTTCTTACCATCGTTATACACACCATCAATGATGTCTTTGATTTTCTTTTCAACACCTTTAGGTGTAATCCCATTTTCCAGATTGAAACTCAGTTGTTTATTGCGCCGACGTTCAGTTTCTCCAATCGCACGTTCCATTGAATTCGTGATCCGGTCCGCGTAAAGAAAAGCACGGCCATTCAAGTTTCGCGCTGCACGGCCAATGGTTTGTATCAACGAACGTTCGGATCGTAAAAACCCTTCTTTGTCTGCATCCAGAATCGCCACCAATGAAACCTCAGGGATATCCAAACCTTCGCGCAGTAAATTAATCCCCACCAACACATCAAATTCACCCAAACGCAAATCTCGCAGAATTTCGACGCGCTCTACCGTGTCAATATCAGAATGCAGGTAACGCACGCGCACGCCGTTTTCATCAAGAAAATCGGTCAAATCCTCAGACATGCGTTTGGTCAACGTGGTGATCAAAACACGCTCATTCTTTGCTGCCCGCAATCGAATTTCGTTCAAGACATCATCCACTTGTGTGACCGCAGGTCTGACTTCGATGATGGGGTCAACCAAACCCGTTGGGCGCACCACTTGCTCGGCGATTGCATCCGATTTTTCCCGCTCGTAGTCGCCTGGTGTTGCTGACACGAATACGGTTTGGCGCATTTTGCTTTCAAACTCTTCAAACTTCAATGGACGGTTATCCAATGCACACGGCAAGCGAAAACCATAATCCACTAAATTCTCTTTGCGTGAGCGATCGCCTTTATACATGGCTCCTAATTGCCCAGACAGTACATGCGACTCGTCCAAAAACATCAACGCATCTTTGGGTAAATAATCAATCAACGTTGATGGCGGCGCACCAACGGGTGAACCTGAAATGTGCCTGGAGTAATTTTCAATGCCTTTGCAAAAACCAATTTGCGACAGCATTTCCAGATCAAAGCGTGTGCGTTCTTCCAATCGCTGTGCTTCGACCAAACGACCTTCTGTTTGAAAAAAAGACAACCGCTCGCGCAACTCGTCTTTAATCGCCTCAACTGCGCGCAACACCGTTGCACGTGGCGTCACATAATGTGATGCGGGATACACTGTAAAGCGCGGCAATTTTTGTACAATTTTCCCTGTCAATGGATCAAACAGTTGCAAAGTTTCAACCTCGTCATCAAACAATTCCACTCGAACCGCATAATCTGCATTTTCTGCTGGAAAAATATCGATTGTGTCCCCACGCACGCGAAAAGTGCCACGCGCAAAATCCAGCTCATTGCGATTGTATTGCATGGTTGCCAATTGTTTGATGACATCCCTTTGACTCATTTTATCGCCCTGACGCAACACCATGATCATCTGATGGTATTCACTCGGATTGCCAATCCCATAAATACATGACACGGTTCCCACAATGATCACATCGCGCCGTTCAAGCAGGCTTTTGGTCGCTGACAATCGCATTTGTTCAATGTGTTCGTTGATAGCAGAATCTTTTTCAATGAATAAATCACGAGATGGCACATAAGCCTCGGGCTGGTAATAATCGTAATACGATACAAAATACTCAACCGCATTGTTTGGAAAGAACTCTCGAAACTCACTGTACAGTTGTGCAGCCAATGTTTTATTCGGTGCCAACACCAAAGCGGGGCGTCCTGTCCGTGCAATCACATTCGCCATGGTGTATGTCTTACCCGATCCGGTTACACCCAATAAAGTTTGGTAACTTAAACCATCGGCCACGCCCTCCACCAGCGAAGCTATCGCTGTCGGTTGATCACCAGCAGGCTCAAAAGGTTGGTGAAGTTCGTAAGGAGAGTTGGGGTAAGTGACGATCATGATTTTTCATTATAAAAGTAGATAATGGAGTATAAATGAAAAAAACCAAGCACAACAATTTTTACATTTTGTTCATGTTTACTCACTCCAAATTACTCATTCCAAATTTGCATTTGCTTTTTGCTTACACCCAAAACCACGCGTTAAATTCAAACATCCAATGTGCAATTGGTGAAGTTGCTTCAATTGGCAGGAGTTGACTGAATAAAAAATTTCGTCTTTTCTAATCACCTAAATCCCAGTATAATTAAATTTTGCCTTGCAACATTTAACCCGCAACATTACAGAAAGCCCATCATGTTTGAACACGTTGACGTTTACCCTGGCGACCCGATTTTATCGTTGGTTGATACTTTCAAAAAAGACCCGCGCGCAGAAAAGGTCAACTTGGGCATTGGCTTGTATTATGATGAAAATGGCATCATTCCTTTGTTGCCATCTGTGGTTAAAGCCGAAACGGACTTGGCTCACCATCTTGAGGCACGCCCTTACTTACCCATGGAGGGCTTGGCCAGCTTCCGTTCAGCGATTCAAAACCTCTTGTTCGGTGAAAGCAATGAAGCGGTTGTGAACAAACGCATCGCCACAGTGCAAACCATCGGCGCATCAGGCGCATTGCGCATTGGTGCTGATTTTTTGAAGAAATACTTTCCAACAAGCGACATGTACGTGTCTGATCCAACATGGGACAACCACCGCGCCATTTTTGAAGCGGCGGGCTTCAACGTCAAAACTTACCCATACTACGATGCCGTGACAGGTGGTGTGAAATTTGACGAAATGATTGCTTTTTTCAATACATTGCCTGCAAAATCAGTTGTGTTGTTGCACCCATGCTGCCACAACCCAACAGGTGTCGACATGTCAATTGACCAATGGAAAAAAGTGATTGAAGTGGTAAAAGCCAAAGATTTAATCGCTTTTATGGACATCGCTTACCAAGGCTTTGGCGATGGCATCGAAGAAGATGCAGCAGCCATTCGCATGATGGCCGCCGCGGGTGTGAACTTTTTTGTATCAAACTCATATTCGAAAAACTTGTCGTATTACGGCGAACGCTCAGGCGGCTTGTCGGTGGTTTGTAAAGATGCTGAAGAAGCAGAAACAGTTTTGGGTCAACTTAAATTGACTGTTCGTAAAAACTATTCATCTCCTGCATACCATGTGTCAACGGTCACAGCAGCGGTGATGAATCAGCCTGAACTCCGCAGCATGTGGGAAGGCGAAGTGACTGAAATGCGTGAACGCATCAAAGCCATGCGCCAAAAACTGTATGACGTGTTGACTGCAAAAGTGGCAAACAAAGATTTCTCGTATTTGTTAAAACAACGCGGCATGTTCAGCTACACAGGTTTGAGCGCCTCTCAAGTGGATCGCTTGCGTGAAGAATTTGCAGTCTACATGGTCAAATCAGGTCGCATGTGTGTGGCTGGCTTGAACACCAAAAATGTCGAGCGTGTCGCTGATGCCATGGCTGCGGTCATGGCCTAAGCCAATAAGCCAATGTTTCATCAAAAAAAGCCTTGCAAATGTGCAAGGCTTTTTTTATTACCGCATTAAAAATTTCAGGATCAGTTCGAATCGTTTCCCATAGGGTGGCATCATGAACATCAACGAAGATAGTTTGGTTTGATAAAAAACAGGGCGCATTTTAGAAAAAGTCATGAATCCATCATGGCCATGGTAATGCCCCATGCCACTCGCCCCCACCCCGCCAAAAGGTAAGTCATGTTGCGCCACGTGAAATAATACATCATTGACCGTGACACCACCAGACATGACCCGTGTCAGTAGATCATGGATCTGGCGAACATCATTTGAAAAAGGATAGAATGCCAAAGGCCTCGGTCGAGCATTGATGTCATGCACAACGGCATTGAGATCATCAAAACCTTTGATCGGTAAAATAGGGCCAAAAATCTCCCGCTGCATCAACTCACAGTCATCAGGTGCATTGAGAACAATGTGAGGGGCAATTTTACGAGTCTGTGCATCCCACGGTTCGCCATCGATCAACTGAATCAAAGTCGCACCTTTTGATTGAGCGTCGGTTAAGGCTTGAGTCAAGCGCATGAACGATTTATCATCAATGATCGACGAGTAATCGATGGAATGAATGCTTGGATAGCGTTGAGCCACAATGCTTTTCGCCAAGCGCACAAACTCATTGAGTTTGTGCTCAGGCAAGTAGGCATAATCCACCGTGGTGCAAATTTGACCCGCATTCAATAATTTCACATAGACAATTCGTGCCGCTGCTTTATGCAAAGGAAAATCATCGAGTATAACGGCAGGCGACTTCCCACCCAGCTCCAGCGTCACAGGGCACAGATTTTGTGCCGCTGCGGCCATGACCGCTCGACCTGTTTGGCCGGATCCTGTAAACAGTAAATGATCAAAAGGTAATTTTGAAAACTCGACGCCAACACCACCCAACTCATCAAAAAACTGAAGCTTCTCTGTGGGAAAATACAATGGTATTTTTTCATTCAGCAATTCGGTCAAATGACGAGAATTTTCCGACATTTTAACCATGGCGCGATTGCCTGCTGCAAAAATAGAAATCAAGGGCGAAAAACTTAAAAACACTGGAAAATTCCACGGCACAATCACCCCGACAACCCCTAAAGGCTGAGGAATCACCCTATTTTTTGCCCCAGTAAAAGTCATGAAATCAATGGATCGCCGTTGAGGGCGCATCCATTGTTTCAAATGCTTGATCGCGTGTTTAATGCCATCCAGCGTTGGTACGATTTCAGTCAATAAGGTTTCATGCCGAGAACGGTGACCATAATCTCGATCAATGGCGGCAATCATCGCCTCCTGCTGCTCTCGAATGAACCGCTCCAATGTGCGTAAATCATTGATTCTGGTCTGATAATTGGGTTCGGGGTTGGCCAAATAAGCACTTCTTTGGCATTCGAGCGTCTCTTGCATTAATTGAAAAGCATCTGGTGCCATCACCCTCTCTCCAATACTTTCTCGACAATCACCCAAAATCTCGTGCTGCGATCACTCAGCAAGCCCACCCTCAATAGAACAATGTCAACAAACACATCAAGCATCAACATCAACCACTTCAAGCTCTTTGTTTGATTTTTTGCGTGATGATTTAATGTTCAACTCAACCCGCTCATCTTGCACATTGTAGCTCACCGTCACAGAACCACCATGCACCAATTTACCAAACAGCAACTCATCGGCCAAGGCTCGGCGCACCGTATCCTGAATCAAACGCGACATAGGGCGTGCACCCATCAACGGGTCAAAACCAGCTTTTGCTAAATGCTGACGCAAACTGTCTGCAAAGTGGATTTCAACTTTTTTCTCATGCAATTGTGACTCAAGTTGCATCAAAAATTTATCCACCACTTGCATAATGATCTGCTCATCCAAAGCCTTAAACGGTACGATGGCATCCAAGCGATTTCGAAACTCAGGGCTAAATGCACGCTTGATTTCTTCTGTGTCGTCTTGACTGACGCTTGCTTTGGTGAAACCCAAACTGTGTTTTTGGGTTGCACTTGCACCCGCATTGGTGGTCATAATGATGATGACATTGCGGAAATCAGCTTGGCGCCCATTGTTGTCAGTCAAAGCACCGTGATCCATGACCTGCAACAAGATGTTAAAAATATCAGGATGCGCTTTTTCAATTTCATCCAACAAAAGCACTGAATGTGGTTTTTTAGTCACGGCATCGGTCAATAAGCCCCCTTGATCAAACCCCACATACCCTGGAGGCGCGCCAATCAAACGGCTCACCGCATGGCGCTCCATGTATTCAGACATGTCAAAACGAATCAGTTCAATACCGAGAACAAAAGCCAATTGCTTTGCCAATTCTGTTTTACCCACACCTGTCGGGCCACTGAACAAAAAAGAACCAATTGGACGATCCACTTTACCCAAACCTGCGCGCGCCATTTTAATGGCAGCGGCCACCGCACTGATGGCGTTCTCTTGACCAAACACCGTCGCTTTTAAATCACGCTCCAGATGCTTGAGCTGTGTGCGATCATCCGAATTGATGTTTTTCGGTGGAATGCGGGCAATCTTAGCAATCAACTCCTCAATGTCCACTTTGGTGATGCTTTTTTTGCGCTGCGCTTCAGGCAACACGCGCTGTGCAGCACCCGCTTCATCAATTAAATCAATGGCTTTGTCTGGCAAAAAACGATCATTCATGTATTTGGCTGACAACTCAGCCGCAGCAATGATTGCAGATGGTGCATATTTAATGTAATGATGCGCTTCAAATTGCGCTTTTAAGCCTTTTAAAATGGTAATGGTTTGCGCCACAGTCGGCTCAACCACATCAATTTTATGAAAACGACGCGCCAACGCTGCATCTTTTTCAAATACACGGCGATATTCATCGAATGTGGTTGCACCGATGCAACGCAACGCACCCGTTGACAATGCAGGTTTAAGCAGATTACCCGCGTCCATCGCACTGCTGCCTGTCGCACCAGCACCAATGAGCATGTGAATTTCATCAATGAACAAAATGGCATCTTTTTTCTCACCCAGCTCTTTGACAACATCCTTCAAACGCTGCTCGAAATCACCACGGTACTTTGTGCCTGCCATCAAAGCACCCATGTCCAAAGCATACACCCGAGCATTTTTTAAGACATCAGGCACTTCGCCCTGAACAATTTTCCAAGCCAAACCTTCAGCAATGGCGGTTTTACCCACACCTGCCTCACCCACCAAGACCGGATTATTTTTGCGACGACGTGACAACACTTGCACCGTTCTAAGAACTTCGGCCTCACGCCCCACCAAGGGATCAAGCTTACCCATCTCTGACAAACGATTCAAATTCTGCGCGTAACGCCCCAGAGCAGTGTCTGCCTCAGCGGATTCGACATCATTTGCAGTCACATTGACGGCTTCTTGATGTTCAAAGCCTTTCAGCTCTTCTTGCTTCGGCTCTTTACGCACACCATGAGCCACATATTGAGTGACGTCCACACGTTCAATGCCTTGTTTGTTTAAAAAGTAAACCGCATGGGAATCCTTCTCACCAAACATGGCCACCAAAGCCTCAACACCAGTGACTTCTTTTTTTTCATTACCGCTGGATTGCACATGCATGATTGCACGCTGCATCACGCGCTGAAAGCCCAATGTTGGTTGTGTATCCACCTCTTCGCTACCATCCGCCACAGGAATATTCTGCATGATGAAGCGAGACAATTCCTCTCGCAACTCAAGAACGTTCGCTTCACATGCTTTAAGCACATCCAAAGCCAAAGGATTATCCAACAATGCGAGCAAAAGATGCTCCAGTGTCAAATATTCATGCCGCGCTTGACGCGCCTCAACGAAAGCCAAATGTAAAGTCACTTCTAAGTCTTGCGCAATCATACACCCTCCATCACGCATTGTAAGGGGTGTCCATGTGCACGCGCATATCGCGCCACACGCACCACCTTAGTTTCAGCCACATCACGAGGATACTCACCGCACACGGCTTTACCTTCATGATGCACTTTTAGCATAATCTGCTCTGCCTGTTCCAAACTTTTGTAAAAAAATTCGGTCAAAACAGTGACCACAAAATCCATGGGCGTGTAATCGTCATTAAGCAACCACACTTTATATAAAGGTGGTGGCTCAACCACAACTGTGCGCTCTAATTCAAGCACATCCCCATGACCATGGTCTTTTTGTTCGCGCACAGCGCTTTTTTTACTGCTCATACTTATTTATGTCCCATATCCACTCAAATCACCCAACCATTCTGCGAAAAAAACGTTTAACCATAGCGCCCTGTTGACTTCATATTAACGCAAAAATGATTTTTTTGCTGCAAACGAAATGTTAAAAAACAGTTAAAGCCCTTTATTTTTGGGCTCTTTCGCAGAATTATCCATCAAATGGGGGTAAACCTTGTTAAATTCAACGTTTTAACTTGACAAGCAAGGTAAAAGGGACAACAATCATGGGCATGCGTGAACAAAAACGCGCAGAAGTGGTTCTCAAGGCTACACAGATAGGTATATCCTAAAGTTGGCGGAGGATGTTTAATTGGTTTTTTTTAAAAGGATGGCTACGTATTATGGCTACCGGTACAGTAAAATGGTTTAATAACAGCAAGGGTTTTGGCTTCATTACTCCTGATGGCGGCGGCGAAGACTTGTTCGCGCACTTTTCTTCAATCACAATGGACGGTTACAAAACATTGCGTGAAGAACAACGCGTTAGCTTTGACATCGTTGATGGCCCTAAAGGCAAACAAGCTGCAAACATCAAAGAAGCGTAATTCATTGCGATTTTCTTTAAAAAGCCTGAACTTCGGTTCAGGCTTTTTTCATCCCTATTCCAACTGAAACTCAGCTTACAACGTCTATAAAACACCACAAAACTTAAAAATAAGCAAAAATACTTACTGCAACGCACAAAAAACACCACAATAATCCCTATATCTATGGCATAATGCTGCACGTTGTTCAACAACGCTCGTTTCATCGCCCCCAGTTTTTGCTTTGCGCTTATTTGCTATTTGAGTTTTCATCAAGCTTGTGCTGATTGTTTTGCACCTCATAAGCCCACATCTTATACCTTCTTGTTACAAAAGAAGTGTTCCTTATTCTGACGGTCGATGTATTTTTTGATTCGTCAGTGCGACCACCCTCGCATTATGCCCGCTCCATTGCGTGTTTACAATTTACATGTAAACGCCCGATGTCTATTTGCGTGCGTGACAATTTATAAGGTCACTTCCTGTGTCAAATACTTTTACATCTACAGACAACACCCCTGAAACAAAAGCCGTACCGACAAACACAACCAGCACTTTTGCTGACATGGGTTTGGCTCAACCGTTCTTGGACGCGATCAATGTACTCGGCTTTACAGCGCCGACCCCCGTTCAAGCACATGTCGTGCCATCCGCCCTTTCTGGTGGCGATTGGATTGTTGCCTCTCAAACAGGTAGCGGTAAAACAGCTGCATTCTTATTGCCTACATTGCAAAAAACTTGGGAGTTTTTACGCAGCGGCAAAAACAACCCTTCAGATGCTCCGTTTACTTTAATTTTATGTCCCACACGTGAGCTTGCTCAGCAAGTTTCTGCCGATGCAATCAATCTGGTTAAACAAGCCAAAGGTTTGCGCATTGCCACAGTCGTCGGCGGTACCCCTTACCACAAACAACGCATCGCCCTTAAAGGCGCGCATTTGGTCGTTGCAACACCAGGTCGCCTGCTTGATTGGATCAATCAGGGTGGGATCAACTTGGCGTGCTTAAATACATTGGTGCTTGACGAAGCCGATCGCATGCTGGATTTAGGTTTTATGGATGAAATCACTTCCATCCACGAAGCGTGTGAACATCGTCAACAAACCTTGATGTTCTCTGCCACTTTTGCCGCCCGTGAAATGCGTTTGGCCAGTACATTGATGTCTGACCCACAACGCATCACATTGGCAACCGCTTCTGAAAAGCACACCAACATCACTCAGCACTTGCAATGGGCTGACAACAGCCACCATCAAACCCAATTGTTGATGCATTGGTTGGGACAAGAAGATTTGGCTCAAGCTGTTATTTTCGCCTCAACTCAAGTTGAAACAGAGCGTTTGGCCGATGATTTGGTGTCTCAAGGTATTTCTGCAGCGGCATTACACGGTGCAATGCCACAAGTTTTGCGCAACCGCCGTTTGGATGCTTTGCGCAATGGCCGTACCAAAGTTTTGGTCGCAACAGACGTTGCTGCACGCGGCATTGACGTACCCAATATCACTCACGTTTTCAACTATGGCTTGCCAATGAAAGCTGAAGACTACGTGCATCGCATTGGTCGTACAGGCCGCGCAGGTCGCGAAGGTACAGCCGTCACGTTTGCACAACGCCAAGACACCCATAAAATCCGTGCCATTGAACGTTACATCAGCCGCCCGATCAAAGAATCGGTCGTTGAAGGCATGGAGCCACAGATCTCTGCTGAAGAATACCGTGCACGTCAAGGCCGTGGTAAACCTCAACGCGGTGGTGCTCGTCATGGCGGTGGTTTCGGTGGTGGCAACTCTCGTGGCGGTTATGCAGGTGATCGCGGTGGCAATTCACGTGGTGGTTACAGTGATCGCCCGTATGAATCAAAACCACGCAGCTTCAGTGATGCACCACGCCGTGAGTTTGATTCAAAACCACGCGGTGAATTTGGTGCGCCACGCGGTGATCGTCCACAATCAGATCGCATTGAACGTCGCGCACCATACGGTGAACCACGTCGTGCATTTGGTGACAACGCTGCACCTCGCTCTGATCGTGCGCCTCGCCGTGATTTTGACAAACCACGTTCAAGCTTTGGTGATGCACCACGCCGTGACTTTGGCGCGCCACGTGGTGAGCGCACGGATCGCCCTGTTCGTTCAGAAGAGCGCCGCAGTTTTGGTGGCGAAGGCCGTCCATCAGCAGAGCGTCGTTCTTCATTTGGTGACCGTGCAGGCTCACCACGCAATGACGACGGCGGCTACGGTAAACCACGTGCAGCACGTCCAAAAACATCGTATTAATTTACCCTGTTTTTAAGGCATAAAAAAAACGCACTTCGGTGCGTTTTTTTTATTGCATGAGCCATACTTGATCAACTCATGCTCTGACATGACACATCGTCAATGCTTGAAACTGGACAATAAAATGGTCGTTTCTGTTGTGAGAATCCCTTCAATTTGCCGCACTTGCACGAGCAGTTCATGAAAACTGGCTAAACTGTCGGTTCGAACATCCAACACCAAGTCCCAATGCCCATTGGTGCCGTATAAGGCAGTGACATTTGGGAATCCTCGCAACTCATTGATGACTTTAGATTCTTTTTGCCCCTCCACAGTGACAAACATCATTGCACGCACCTGTTGTTGCTCCACTTCTGGCTTTAGAATTAAAGTGTAGCCACAAATCACTCCTGTTTGCTCCAGACGCTCCAATCGATTTTGCACTGTTGCCCTAGACACACCGAGTTTCTTTGCCAATGTTGAGACGGGCGTGCGCGCATTGACACGCAGTAGAGAAATCATGGCCTCATCTGTTTTATTTAACATTTTATTCACTTTGTAAAATTAACCTAGCAATTTGACTATTATATTTTAAAAATTGTACACTGTTACAACTATTAAATAATGCATATTGCTAGGATAATACCTCCATACCAAGCATTTAAACGTTTTATGTACAGGAGAACAATTATGAAAACGAATTTTGTCGATGTAAATGACATGGTGAATCTGGTCAATCGTCATGGTTTGACAACCATGTTGGCGGATTTGGTTGATTGCATTGAGAATGATTTCAAACGCTGGGAAAAGTTTGATAAATCGGCTCGTGTGGCGAGCCATTCAGATGTGGGCGTCATTGAGCTGATGCCAACGGCCGATGATGTGAGTTATGCATTTAAATACGTCAATGGTCACCCACAAAACACTCAACATGATTTATCAACGGTGATGTCTTTTGGTGTGCTCGCTGAAGTGCAAACGGGTTTTCCCGTATTGATGTCTGAGTTCACGTTGGCCACAGCAATTCGCACCGCCGCACAATCTGTGATGTCTGCTCGCCTGCTTGCTCGAAAAAATGCTCGTTCTATGGCATTGATTGGCAATGGTGCGCAAAGTGAATTTCAAGCCATTGCTTTTCATCATGTATTGGGCATCAACGAAGTGCGCTTGTTTGACATCGACAGTGAGGCCACCGATAAACTGATCAATAATTTAAAAGCATTTCCTGAGCTCAACATTGTCCGTGCCGCTTCCACCGCCGAAGCCGTTCGTGGAGCTGACATCGTGACCACAGTCACCGCAGACAAAGCATACGCCACCATCATCACCCCTGAGATGATCGAACCGGGCATGCATTTAAATGCAGTGGGTGGCGATTGTCCTGGCAAAACAGAATTGCACGCTGATGTCTTATTAAAAGGCAAAGTTTTCGTTGAATTCGAACCACAAAGCCGCATTGAAGGCGACATTCAACAGATGCCTGCCGACTTCCCTGTCATCGAACTGTGGCAAGTGTTGACTGGGCAGGTGAGTGGTCGCGACAACAATGAACAAGTCACCATTTTTGATTCGGTTGGTTTTGCATTAGAAGACTTCAGCACACTGGCCTATGTGCATAACATTTCAGCACAATATGGCATTGGCCGCACCATCGATTTGATCCCGGAATTCAACAATCCAAAAGACCTGTTTGGCTTCATACGGCAAGGTCAAACCATACAAAAAAATGTCGCTTAATCCATTGGA
>ERZ724525.1818-NODE-1818-length-12421-cov-9.761604_pt1 | contig 12421 bp, 10 predicted proteins | sample MGYA00376058_ERZ724525 | MGnify/ENA primary metagenome ERZ724525 (study PRJEB28724, sample SAMN07190888) | wastewater metagenome | isolation source: influent of sewage treatment plant in Hong Hong | place: USA: Christiansburg, Virginia | collected 2016-03-01 ... | reverse complement strand
TGGCTTCGTGCGCGTCGATCATCTGGCGCATCCAGGCCGGCTCGCCGCACAGGTCGACGTAGTCCACGCCCGCAGCCGCGCAGGCCGCCACGAGTTCGCTGCCGTAGAGCTGGTAGGGCCCCACCGTGGTCAGCACCAGCCGGGTCTGTGCCATCAGCGCCTGCAGGCTGGCGGGGTCGCTGCTGTCGGTCAGCACCAGGGGCGTGTCGGCTGGCGCGCCGATGGCCTCGCGCACCGAGGCTAGTTTCTCTGCACTGCGCCCGCCCATGGCCCAGCGCAGACCGCTGCCCGCCGGGTAGCGCTGGAGCAGATACTCCACCACCAGCCGGCCGGTAAAACCGGTGGCGCCGTGAACGACAAGATCAAAAGCTTTGGCCATGGAAAGTACCTCTGAGTGCGATGGCGGCATTGTGAAAGACGGCGCGCTGCCCGCCTGTCGCACAGGCGTAGGGGCCGCCGCTGGGGCGGATCGGATACAAATACGAGAAAAAATAGAAGAAAATGGCCTCTAGCGCATACAGTGATTGCGCTGACAGCTATTAAAAGCATAGTAACCCCCATCAGGAAAACGAAATGAGCAAATCCCTGCGCCTGTCCGAAAAATGGTTTCGCCGTGGCCTGTGGCTGGTGGCGCTGGTGTTTGCCAGCTTCCTGATCGGCCTGGGCGGCACCATCGTGGGCGACCTGCCCAAGGTGGAGGCTCCGCTGGCGCTCGACAACTTTTTGAACCAGCCCGCGGCCCAGCGGCTGCGCGAGCAGTTGCGCGGCGAGCGCAGTGCGGCCGAGGCCGCCGACACGGCTCTCGCCCAGGCGCAGCTCCAGCGCAGCAAGGCGCGCAGCGAAACGCGCGCCCAGCGCGAGAGCTTCAACAACTGGCTGGCGACCCGCAGCGTGACCCAGCGCTCCGAGCAAGACCCCGAAGTCATCGCACGCACCCGCGCGCTCGACGCGCAGCAGCGTGCCGAGCAGGCCCAGCAGCGCGCCGTCGAGGCGCAGCAGCAAGCGGCATTGGACGCGCGGCAGGCGGCAGCGCAAACGCAAAAGCAGCTCGACAGCATGGAGACCGCGGCCCGCGCCAAGCTCAATGAGGAAATGCGGCGCGTGGAAATGCGTGTGTTCCTCTACCGCCTGGCGCTGACCCTGCCGCTGCTTGCCATCGCCGGCTGGCTGTTCGTCAAAAAGCGCAAGGGCACTTACTGGCCTTTCGTCTGGGGCTTCATCTTCTTCGCGCTGTTCGCCTTCTTTGTCGAGCTCGTGCCCTACCTGCCGAGCTACGGCGGCTATGTGCGCTACGTGGTGGGCATTGCGGTAACCGCGCTGGTGGGACGCTACGCCATCCTGGCCCTCAACCGCTACCTGGAACGGCAAAAACTGGCCGAAGCCCTGCCCGACCAGGAGCGGCGCAAGGAATTGAGCTACGACGTGGCGCTGGCGCGCCTGGCCAAAAGCGTCTGCCCCGGCTGCGAGCGTCCGGTGGATTTGAAGAACGAAAAGATCGACTTCTGCCCGCACTGCGGTATCGGTTTGTTTGATCGTTGCAGCCCCTGCGGAACACGCAAGAGCGCGTTCGCCAAGTTTTGCCATGCGTGCGGCGCCACTGCCGGTCGGTGCGCTGCAGAGCAGTCCGAAGTGGCCCCTTCAGCTTGATCAAAGCGCACAGCCCATTGGGCTGCGGCGCTGGGCTCCCTACTGCTTTCGCATCACCAACACTGCAGTGGCATTGTCGCGTTTGGCGTAAAGTGCCTCGGAGTTGGCCCGCAGTTCGCTGCAGCCGGATGGAAACGTGCCGCGGTATTCGATACATACCCGGCCTTCTTCGGCGCGCCATGTTCCGCTGTCGCGCGCGCCGTTGGCGATGTTAAGAAACACATAACCAGAGTCTTTGTACTCAACGCGCCACTGGATTCCAGCGGCGTTGGTGCCGGTGTACACCTGGCCGCTCAAACGCTCTTCGATAGTCTTGCGGTTGAGTGGCTGTGTGTCGGCAGGAAACTCTGTCAGCACACCAGCGGCTGCAGGGCTCTGGGCGTAAACCATACCTGCAGTTGCGGTTGTCAAAAGAACGATTCCACCGATCGCCTGGCAACTACGAATGAGAAATGATGCTGTCATGACATGACTCCAAAAAAATCCTCGGGGGGCGTATTGCCCAAGATTGAATCAAATGCCAAGCTGGCTTGAAAGGGCTGACCATGCGGTGCTGTTGAGGCGCTTTGAGCTGGACTGACTGAACGTCAGCGAACCCTTGGCTTCGCGGGCGCTAAAAACCCGAGGGCTGTTGATGCTGGTACCCAGAAGCCCGTTCACTTCCGAAAACACGCGGGTGTAGGACATGACGGTTTCCGTGTGCCCCGCAAAGCGCAGCACGCGGGCCCCGTTTACGGTGTCAATGCTCCAGGTGCCGCTCTGCGTCGCGCCGCAGTTGGAGATGGCGGTCTGTGCTTCGTTCAGATCACACTCATAGAAATAGGCAGTGCCGGTGGTGAAGCTGGTCGCATCGCCGAAGGCAACCCGCAGGCTCGTTGTCGCGCTGGTACCCAGTCCAAGGCTCAGGGTGCCGGTGTTCGCAGCCACGTTCACCTTGGACCGGGGGTAGGTGGCCACCACCTGTTCCAGTTTGGTGATGGATGCGCCCCAGATGTCGGTGTTGATGTTGCTGATGGAGATGGGGCGTGTGAGATTGAAGTTGATTCGGGACTTCACCGAGGCATCCGCAGGAAACGCTGCGGATCCCAGTGCGGTCAGGAGCTCGGATGTCGAAACGCCGTTGTTGATCACGTTGCTGGTGGCGTCTGCCTGCATGTCCGTGACCACTGCGGCCATGGTTTGACCCGAAACGTCCGATGCCACCGAGAAACCTACCGACGGCTGTGAGTTGCAATAGTTGCTGCGGCTGGGCTTGCCGATGGTCGTTGGAATGGCCATGTCTGCATTGCAGTAAACCCATCCAGCGCTCGACAGGTACGCCTGCGTGTACAAGCTGGTGGAAGGCGTTCCAAAGCCGCCAGTTCTTCCGCGGCGTGCATCGGTGACCAGCAAAGGGCCTGGCCCGGCGGGCTTGTCCTGGTAGTTCAGGGTTCTCACGTAGTAGTTTGCTGCGTCGAGGTAGCGCAAGGTGGCCAGGTCTCCAGCGGCAGCGCTGAAGGCCGCAGTCTGGTCTCCCACCTCCAGGGTGGCGCCGGCCTCCAGTGCCGCTGCGGTGACCTTGGCCATCATGCGGGCGTTGTCCTGAACGAGGGCCGGGTCAAACGCGGGGTCGTCCTGGTAGTTGTCGATCTTGGCCTCGTTGATGGCCAGTTGAACCGCAACGTTGGCCCGTGCCACGCTTTCGCTCATGCCCTGCGCCATTCCGGCCGCAACCAGCGTGGTCAGCGGATTGATCTGCCCTCCCTTGCCAGCAACTTGCTTGAGCATGTAGCTTTTGGTCGTGTTGGCCACAGAAGTGTCTGAGGCGTCAAGGGTTGTTGTGGCATCGGCGGCGGCACCGGGCACCATGGCCACGATAAGCGAGGCACTTGCCGCCTGTGCCGCTGCCACCTTTGCCGAATCGTAGGTGATGCTGTAGGCCCCATTCGACCCGGTGCCGGCCGAGGCGGGCTCATTGGCATCGCAGGTGCTGCTGGCATTGAGATCCATGCACACCACGGCGTTCCGGATTGCCTGATCCACCACCACCGTGCCGGTCACGACCACTGACGCGGGTGTGGTCGGCGTTTCAGGTGTCGTAGCGATGTCGCCATCGCTTCCGCCGCCGCAGGCAGACAGTACCAACAAGGCCGTGCCCGAAAGGGCAAAAGAAAGGGCTTTGACTTTCAAAAACATGCTGATCTCCTGGTGCAACAAAAGATTTCAGCTTAGGAGGGCTCTCCGTCTTTGTGCATCCCTCATTTATGGGGGTGAGGTCGGGCTGGGTGCGTTGAGAATGGCAAACCGATTTCCAGCTCGATGTCTCGATATGCCGAGGTATCCGGCTGTCACCGCGATACCAGCGTCCAGGGACTGTTGCCCGCAGGCACAAGACGCACCCGGCCGCAGCGATGGCAAACGCAGCGAGGCCCATCACATCGTTCTCCTTTCCGTTGCCAAGGGTGTTCGTGGATCTGGCTGATTGCGCTGCACCCCATGAACATGGGAGTTGCCTTCCTTGTACGGGCGACGATTTGCACATACGCTCAGGCCAAGCTATTGCATCGTTTCAAGGGGCTTGAATGACGAAGATCGTTTTCACTTCCTGCATGGACGCCGAACGCGTTCCGGCCCAATCGGTCTGGGACCAGATTCGAGACGAAGCGCCCGATGTCGTGATGTTGTTGGGCGATCAGATCTACATGGACTGGGGCGACCTGGGAGGCCCCGAATGGCGCAAGCTGATCGCCCGAGAACCGGTTGAGGGTTTGCGGGCCTTTGCCACCGAAATGCACCGCCGCTATGCGCTGCAGTGGGCGGTGCCGGGGTTTCAGGCACTGATCTGTGGTTTTGGCGGGCGCGCCGATCCGTCGCGCCTGCTGGTTACCTGGGATGACCATGACTACGCGTGGAACAACAGCCTGGGGGTGGATGGGGACGATGACCATTGCGTGCCCCAGCCGGTCAAGCAGGTCGCGCGCCGCTTGTTTGGTCAATTTCTAGAGCAGTTGCGGGGTGCCGATCAGGATGCTTCCTACCCCGCATTGCCTGAAACCTGGAACGCTCCGCTGGAGGATGAAAACACCAGCCACCTGTTCTGGCATGGCGCGCTCCACGGCGCTGGCGGGCCGGAGTGTCTGCTGCTGGACACCCGCTGGCACCGGCAGCTGCGGGCAGCAGGCGCCAGCATTCTGGGCACCCAGCAGCGGGCTGCGTTGCGCGCAGCGGTTTCCAGGGCTGGCGCTGGCTTGCTGGTGGTCGTCGCCGGGACGCCCATGAACCACAGCTACCAGTTTTCCCAGCAGGCATGGCACGATCCACACGGATTTACCTATGCCGAGTACGACGAGGCCTTGGTGAGCGCCCAGAGGCCGGTGCTCTTCCTGGGCGGCGACGTGCATCGCAACGTCTGGAGCGGCCGGTTGCGGCAGACGAACGGTACCCTAAGCCGGGTGGTGCAGGTACTTTCTTCCGGGGCTGCGATCGGGCGTATTGGGCCCAAACGTTTCGCGCCGTCCTACGGCGTCGTGACCCTGCCCGCAACCTGGGCCACGGCGGGCGAAGTGATGGTACAACTGCGGGCCATGCGCCGCGTCGATGGCTGGCAGGACGACCCCGCCATGGGTGTGCCGCTGCCTTTCAGCAACAGCAATTGGGCTGAAACCCTGCATGGCGAGGCCGAGAGCAAGGTCGATGCGGCGGCCGATACGGAGGTTCTGACGGTGCTGTGCGCACGGCCCAGAACCAGCGGCCACCGGTTGTACGATGGGCACGCCGTTGTTGAAGTTTCGAACGGTATCGAGGGGCTGGACGCCGTTTATAAGAATGCGCCGTTGGAAGGCAGCAGCTACGCCGAGACGCTGGAACTGCAGGTGGTGCCGGGCACGGTCGGCTCGACAGCGCGGCTCCAGTTCCAGGGCAATGTTCACGACGGCAACAACAGAGAGGCCGAGCTTCACACGCTGATTGGGGGGGCCTTCGAGCGGGCCCGCGTTGGCCAAAAGCGTTCCGTTGTGCTTTTCATCCACGGCTTTGGCAAGTCGTTTGAAGCCAGCCTGGCGCAGGCCTACGGACTGCGCCAAGCCTTTCCCGAATGCGAGCCCATTTTGTACTCCTGGGAGGCGGGGCGCGCAGGCGGGGTGCTCGCAGCGCTTACTGGCGTGGGCGCTGCGAGGCATTCGGCCAAGGTCGGCGTCCACGGGCTCTCGGCGGTGTTAAAGGCTTTTGGTGGGGCCCAAGCGCACGGGATGAGTAAAGTCATTGTGGCGCGCAGTGCGGGCAGCCTGGCCTTGTCCGAGGCGCTGTGGAGCCAAGGGGCCAGCTTCAGCGATGAGATCAACCGTGTCCAGCGGGTCGTCCTGTCTGCGCCCTTGCTCAAATGGAGCGAATACAAGCGCCGCAACAGCTTTGCTGGGTTGAAAACCCAGGTGGTTGTGACGCGCAACCGCAACGACCAGACGCTGAAATTTGCCGACTGGATCGACGGCTTCGGTCCCATGCTCGGTCTGGAAGAGGGCTTTGATGGTGCGTCGACGTGCCAGATCTGTCTGGACTTCACCGACAGTCCTCGCGTCGGGCGATTGCACGACTACCTGTTCCTGAAAATCAACCCGGCACAGAGCGAAATCAATCGCAGGTTGATGACCGAATCGGTTTTTGATCCGCTGCAGGCGGTTGAGGAGCACCTGCTGAGGGCGGAGAACGCCGGGGTTTTCCATGTTCAATGAGCCGCTTGCGCCACAGACACCGTGCGAACCCGCGATCTCCGTGGCGCTGGTCGAGGACGAAATCGGGACGCGCGAGCGTTTGGTGCGTGCTTTGGGGCAAACCTCGCGGCTGTGCCTGGCGCATGCTGCTGGCACGGCGCAGGAGCTGCTGGACTGGCTTGCCAACAACAGTGTGGACGTGCTGCTGGTGGACCTGGGCCTGCCCGACCTGCCCGGGCTGGAGGTGATCCGCCGTGCGCGCGCCATATCGCCGGGGACGGAGATCATGGTCATTACCCTGTTTGGTGATGAGGCCAACATGATGCGTGCGTTTGAGGCCGGTGCACGCGGCTATCTGCTCAAGGACGGCACCGAGGATGATCTGGCCCGCCACGTCCTGAATCTGCATGCCGGCGGCTCCCCGATGACGCCGATCATTGCCCGCCAACTGTTGGCACGCCTCGCCCCCGCGCCGACCGTGCCATCGACCGCACCACTTGGGAGCACGGGGCGTTACGATGGGCTGACCAACCGTGAGCACGACATTCTTGCCAAGCTCTCACGCGGCTACACATACATCGAAGTTGCGCAGCTACTGGAAATCGCGCCGTCCACGGTTCAATCCCATGTCAAGAACATCTACAGCAAGCTGGCGGTGCACTCCAAGGCAGAAGCGATTTTTGAGGCGCGCCAGCTCGGTCTTCTTTGATCGATTTCTGGTCATGGTCATGGCCTTGGTGTTGTTGGCTTGCGTGTCACCGGGGTATGCGGCCACCGTCACGCTGCGCCACGCCCAGGCTGAACTGGTGCCCGACGGAGGGCCTGCGCGCACTGTGGCCGTGGCGTTGTCACACCGCTGGGACAGTGCATTTCCTGGGCGCGCCGGGCGAGCGAGCTACCTGCTGCTGCTGCCGCCCAGCCCGGTTGGCGTGCCGCATGGCCTGTATTTCCCAAGGGTCGGCAATCAGGTGGAAATCCATGTGGGCGGGCAAGTCATTGCCCGGCGAGGCATCTTGGGCGATTCCGGAATCGATGCGGCCAAGTCGCCGCTGTGGGTGCCGGTGCCAGCAAGCCTGCTGTCGGCCGAGCGCAGCACCCCCTTGCTGGTGGTGGTCAGCGCGCAGCCCGGGCGTTGGGGCGGGCTTGCAGCGCCGATGTTCGGTCCGGAGGCGGAGGTCCATCCGGTCTACCAGACACGGTATGTCTGGCGCCAGTGGGGCGCTGTGGCCATTGTTTTCTCGATGGCGCTGGTTGCTGCCATTGCGGGCGGTTTGTGGCGGTTGCAGCGCGATGCGGTCTACGGGTACTTTGCGGCGGGTGCGGCGCTGGGAGTCGTGCGGTTCGCCGATCGACTGTGGGAGCAGCCCCCGCTGCCCTGGCCACTGTGGGGTGGCGTTCAAGCCATGGCGTTCGCGCTCCATGTGGTATTGATGGCCCGTTTCGCCTTGGCCTTGGTGGGAGTGGATGAGCCGCGCGTACGGCATTTTTTTGGTGTTTTGATGGGGGTGGAGGTGGTTGCTGCCATGGCGTCTTTTCTGCTTGGCCTGCCAACACTTTGGACTGCTGCGCTGGCGCTGCTGGCTGTGCCTTCTATGGGCGCGCTGGCCGTTGTGGCGCACCGTGCCTGGAAATTGCGCCAGCGCGAGGCGATTGCCGTCGGTCTGGCTGGTGCCCTCGTGATCGTGGCAGGTTTCCGCGATTTTGTGGTAGTGCGGATTTCCGAGGATGGGGCGGGCGTCTACTCAATCTTGCCGTTGGCGTCGATGGGGTTCGTCTTGATGATGGCCTGGCTCATCATGGAGCGGTATGTTCGTCAGGCACGACAGTACCAGGGCTTGCTTGTTTCCCTGGACCAGAAGGTGCATGAGCGTGAGCAGCAACTGACGGCAAGCTACGCCCTGTTGCAGCAAGGCGAAGCGCAGCGCGCGGCGCTTCAGGAGCGCCAGCGTCTCATGCGCGATATCCACGATGGCGTGGGCGCCCAACTCGTCGGCCTGCTCAGCCTGATCGACAGGGGCAAGGCGGACCGCACGCAGCTTCAAGAGCACGCCCGTGCGGCGCTCGACGAGTTGCGGATGGCTGTGGATTCCATGCAGCCGGTCAACGGGGATCTGGCCACGGTGCTGGCGACCCTGCGCTACCGCCTTCAACCGCGTCTAGTTGCCTCGGGGATCGAAGTGGACTGGCAGGTGGAGGCGTTGCCACCCATGGAACATCTGACGCCTCAGGCCGTGCTTCAGTTGCAGCGTATTTTGCTGGAAGGGTTTACCAACATGCTGCGACATGCCCACGCCAGTCGGGTGCGGGTCAGCGCGCGGCATGAAGCCGACCCGGACAACCGGCTGGTGCTGGAAATTGCAGACAACGGTATTGGAATGCCCGATCCGGGCCAGGTCGCGGCAGGTCATGGGTTGAAGAACATGCAGGTCAGGGCAACGGCCATCGGAGCGACCTTGCGCTTTGGGGCAACGGCCGAAGGTGGGGCAAGCATTGTCATTACTTTGCCGCTGGATCTGCCATGCCCGACCAGGAGCGGCGCAAGGAGTTGAGCTACGACGTGGCGCTGGCGCGCCTGACCAAAAGCGTCTGCCCTGGCTGCGAGCGTCCGGTGGATCTGAAGAACGAAAAGATCGACTTCTGCCCACACTGCGGTATCGGTCTGTTTGACCGCTGCGCCAGCTGCGGCACGCGCAAGAGCGCGTTTGCGAAGTTCTGCCACGCCTGCGGCGCCGTTGCTGGCCGGGCTGCAGCGGCGCCCACTCCAAGCTGAAGCTTTCGGCAGTTCACCCTGGGCGCGTGCGCCGCCACCAGCGTCGCGTGCGCTGCCGCAGCACCCGCGCCGCTCGCCAGGGCCAGGAAGCGCGGGCGTGGGCCAGCAGTGCCGTTTTCAAGCCTATCCAGCGAACGTAAAAGGTGGCAAACCAAGCCAGGCGCATCAGCGCCGGTCGCGTCAAGGTGAAGAGGCGCGCCACCACAGCCGTGCCGATGATTTTTGCCGCTATCACCACGGTCGCGCCCAGCAGCATCTGGCCGCTCCCGATTGCCCACAGCGCCAGCAGCTTGATGGGCAGCAGCAAAAGCGTGGGTACGCCAAACGCCGCCAGCGCCGCCCAGGGTGGCAGTGCACGCACCCGGTATTCCACCCAGCGCAGGCCGGGCCAGCGGCCGATGCGCGCCAGCAGGCGCTGCAAGGGCTCCCAGCCCCATTCCTCGAACAGGACCAGCAGGGCCAGTAGCCAGGTGGTCAAGTGGGCGAGCAGACGCAGGGGCAACAGCAAAAGGCGGCGCAGCATGGTGCATGGTACTGCCGCTGGCAGCCCGGACCTGCAGCGTGGTGCGGCAGGTATGCAGCAAATTAATTTGAATCAGGACTTACGCAAAACTGCCCCAGCGTCGTTGTTCCTCCTTGCCGTACGCCTGTACTGTCTGCGTCGGAAGGCCTAGCTGGGACCATTGTGCGTAAGTCCTATGAATAAAAGGTGGCGCTAGCGCTTATCAGGAAAGCGATAGAAGCTATAAAAACAGGAGTATTTGTCACTGCTATTGCAGCAATGCCAGGTACTCGGGGCGTTTGGTGGCCAGGCTTCATTCGTAGCCAGGTTCAATTCCCATGCTCCCGGAAGCTGGCGATTGGCATAGTTAGCGTCGCTTCTGCATGGAGTTTTGCAATGAACCCCCTTGTGGCTTGGGTGAAAGTGCAATTCAAAGAGCGGCTATAGAAGTTGATCGCCTTGCGCGCAAAGCAACCAGGCCATAAACGCCGCGTCTTGGCGTGTCTCACCGCCGCGCCACATGAAAACGACTCGGTGCTCGCTTGATACCGCAATCAGATTCGTCGCAAGCAGGCGTGGAGAGCCCATTTTGTGAAATGGCTTTGGAAGCTTGCCACGGGTCAGCCGCTTGAAGTCCGGCATACCAACCAACTGCTTGGGTGCAGCTTTATGGAGAGCAAGGTCTCGGGGCGACATGTCAAAGCTTGGTGGGAAGTTTGAAATAGGGCATTGTCATGGACGACAGCTTGTGATGGGAAAGTCTTTGGCGTTGCTTAAACCCCGCGCGCCCGATCTGCCTTGAACTGCGCCCGAAACTGCGCGAACTGCCCCGCGTCGAGCGCATCGCGAATCTCGCGCATCAGGTTCAGGTAGTAGTGCAGGTTGTGCACGGTGGTGAGCATGGGGCCCAGCATTTCGCCGCAGCGGTCGAGGTGGTGCAGGTAGGCGCGACTGAAGCCGCCGCGCCCGCCCGCGTCCCAGGCCACGCCGTCCTTGCCTGCGCAGGCGTGGCAGGTGCAACTGGTGTCCAGGGGCTGGTGGTCGGTTTTGTGGCGGGCGTTGCGGATTTTCAGGTCGCCGTAGCGCGTGAACAGCGTGCCGTTGCGCGCGTTGCGGGTCGGCATCACGCAGTCGAACATGTCCACGCCGTCGGCCACGCCCTGCACCAGGTCTTCGGGCGTGCCCACGCCCATCAGGTAGCGCGGCTTGTGCGGGGGCAGGCGGTGCGGGGTGTGCGCCATGATCTGCAGCATCTGCTCCTTGGGCTCGCCCACGCTGACGCCGCCAATCGCATAGCCGGGGAAGTCCATTTCCACCAGGGCGTCCAGCGATTCCTGGCGCAGGTTCTCGTACATGCCGCCCTGCACGATGCCAAAAAGCGCATTGGGGTTTTGCAGCCGGGCAAATTCGTCCTGGCTGCGACGCGCCCAGCGCAGGCTCATTTCCATGGATTGGCGCGCTTCGCGCTCGGTGGTGAGGTGCCCCTTGGTCTCGTACGGCGTGCACTCGTCGAGCTGCATCACGATGTCGGAGTTGAGCCCGGTCTGGATCTGCATGCTCACCTCGGGCGACATGAAGAGCTTGTCGCCGTTCACCGGGCTGGCAAAGGTCACGCCTTCTTCGGTGATTTTGCGCATGGCGCCCAGGCTCCAGACCTGAAATCCGCCCGAGTCGGTGAGGATGGGCTGGTGCCACTGCTCAAACGCGTGCAGGCCGCCAAAGCTTTGCATCACGCCCTGCCCGGGGCGCATCCACAAATGAAAGGTGTTGCCGAGGATGATTTGCGCGCCCATGTCCAGCAGGCTTTGCGGCATCACGCCCTTGACCGTGCCATAGGTTCCCACGGGCATGAAGACGGGGGTTTGCACGACGCCGTGGTTGAGGGTCATGGCCGCGCGGCGTGCGTGGCTGGTGGGGTCGGTGGTGAGGAGCTCGAACTTCAGCATGGCGGCGATTGTCACCCTAGAAGCGGCAGTTGGATGCACCCGCCAGTGCCGCGATGGGGGTGCCAGGCAAGACGCGAGGACGCCGCGCACTCCTGTGCGCAAGGACGAGCAACGCCGCATGGTGCGGCGGCCAGCGTGGTGCTGGTGGGTGCATAGCGCTGTTCACCTCCCGGGTGAGCGCCAACGGAGCCAGCAATGCCAGCCACCATGCGCTTGTCCAGACGACAACAAGCGGTCAACTGCCGTTTCCAGGGTGAGAGCGCTCGCCGCTACACTGGCTTCAACGCGTTCAGGACATCCTTAAGAAAGAAGCACGACATGCCCAAGATTTTGATTGCTGTGGACGGCTCCGGCCTCGCTCTCGACGCCGTACACCATGCACTGACGCTGGTGCGCTCGGGCCTGCGCGCCGAGTTTGTGCTGGCCAATGTGCAGGAACCGGCCTCGCTGTACGAGTTGGTGGTTTCGCGCGACCCGGACCGCATTGCTGCCGCCAGCCTGGAGGCCGGCGCCCACCTGATGGCCAGCGCGCGCACCCTGATGGACGCCGCCGGCCTGAGCTACGAGACGGAAATTGGCGTGGGCGACCCGGCGCACACGCTGGTGGATCTGATCGAGAGCACGGGGAGCGACATGGCCATCGTCGGCGCGCGGGGGCAGGGGGCGATCAGCAGCGCGCTGCTGGGTTCGGTGTCGCAGGCACTGGCGCACGCGAGCCCGGTGCCGGTCACCATCGTCAAGCACGCCGAGGTGCTTGAGGTGCCAGAGGACGAGGGCGAAAACGAGAACGGGGCGGAATAAACCGCACGCTCATGCGGCGCGCCGCGCCGCTTCGGGTGCGCGCTGCAGCTTGCCATGGGGCAGCGTGGAC